>Ga0187892_10001113_pt1 | contig 64597 bp, 70 predicted proteins | sample MA1701073metaG_FD_139345 | JGI IMG/M metagenome (GOLD analysis project Ga0187892, IMG submission 139345) | Bio-ooze microbial communities from a basaltic lava cave in the Kipuka Kanohina Cave System on the Island of Hawaii, USA - MA170107-3 metaG ... | reverse complement strand
CTAGAGCGGGGCGCACACACGCGAGGAGCCTCCGATGCCCAAACCGAACCGTGGTGGCTGGAAGACCTGCAGCCGTGGTCACAAGTACCGCGGCGCCGACCCGTGTCCGGTGTGCTACCCGGGATCGCGGCGCCGCAAGAAATAGGGCGCGGTCGAGCTCGTCGTCACTCGGCGCCGCGTTCCGCCGAGAAAACGGGGACGGGTACAGTCAAGCGAAATTAACTGCACCCGTCCCTTTTTCCGCTTTTTCCGCTCCGTCCCCTTTTTCCGGAGTTCGCCATGTCCGATCGTCGTCGCTTCCTTCAGTCCGCGAGTGCCCTCGCGTTGCTCGGTGCGGCATTCGGACCGCGCGGGTTGCGCGCTGCCGAGGAACGTTGGGCGCCGTACGCCGACACGATCGCGATCGACGCGGCCGGCGGCTTCGGCACGTGGCCGGGGAACGTGGACGGGTCGCTGACCGCGCAGGCCTACGCCGATGCGCGCGAGTCGGGGCTGAGCGGCGTGCTGCTGACGCTCGCGCCGTCGGGGCGCTTCCGCTTCAAGGACGCCGCGTTCGAGGCGACGGTGAAGCAGATCGCGTACTGGCAGGACCAGATCGTGCAGCACCCGGATACGTTCACCGAGGTGCGCGTCGGTGCGGATCTCGCCCGCGCACGCCGCGAGCGGAAAGTCGGGCTCATCTACGGCTTCCAGGAGTCATCGCCGATCGGCGAGGACCTCGATCGCATCGACCTGTTCCAGCAACTCGGCGTACGCGTGATCCAGCTCACGCACAACCGGCGCAACCTCGTCGGCGACGGCTGCACGGAGCCGGGCGACGCGGGCCTGAGTGATTTCGGTCGCGACGTGATCGAGCGGCTCAACGCGAAGCGCGTGGTGGTGGACCTCGCGCACGGCGGGCAGCGCACGACGCGCGAGGCGATCGCGGCGTCGAAGGCGCCGGTGATCATCAGCCACGCGGGTTGCCGTGCGCTCGCGGAGCTCCCGCGCAACGTCGCCGACGCCGAGCTCAGGGCGATGGCCGACGGCGGTGGCGTGATCGGCATCGTGTTCTGGCCGTACCTCAATCGCGAGCGCCAGCCGATGGCGGCGGACGTGATCGCGCACATCGAGCATGCAATCAAGGTCTGCGGCGAGGACCACGTCGGCATCGGCACCGACGCCACGGTCTCGCCGATGCCGCGCACGCCGGAGTTCGAGAAGGAAAACCGCGGCTACATCGACCAGCTCATCGCCGACGGGATCTTCGAGCAAGGCCGCTCACGGGACCTCTACCTCTTCATCCCCGATCTCAATCGCGCACGCCGCTTCGAGATGCTGGCGCTCGAACTCTCGCAGCGTGGGCATTCCGACGCGCGCATCGCGAAGGTGCTCGGCGGGAACTTCGCGCGCGTGATGGGCGAGGTCTGGGGCTAGAAAAATGGCATGCGCACCATTGGGCGGATCAATGGTGCGCGTCTCCTTCTTCTGCTCGACGCTGACGGTAAAGCGTCGCCTTGTCGAGCTGCGGCAGCGCATCTGCGATCGCGAACCAGGGCGCCTTGTGCTCGACGAAGATGTGCTTGTCCGGGCGTAGCGCGGGGTCGTCGTCGAGGATACCCGCCGGAATCTCCAACGTCGGCGATCGGGACTCGAGGTCCGGCAGCGGCGAGCCGCAGCGCGAACAAAAACAGGCGCGATAAGGCGGCGGTGTGTCGCGCAACGGCGCATCGTAAGTCCGCACGAGATCCTGGCCCTGCAGCAGGCGCAAGTCTTCGCGCTTGGCATAGATGCCTGCGACGAAAGCCGAGCCGCTGGCTTTTCGGCACCGTGTGCAATGACACAGCTCGAACGGACCGGCCGCGCGATCGAGCTCGAACCGAACGCCTCCGCAGAGGCAACTGCCGCGAATCATCGCCGTCTCCACCAGGGACTGGGTTGTGCGACCCCAATGTAGCTCGCTGCCGGCCGCGCCGAACGCGGCGTCCGCACCGCGTTCGATATCGAACGCCCCGTCCCGAAGAGCGACCGAAGGCGCTATCCGAATCAGCGGGTTGCCCGACGGTTCACGCATGGCACATCCGGTGCATCGGCCCGTCGCAACGGCGTCACGCGGGACTCGCATGAACACGATCATCCAGGACTTCCACTTCGCGCTGCGCCGCCTGCGTAGCGACGGCGCGTTCACCCTCGGGGTGCTCGCGATGCTCGCGCTCGGGCTCGCGGTGAGCGTCGCGATGTTCAGCGTGCTGCGTGGCGTCGTGATGAGCGCGTTGCCGTATCCGGACGCCGAGCGCGTCGTGTCGCTCGAGGCGGTGAACGCCGAGCAGGGCGTGGTCGACGGCAACCTCACGACCGCAGAGGCGGTGCGCTTCGCAGCCGAGCCGACGCCGTTCGAGGCGCTCGGCTACTACACGTGGGGCGGCATCACGGTCGTCGAGGGCGGCGAGCCGCGCGAGATCACCGTGAACCCGGTGAGCGCCGGCTTCTTTCCGGCGCTCGGCATCAAGCCGCTGCACGGGCGCTGGATCGAAGCGCGCGACGCAGCGACCGACGGCGAGTCGATCGTGCTGTCCTACACGGAGTGGCAGCGGATCTTCGGCGGCGATCCCGCCGCGATCGGGAAGCTCATCGACACCGATCGCGGCCGCCTCGAGGTCCTCGGCGTGATGCCGCCGGCGTTCGGATTTCCGGGTAGCGACGTGGGCGGCTGGCAGCCGATATCCGAGAAAGCCATCGATCCGAGCCGGCCGGGCTACTGGCAGGCGCGGTTCGTGTCGGCCGTCGCGCGCGTCGCGCCCGGCATCAGTACCACGCAGCTCGACGAGCGCATGGCGCAGATCGTCGGCGAAGTGCGCGAGACGCACGGCATCCACGACAACGGCTGGCGCGTCGCGGGGTCGCCGCTGCTCGAGGAGATGGTCGCGTCGGTGCGTCCGGTGCTGTGGGGCGCGTTCGCGATCGCGCTGCTCGTGCTGCTGATCGCGTGCGTCAACAGCGCGATCCTGCTCGATGCGCGTCTGGTGCGGCGCGCGCGCGAGCTCGCGATCGCGCAGGCGCTCGGCGCGGGCTACGGCCGGCTGCGGCGGATCCTCGCATTCGAGCTCGGCGTCATCGTCGCGGCGGCGTCCGCGATTGCCGTCGGACTGATCGCATTCACGCTCGAGCGCTTCCGCACGTTCGCGGCCGACCGGCTGCCGCGTGCCGAGGCGATCGCGCTCGACGGCGAAGGCGTCGGCTTCGCGCTCGCGGCCGGCGCGATGGCGCTCGCGTTGATCGCGCTGCAGGGCTGGCGCCTGCGCGCGCAACCCGCCGCGGCGCTGCGCAGCGCAGGGACCGGCTTCGGCACGAAATCGACGCGCCGCCGCTGGCGCCTGCTGCCCGCGGTCGGCATCGCGCTCTCGACGATCGGCGTCGCGAGCGCCGTCGCGCTCGCGCTGAGCCTCGCCGCGATGCAGTCGGTCGATCCCGGCTTCCGCACGCAGAACGTGTTCGTCCTGCAGCTCTTCCGCAGCGGCGACCCGGCGGGATGGAGCACGTTCGCCGAGCAGACGCTCGAGCGACTGCGCGCGCTGCCGGGGGTCGAGGCCGCCGAGCTCAGCACGTCGCTGCCGATGTCGGGGATCGGCACCTTCGCGGTCGACATCGAGAAGCCGGGCAGCGCGTTGCGCGAGCCGTTGCAGGCGCGTGTGCGGCGCGTCAGCGCGGGCTACACCGGGCTGCTCGACATACCGGTCGTCGAGGGCCGCCGGTTCGACGACGGCGATCGCGCCGGCAGCGAGCCCGTGACGCTGGTGTCGCACTCGCTCGCGCGGCGCGTTTTCGGCGAAGCCACCGCGCTCGATCAGCGCATCGCCGTGCCGCTCGGGCGCGGCCCGCCGATCGAGCACCGCATCATCGGCGTGATGGCCGACACGCAAAACGACACGCTGCGCACCGCGCCGCAGCCCGAGCTCATCGTGCCGTTCGCGCAATCACCGTGGCTCGGCATGTCGTTCCTCGTGCGCGGCGCGACGCTCGATGCGTCGATCCTGCGCGCGATGCAGACCGAAGTCTGGGCGATCGACCCGCGCGAGGGCATCACGCGTGCGTTCGCGCTCGACGAGGATCTCGAGTTGCAGCTCGCGCCGAGCCGGTTCTTCGCTGCCACGATCGGCCTGTTCGCGCTCGCGAGCCTGCTGCTCGGCGCGCTCGGCGTATACGCGGTCACTGCGTTCGTGCAGCGCGAGCGCACGCCGGAGTACGGGCTCAAGCTCGCGATCGGCGCGCCACCGCGCGCGATGGCGCGCGAGATCTTCGGCGAGACGCTCGTCGTCGCGGTGACCGGGCTCGCCTTCGGCCTCGTCGGCGCGGCCGCCTCGCTGCGGCTCCTGTCGGGACAGCTCTTCGAGATCGGCGCGAGCGACGTCGCGGCGTACGCCGCCGCCGTCGTCACGATCGCAACGACCGCACTGCTCGCGGCCGCGGCGCCGGCGCTGCGCGCCGCGCGCATCGATCCGATGCAGGCGCTGCGAAACGAGTGACACGAAAAGCGGGGCGGGTGCAGTCAAGGCAAATTGACTGCACCCGTCCCGGTATCGCAAGTCGTGCAAAGCACTCGGCGGGCGGCTGCGGTAGGCTCGGGCGCGCATGACACCGACCGCGCTGCCGCTGATCGTCCTCGCCCTCGCGGCGGATCCCGAGCCGCCCATTACGCCGACCACGCGCGGCGACGAAGTGCTCGTGATCCCGCAGGCGGAGCTCCCGAAGATGTGGAAGCGCATGCCGGCCGAACCGCTGCGCTTCGACACCGGCAAGCTGCGCGAGCACGGCTACGCCTGCGTCTCGCTCGGCTACGTGATCGAGGCCGACGGCCGCCCCTCGACCGTGCGCGTCGTGAAGTCGCGCCCGCGCGGCGTGTTCGACGCCGAGGCGATCGCGGCGCTCGCGAAGATGCGCTTCGAGCCCGGGCCCGCGAACGCGGCGCGCACGCCGGTGTACTCGATCATGTCGTACACGCAATCGTGGCGATCGAGCGGGAACGCCGAAAAGGACGTCGAGCGTGTGCTGGCGCGATGCGCGGTGGTCATCGCACCACCGGAGGTCGGTACCGGTACTCCGGAGCGTTGAAGGCGCTATGCCGCGCCGACGAGACGGCGCGCTAGCGATCGCGAAGCCGCTCGACGAAGCGTCGCGCGAAGAAGTGCGCGTCGCCCGGCCAGCGTGCCGAGACGTAGTTGCCGTCCTCGACGACGAACGCCGCGCGCTCGTCGGTTGCGCTCCCGCGCGCACCGAGCGTGATCGGCCCGCGCACGAAATGCTCCGGCGTAGCGAGCGCCGCACGCACCTCGTCCTCGACGTACGCGGGATAGGTCCGATAGTAGCGGCCGAGCTTCCAGAACGTCAGCGCGTACGCGAGAGCTTCCATGTACTTCGGAAGACACGTCGTGCGGCGCCCGTTGAGCACGCTGAGACCGGTTGCGCGGTCGCGCGCGCGTGCCAGCAGCAGCACGCCGTGGCAGATCGCGGCGATCGGTCGACCGAGCGCGGCATAGCGCGCGACGAGCTCCTGCAGGACCGGGCTGTCGAGGTACTGCCGCATCCCCGGCGCGTGCCCACCCGCGAGCAGCAGTCCGCCGAACTGGCTGATGTCGAGCTCGCTCCACGGTCGTGGCCTCGCGAACGACGGCGTCTCGATCATGCGTGCGTAGGCGTCGCGTGCATCGGTGTCGGCGCCGAGGCGGCCGAACAGCACGCCGCGAATCAGCAACGGGTCGCACGCGGCGACCGCGCCCCGTTCCGTCGCGAACACGACGTCGTGCCCTGCGTCTCGCAGCGCGCGCCACGGGATCGCGACTTCGGTCGGATCGAAGTCGCGATCGGGAATCGGTATCAGGACGCGCTTCATGCGTCGAAAATACCGCCGAACTGCCGGCTCCGTCACACAATCCCGCGCACGATGTGATCTGCGTCGCGCAACGCGCGAAAAGTCGCGACGCGGCCTTGACGCCCGACGTCCTAGAGTGCTCGTCAAGGATTAGTAGCAGCCATGACGAAGATCTGTCGAATCAAACCCTGGTGCAACGGCGGCCCGTTCGAGATGTGGCAGGTCGAAGTCGACGGAACGTGCGTGGTGGTGCTGCGCTCGCGCGGCGAAGCGATCGAGGCGGCGGAACGCATCGTCTCGAAGTTCGAGCAGAGCGGCGTTTCGTGCGAGAGGGTCCTGTCGGCTGGCGATCCTCCGCGGCGTGCTGCCTGACACGCGGCGACGGCGTTACCGCGGCACGACCGGGTCGCGGCGCGCAGGCCAGGGCCGATTACGCGCGAGGTAATTGAGGTCGATCGCGCGGACGGACACGCTGGCGCCAGTCCACCACCTGGAGCCTGCTCGATGAACGCCCTCGTTTCCCGCCCCGGTTTCCTCCGTGCCGTGCTCAGCGTCGATGCCGCGACGAGTGGAGCGATGGGCCTGCTGCTCATCGGCGCCGCGGGTCTCCTCGCGCCGATGCTCGGATTGCCCGACGTGCTGCTCAGGGTCGCCGGGTTCGCGCTGCTGCCGTTCGCGCTGTTCGTGTTCGTCGTCGCGCGGTCGGCGTCGCCGGCGGCAACAGCGGTCTGGATCGTGGTCGCGCTCAATCTCGCGTGGGTGTTCGAAAGTGCGTGGCTCCTCGCGGGCGATTTCGTCGCGCCGACAGCGCTCGGCGTTGCGTTCGTCGCGGGCCAGGCGATCGCGGTCGCGATTCTCGCGACGCTCGAGATCGTCGGGTTGCGCGCGCGGCGGCTCGCCGCGAGCTAGGCGCCGAGCGGAAGGCGCCGCAGCGCATCCTGCGTCGCGGCGTCGGCCGGGAAGAACGACTCGATCGCGAGCTCCGCGAGCGTCACGTCGCGCGGCGTCGCGAACACGGTGGTCGTGCTGACGAACGAGAGCTCGCCGAGCGCGGTGCGGACCTTCAACGGCACGACCATCGCCGGTGGGCGCTCGAACGTCGGAGCCCGCACCGGCTCCGCGCCCGGCGGCATGGGAAGTGCCGCGAGCGTCTCGCACATCGCCTCGAGCACCGGATCACCGGTCGTCGCGGCCTGGTGCCGAAGCCGTTCGAGCACGTGCTCGCGCCACTCGTCGAAGTTGACGATGCGCGACGCGATCCCCTCGGGATCGAGGCTCAGGCGCAGGACGTCGACCGGCGGCGCGAGCAGGTGCGGTGCGACGCCGGCGAGCAGCGGCGCGACCGCACGGTTCGCCGCGACGAGCGTCCAGTGACGATCGACCGCGAGCGCGGGGTAGGGCTCGTGGCCGCGCAGTACCAGCTCGATCGCGCGGCGAACGTCACCCGCCTGCGGATCGTCGAGCGTGCGCTCGCTGTAGAGCGGCGCCATGCCCGCGGCCGTGAAGAGGAGATTGCGCTGCCGCAACGGGATCTCGAGCCGATCCGCGAGGCGCAGCAGCATCGCGCGGCTCGGCAGCGAGCGACCGGTTTCGACGAAGCTGAGATGACGCGACGAGATCTCGGCGAGCGCAGCAAGCTCGAGCTGGCTCAGGCGACGCCGCTCGCGCCAGTTCCGCAGCAGAAGGCCGACGGGCTGTGCATTCATGCCCGCAGTTTAGCGGTCCGGTACCGGCGGGCTGCTTCGCGCGAGTCTCACGGACTGCCGAGTCGGCGACGGAACTCTGCGACTTTGGCGCGGTTGCCGCAGCCGGTCATGGAGCACCAGCGCCGATCGCCCGCGCGGGACGTGTCGACGAACAGCAACGCGCAGGATTCGCCCTCGCACTGCCGAATGCGCAGCTCGAGGTCGCGGCCCAGCAGGCGGACCGCGTCGCGTGCGAGACCGGCAAGAAAGGCGCCGGCAGAACCGGTGAGGGTCATGCGACCCTGGCGATCGAGCGCGGGTACTGCCGGCGGTTTCGCCGCGATCGAATTCAGGGAACGGCGCAGGCCGATGGGAAGAGCGCTGCCCTCGATGCGATGCAAGGCCAGCGCATAGAGGGTCTCGCGCAGCTCGCGGGCCATGGCCAACTCGGGCGGCTTCGCCTCGGGGGGCCTGCGCGCGAGTTCCGCGGCCACCAGCCAGCGCGCCAGGTCCGCGGGCGTTTCGAGCAGTTCGCGCGGCATCGGTTTGAGTCTGCCCGCCAGTGTGCACGGCAGGTCCAGCGCGACGTGGCCGGCGAAGAACTTGAAGCCGTTCCGGATGCCGGGTGTCGACGAGGTCATGACGTACTCGGGCGGCGCGGAAGCGAGAGTCCGCGCAGCGTAGCACGCATGAAACCCGTTTGACAGGTTACACACATAGAACCAGAATCGTAACCGGTCAATCAGGTTTCAGCGGCGAGCAGGAGACGTGAATGGCAACGATACGCGGCGGCTTGTGGCGGTTGATGGGCATGGCGGCGGCCATGACGGTCGCGCCGGCAGCGGCTGCCGGCGAGAACGCCCGCTTCGCTCTGGCCGGCACCTGGGTGATGGAGGCGGCGTACGAGATCCTGGCCGACGGCACGCGCGTGACCAACTACGGCAAGCGCCCCGACGGACTGTTGATCATCGACGCGCAGGGACGCTACTCGCTGCAGATCTTCCGGCCCGCGCGACCACGGTTCGCCAGCGGCGACAAGACCCGCGGCAGCCCCGAGGAATACCGCGAGGCCGTGCTCGGCTCCAGCACGCACACCGGCCGGATCGAGATCGACGCAGCGGCGTCGCACCTGATCTTCCACATCGAGACCGCTTCCTATCCCAACTGGGAGGGCACGCGGCAGGTGCGCGAATACACGCTGGACGATGGCCTTCTGAAGTACGCGGTGCCGGCCAGCGCCTCGGGCAACGGCACAGTCGCGCACTCATGGTGGCGGCGCGCGGCAGGCTGATCGTGAAGGAGCCGCGCGGCGCGGAGTACGGCGCGGCCTGATCAGCGTGCGTCCTTCTCGGAAGTTGCATTTCGCGAGGCGAGGGCGCAACGATGCCCGCGATGACGCGCTTCTCCGTCACCGCGCTGTCGGCGTACGACCTGGCGTTCGTCGCGGCGTCGCTCGCGCTGATCCACGTCGCGCGGCGCTGGGTTCCGCTGTACGCGCTGCTCGTGTGGCCCGGCACGTTCCTGCACGAGCTCTCGCACTGGCTCGTGGCGGTGGTGCTGGGTGGCGAGCCGACCTCGCCGAGCATCTGGCCGGCGCGCACCGAACGCGGCTGGCGACTCGGCGCGGTCGGAATCCGTCGTGTGCGATGGTTCAACGCGCTGCCGATCGGCTGCGCGCCGTTGCTGCTCGCGCCACTCGCGGCGCTCGCGCTCGTGCACGCGACGCGTATCGATGCCGGGAGCTGGGCGCACTGGGCCTTGCTGTACGTCGCGACGGGCGCGGCCGTCTCGTGTCTGCCGTCGCTCGCCGACTGGAAGCTCGTGTGGTCGAGGCCGTTCGGGTCGCTGGCGTATCTGACGCTCGCGGCCTGCGTGTGCTACCTCGCGCTCGGATTCCACGAAAGGGGGCACTGAACCCGCCATCCGGCCCTCCCTTGTCGACGAATACGGTTGGCAGGCAGCCCTGCGTGACCGATATCGAAAGTGAGGTGATGCGAGTGCCAGTCGCGGCGCAGGTGGCACGATTCGTCGCGCATCGACGATCCGCTCGACGACAGCGATGGCATCTGCCGCTGACCCGCGATACAGCCAGCCTATCGACCCGATCCAAACATTCCATTTCGCAAATGACGTGCGGAGGACTACCGTACGGCTCCCGTCCCAGCGCGCACGCCCAGGAGAGCCGCCCATGAACGTCGAAGCGAAATGCCCCGTCGGTCGCGCCAAGCACACGCGCAACAACGCGACGTGGTGGCCCGACCAGCTGAACCTGGACGTGCTGAACCAGCACTCCACGCTCTCCGATCCGAACGTGCAGGATTTCGACTACGCGGCGGAGTTCCGCACGCTCGATCTCGACGCGGTGGTGAATGACCTCCACGCGCTGATGACCGATTCGCAGGAGTGGTGGCCGGCCGACTACGGCCACTACGGTCCGTTCTTCATCCGCATGGCGTGGCACGCGGCCGGCACCTACCGCATCTTCGACGGCCGCGGCGGCGCACGCTCCGGCGAGCAGCGCTTCGCGCCGCTCAACAGCTGGCCGGACAACGGCAACCTCGACAAGGCGCGTCGCCTCTTGTGGCCGGTGAAGCAGAAGTACGGCAAGCGGCTTTCGTGGGCCGACCTCATGATTCTCGCGGGCAACGTCGCGCTCGACTCGATGGGCTTCAAGACCTTCGGCTTCGGCGGCGGTCGCGAGGACGTCTGGGTGCCGCAGCCGATCGACTGGGGTCCCGAGTCGACGTGGCTCGGCGACGAGCGCTACAGCGGCGAGCGTGAGCTCGCGAATCCGTTCGGCGCGGTGCAGATGGGTCTCATCTACGTGAACCCGCAGGGCCCGAACGGCAATCCCGATCCGGTGAGGTCCGGCCGCGACATCCGCGAGACGTTCGCGCGCATGGCGATGAACGACGAGGAGACCGTCGCGCTCGTCGCCGGCGGCCACACCTTCGGCAAGGCGCACGGCGCGGGACCCGAGAGCCACGTCGGCAAGGAGCCCGAGGGTGCGAACATCGAGGAGCTCGGCTTCGGCTGGCGCAACACCTACGAAAGCGGCGTAGGCCCGCACGCGATCACGAGCGGCATCGAAGGCGCGTGGAAGCCGAACCCGACGAAGTGGGACATGGGCTACTTCGAGACGCTGTTCGGCCACGAGTGGGAGCTCACGAAGAGCCCGGCCGGCGCGCACCAGTGGAAGCCGAAGGGCGACGCGGGCCGCAACATCCCCGATGCGCACATCAAGGGCAAGCTGCACCAGCCGATGATGACGACGGCCGATCTCGCGCTGCGCCTGGATCCCGTCTACGAGAAGATCTCGCGCCGCTTCATGGCGAACCCGAAGGAATTCGCCGACGCGTTCGCGCGCGCGTGGTTCAAGCTTACGCATCGCGACATGGGTCCGAAGGTGCGCTATCTCGGCAAGCTCGTGCCGAAAGAGGATCTGATCTGGCAGGATCCGGTGCCGGTAGTCGACCACAAGCTGATCGACGACGCGGACGTGAGCGCGCTCAAGAAGAAGGTCCTCGATTCGGGCCTCGAGCAGCGTGCGCTCGTCAAGGCCGCATGGGCGTCGGCGTCGACGTTCCGCGGCAGCGACCTGCGTGGCGGCGCGAACGGCGCGCGCGTGCGTCTCGATCCGCAGAAGAACTGGCCGGCGAACGACCCGAAAGAGCTCGGCCAGGTGCTCGCGAAGCTCGAAGCGATCCAGAAGGAGTTCAACGGCGCGCAGAAAGGCGGCAAGAAGGTCTCGCTCGCCGATCTCATCGTGCTCGGCGGCTCGGCGGCGGTCGAAGCGGCCGCGAAGAAGGGTGGCCACGACGTCACGGTGCCGTTCACGCCGGGCCGCGCCGACGCGTCGCTCGAGCAGACCGACGTCAACTCGTTCATGGTGCTGGAGCCCGCGGCCGACGGCTTCCGCAACTATGCGCGTCCCGAGGCGCAGCCGTTCGTCGCGACGGCGCTGGTCGACCGCGCGGCGCTGCTGACCCTGACCGCGCCGGAAATGACGGTGCTCGTCGGCGGGCTGCGCTCGCTCGACGCGAACACCGGCCACGCGCCGCACGGTGTGTTCACGAAGCGTCCCGGCACGTTGTCGACGGACTTCTTCAAGAATCTGCTCGACATGTGCACCGCCTGGAAGGCGTCGGAGAACGAGCCGGGCGTGTTCGAGGGCCGCCACCGCAAGACCGGTGAGCTCAAGTGGACCGCGACCATCGCGGATCTCGTGTTCGGCTCGAACTCGCAACTGCGTTCGCTCTCCGAGGTGTATGCCGCGAGCGACGGCGAAGCACACTTCGTCGCGGACTTCGTCGCGGCATGGACGAAGGTGATGAACCTCGATCGCTTCGACGTGCGGGCCCGCAGGAAAGCTGCCTGATCCTCGTCGCATCGATGGCACCCGGAAGCCCGGCCTCGGCCGGGCTTCCTCTTTCTGCGCGCCCGTTCCTGCGGGAACGGGGTCGGTTCTGCGTGGTTTCCAGCAGGAACGAGGTGAGCGGGGACAGCGCATCGTGCGAGCAGCGGGACTTCGATCGTTTGCGGTGGCGGCGTCGACGCTCGGTCTTCTGGCCTCGACGGGCGCGAGCGCGCAGGACCTCGTCGCGTTCAGCGTCGACACCGCGGTGATGCGATCGCCGCCCGCGCAGACGACGCTCGTCGTCGGCGACGACGCGGTGACGGGCACCGACGATCGCACCGGCGCGGCGTTCGTGCGCGCGCTGCCCGGCGTGCCGGCCGAGGCCGATCTCGTGGCGCTCGAGACGGCTGCTTCGCAACAGCTCGAGTGGCTCGCGTTCGACATCACGCTCGCGTTGCCGACCGCAGCCGGCACCGTGCTCGTGCGGCCGCGCGACATCGTGCGCCACGACCGCGCGGCCGGCACCTATTCGGTCGCCGTCGCGGCCGAAGCGCTCGGCGTTCCCGACGGCATCGGCATCGACGCGATCGCGCGCGGTGCGAGCGGCGAGTTTCTCGTCTCGTTCGACGGCTGGTTCGAAACGTCGGGACGCGTGCTGCGCCCCGACGCGCTCTACCGCTTCGATCCGACCGCCGGCGCGTACGCCGCGGCACCGGCGTTCGATCCTGCGATCGGCGGGCCCGAAGGCGTCGTCGACCTCGACCTCGCCGACGCGCCGAGCGCGGGTCCGCTCGCGGGCGTGCTGTTGCTCGGATTCGACACGGCGATCGGCTTCTCGCAGAACACCGTGCGGTACGACGACACCACGATCGTCGCCGCCGATGCCGCGACGAGCAGCATCGTCGCCGCTTACCTCTTCGACGCGCACGTCGTGCTGCCCTCGGGCCACGACATCGACGCATTCGCCAGTAGCCGCATCGCCGATGCGCTCTTCGCCGACGGTTTCGAGGACTGACCATGAGATCGACATTCGCTTACCGCTCGCTCGTCGCGGCGCTCGTGATGCTGACCGCACCCTGCGCGGGCGCGCGCGACGGCGTCATCGAGATCAACCAGGTGCGTGCGCTCGCGGGCGGCGTCACGCCCGGCGACACGGCGGGCTTTCCCGTCACCCTGACGCGACCCGGCAGCTACGTGCTGACCGGCAACCTCGACTTGCGCGCGCTCGCCGGCGCGCAGAACATCGGCGCGATCGAAGTCGAGGCGAGCGGCGTCTCGATCGATCTCGGCGGCTTCGCGCTGCTGAACGCGAACCGCTGCACGGGCGACCCGCCGACCACGCCGGTGAGCTGCACCGGCGGCGGCAGCGTCGGGCGCGGCGTCGGCGCGACCGGCAGCGACGCGAACGGACAGCCGATCTCCGGAACGCACATCCGCAACGGCCGCATCGAAGGTTTCGGTGGCGCCGGCGTCCGCTGTTTCCTCGCCTGCACCGCCGACAACGTCGAGTCCCGTCACAACGCGGAAGAGGGCTTTCGCGTCGGCGAAGGATCGATCGTGCGCAACAGCGTCGCCGAGCTCAACTTCTTCAGTGGCGTGCGCGGCTCCCGCGTGCACCTCCTGTCGAGCACCGTCGTGCGCAATGGCGGGCCCGGCGCGAACATCGCCTCGGGGAGTCTCGTGTCGCAGTCGGTCGTCGCGCGCAACGCGGGTCTCGGCCTGTTCGTGTTCGTGAACGTCGTCGACCCGAGCTCACCGGTCGGCTTCCAGGGTTCGTCGTTCACGCAGAACAACGGCGGAAACGCGAACGACCAGGTGTCCGTCTCGGCCCTGCCGCTCGGCGACAACATCTGCGGCACCGACACGAGCTGCCCGTGAAGCGGCGCCACGTCGGCTTCGCCGTCGCGATGCTCGTCGCGAGCGCGACGTCGGCGCGCGAGGGCGTCATCGAGATCAACCAGACGCGCGCGCTCGTGGGTGGCGTCACGGCAGGGGATACGCCGGGCTTTCCGGTCACGCTCGCTGCCGCGGGCAGCTACGTCCTCACCGGCGCGCTCGACGTGAGGAATGCGCCGGATCCGAACACGACGGAGGCGATCGTCGTGACGGCCGACGCGGTACGCATCGACCTCAACGGCTTCCGCATCGTCGGTCCCGTACGCTGCAACGGCGACCCGCCGGCGACGCCGGTGACGTGTACGCCGACGGGCAACTCCGGCGTCGGGATAAGCCTCGAGTCCGCAGCCGGCCAGCTCCCGCAGGGTGTCGAGATCCGCAACGGCACGATCGAGGGGTTCACGTTCGGCGGGATCAACTGTCCGACGGCGTGCGTGATCGAGCACGTCGTCACGCGCCACCACGAGGGTTCCGGAGCGAGCGTAAGCTCGGGTTCGTTCGTGCGGGAAGTCGTCGCCGAGCTCAACTCGGGCGAGGGCATCTCGGGGGGTGCGCGCACCTTCGTATCGGACGTGCACGTATCGCGAAACGGCGGCGCCGGCATTCGGCTCGGACCGGGCTCGGTGCTTTCGAGCTGCATCGCGAGCGGAAACGGAGGCCGCGGGCTCACGACGTTCTCGCTGGTCGGCGACGATTCCGCGTCGGCCGCGTACCGCGACTGCGTGTTCGTGCGCAACAACGGCGGCAACGCGAATCCGCAGACGCTGGGCATCGAGCTCGGCGAGAATATCTGCGGCACCGACGCGGTCTGCCCCTGAGGCTCGGGATCGCGACGTTTCCGTCACGTCCGGGCGCCTAGACTGCCGCCCGTGGAAACCCGAATCGTTCGAATCGGCCCGGCGACCTGCGGCACGCGGGGCGCCTGGCAGGTGGAAATCGACGACACCTGTGTCTGCGTGCGCGCCTCGCGCGGCGAGGCGCTCGATGTCGCGCACCGCGTGCTGAGCGCGTTCGAGCTCTCCGGCGTGCCCTGTGAAGCGGTGATCTCGACCGACGTTCGCCCGGTGCGCATCGCGGCCTGATCGCTCTTGCGCTATGCGCGCGCCGCAAGCCGGCGCACGTCCGTCTCCGCGCGCCATACGCGCACGGCAGCATACACACCGAGTGCCAGCGCCGCGCCGATGTAGAGCGCCAGTGACAGACCTGCCGGCATCCGGTGAAAGTAGCCGGACGCGAGCACGAGAAAGCCCGCGAATGCCGACAACCACCACGCGGCCAGCGGTTCGATCGCGGTGAGCAGCAGCTGACTCTGCGCAGCGGGCGACTCGCCCTCCGCCATGCTGTGACGCAACGCGATTGCGAGCCGCGTCAGCGGCGACAACAGCAGCAGCCAGCCACCTTCGGTCAACGAAGCCCAGCTTCCGTAGTCGGCGGCGACACGCTGGACCACGGTGAACACCGCCACCGCGAGCGCGCCCGCCAGCAGCAACAGCACGGCGCGCGCCACCGGCCGTTCCGAGGGCAGCGCGAGCTCGTACATCTTCGCCTTCGCGTCGCGACGCAGCGCGCGCGCGATCGCGACGGTGTCGCGCGCACGGCAGTCGCGCAGGAGCAGTCTCCGCGAGGTTCGGTCGGCGAACAGCAAGCGCGCGACGTCGGCCATGCACGCCGAGACGACATCGATCGAGATCGCATACAACATCGTGTCGGCGCTCCAGCCGAACACCATGAAACCGATCCACGGCACGAGACCGCCGAGCACGAGCGTCAGCGCCTGCGAGCGCCAGTGGGTGCGCTGGTCCTGCCGCGACTGGTCGAGCAGCCTTCTGGCGTGCTTGCGGTAGGTGTCGAGCACATCGGACGTGAGCGGCCGCGCCGTGGTCACGATGCCGTGGACGAGCTCGGCGAGGATGGGCGCGTGCATGGTGGGACCAACGGCCTCGGGACGGGCGTCGGGACATCGCTTTCGGTACGGCGCGAGGATAGTGCGATCCACGATGCGCGGGCAGGCGTCGAAACGCTTGTCTCGTGACGTGCATGGCGCTCGCGCGTCACGATTGACGACGACCGCCGATCGGCGCACGGTGCGCGCGCTGGCCCGGGCGGCCAGAGGAGCCGGCCGTGACCACGCGACACTACAACCGTCGGCGACGCCGGTGATCGGCGCGCTCGCCGAGGCGTACTACGGCGGCACGCCAGCCGTGATCGAGCGCGAGGCACTCGGCCGACTCGACGCGGCGCTGCGTTCGGAAACGCTTGGCTTCGCGCGCGCCTTCGGCGTGCCGGTCGCGGCAGACGCATGAGCCTCCTGGATCATCCGTCCTCACCGACCGCGTCGCGCGAGCGCGACCGCGTCGCCGGCGGCCTCGAAGGGCTGCTGATCGGCGACGCGCTCGGCGTGCCGTTCGAATTCAAGCAGCCGGGCGCGCTCCCGGCGCCGGAACAGATCGACTTCGAGCCGCCAGCGTCGTTCCCGCGGAGCCATGCCGGCACGCCGCCGGGGACGTGGTCGGACGACGGTGCGCAGGCCTTGTGCCTGCTCGCGTCGCTGCTGTATGCGAAACGTCTCGACCTTGACGACTTCTCGCGCCGCCTCGTCGACTGGGCGGACCGCGGCTACCTCGCCGTCGATGGGCGCGTGTTCGACATCGGCATCCAGACGAACCGCGCGATCGCGGCCTTGCGCGGCGGCGCCTCGTGGGAAACCTCGGGGCCCGCGCACGAGATGGCGAACGGAAACGGCGCGCTGATGCGCGTGCTGCCGCTGGCGCTGTGGCATCGCGGGCCCGATGCCGAGCTGATCGCGCTCGCGGCGGAGCAATCGCGTCCGACGCACGCGCATCCGCGCTCCCGCGTGTGCTGCGCGATGCTGTGCCTCTGGGCGAAGCGCCTGCTCGAGAGTGTCGATGCGCCCTGGGACGCCGCGGCGCGTGTGCTGCGCGACGACGCAACCGGCCGCGACGCCACGTGGCGCGCGGAAGTCGACGGGATCCTCGACCCCGGCCACGCGCGCAGCGCGAGCGGGAGCGGATACGTCGTCGACACGCTGTGGTCCGCGCGGCTCGCGCTGCAACAGGGCGAGAACTACGCCGCCGTCGTGCGGCGCGCCATCGCGTTCGGCCACGACACCGACACGACCGCCGCCATCGCCGGTGGTCTCGCGGGTATTCGCCACGGCCTGTCGGGAATTCCGACGTCCTGGCGCGCGCATTTGCGCGGCAGGGAGATTCTCGAGCCCATCCTTCGGCAGCTGCTCGAAGCGCTCACCTCAGGTTGATCGCCACAGCGGTTCGATGCGCTTTCGTTCGCTTCCGTAGCGCGCCCTACTCGAACACCGGAAACAATCGATCGAGCACGTAGTCCCGCAGCTCGTCGTCGAGCCGCCGCGTGTGGCGTACCATGCGCTGGGGGGCGCAGACGAGCGGGGGTTTTCGCATGGGCCACCGTGCCAACTTCGTCATCATCGAACGCAACCGCGCGCAGGCGCATTTCGATCAGTGGGCCGCGCTCGGCTGCGCGCACGCGATCGCGGACGGCCCCGCCGTCGCTGCCGCTGCGGCGCGCGAGTTCGAGAAGACCGACGAGCTGCTCGACTGGGCCTGGGTCGAAGGCGGCTATCTGATCGACTTCGACGAGAAGGTCGTCATCGTCTTCGGCGAGGTTTCAGATCCGGAAGAGGACTTCGGCGATCTCGACGATCTCGAAGGTGTCGAGGACGAGGAGCCCGTCGAGGGTGGCGGCACCGAGGAAGCCGCGAGCCACGAGGCCTTTCTCGCGGAAGCCGCGCCGAACTGGAAAGGCTGGACGATGCGCTGGGACGAACGCGGCGTCGACGCGTTCGCGGAGCATCTGAAGCGTCGAAAGATCGAGACGATCCGTACCGCCGAACCTTCGCATCCGGCCGACGCCGAGCGGTTCGAGTTGCGCGCATGACGCCGGCCTCGTCGTCTCTGCACACGAAGCTCTACGCCGCGCTCGCGGGTCTCGTCGCGCTGATCGCCGCGCTGCACATGGCGACGACCTTCACGCTGACGAAGTCGACGCCGGCCGGCAAGGTCTGGTTCTTCGGCGCGGGGCTCGCGATGGCGCTGCAGGCGGCGCTGAACTTCCTCAATCGCACGCACGGGCGGCAGGTGCTCGCGCTCGCGTGGACGACGCGCGTCACGAACGTGGCGCTGCTCGCGTTCGGCGCGGTCGCGGGTGTCGTGACGCGGGCGTCAACCGCCGAGTACGTCGCGCTCGTCGGCTCGCTCGCGGGATTGGTCGTGCTGTCGTGCTGGAATCGCGCGTTGCGTTGATTGGATCGTCAACGAAGCCGGAGTTCGCGATGACCGACGGTCGCAGCAATCGGGTACCGAGACCGAAGCGCCGTCCACGCTGGACCTCGTTCGTCGCGAGCCCCGGCCGCGGGCGCGCGGTGCGCGGCCTCGAAGAGGAAGGCAATCCGCGCCATCGACTACGGGTCGAGCACAACGCCGACACCCTGCTCGTCCACATTTCGGACGAGGACGGACGCGGCTGGACCACGCTCGCAATCGATCGCGCGACGCGCGAATGGGCGGTTGCGCAGCGACCGCGGCAGCTCGACGCGGCCGAAGCGGCCTACGGATTGCTCTACGTCGAGTGAGGCGCGGGCTGTTGGCGCAACGTACCGCATGGGCGCACCATCACCGCCATGAACGAGCAGGGCCCCGGCGCGCTCGCGCGCTGTTGCGTGCGGCTCGCGACGCCGGCGGACGCGCGCGAGCTCGCGCAAATGTCGCGCATCTACGTCGAGCACGGTCTCGGCTGGCGCTACACGGAGGCGCGCATGCGCGCGGCGATCGCCCATCGCGCGACCAACGTCGCGGTGGCGCACGAGGACTCCCAGATCGTCGGTTTCGGGATGATGGAGTACGGCGAGGCGCGGGCGCATCTGACGCTGCTCGCGGTCCATCGCTACCGGCAGCGGCGCGGGATCGGGACTGCGATCGTGCGTTGGCTCGAGGATGCGGCGCGCACGGCGGGACTCGACGTGGTGCGCGTCGAGGCACGCGCCGACAACGCCGCTGCGCACGCGTTCTATCTGAAGCTCGGATACGTAGAGAAGGAGTTGTTGGTCGGGCACTACGCGAAACAGGAGGACGCGGTGCGGTTCGAGAAGCGGCTCGGGTCCTGATCCGGGGGCGCGTCGGAGTGCCGCGGGCGGAAACGTGCAGGCGCGCGGGCGATTGCCGCGTCAGTGCGCTCGGCGGCTCGAATCCGGAAGATAGGGTTGGCGCGAGATCTCGGCGAGCTCCGCGGGCGTCATCGTCGCAACCACGAACGCGAGCACCGTCTGCACGCCGATGAACGCCAACCCTAGACCCAGGTCGGGCGCGACCGCCGGTGCGACGTGCGCAAGCAGCATCGCGAGCGGGAGCCCCGGGATGAAGCAGGCGAACGCCGCGAAGAACATCGTGAGCGCGAGCACCGCGCCACGCATCGAGACCTCGCGCGTCCATTGCAGGCGCGGATCGGCGGTCGTGTGGGCTTCGATCGCGGCCCAGCCGAGCCGCACCGCGGCGAGCCCGGCGAGAAGGGCGAACGCGCGCGGTGACAAGTCGATTCCGTCCTTGAAGCCGCCGACACCGAAGTACACCGCGAACACGAAGACGCCGCAGAATGCCCAGACGAAGAGGCTCTTCAGCGTGTCGACGGCAATGCGCCACGCGCTGCGCTGGCGGTAGACGATGCCGGACAGCAGGACCACGAGCGTGACCTCGACGCCTGCGAGGGCGTAGAGCAGCGGAAAGGTGAGCCAGCCCGCGGCGAGTAACGCGAGTGCGAGCAGCGCCTGTACGACTTCGGCGAGCACCGTCTTCGCCTCGAGGTGGTGCCAGGCGATCTTCGAGGGCATCGGCGAAGCGTAGCGTCTCGCGGCGTCGGTGCGAGAAGCGTCGGGGCTTCCGCCCCTCCCACAGTGACCCCGACCGTCAGCGCGCGCGGAACGGAATCACTGTGGGAGGGGCGGAAGCCCCGACGCACTTCGCGCGGACCCTCGAGCCGCGCGCACGCAATTCCTCCCATCGTGCTTCGCCCGATACAGCGCCGCATCGGCCTCGCGCAGCAGCGCCTCGGCCTCCTCGCCCGCTGCGGGCACGCGACAGGTGTAGCCGGCGCTCAGCGTGATGGTCTGCGTGTCGTTGCCGAGTGTGCGCGGCGGCAGTGCCTCGACCAGGGCGCGCATGCGCTCGGCGACGCGCTGCACCGTCGCCGGGTCGGCGTCGAGATCGACAGCGGCTCTGGATCGACGACCTCGCCGTGAGTCCCGAGGCCGATCGCGTGCTCTGCACGAACCGCACCTCACGCGGACTTTCGAACATCGCGGTCATGAAGATCGACGGCAGCGACTTTCGCGAAGTCACCGGCGGAGATACGGTCGACAGCGCGCCGGCATGGGTGCAGGGCGCCGGTTCCGAACCGGCTGTCGTGTTCGAATCGACCGGCATCGCGCGCACGCCGCAGGGTGTGATGCTCGGCTACGGACCGACCTCGATCCAGCTGCTCGATCTCGGGCGCGGCACGCTGACGGCGGTGCTCGATGATGCCTCGTACGACCACCTCGGCCCGCGCGTCGGGCGCGACGGCGCGCTCTACTTCATCCGCCGGCCGTACGAATCGCCGCAGTACTCGTCCGGGAACTTCCTCGTCGACGTCGCGATGTTCCCTATCCGGCTCGTGCGCGCGCTGTTCCACTACCTCAACTTCTTCTCGCTCACCTATTCGCGCAAGCCGCTGACCTCGGCGTCGGGGCCGCTCGTCGAGGCCGACATCAAGGAGCTCATGGTCAAGAACCGCAAGCTCGACGCCGAAAAGGCGCTGCGCGACGGGACGCGCATCGCAGGGACGCCGTCGCTCGTGCCGGCCTCGTGGGAGCTCGTGCGCCGCGACCAGCACGGGCAGGAGCAGACGCTCGCGCGCCACGTCGTCGCGTTCGACCTCGACGCCGCCGACCGCGTCGTCTACACCAACGGATACGGCGTGTTCAGCTCGACGGCGCCGAGCAGCGCCTGATGCTGCGCGATAAGCTGATCGGGAACGTGATCGCAGGGCGATAGCGAACGACGATCGCCCTGTCCCCTGGCTCTACCGGAGTGCGTTGCTCCGGAAAGAGCAGGGGCACATGCGCGCGATTCCCACCGTCGTTCTCGCGAGCCTGCTCGTGGCGACACCCTTGCGCGCGGCCGGTCCGCTCGACGCGCTCGCGCGCTGTACCGCGAGCGCGAGGCGATCCAGGAAGCGATCTCGTTCGGCCACGAGCTCAAGATCGCGGTCGCGGAGTTCTTCATCGATCATCGGCGTTTTCCGCGGGACGCGACCGAGCTCGGGTCGCCGGCGTCGGCGCTCGCGGCGTCCGATCGCGGCGTCGTGTCGGTGCGCGTCGACGGCGGGACGATCGTCGTGACGCTCGGCGGTGACGCCGGCCAAACGCTGCACGGCAAGGTCGTCGCGACCTCGCCGTGCCTCGGCGAGGACGCGGTCGTTCCGACGTTCGTCTGCGGCTTCGCCACGTGCCCGGCCGAAACGCTCGTCGTTCGCGACGCGCCGCAGAACTTCCCGCTGACGACCCTGACGAACGAGCAGCTACCGGCGTCGTGTCGAGGCAACGGCGACAAGATCGACTACGCGATCGGGCTAGCGAAGGCCGGTAACCTCGAGGCGAGCGCGCACTGGGGCGCCTCGTTGATCAAGGGCCGCGAGCTGCCGCGCGACGTTCCCGAGGGTCTGCGCATGGTGCGCGAAGCGGCCGAGCGCGGCGGCGGGTTCGCGCAGGCGCTGCTCGGGGACTACTACGCGCTCGGCATCCCCGGCCACGTCGATGTCGACGACGTCGCCGCGTACTACTGGTACACGCGGTCGCTCGCGTCGGGCGGGCCGTCGGTGGCGGCGGCGGCGCGGGTCGAGCTCGAACGCCGCATGACGGCGGTTGAGCTCGCTGAAGCCCGCGCGCGCGTCGCCGACGCGAAACAGTGACGGCGCCCGCAAGTTGGCACTGGGGGGCATGACCCACGGCCGCGTCTTCTCTATGCTGGGCCTGGGCACGGGATACGCAAGCAATGAACTCGGTAGGGGGAACGCCGGCGCGTGAAGCGTCGGCGGGTTTGATGGGTCGCGGCCGCGAGGCCGCGCGGGTCGAGTCGTTTTCCGTTCTGCGGCGCTTGCTGGTCGCGATCGGGTTTGCCGCGGTCGTCGCGGCGGCCCCCACGGACCCCGTCCACGCACAATCCGATGGCATGTTCGTGGATCAGTTCGAGGATCCACCGCAGCAGCAGGGCCCCTGCGCTCCGCCCGGCTACAGCCGCGGCATCGCGCCGCTGACGCTGCACGCGCACTGGATCGCAACCAGCGGTACCGCGATCGGCGCGGCGCTCGTGCCGATCCACATCGACCAGGGCACGTACCTGAGTTTCCGCTTCGATCGCGCGATGTTCGGCGCATTCTCGACGCTGTTCCAGATCAACGCGGACACGTCGAACACCGGCGGCGTACGTGGCGCCGACGTACGTTACGTGACGGTCTCGCAGTGCGAGGGTGGCCTCGATACGCAGTACGCGCTGCCGCAGGGCTGCGCGCGCTTCGCGAACGAAGGCCCTTTCATGTACCTCAACTTCGATGTACCGATGAACAATCAGTACGTCTGCGATCTCGACCCGACGCGCGACTACTACATCAACTTCGTGCTCGAGGACCCGAGCGACGGCTGGCAGCCGGGTCAGGCGTGCAACTCGGCGTTCGCGAGCCTGCGCTGCGGGTTCCGGATCCAGGTGAATCCGCTGTAGCGGTCACCGCGCGAACGCGATCGAGCCGCCCGTTCGTCCAATCGCTCCTTCTGTCGCGCGGTCCTCGCGGCCGCGCGCCGATATCGCGTCGCACCGCGGATCGGGGGGATTTCGCCTGCACGCGCGTCTTCCCCACGGGGCCGACGACAAGGACCGTGTGATGCCGATCCGAAACGCGGGGCGACTCGTCCTGGCGATGAGCGTGCTCTTCCCGATGCCGTCTCTCGCATCGCCGTTGACGCTGGACTACTTGGTGCTGGACTTCGACCAGGGTGGATACCTCGTCGAAATGGGCGGTGTCTGGTCGTGCCTCGAAGGGCTTGTGCCGCATGAGCCGCCGACTTCGTGGGAAGTGATCGGCGAGGAGTTGCTGATCGACGTCGTTTCCTACCCGGTCCTCTGCTTCTCCGTCCTGATCCCGTGGGAAGCGACCGTTCGCGTCAATCCGCCGGCATCGGTGCGTCGCATCCGGGTCTACGACACCTTCGCGGGCGCCCGGACGGAGCTCGGTGGGCTCACGACCTTCCTCGGCCCGTTGCCCTGGCAGTTCCGCAACGGCTTCGAGTAGGGACGCGCTCAGCGCCAGCGGTCCGACGGCGCCTTCACGTACTGGTGCCAGACGTACCGCCACGGAATCACGACGAGGAAGATCACCCCGAGCGCGCACGCGAACACCGATTCGGCGGTGCGCTCGTCCATCCGGTCCTGCTGCCACAGTGGCAGCGCGACGGCGGCGAGCCAGATCGTCTTCCAGACGAGCTCGAAGAACATCAGCGGCAAGAGCTTGAGCGGGTAGCGGATGCCGAGCGCGGCGAGCAGCGAGACCGTGGTCAGCATCGCGATCACGGTGCTGTTCATGAGCGGCCGCTCGTACGGCTGCGCGAGGATCAGCGGCCACATTTCGATCGCGAGGCCAACGAGGATCAGGGCGTACGTCGCCCGCATCAGGTAGAGACGGAACGTCGAGACGTCGTTCATGGCGGGTTCTCCGGGACCGGCGCGTAGCGTCGGGCAAAACGCGGCCGCCCGGGACGAACGACGCGACGAACGACGGTTCGGATGGGATGAACGACGAGCATCGCCCCGGAGGCCGCGCGCGCACGCGCGCGGCTCCGCCGCACTACGCAGGATTCGAGCTGCACTGCGTGCGGAACTCGTCGCTGTCCTTGAGGAGGCGGAAACGCACGCGCTTCGTGCCGACGGGGCAGCGCGAGCGCTCGAGGTCGTCGCCGCAGACCCAGCGGAAGCGGCGGGTCGACGGGTTTCGCAGCGAGCTGTAGCTGAACCAGGACGTCCACGCGCTGTTCTGCGAGGCGTTCGTCTGGCAGGTGCCGTCGTGGCCGCCGAGACTGCTGCCGCTGCTCTCGAGCAGCTGGCACGGATCGTTGCCCTCGAATTTTCTGGCGAGCAGGATGTCGCCGGTCGCGATTTGCGTGTCGTCGGCGTAGGGACGCTTGATCCAGACCGAGACCGAGCAGTCGTCCTCGAACTCCTCGAGCAGGGCGGCATGGGACGTCGAGGCGAACGTGAGCATCGCGATCGCCGCGACGGAAACGAAACTGCGCATGGTGTTCTCCGCGTGATGGCGGGCTGCAGCGGCGCGTCGGGTGTCGCGCCACCAGACAACACGGATCGCGGCCGCGATTCGGGACACGGTATCGTTGCGTCGATGCGCTACGACCTCGCGATCTTCGACATCGACGGCACGCTGGCCGACTCGTTCCCGTTCTTCGTGAGCGTGCAGAACCGGCTCGCGGACAAGCACGGGTTCCGGCGCATCGAGCCCGGCGAGCTCGAAGCGCTGCGGCGGCTGTCGGCGCGTGAGCTGATGCGTCACGCGGGGCTGTCGCGCTGGAAGCTGCCGTTCGTCGCGCGCAGCTACGTCAAGCTGATGCGCGACGAAGGCCACGCGGTGACGCGCTTCGGCGCCGTCGACGCGGCGCTCGCGACGCTCGCCGAGCGCGGCATCGCGCTCGCGGTCGTCTCGTCGAACTCGGCGGAGAACTGCCGCCGCGTGCTCGGCGAGGACAACTGGCGTCGGCTCGTGCACGTCGAATGCGGCGCGTCGATCTTCGGCAAGCGGCGCCGGCTCGCGCGCGTGGTGAAGCGCGCGGGCGTCGCGGCGCAGCGGGCGATCTACGTCGCGGACCAGACGACGGACGCCGAAGCCGCGCGCGCGGCGGGCCTCGCGTTCGCCGCGGTCGGATGGGGATATGCGGCGCTGCCGTCGCTCGTCGCGTTGCGGCCCGAAGTCGTGATCGAGCGGGTCGAGGATCTGGCGGTGCGGCTGCTCGAGGATGACTCGGCGCCGTCGGGGCTTTCGCCCCTCCCACAGTGATTCCCGCCGTTCTTGCCTCTACGATCTGCACCGATGCCTGAGCTCTCTTCCGTGCTCGTTGCAGCTGGTGCCGCCGTGTTCCTCGTGCTGGGCACGCTGCATCTCGTGCTGACGTTCCGCGGACGCGCGTTGCATCCGCGCGATGCCGCGCTGAAGGCACGGCTCGAAGAGGTCCCGCTCGTCATCACGACCGAGACGACGATGTGGAAGACCTGGATCGGCTTCAACGCGAGCCACAGCCTGGGGGCGATGCTGTTCGGGCTCTGTTACGGTTACCTCGCGCTGATCGAGCCGCACGTGCTGTTCGCGTCGCCGTTCCTCGCGCTCGTCGGCGCGGCGTTCGTCGCGACGTTCTGCTGGCTCGGCTGGCGCTACTGGTTCAGCGTGCCGCGGCGCGGGATCGCGCTCGCGGCGCTGCTCTACGGCGCCGGGCTGGCGACGCACTACGTTCAGTCATTGCGCGGCTTCGATCAGTAGACGCGACGCCAGCATCAGGCTGCCGGCCAGCACGATCGCGAGCGCCGAGGCGAGCACGGCGCGCAGCCAGGTGCTCCAGCGCGCCCCGAAGTAGCGCGCGATCGCATAGATCACGTAGGTGCAGAACGTGGCGGTCCCCGCACCGGCGTAGACCGGTGTCGTCAGCTGGAACGGCGCGAGCAGCAGCGCCGTGAAAGCGAGCGTCATGATCGCCTGCGCGACCGCGTAGCTCGCGACGACGCCGGCTTCGCCGGGCTCGATGCGCTCGCGCCGGAACAGTGCGAGCAGGGCGAGCGCAAGCGCGGGGATCAGCGCGAGCACGAGCACGAGCTCCGGTCGGCCGACGAGCACGAGCAGGGCATCGTCCGTCGGCGGTGTGTCGGGCGCACGCTCGCGACCGAGGAGGCGAAACAGTGCCATCGACAGGGCGGTGATGGCGAGCGCGAGCACGGCGTAACGCACGGGCGGTGTCGCGCGGGCATCGCGTCGGTCGACGTAGGCACGGATCGCCTCGCCCGGATCGCGATAGAGCGTCGCGAGCGTCCAGCCGAAGCCGCGGTCGAGGCTGAACAGCTCGTCGCGCACCTGACGCGCGAGCCCAGCGAGCGAGACCTTCGCGACGGGACTGTCGTTCATCGCGTCCCCGACGGGCGATGCCGCGCCCATTCTGGGGCCCGGCGCGCCGGGTTTCCACTGCGACCGCCGCGCGACCTCGGCCATCGTCGCACCGTTCACGGACCCTCGTACCCGTCCGAGCTCACGCCGTTGCCGGCAGCTCGACCTCGGCGACGGCCGGCAGGTGGTCCGACGCGATCCGGGCGAGCGCGCTGCGGTGCGCGCGTACGGTCACCGCGGCCGCGCCCTCGACCCAGATCCGGTCGAGCGCGAGCAGCGGGCGGAACGCGGGAAACGTCGCCGGTCCGTGGGTGTCGCCGAAGTGCGCATGCAACCAGCGCAGCGGGCGGCCCCAGAGGAACCACTCGTTGAGGTCGCCCATCAGCGCGGTCGGGATCGCCGCGGGTCGTGCCGCCAGCGCTTCGAGCAGGCGCTTGACCTGCGCGCGGCGCTCGGCGGGTCTGAGCCCGAGGTGCGTCGCGACGACGCGCATCGGCGTGGCGCCGCACGCGAGCTCGACGTCGAGCGCGCCGCGCGGCTCGCGCCGGCCGAAGTCGAGCGAGAGCTTGCGCACGGCGCAGCAGCGGTGCCGCGTCAACAGCGCGTTGCCGTAGTGGCGGCGCGCGCTGTCGATCGTCGGACCCGCGATCGCGTCGTAGCCGGTTTCGCGCGCGAGCAGCGCCAGCACGTCGACGCCACGGCGGCGCGATTCGACTTCCTGCAGCGCGACGACATCGGCGTCGAGCTCGCCCAGCACCGCGACGATGCGGGCGGGATCGAAGCGCCCGTCTCCGCCGATCGCGCCGTGGATGTTGTAGGTCGCGAGCTTCAGCCTCGCGCGCGCGGGCTTCGCCACCGCCGGCGCCCGCTTCACGACCACACCGCGCGCCGCTCGACCCGCGGGCGCGCGCGGTCGCGCCGCGCGAGCCAGCCCCCGATCGCCCACGAGCTCGCGAGGATCAGCGCCGCGAGCAGCGCGAGCACCGCGAACGTCCACGGGCCCGGATCGCGCAGCGCCGCGAGCGCGCGATCGGCGAACACCACCATCAGCACGATGCCCGGCGTCATCGCGACGACGGTGCCGACGAGATAGTCGCGCCAGCCGATCCGCGCGGCACCGGCGACGAGGTTGACGACGGTGAACGGAGCGATCGGCACGATCCGCACGACCGCGATCGCGACGAGACCGCGCTCGGCGAGCCGCCGGCTCAACCGTTGCATCCGCCCTCCGGCGAGGCGGCGAACCGTCGCGCCGCCGAGCCGCGCGCCGATCGCGTAGCCGAGCGCCGCGTTCGCGATCGTACCCACCAGCGCGAGCGCGATGCCGAGCCATGGCCCGAACACAAGCCCGGTCGCGACGATCAGCACCGTGATCGGGAAGGCGACGAGCGCGCCGACGACATATGCCGCGAGCGCCGCGAGCGACACCCAGGCTTCGTCGCGCGCCTCCTGCGCGAGCGCGACGAGGCGCGGCACGCTCACGAGCTCGCGTAGCGGCGTGTAGCGCCACGCGACGAGCGCGAGCGCGAATACGAGCGCAACCAGCGCGATCGTCGCGACGTGACGCCGCGCGCTCGGTGCGGTCTCGTCGTCGACGAGCTCCGCGACGAGTCGCTCCGGGTCGAGCGGGCGCTCGGGATCGAGCACGGCGCCGTCGGGGACGAGCGCGTCACGGTCGGGGGTGAGCTCGGGCTCGAAGCGCACGAGACGCCGCGCCCGAGGCTCGAAGCCGTCGATCGCGGCGCTCAGGCTGCCCGCGCGCTCGATCGCGCGCTCGACCTCGTCCGGTGTCCCGTCGAGATGCTCCGCGACGAGGCGCGCGCGGACGGCGCGGATCGCGGCGGCGATGTCGGCGTCGCCGCGTGCATCGACCGCGAGATTGCATTCCGTGTCGAGCCCCATCGAGCGGTTGCTGAGATTCGCAGAACCGACGCTCAGGAACGCGTCGTCGACGATCAGCACCTTCGAGTGGATGTGGATGCAGTCCTCGGCGTCGTCGCGGCGGCACGCGGCAAAGAGCCGATAGCGGCCGTGGCGGTCGGCCGCGCGCAGGCGGCGGTCGAGCCGCGCGCGCAGCACGCCCATCGTGCGTTCCTCGAGCCAGCCGCACTGCTCGCGCGACATCACCAGCACGACCTCGGGACCGTCGGGCTCGCGCAGGCGCGCTTCGAGCGCTTCGGCGGTTACGGACGACGTGAAGTACTGCTGCTCGACGAAGATCGTGCGGGTCGTGCGCGCGATCGCGGAGAGCGTGAGCGCGCGGATTTCCTCGATCTGGGGGCGTTCGACTCGGGATGGCATCGTGCGCGCGATCGCGACGTCGACCGGACCGAGCTCGGGAGCGACCGACGCGGGCCAGAGGTCGCCATCGCGCGCCGCGGGCGGCGCCAGCGTCTCGCCGGTCGCGTCGCGCCAGCGCAGTCGCGCGAGCTCGCCGAGCGCGCGCGCGGCATCGCCGTCGACCACCGCGCCGACATCGTGGAACGGCGCATACGGGCGGCCGGACGGCTCGACGCGGCGCGGCTCGTCGCGCCGGTGCGCGGTCGTGTCCCATCGGCATTTCGTGAGATCGAAGCCGCCGCAGAACGCAACGGCGTCGTCGACGACGATGATCTTCTGGTGGTGCGACGCGCCGGTCGGGTGCACGCCGTCGAGCCGGAAGTGCATGCGCTCGTGCGTGCTGCGTTCGAGCTTGTACTGCGGAAAATGCTCGCGCTCGAGCGCGAACAGCAGGGCGTAGTCCCAGCTCAGGATGTACGCCTCGAGCGCGGGGCGCGCCGCGACGATCGCGTCGAGGAACGCGCCGAGCGGATCCGGCCAGCCGTCCTTCGCGCCCCCGGGCACGAGCTCGAAGCGGCTGTCGACGTCCCAGCCGAGCACGAGGATCGAGCGTTGCGCCGCGACCAGCGCCTCGCGCACCGCAGTGAAATAGGGTTCGCCGTCGACCAGTACCGCGAAGCGGCGCGCGTGCTCGATGCGCCAGCAGGTTTCTCCAGGCACGAGCAGAGGCGTACGCGCGGAGCGGCTGACGGCGTCGTCCATTCACGACGCCAAGCAAGCCGCAGGCCGTAAGGTTCGCGGGACCCTGTAGGAGGGGCCTCAGCCCCGACGCTCGTCGCGCAAGGAAAGCGATTCGGGGCTGAGGCCCCTCCTACAGGGTGTCACTCGAAGCGGACGGCGACCTCGGGATCGCCCGGCAGCCCGAGGTACGCGACCGTGATCTCGGTCCCCGCTTCGACCGGCGCCGGCGCCGCGTACGCACCGACACTCAGCAGGTCACCGGGCCTCAGCGCAATGCCGTCGGCCGCGAGCGCGCGCGCGAGCCACAACGCCGCCTCCACCGGATGACCCATCGGGAGATCGCCCTTTGCGCGCGCGAGCTCGCGGTGCTTCGGGCCGGCCGACATGACCACGTCCATCGTCGCAAGCGCATCGAGGAACGCGTCCGTCGCTTCGATCGGCACGCGCGGACCGAGCACACCGGCGCGGAAGCCGACGTTGACCGAGACGATCGCGACGCCGTCGGGCTCGGGCATCATGAGATCGGGCAGCTCGACGAACGGCACGACGGCCTCGAGGTGCGATAGCGCCTCGAGCCGTGTCGTGGCGCGCGCGAGCGCGGCATCCTTCACGACGAACACGAGATCGGGCTCGAACATGAGGCGCGCGCCGGAGCGCGCATCGACGCTCGCGCCGTTCTCGCGCAGTGCCGCACCGAACATCGTGCCCCAGACCGGCGCGTCGAGACCGACGCGCCGCTGCGCGGCTTCGTTGGTGAAACCGGCCTTGTAGCCGACCACCGCACCGAGCACCGCCGGCAGCTCGCGCACGAGCTTGCGTTTGGCGCAGCGCGCGTCGTCGAGCGTATCGACGCCGAACCCGGCGCTAAGCCGCGCCGCGCGGAAGTCCTCGAGGTAGCGCGTGACATCCTCGGGGCCCGGGCACGCGGCGAGCACGCCGCGGCTGAGCACGAGCGACGCGACCGCGCCGAGCACGAACGGACGCATGGCCACGACTCCGCAGGGAACCGATCGCGACGATCGCATCTCGACGGCGGGCTCGCCACCGACGCGCGCACAAAACCCGGCACGTGCGGAAGTCACGGGTGTGTGGCGGGAACGAATCGCTCGCGATACGGTCGCATCGTTCGATGCGCCGCTCCCTGATTGCGTTGGTGCTTGCGCTCGCGACCGGTGCCACGGCTCCCGCGCGCGCCGCGAGCGTCTGCTACGGAACCCCGGAGCGCGGACGGCTCGAGCAGGGCGTGCCGTTGCCCGTAGCCGGTCCGAACTTCGAGGCTTATGCGCTGCTCGGGCGCAGGCTCGGCCGGACCTACGTGCACAGCGAAGTCCGCGATATCGCCGTCGAGGCGTATGCGCGGCTCGAGCAGACCGCGCCCGGGACGCGGTTCGTCTACGGCGAAACGGGCTTCGCAGCGGGCGGCGCGTTTCCGCCGCACAAGACGCACCGCAACGGTCTTTCGGTCGACTTCATGGTGCCGGTACGCCGCGGCGGGCGCTCGATGCCGCTGCCGGCGACGGCGTTCAACCGCTACGGCTACGACCTCGAGTTCGATCGTCGCGGCCGGCTCGGCGCATACGCGATCGACTTCGAGGCGATCGGCCGACACCTGCTCGCGCTCGACCGCGCCGCGGCCGCGCGCGGCCACGCGATACGCCGCGTGATCTTCGACGTACCGCTGCAGGGCGAGCTGGCGCAGACGCCCAGCGGGGCGGTGGCGATGCACGGGATCGCGCTTTCGCAGAGTGCATCCTGGGTTCGCCACGACGAGCACTACCACGTGGACTTCGCCGTGGCGTGTGAGGCGATGCGCTGAGGGGCGCGTGCGGGTTCGTCGCACCCGATGCGTCGGTCGCGCTGGTGCCGGACTTCGCGCCTGCGGCGTTCACTCCGGCCTACGCCGCTGCGCGCTCCGCGCGCGGCTGCTTGCGGCGCACGTAGATCTCCTTGCGGACGCGCGCGACGAGCTCGCCGCTCGCGGTGCGGATTTCGGTCTCGAACCAGCGCAGCGTCTTGCCGTTCGCGTCGGCGTCGCGGCAGAGCGACGCGATCGTCGCGTCGTCGAGCACGAACTCGGCGTAGACCGGCTCGCGTGTCGCGGCCACGAACTCGATCGAACCCTGCTTGTCCCAGATCACGTAGTCGCCCCCGATGTGCTGCAGCAGCATGACCATCCAGAACGGGTCGGTCATCGCGAACAGCGAGCCGCCGAAGTGCGTGCCTACGTAGTTCTGGTTGTACCAGCGTCGGCGCAACTCGACGCGCACGCTGCGCCAGTCGTCGCCGATCGCGACGACGCGGATGCCGGCGCCGGCGAACGGTCCCCAGAGTTTCAGAAGCCAGCGGAGGCGGCGTGGCGACATGCGCATGGGCGTGGTCCTCGGTTCGATTGGACCATCGTAATCGCGTCGCCGCGCGTGCCAGCTCCAAACGCCGACGGCGCGTGTTTCAAACGCGGGCGAGACGTTTCAGTCGTCGACGCCGGGGGCAGGTGCGGCGTTGCGCGCCGCCTCCCATTCGATCAGACGGCGGCGCTGGCTCGTCGTGAGCTCGGCGTTCGCGTCGATCCAGAGCTCGAGATGGATGCGCTTGATCTCGGATTCGGCCAGGCTGACGCGCGCGAGCTCGGCAGTGGCGGTCTTGCGGTCGATCGGCGTCGCCTCGAGCGCTTCGACCAGCCGGCCGGTCGCCTCGAGCAGGTCCGCTTCGAGCCGGCGCATCTTCGCCTGCGCCGCGGTCGCGAGCTGGATCACGTTGGTGCGCTGCGCGAGCGAAAGGTGCAGGTCTTCGGCGCGCTCGAGGATCACGGCGGGCGGCGCGAGCACGGCGCGGACGCGGTTCTCGAGCTCGCCCGCAGCGAGCGGCGTCGCCGCGAGCGCGAGCAGCGCGAACAGCAGGATTCGGATCCGCGGGTTCATAGGAACGGTACCTCGTCGTTGACCGGTGCGTTGAGCGCCGGTGCGTCGCGCGTCGCATCGAGCGACGCGGTCTCGAGCAGGAAGTCGGTCGGCATCTCTTGCGGCAGCGCGGTCGCGACGGGATCGGACGGGCCGCGCACCGGCGGTGCCGCAGGCTGCACGAGCCAGAATGCCGCGACGATCGCCGCCGCGGCCGTGCCCGCGAGCGCGAACACCAGCGGGCGACGGATCGCGCGCCGCGGCCGCGTCGCGTCGGCGAGCGTGCGCTCGAACGACGGGGTGCGCCGTGCATCGGCGCCACGCAGCGCCGCGAAGCGGCGTGCCAGCGCATCATCGTCGCGCAGGTCCGTCATGGTGCGACCCCCGCGTCTTCGAGGCGCCGGCGCAGTGCTGCCTTGCCGCGCTCGTAGTGCTGGCGCGCGCTGCCGAGCGAGATGTTCAAGGCCTGAGCCGCTTCCTGGATGCTGAGGCCATTGTAGAAGACGAGCATCAGCACTTCGCGCTGGCGCGTCGAAATTGTGAGCAGCGCGGCGCGCAGCGCGCGATCGTCGCCGGGATCTCCCGCCGCGATCTCGGCCGGCGCCTCGGCGAATCGCAAAGTCAGCAAAGCGTGCAGCGCCGCGCGGCGGTGCAGCGCGCGCGCGACGTTGCGGACGACGCCGAAGAGCCACGTGCGGAACGCCGACGCGCCACCGTAGCGGGCGCGGCCGTCCAGCACGCGGAGATAGGTTTCCTGCAGCACGTCCTTGGCCCTCTCGGAATCGAAACGACAGCACGACAGCGCCCAGCCGTAGGCGGCGTCGTGGTGAGTGCGAAGCTCGCGTTCGAGCTCGCTGCGGCTCATCGCGCCATCGGACGATCCGCGGCGCCCGGGGCGCGGCGCGCGCCGTCAGCGCGCCGCGAACACCGGAACCACCGCCCAGCCGTCGACCGCGCGTCCGTCGATGCGGCGCGGCCGGAATTCCCAGTCGCGCGCGTACGACAGCATGAGCCTGTCGTAATGGCGCGAGCCGCTGCTGCGCAAGAGCTGGATCTCGCCGCGTGCGCCGTGCGCGTCGACGAAGATGCGCAGCACCAGCACGCAGCGCCGCTCGTAGCGGCACCGCGGCGGGATCCGCGCCGTGTCGGGCAGCATCGGAACGCCGCGGTAATCGATCGGTTCATACCTGCCTTTGCCACCGGGCCCGGGCGCGGAGCCGCCGAGCCAGTCGTCGTCGCTGCCGCCGGAACCGGCACGTCCCCCGGCGAGCGCGCCGGCGCCCGAGGTGTTCTCGCTGCAGTTCGCGCCGTCGCAGCGCGAGCCCCCGCTCTCGGCCGACACCTCGACCGGCGCGAGCGCCGCGGCCAACTCTAGGCGAGGCACGGGGTCGATCGCCACGGGCTCGGGCGGCACGATCGTGCGTTTGAGCTTCGGACGCACGATCGGACGCGGCGTCTCGCTCACCGTGCGCACCGCCTTCGGCGGTGGCGGCGACGGGACCGTCGCGGCATCGACCGAGCCGCCGCCCCCGGCACTCGCGCCGCCCGCGGGCTCGAGCGATACCGCGATCGCGTGGCGCGGCCGCTCGGGCAGCGGCGGCATCGGGCGCGCGTCGCCGAGCAGCAGCACGAGCAGCGTCGCGACGTGCAGCACAAACGCCGACGACCACGCCGCGACGCGCCGCGGGTCGACGCGGCGCGGCGGCACCTCGCGCAGATATGCGGGCGTGAGTCCGGCATCCGCGGCCTCGATCTCGATGTCCGGAATGACCGCACGCATGCGGGCCGCGCCTCAAGGCCGCTCGTGCCCGCCGCGCGTGCGCGGATCGTCGCGTCGCGTCCGTTCGGCTTCGGTGCCGACCGGCCCGACCACGACCTCGCCTTGCTCGCGCGCGCCGTAGCGCGCGCGAATGTCGCGCTCGACCTTCGCTCGGTTCCAGCCGCCCTCCATCCGCATCGTGTAGTAGCGCGTGACGCGCTGGCCGGGCTCGAGACCGACGACCGCGGTGTAGATTGCGCGCACGATCGGCACGTAGTTGGTCGTGTCGGCTCGCGTATAGGCATACGGATCGCGTGCGAAGTCCGACGCCTTGACGCGCGGCGTGGTCTCGCCGGCTTCGAAGCGGGGGCCGGAACAGACGCCGGCCTGATCGAGGCTGTGGCTGCCGCACTTCGCGTCAACCGGGTTCGTGGAGGCGAGGCTCGCGAAGGCCGAGGCGAGGACGAGCGTTCGAAGGGCAGCGTGTCGCATGATCGTCTCCGGCGTGGCAGGGGATCTGCGAAGCTGGGTGTCACGACGACCGCGCCCGTATGACGCGAGCCGGCGTCGCGGCCGGCGTGTCACAAGCGGCGCCCCGGCTCGTCTCGACCAGTACCCTCGATCACGGCGATTGCCCATGACCACGGACGTCCTCGACACCCTCATCGAGCGCGAGCTCGGCCCCGCCCGCGACGGCGACCGGGCCGCGTATGCACGGCTGGTCGCCGCGACGCAGCGCATGGTCGCGAGCGTGGCGTTTGCGATCACGCGCGATCTCGCCGTCAGCGAGGACATCGCGCAGGAGACGTTCCTGACCGCGTGGCAGCGCCTCGGCTCGATGCGAAACCCGCAGAGCTTCCTGCCGTGGCTGCGCCAGGCGACGCGCAATCGCGCGATCGACCACCTCCGGACGCTGCGCTATCGCGAAGCGACGATGGACCACCGGGAGCCGCGCTTCGAGGCGGCAAGCGCCGCGGTCCCGGATCCGGTCGAGTCGCTCGGCGTCGCCGAGGACGCGGCCGCGCTCGCGCAGGCGCTCGACGAGATCCCCGCGGAGCACCGCGAGATCCTGCTTCTGTTCTACCGCGAGGGCCAGAGCAGCCGCGCCGTCGCCACGCTGCTCGGCATCAGCGACGGTGCGGTGCGCAAGCGGCTCGAGCGCGCGCGTACGACGCTGCGCGCCGAAGTGCTGCGCAACGTCGACAGCGCCGCGGTGCGGACTGCGCCGGGCGGCGCCTTCACCGCGGCGGTGATCGCCGCTCTCGCGGTCCAGCCGGGTGCGGCGGGCGCCGCGGGCGCGAGCGCGCTCGGTGCGAGCGCCGCGTTGAAGACTGCGCCGAAGCTGCTCGGCGTTCTGGGGTCGCTGCTGGCGTCGATCGGGCTCGTGGTGGGCGCGGTGTTGGTCGAGATGCGCTGGTACTGGCAACGCGCGCGCAATCCGCGCCAGCGGCGCGATCTCCTCCACAACGGCATCGTCTACGGCGCGCTGATGGCAACGTACATGCTGCTGCTGCACTGGTCCGCGACGCACGACTGGAGCCTCGCGCAGACGCTCGGCACCGCACTTGGTGTTTCGATCGCGGTGCTGCTGCTGGCGCTGCGGCGCCGTCGGGTGCTCTCGAAGCACGAGCACGAGTGACCGGCGCGGGAGTCGAGATCATGTACGCGAGATGGATGGGGCTCGAGACGATCACGCCGCGTGCGCTGCTCGAGCTGCAGCAGCGCGAGGCGGTCACCGTCATCGATCTGAACGCGCCGCAAGCGTGGCGCCGCGCGCGCGTACCCGGCGCGCTGAACCTCGATCACGAGCGCTACGACCGGTCCGCCTTGCCGTCGGACCCGGCGGCAGCGCTCGTGTTCTATTGCTCGAACGTCCTGTGCCGCAAGGCGCCGCTGGCCGCGCGCCGCGCCGTCCGGATGGGATACGAGAACGTCCGCGTAATGTCGGCCGGGATCCGCGGCTGGATCTCGGCGGGCCTGCCGACGGAAGCGGAGGGGATGGACCCGCCCGATCTCGGCGCTGGGTGAAAACACCGCCGCCGGGCAGGTGCCGGACGTGGGAGGCTCGGCGCTCGGCCCCGAGCTACGCTAGGCCTGGGAATCCGGTGCCGTGCTGTGTCGAGCGTGCTTGCCCTCGTTTTCAGCGTCCTGACCGCGTCCGCGGTGCCTTCGAGCGAGCCGACCGCGATCGCGGCACTGCGCGCGAGCCAGGACCGCTCGGCGACCGCGCTGCGCGATCATGCGCGCGTCCTCGCCGACGAGGCGCGCTCGCCGGCCGAACGCGCCTGGGCGGAGCTCGCGCTCGCCGAGTTCGAGAACGATCTCGAGCATGCCGAGCGCGCGCTCGAGTTGCTCGGCAACGTCCGCACCGAGGCGCGCAAGCTCGGCCTCCCCGACCTCGAGTTCGCGGCGCTCGCGCGCCAGAGCACGATCTACGCGAACCGCGGCAAGTCGGCCGAGACCGAGTCGGTGCTGAGCGAGCTCGAGAAGCACGTCGACGAGCACGGCGAGCCGGCCTGGCGCGCGCTGCTGCTGCACGAGCGCGGTGTGCTCGAGCGCAAGCTCGGCCGCTTCGGCGCGTCGCTCGACTATTTCCAGCAGGCCCTCGCGATCCAGCGTGCGCGCGGCGACAAGGTCGCGGTCGCGCGCGAGCTCAACTCAATCGGCACCCTGCACGGCCGCACCGGGCAGTTCGCCGACTCGCTGCGCGCGCACAACGAAGCGCTGACGATCGCGCGCAGCGCGAAGGACCGCGCCGAGACCGCGCGCGGGCTGCGCCTGCTCGGCGTGCTCCACCGCAACGTCGACGACGAGGAGCTCGCGAGCGAGTACTTCAAGGAGGCGCTCGAGCACGTCGAGGCGCGCAATCGGCGCGAGGCGATCGCGCTGCACGGCGAGCTCGCGATGTCGCTGACGCTGCTCGGCCGGCTCGACGAAGCCGAGTTCCACGCCTCGCAGTCGGCGGCCCAGGCCGAACGCTCGGGCAGCCCCCCGAACAAGGTCAACGCGTACACGCGCATGGCCGAGCTCAAGCTCGCGCGCGGGCTGGTCGACGAGGCCGATCATTGGTCGACGCGCGCGCTCGAGTCGTTCGATTCGGTCGCGATCCGCGACCAGATCCTGCTCAGGCTGACGCGCACGCGCGTGCTCGCGGCGCGCAGCGAAACCGCCGCCGCGCTCGCCGAGGCCGAGACCACGCTCGCGGCGACACGGCGCATGGGCGACCGCATCCTCGAGCGCGAGGCGCTCGAGCTGCTGGCGGACCAGCAGCTCGCCGCCGGCGACGCGAGGAACGCGTTCGTGACGCGCAAGGCGCACCAGGCGCTCGACAAGGAGCTCGCGATCGACATCGCGGGCCGCCGCATCGCCGTGCTCGAGGCGAGCCTCGACCGCGCGCATGACGAGGCCGAGCGCGAGCTGCTCGCGCGCGACAATCAGATCAAATCGCTGACCGTGAATCGGCAGCGGCTGGTCGGCACCGCGCTGGTCGCCGGTCTGATCGCGCTGATCGTGATCGCGGCGCTGCTGAATTCGCGCTGGCGCGCGGCGCAGCGCGGCAACGTCGCGCTGCGCGACAGCCGTGACGAGCTCGCGCGGCTCAACGTGGCGCTCGAGGAGCGCCAGGCCGAGCTCGCGCGCGTCGCGAACACCGACTCGCTGACCAGCGTCGCGAACCGGCGTCACGCGACACGCGAGCTAGAGGCGCGGATCGCCGAGGCGCACGCGAGCGGCGCGCCGATCACCGTGATGCTGCTCGACCTCGACCACTTCAAGCTGATCAACGACCGGTACGGCCACCTCGCCGGCGACGCGGCGCTGCGCGAGGTCGCGCAGCGGCTGCGCGCCGCGCTGCCGTCCGACGCGATTCTCGGGCGATGGGGTGGCGAGGAGTTCATCGCGGTGCTGCCGCGCTGCGCGCTGTCGGCCGGCATCGCGGCGGCCGAGATCGTGCGCTGCGCGCTCGCGGGCGAGCCGGTGGTGTCCGGCGAACAGTCGATCGCGATCAGCGCGAGCGTCGGCGTCGCGAGCGTGCCGGGCGCGCTAGCCGAGTCGATCGACGCGATCGTCGCGGCCGCCGACCATGCGCTCTACCGCGCGAAGCACGGCGGCCGCAATCGGGTCGAAGCCGCGGCGTGACGCGATCAGGCGGCGGCGACCGCTTCGACTTCGAGCTTCCACTTCGGATCGAGCAGTTGGCAGCAGATCACGGTGCGCCCCGGCGCATGCGGACCGAGGTGCTTCGCGAGAATCCGGACGTTCGCCTCGTCGTACGACGGGTCCGCAAGGTAGAAGCGCAGCGAGACGAGGTGGCTGAAATCCATGCCGGCCTCGGCGAGCACCGTGCGCAGGTGCGACCAGCTTGGGCCTCGAACGCGTCGGGCATCGTCTTTCCGTCCGCCTCGAATCCGTTGAGCCCGCTCACGAAGAGCATGCGCGCCTCGCCGCGCACCTCGTTGCCATGGCTGTAGTTACGGTACGGCGGAAACAGCGCGGGCGGGTTGTGTCGGACGATCGGCATGCGGGCTCCGCTCGGCGGTGTCAGGGCGCGCGAGCCTAGCATCGTCGTCCCTTACAGTAGGTCCATCGCGACCGGGCGGGACGCCCCGTATGTCGTTCGACACGAAACCGTTTCCGCCGCCGATCGAGGCGCAGTTCCGCGCGACGCGGCTCGCCGCGCTGGTCGACGTCAACCTCACGACCTACTGGCTCGTGGCCGTGCTCGTGATGGTGTTCTCGTGGTGGGACTGGTTCGTCGATCCGGTCAACTGGACCAGCGCGCTCGTGATCCGCAGCGCCGGCTCGCTCGTGATCCTCGGCAGCGGCATCGTGCAGCGCGTGACGCGCCGGATCGAGTGGGCGTCGGCGATCGCGAAGACACGCTACGCCGCGTCGGTGCTCGCGGTCGCGAGCGCGCTCGCCGTGCTGAAGGACGGCTACGTCGTCGGCCTCGCGGGCCTGGTCGCGGTGATGCTCGCGGGGCCGTACATCGCGCTCGATCGGCGCGATCTGCTGAAGCTCAACGTGGTGCCGCTCGCGGGCATCGCGGCGATCATGTACGCGGCCGGGCTCGACCGCTTCGCGGTCGTCAACGCGGCGATCTTCATCGCCATGGCGATCGCGATCAGTCTGCTGCTCGCGCGCGTGTTCGAGGCCGCGAACCGCCGCGCGTTCCTGCTCGAGCAGGCGCTGACGCGCGAGGCGCGCACCGATGCGCTGACCGGGCTCCTCAACCGCCGCGCGCTCGCGGAGATCGCGCAGCGCGAGCTCGCGCGCAGCGCGCGTCGCGGCGCGCCGCTGTCGGTGATCCTCTGCGATGTCGACCACTTCAAGTCGATCAACGACCGCTGGGGCCACGCCGCGGGCGACCGCGCGATCCGCGCCGTGGGCGAGCGCCTGCACGGCGAGCTGCGCGAGAGCGACGCGTTCGGGCGCTGGGGCGGCGAGGAGTTCCTCGCGATCCTGCCCGACACGAAGCTCGACGACGCGCTCGTGCTCGCCGAGCGCATGCGCCGTGCGCTCTCGGCCTCGCCGCTACCGACCGACCCGCCGCTCGCCGTCACGGTCAGCCTCGGCGTCGCGACGCGTCCCGACAGCGCGTCTACGACGCCCGGCGAGTGGGACACGCTCCTCGGCATCGCCGACGAAGCGATGTACCGCGCGAAGGCCGAGGGCCGCAATCGCGCGCTCCCGGCGCGCGATCCAAAAGCAAGAAATGGGGTCAGAGGAAATTAACGTTTGAAACGGCGATTGTCCTACCGAGTCTGACTCCTTCGGCTGACTCGATTTGCGCCAGTTGATCGGCAAGATCACCCCGGCCAACGGAGTCGCAGCCGTGTCCAGACGTCCTCGTCTCGAACTTCCAGGATTTCCGCTCCACATCACGCATCGCGGCGTCAACCGCGCAGCGGTGTTCTACGACGACGACGATCGCCGGAGATACCTGCGGTATCTGCGGGAGGCAAGCGACGACGCGCGCGTCGCCGTTCACGCCTACGTCCTGATGACGAACCACGTACATCTTCTCGTCACTGCTGATCGTGACGGCGCGATTTCGCGGGCGATGCAGCAGGTAGGTCACCGGTATGTCACCAGTTTCAATCGCCGGCACGCGCGGACGGGGACGCTCTGGGAGGGCAGGTTTCGCTCGTCTCTCGTCGATACCGATGCATACGCGCTCGCCGTGTATCGCTACATCGAGCTCAATCCCGTTCGTGCCGGACTGGTCGAGAGGCCCGAGCAGTACCGTTGGTCCAGTGTTCATGCGAACACGGGCCGTCTCGCGGATCCGCTGGTTCAGACGCACGCGGTGTTCGATGCCCTTGGCCAGGCGCCGTCGAGTTGCCACGAGGCATATCGCGAATGGCTCCGCGCGGCCGTTCCAGCCGACGCGGCCGAGGCTATCCGGATGCACCTTCGGCAAGAGCGTGCGCTCGGCGACGACGCGTTCCAGTCGCGCGTCGCCACAGCGTTGGGCCGATCGGTCGCACCGCGCGGGCGAGGGAGACCGCGAAAACAAAAGGGGTCAGAGGAAATAGGCGTTTGAAACGCTAGTTTCCTCTGACCCCTTTTTCGGGTCAGACCCCTTTTTTGAGCATGAGGGCGCCGATTGCGGACTCGACTAGGCCGATCAGGAACACCGTTGCGAACATCAGGGCCGCGCTGAACGAGTGCGAATAGAGCAGGGGGCGCATCCGCTCGAGCTCGGCGAGCTTCGCGGCGACGGCCTCCGGCGAGCCGGCGGCGTTCGCCTGCTGCGTGTAGAACTCCACCATCGCGTCCGGCAGTGCATCGCCGACGATCGCGTAGAAGCCCAAGGTTGCGATCCCGAACAGCAAACCCGCGATCGCCGAAACGCCGACGCCGATGCCGAACGCGGCACCGAAACCGAGCGCGCCGCCGCGGCGCTCGCGCTCGCGCCGCATCGCGAGGAAGGTTGCGCTCATCGCCAGCACCATCGAGGTGTAGCCGACGATTTCGCCGAGCTTCATCTGCTCGGGCTTCGCGCCGAAGACGAAATAGGGCGCGAACATCAGCACCGAGACGACGGCGCCCGCGATCAGGCCGTAGCGGATCATGAGGTTCGACATCGGTTCGACTCCGGTCAGTTTCCGCGGCCGATCGCCGCGGCACGAGCGTCGGATGCGCGCGGGTCGCGCCGCCATCGCCTGAACGGGTGAGTTTCGGGTGAGTCGCCCCGAATCACCCGAGCACGCCCAGCCTCCGCGCCGCGGCGACCGCCTCGGTACGCCGCCGCGCGCCGAGCTTGCCGTAGACGTTCGCGAGGTGCGTCTTGATCGTGTTGTCCGACAGCGACAGCTCGCGCGCGATCTCCTTGTTGCTCAAGCCCGCGGCGAGCAGCTCGACGACGCGGCGCTCACGTGGCGTCAGGGTCGCGGGATCGAACGGTGCGGCGGGCGGCTCCACGTCCGTATCGGCATCGGCCGTGGCATCGGCCGCGGCCGGGAACCGGCGCTCGCCCTTCGTCGCGAACCAGAACCCGAGCCCGATGCCGACGAACGCGATCGCGGCCGCGACCAGCTCGCGGCCCCAGTCGAGCGCGAGCGGCGCGAGCGAGACGATGCGCAGGCAGACCAGCACGAGCGCGGCGAGCGCGCCCCAGGCGAGGATGCGAAGGAAGGTCGAGCGCACGCGACGATGATCCGGTCCCGGAAGGCCACGCGTCAAAGCGCCGCCGATTGCGGACTCTAGCCCGAGCGGGCCTAATCGCCGCATGTCGTTGCCCGCGTTCAAACGCGTCGTCGTCAAGGTCGGCAGCAGCCTGATCGCGCCGGAAGGCACGGGACTGTCCGACCGCTTCCTCGCGCCGATTGCGCGCTGCGTTTCGGCGTGGCGCGCGGCCGGGCGCGAAGTGGTGGTCGTCTCGTCGGGTGCGGTCGCGGCCGGGCGCGGCCGGCTCGGTGCCGGTGCGGCGCCCGCATCCATTGCGGCGAAGCAGGCGTTGGCTGCGCTCGGGCAGCCGCAGGTCGTGCAGGCCTGGGGCGCGCTGATCGAAGCCCCGTGTGCGCAAGTTCTGCTCGCCCACGACGACCTGCAGAACCGGCGCCGCTACGTCAACGCGAAAAACACGCTGCGCGAGCTCCTGGTACTCGGCGCCGTTCCGGTCGTCAACGAGAACGACTCGGTCGCGGTCGACGAGCTCAAGCTCGGCGACAACGACAATCTCGCCGCACATGTCGCCGCCCTGGTCGAAGCCGACCTGCTCGTGATCCTCTCCGACGTCGACGGGCTGTTCGACGCCGATCCGCGCGGCAACCCCGACGCGAAGCTCATTCCCGAGGTCGACGCGATCGACGATGCGCTCGCCGCGCGCGCCGGCGGCGCGGGCTCGCGCGTCGGCACCGGCGGCATGCGCACCAAGCTCGAGGCCGCGCGCAAGGCGACCGAGCGCGGCATCGCGACCGTGATCGCGAACGGCCGCTCGCCCGAGGCGCTCGCGAAGCTCGCCGCAGGCGAGCGGGCCGGCACGCTGTTCCGCACGCACGAAGCGCCGCTCTCGGCGAAGCATCACTGGCTCCGGCATGCGCTGATCGCGCGCGGCACGCTGACGATCGACGCGGGCGCCGCGACCGCGCTGCGCGAGCGCGGCGCGTCGCTGCTGCCGCGCGGCATCGTCGCCGTCGCGGGCGACTTCCGCGCCGGCGACGCGGTCGACGTCGTGCTCGACGCGGGCGAAGCTGGCCGCACCGTCGCGCGCGGGCTCTCGCAGTTCGACGCCGCGGACCTGCGCCGCGTGCGCGGCAAGCCGACTTCCGAGATCGAGGCGCTGCTCGGCTACGCCGCGCCCGACACCGCCGTGCACCGCGACGACCTGGTGCTCTTGTGAGCGCGATCCGGGCGCTGGCCGAACGCTCGGCCGCGGCGGCGCGCGTGCTCGCGGCTGTCGACACGGCGCGCAAGAACGCCGCGCTCGCGGCGATCGCCGACGCGATCGTCGCCGACCGCGACGCGATCCTTGCCGCGAACGCCGCTGACGTCGCGGACGCGGCGCGCGACGGCGCGCGCGCGGCGCTGGTCGATCGGCTGATGCTCGACACCGCGCGCATCGACGCAATGGCCGACGCGGTCCGCGCGATCGCGACGCTGCCCGATCCGGTCGGCGCGACCGAATGGTCGCCGGCGCGCGGCGACGGGCTCGCGGTCGGGCGCATGCGCGTTCCGCTCGGCGTCATCGCGATGATCTACGAGGCGCGGCCGAACGTGACGGCCGACGCCGCGGCGCTGTGTCTCAAGTCCGGCAACGCCGCGATCCTGCGCGGCGGGCGCGAGGCGTTCCGCTCGAACCAGGCGATCGCGGCGTCGATCGCGCGCGCGCTGGACGCGAGCGGCCTCCCGCGCGATGCGGTGGCGCTCGTGCCGACCACCGAGCGCGAGGCGATGAACGAGCTGCTCGCGCTCGACGACCTCATCGACGTCGTCGTGCCGCGCGGCGGCGAAGCGCTTATCCGCTTCGTCGCCGAGACCAGCCGGATCCCGGTGATCCGCCACTACAAGGGCGTCTGTCACCTGTTCGTCGAGCGCGAGGCCGACGCGGCGATGGCGCTAGCCCTCGTCGTCGACGGCAAGACCTCGCGGCCCGCGGTCTGCAACGCGCTCGAGACGCTGCTCGTCGACGCGCCGCTCGCGCCGACGTTCCTGCCGAAGCTCGCGAAGGCGCTGTCGGCGCGCGGCGTCGAGCTGCGCGGTTGTACGCGATCGCTCGAGCATCTACCCGACGCGGTTGCGGCGACCGATGCGGATTGGGACACCGAGTATCTCGACCTCGTGCTATCCGTGCGCGTCGTCGACGGGCTAGACGCGGCGCTCGCGCACATCGCTCGCCACGGCACGCGCCACACCGAGGTCATCGTGACGGCGAACGCCGCGCAGGCCGCGCGCTTCGAGCGCGAAGTCGACGCGTCGCTGGTCGCGTGGAACGCGTCGTCGCGCTTCAACGACGGCGGCTCGCTCGGTCTCGGCGCCGAGCTCGGGATCTCGACGACGAAGCTGCACGCCTACGGCCCGATGGGCCTCGAGGCGCTCACGACGCGGAAGTTCGTGCTGCGCGGGCAGGGGCAGGTGCGGCATCGGATGTAGGAGGGGCCTCCGGAGTGCGGCGTGTGAAAGCGTCGGGGCTTCCGCCCCTCCCACAGTGATTCCGTGCCTCGGCGCACGGATGTGGGCTGGCCGGAGAGCGTGCGGGGCGGAGTCACTGTGGGAGGGGCGGAAGCCCCGACGGCGTGACCCAATATCGATATGAACGCCGGTAATATCCGCCAATATCTCTCAATCGCGATAAAGCGATTGACATACGCCACCGTCGGGACCTAGCCTCGTCCCACGACGCCCTCAATAGGCATGGCAATGCACGTCGGCCGCGCTCACCGCGAAGACCGGGACGCGCTCGCGCTCCCGCGGCGCGCGCTCGGCCGGCGTGTCCGCGACGAAGCTGCCGAACCAGGCGTTGCGCTCGGCGAGCGCTGCGACCTTTCCCACGATGACGAGCGCGGGACCGCGCACGGCGTGGCGCTCGGCGAGCGTCGGCAGCCGCGCGAGCGTGCTCTGCACGACGCGCTGCGCTTCGCGCGTGCCTTCCGCGACCAGCGCGACCGGCGTGTCGGCGGGATTGCCGGCCGCGATCAGCGCGTCGGCGAGCTCGCGCGCAAGCCCGAGCGCCATGTAGACGACGAGCGTCTCCTCGCGCGCCGAGAGCCGCGAAGCGACCGCGCGCACCAGCCCTTCGCGGCAATGCGCGGTGACGAAGCGCACCGCGCGAGCGACGTCGCGGTGCGTGAGCGGAATGCCCGCGTACGCGGCGCAGCCGAGTGCCGCCGTGACACCCGGCACGACTTCGTACGCGACGCCGGCTTCGCGCAGCGCCTCGATCTCCTCGCCGCCGCGCCCGAACACGAACGGATCGCCACCCTTGAGCCGCACCACCTCGAGGCCGCGTCGCGCGGCGGCGATCAGCTCGGCGTGAATGGCCTGCTGCGTCGCGCCGTGCCCGCCGGCGCGCTTGCCGACATCGACCAGCGTCGCATCGGCGCGCACGCGCGCGAGCACGTCCTGCGGCACGAGCGCGTCGTGATAGACGACGTCGGCGTCCGCGAGCCGCCGTGCGGCCTTCAGCGTGAGGAGATCCGGATCACCCGGGCCCGCACCGACGAGGGAGACGCGGCCGGGACGGCGCGCATCCTCCGTCGCGTCGAGCTCACCGAGCGCGATCGCGTGCGCGAGCTCGACGCGGCCGTCGAGCACACGTTGCGCGGCGGGCCCGTCGAGCAGCCGCGACCAGTAGCGGCGCGCGCGCACGGCGTCGCGCCCGAAGCGCGCACGCACGCGCGGGCGCAGCGCACGGAGCCAGGACGCGAGCACGCCGAGCCGCGGCTCGAGCAGCGCCTCGATGTTCGCCTTGATCCGGCGCGCGAGCAGCGGCGAGCCGCCCGAGGTCGAGACCGCGACGGTGACGTCGCCGCGTGCGACGACCGCCGGCAGGATCGCGCTCGAGCGCTCGAGGTCGTCGGCGACGTTGACGAACACGCGACGCGCCTCCGCTTCGGCCGCGATCGCGGCCGCGACCTCCGCGTCGCCGACCGCGACGACCGCGAAAACGGCACCTTCGAGATCGCCGGGCGCGTAGCGGCGCTCGACGTGCGTGTAGTGGAGCCCGAGCCGCGCGAGCCCCGCGTCGAGCGTCGGCGAGACCACCGTCACGACCGCGCCGGCGTCGAGCAGACGCCGGACCTTGCGCAGCGCGACCTCGCCGCCGCCGATCACGACGACCGGCCGGCGCCTCAGATCGAGCGAAACGGGCAGATGATTCATCGCGGAACTCCGGAAAACCCTGCATCCGACGCTAGGCGTGGCGCACCTTTCCGGGAAATGAAGAAACGTTCGACCGATATGCGCTACCGTCGGGTCGAGCGTGGCAACCGTCACGCACAACCAGAAATACCCCAGTGAGGAGGACACCCATGAAGACCAACCTGAACAAATGGTGTTGCGGGCTTATTCGCGTACGACACGACCAACCCCCGCCGCCGTTCGCCCAAGAGACCCGACGCCATGACCCTCGTACAACTGCGTTCCCTGATCGCCATCGTTGATGCCGGTCTGAACATCACGCTCGCCGCGCAACGCGTCCACGCGACGCAGCCCGGCCTGTCGAAGCAACTGAGCCAGCTCGAATCCGAGCTCGGTTTCCCGATTTTCCGCCGCCGCGGCAAGAGCCTCGCCGCGCTGACGCCCGAAGGCGAAAACGTCCTCGCGCGCGCGCGCAACGTGCTGCGCGAAGCCGCCGGCATCCGCGCCCTCGCCGTCGACCTGCGCCGCGACAACGGCGGCCTCCTGCGCATCGCCGGATCTCCGACCCACGCCCGCCACACGCTGCCGCGTGCGCTCGGTCTCCTGCGCGACCGACTGCCCGGCGTGGGCGTGCGCGTGCGTCCGACCGGACGCGAGGACGCGAAGCGCCGCCTCGCGCGCGGCGACGTCGACGTCGCGCTGATCTCGACTACGGGCACGCCGCCCGCCGACGGGCTCGCGCTGCCGCTGTACCGCTTCGAGCGCGTCGCGCTGATCCGTGAACGCCACGCGCTCGCCGCGATCGAGCCGCTCACACTGAAGGCGCTCGCGCGCGAGAACCTCGTGAGCTACGACTCCGCGATGCGCGAGGACTCGAGCCTGCACCGGGCCTTCGCCGCGGTCGGCGACGTGCCGAAGCTCGCGTGCACGACCAACGACGCGGACCTCATCAAGACCTACGTTCACAACGGCATCGGCGTCGGCATCGTCGCCGAGATGGCGGCCGAGGAGCCCGACGGGCTCGTCGTGCGCTCGCTCGAGAAGCTGGTCGAGCCCTGCGTCGCCTGGCTCGTGGTGCGCGACGACCGCGCTCTCTCGACGCCAGTCGAGGCGCTGATCGGCCTGCTCGCGCCGCACATCGACGTCGTGTCGGTGCGCCGCCGCCTCGGCGGCGACGGCGGGCAGCCGGTCGTCGGCCCGGTACCGACCTGGCAGCAGTGGAACGGCGCGCAGCACGCACCGCCGCGCGCCACCGCGGCAGCCGTCACGGCCGCCGCGACCACGCCGGCCTACGCGAACGCAGCGCGCGCGCGCTGAGCAGTGCGGGTGGAGTAGGCCGGACATCCGGAGGATGGCCGGCAAACGACGGAAGCCGCGAGCCGGCCATCGTTCCGATGTCCGGCCTACTCCAGGCCTTCGCGCTCGAGCCAGGCGACGATCCGCTCGGCGATCCGCCGCGGCGGGTCGCCGGCCGAGGTCACGCGCAGCTCGGGGTGTTCCGGCACTTCGTACGGGTCGCTGACGCCGGTGAACTGCGCGATCTTGCCGGCGCGCGCGAGCGCGTAGAGTCCTTTCGCGTCGCGTGCCTCGCAGACCTCGAGCGAGGTGTCGACGTGGATCTCGACGAAGCGCCCATGCGCCTCGACCAGCTTGCGCGCGGCGGCGCGTGCCGATGCGAACGGCGCGATCGGCGCGCAGATCGCGATGCCGCCGTGCCGCACGGCTTCGCTCGCCACGTACGCGATCCGCTCGACGTTCGCATCGCGGTCCTCGCGCGAGAAGCCGAGCCCGCGCGAGAGGTGGCGGCGCACGACGTCGCCGTCGAGCACGGTGATGCCGCGCGCGCGCCGCTCGAGCAGCAGCGCCGAAACCGCCTGTGCGACCGTCGACTTGCCCGAGCCCGAGAGCCCGGTCAGGAACAGCGTGTAGCCGCGCTTGGCTTCGAGCGCGTACGCGTCGCGCAGCACGTCCGCGACCTCGGGGAACGTGTACCACTCGGGGATCGCTTCGCGCGCGGCGAGCCGGCGTCTGAGCTCCGTGCCCGAGATGTCGCGCACCTCGTCGCCGGGTTGCAGCTCGTCCGGCGTCACGTAGGCATTGCGGTTCGCCGCGTACGCGACCGCCGCGAACGGAACCGGCACGATTCCGAGCTCGGCCGCGTGCTGCTGCACGTACTCCTGTGCCGCGAGCGGCGGGTAGAACGGCCGGCCCTCGCGACCGTGGCCGGGCCCCGCGTGGTCGCGGCCGACGATGAAGTGCGTGACGCCGTAGTTCTTGCGGATTATCGCGTGCCACAGCGCCTCGCGCGGCCCGGCCATCCGCATCGCGAGCGGCAGCAGCGAGAGCTTCGCGAAGCCGGGCGGATAGTGCCCGAGTGCGGCGCGGTAGCAGCGCACGCGCGTGTAGTGGTCGACGTCGCCGGGCTTGGTGAGGCCGACGACCGGCTGGATCAGGAGCTTCGCGCCGGCCGACTTCGCGGCGCGCAGCGTCAGCTCGCGATGCGCGCGGTGCAGCGGATTGCGCGTCTGGAACGCGACCACGCGCGCGTGGCCGTGACGCTCCAACCATTGCCTGAGGCTGCGCGGCGTGTCGCGCAATTCCGGATAGTCGTGGTGCGCGATCGGTCGCAGCGCCTCGATGCGTCCGCCGACGTAGAACGGGTGCGATGCGAGGAGCGCGCGCACGCCGGGGTGATCGGTGTCGTCGGTGCCGTAGACCGCGAGCGCCTCGCGCTGGCGGTCCGGCCGCCAGACGTCGCCGACGGTCAGGATCGCGAGCGGCACGCCTTCGATGTTGCGCAGCACGAGCCGGTCGTCGCGTGCGAGCTTCGCCGCCAGCGCTTCCGGCACGTCGAGCGTGACCGGAATCGGCCACAGCAACCCGTTCGCGAGCCGCGCGCGCGCGACGACGCTGTCGTAGTCGGCTTCGCCGAGGAAACCCTCGAGCGGCGAGAACGCGCCGGTAGCGAGGAGCTCGAGATCGCAGAGCTGGCGCGGCGTGAGGTCCCACGCCTGCCACTCGACGCTGCGGCGCACGAGTGCGTCGACCTCGGCGGCCGGCACGTGGAGGTCCTTGAGGATGCCGCCGTGCGGCGGGTTGAGACCATGTTGCGGGACCGCTGCCGGCGCTTCGTCGCGCGCGTCGATCCGCGCAGCGAGCGCATTCTTGTTCGTCATGTTGCGTCCTTCGGGGCAGGCTCGGGCTGGGAATCGTGAAGACCGCATTCGCGCTTGAGTCCGAAGAAGCGCGTCTGCTCGGGGTCGGTGCCGGGCTCGTGGCGACGCGTCGTGTGCGTGTCGCCGATCGAGAGATAGCCGTCGTGCCAGAGCGGGTGGTACGGCAGGCGGTGGCGAACGAGGTAGGCGTGCACGTCGCGGTCGCTCCAGTCCGCGATCGGGTGGAGCTTGAAACCGATCGCATGCGGCTCGAGCACGGCGCGCTCGGCGCGGCTCTTTGCCTGCACGCGGCGCAGGCCCGCGATCCAGGTGCTCGCGCCGAGCGTTGCGAGCGCGCGCTGCATCGGCTCGACCTTCGCGAGCCGGTTGTAGCGCTCGAGGCCCGAGCGGCCTTCGAGCCAGAGCTCGCCGTGGCGCGCCTCGAGCCAGCGCGGCGACAGCTCCGGACGCGCGATATGCAGGTTCAGCGCGAGCCGTGTCGCGAGCGTGTCGATGAACCGATAGGTCTCGGGGAACAGGTAACCCGTGTCGACGACGATCACCGGGATGTCGGGGCGCACCGAGGTCGCGAGATGCAGCGCGACCGCGGCCTGCGCGCCGAAGCTCGACGAGAGCACGTGCGCGCCGGGGAGCGTCGCGAGCGCCCACTCGATCCGCGCGGTTGCGTCGAGCCGCTCGAGCCGCGTGTTCGTCGCAACGAGGTCTACGGATTCTGTAGGAGGGGCCTCAGCCCCGATGCTGTTCGCGAAAGGCGTCGGGGCTGAGGCCCCTACTACATCGGCCAGCGCGCTCATTGCCGCCCCTCCGCTCCGAGAACGCCGGCACGCCAGAGCCAATCGCCGAACGGCTCGACCTTGCGCCGCTCGCCCGCGTAGCGCGCGAACAGCGGATCGAGCGCGGCGACGATCTGCGTCTCGTCGACGTTCTCGCGGTAGCGCACGTTGAGCCGCTGCCCGGCGACGTCGGCGCCGAGGTGGAGGTTGTAGCGGCCGGGCGCCTTGCCGATCAGCCCGATCTCGGCGAGATTGGGTCGCGCGCAGCCGTTCGGGCAGCCGGTGATGCGGATCCGGATCGCGGTGTCGCCGATGCCGTGCGTCTCTTGCAGTGCCTCGACGCGCGCGACGAACGCCGGCAGATAGCGCTCGGCCTCGGCCATCGCGAGTGGGCAAGTCGGCAGCGCGACGCAGGCGAGCGCCGCGCGCGCGGTCGCGCTCTGCGTACGGACGAGACCGTGTGCGGTGAGCAGCGCCTCGAGCGCGTCGCGGCGCGCGGCCGTCACGTTGGCGATCACGAGGTTCTGGTTCGGCGTGATGCGGAACGTGCCGAAGGCGCCGCGCGCGACCGCGAGCACGCCGCTACGGAACTGCACACCGTCCACGTCGGCGACGCGGCCGGCCGGCACGCGCAGCGTGTAGTGACCCGCACCACCGCCGGCGTCGAGCCAGCCGAAGCGATCGCCGTTGTGCTCGAACGTGAAGCCGCGCGCGGGCGCGAGCGCGAATCCGGCGCGACGCTCGACCTCCTCGCGCACGCGCGCGAGACCGAGCCGTTCGACCGTGTACTTGAAGCGCGCGTGCTTGCGGTCGCCGCGCTCGCCCTCGTCGCGCTGCAGCGCCGCAACCGCTTCCGCGATCGCGACCACGCGTTCCGGCGGCACGTGGCCGAGCACGTCGGCGAGGCGCGGGTACGTGGTCGGATCGCCGTGCGTCGCGCCGAGCCCGCCGCCGACCGTGACGTCGTAGCCGACGATCGCGCCGTGCTCGACGATCGCGACGTAGCCGAGATCGTGCGCGAACACGTCGACGTCGTTGTACGGCGGCACCGCGATCGCGATCTTGAACTTGCGCGGCAGGAACGTCGTGCCGTAGACCGGCTCCTCCTCGATCGCGCCGGACGGCGACTCGTCGAGCCAGATCTCGTGGTACGCGCGCGTCTTCGGCAGCAGGTGCGACGAGATCGCCGCGGCCTGCGCCTGCACGTCGGTGTAGAGCGCCGGCTGTGCCGGCACCGCGCTCGCAATCACGTTGCGGTTGACGTCGCCGCAGGCGCCGAGCGTGTCGACCATCGCGGCGTTGATCTTGGCGAGCGTCGGCTTGAGCGCGCGCTTGACCACGCCGTGCAGCTGCACCGCCTGGCGCGTCGTGAGCCTCAACGTGCCGTTCGCGTACCGGCCCGCGACGTCGTCGAGCGCGATCCATTGCGCCGGCGTCAGTGCGCCGCCCGGCAGGCGCGCGCGCAGCATGAACGAGTACGCCGGCTCGAGCTTGCGGACGCGGCGCGTCTCGCGCGTGTCTCGGTCGTCCTGCTGGTAGGTCCCGTGGAACTTCAGCACGTGCGTGTCGGGATCGCGCAGCGCGCCGGTCACGGGATCGGCGAGGCTTTCGACCAGGGTGCCGCGCAGCCCGCGGCTCGCGCGCTTGATCGCTTCGACGGGGCTCGCCGCGTGAGCGGCGACGGCTTCAGTAGACATCGCGGTGGTACCGGCCCGAGGCCGTGAGCTGCGTGAGGTACTCACGCACCGACTCGGCATCGCGCGCGCCGTGCGCGCCGACGATCGAGGCGAGCGCGTCGTGGACGCCCGGCGCGAGCCGCTTCGCGTCGCCGCAGACGTAGACGTGCGCGCCGGCCTCGAGCCAGCGGTGCACTTCGGCGCCGTGCTCGACGAGCCGGTGCTGGACGTACGTTTTCGACGTCGCGTCGCTGCCGGCGCGGTGCTCGGCCGCGTCGCGCGAGAACGCGACGTCGAGGCGCGACAGCGCGCCCTGGCGTAGCGCATCCTGCCACTCGAGCTGGTAGAGGAAGTCGGATGCGAAGCGGCGCTCGCCGAACACGAGCCAGGTCCGGCCGCGCCCGCGCGCGACGCCGCGCTGCTGCACGAAGCCGCGGTACGGCGCGACGCCCGTCCCCGCGCCGACGAGGATGACGTCGGTGTCGGGATCGGGGAGGCGGAAGTGCGCATTCGCCTGGATGTGTACGTCGAGCGCATCGCCCTCGGCGACCGCTGCGAGCGCGCTGGTCGCGGCGCCGACGTGGCGGCGCCCGAACGCGTCGTAGTCGACGCGTTTGACCGTCAGGTGCGCCTCGTCGCCGACCGCTTCGGGCGACGACGCGATCGAGTAGAGCCGCGGCACGATCGGCCGCAGCGCGCGGACCAGCGTTGCGGCGTCGAGCTCGATGCCGCGCGCGCGGATGAGGTCGGCGACCTGGTACGTCGAGAGTATCTCCGCGAGCGCGGTGCGCGCCTCGGGCGCGAGCAACGCGTCGAGCCGCCCGCCCGCGTGCGGCGCGAGCGCCGCGACGACCGGCCGCGAGAGCCGCGTCAGCTCACGCTTCGCCGTGAGCCACTCGCGCAGCGTCGCCGACGTGCCGTCGAGCTCGACCGTCGTGGCGGCATCGAGCGCGCTCGCGTCGAGCACGTCGTCGACGGTGAGCGCGTCGTTGCGCGGCGTGAAGCCGAGCGCGTCGCCCGGGAGGTAGCGCAGCGACGACCCGGTGAGCGAGAGCTCGACGTGGCGGATGTCGTGATCGGATTCATCGGCCGTGATGCGGACGTTCGCGACCACCTCGGCGCGTGCGCCCGCGGGTGCCGACGCGACCGGACGGATCGGCGTGACCGTCGCGAGCCGCGGCGTCTCGATCGCGAGCGCATCCGCTGCCGCCTTCGCGGCGTCGGCGGTCGCGGCGATCCAGGGTCCGGTCGTCTCGTCGAAATCGAGGTCGGCTTCGAAGCGTTCGGCAAGCCGCGTTGCACCGAGCGCCGCGAAGCGCTCGTCGACGCGCTGCCCGAACGCGCAGTAGCGGGGATAGCTCGAATCGCCAAGCGCGACGACCGCGTAGCGCAGCCCTGCGAGCGACGGCGCGCGCCGGCTCTCGAGCGCGTCGATGAACGCACGCGCGGTATCGGGTGGATCGCCGTCGCCCTGCGTGCTGACCGCGACGACGACGAAGCGCTCGTTGGCGAGCTCGCGTACCGCGAAGTCCGCGGTCGAGACGGCGCGTACCGCGAGCCCGGACTCCTCCGCGCGCGCGGCGATCCGCTCGGCGACGCGTCGCGCGTTGCCGGTCTGCGACCCGTACAGCACGGTGAGACGCAGCGCGGCGGGCTCGCGGGCGGGAACGGGCGTCGCGACCGCACCGTTCGACGCGATCGACACCGCGGCGTCACCCGCGCCGCGTGCCGCCGCCCACCCCGCGAACCACCCCGACAACCAGTTGAGCTCCGCGACGCCGGCGCGCACGGCGAGCCGCTCGAGCGTTTCGAGCTCGGCGGAGATCGCGGCGGGTACGACGGTGGGGAGCGCAGCCATGACCCGCACCGTAGGCGCGTGCGCGTAGCGCGTGAAACAACAATGCCTCATGACCTTATGAAAGCGTTACGGCGTGAGGCCGTTCGCATATCGGTATCGCGACCGGTCATTTCCGGAGGGATTCGGTGCCCGACATATGCTGCGCCGTACCCAGGCCACACGAGTCCGAAACCCCGTGCGCACGCCCCGACCGCTCCTTTCCGCGCTGATGGCGCTCGCCGCCACCGCGACCGCGTCCGCCCAGGACGCGGCGCCGGATCGTTACGCCGCGCTCGAGGCGAGGATCGCCGAGCTCGAGGCGAGGCTGGCGAAATACGAGGAGGTCGCGCAGCGTGCCGACGCGCTGGAGCAGCAGGTTCGCATCGCGCAGCGCAAGCTCGAGATCAAGGACGAAGAGGCGCTCGCGGCGGCTGCGCCGAGCCAGCCCATCGTCGTCGCGGGCGAGAAGGGCTTCGCGCTCGAGACGCGCGACAAGACGTTCCAGTTGAAGCTCCGCGGCCTCGTGCACGCGGACGCGCGCGACTTCCTCGACGACGAGTCGCTCGCGCCGAACGCCGACACCTACACGCTCGCGCGCGTGCGCCCGACGCTCGAGGGCCGATCGCCGGTATCGTCGACTTCCGCCTGATGCCGGACTTCGGCAACGGCCGCACCGTGGTCCAGGACGCGTACATCGACACGCGTTTCGATCCGCGTGCAAAGCTGCGCGCCGGCAAGTTCAAGACCCCGTTCGGGATCGAGCGGCTGCAGTCCGCGAGCGACATCCGCTTCGTGCAGCGCGCGCTGCCGAACAATCTCGTGCCGAACCGCGACATCGGGCTACAGCTCCACGGCGAGCTCGGCGGCGGCGCGTTCCAGTACGCGGTCGCGGCGCTGAACGGCGTGTCGGACGGCCGCAGCAGCGAGGACGCCGGCGACGTCGACAACAACGGCGACAAGGACGTGGCGGCGCGCGTGTTCGGCTATCCGTTCTTCACCAGCGACAGCTACTGGCTGCGCGGCCTCGGTGTCGGGTTCGCCGCAACCTACGCCGACCAGCGCGGCGATCCGACCAACACGCCGCTGCCGCCGCAGTACCGCACGCCCGGGCAGCAGCCGTTCTTCGCGTACCGCGCCGGCGCCACCGGCACCTACGCCGACGGCGAGCGCGTGCGCTGGTCGCCGCAGCTCAGCTGGTACGCGGGCTCGTTCGGCGTGCTCGGCGAGTACGTCAAGGTGCGGCAGGACGTCGCGCGCCGCGCGCCCGTGGGCTTTCGCACCGCGACACTCGAGCACGACGCCTGGCAGCTCGCGCTCAACTGGGTGCTCACCGGCGAGGAAGCCTCGTACAAGGACATCAAGCCGAAGGCGCCGTTCGCGCTCGGCGGCGACGGTTGGGGCGCGTTCGAGCTCGTCGCGCGCGCGAGCGCGCTCGACCTCGACGACGCGAGCTTCGACGGCGGCACCGCCTCGTTCGCGGACCCCGCGAGCGCCGCGAGCGAGGCGCGCGCGGTCGCGATCGGCCTCAACTGGTACCTCAACCGCAATCTGAAGTACGTGCTCGATTTCGAGCGGACAAGCTTCGACGGCGGGGCGCCGGGTGGTCGCGACCGGGCATCGGAGAAAGCCGTGCTCGGGCGCGTGCAGGTCACGTTCTGAAGGAGACGACGATGACGATCCGGATCCAGCGGTTCCCGTTCCGCGCGGCGTTGACCGCCGCCGTGCTCGCGCTTGCGACCTTCATCATCGTGCCGGCGCGCGCCGCCGACGAGCTCGAGCTCCTCAACGTCTCGTACGACCCGACGCGCGAGCTCTATGACGCGGTCAACACCGCGTTCGCCGCGCAGTGGAAGGCGAAGACCGGCCAGACGCTCGTGATCAACCAGTCGCACGGCGGCTCGGGCAAGCAGGCGCGCGCGGTGATCGACGGGCTCGAGGCCGACGTCGTGACGCTCGCGCTCTCGTTCGACATCGACGCGATCGCGACGCAGGCACGTTTGCTGCCGGTCGACTGGCAGTCGCGCCTGCCCGAGCGCAGCGCGCCGTACACCTCGACGATCGTGTTCCTGGTGCGCAAGGGCAATCCGAAAGGAATCCGCGACTGGGGCGACCTCGCCAAGCCGGGCGTCTCGGTCATCACGCCGAACCCGAAGACTTCCGGCGGCGCGCGCTGGAACTTCCTCGCGGCGTGGGCGTGGGCGCTGCGCCAGCCCGGCGGCGACGCGGCGAGCGCGGAAGCGTTCGTACGCGCGCTCTTCAAGAACGTGCCCGTGCTCGACTCCGGCGCGCGCGGCTCCACCACGACCTTCGTCGAGCGCGGCATCGGCGACGTCCTGCTCGCGTGGGAAAACGAGGCGCTGCTCTCGATCGAGCGGCTCGGCGCCGACGTCGAGGTCGTGATTCCGACGCTCAGCATTCTCGCCGAGCCGCCAGTCGCGGTGGTCGACAAGGTCGTGCTGCGTCACGGCACGCGCGAGGTCGCCGAGGCGTACCTCAAGTTCCTCTACACCGACGAGGGCCAGTCGCTCGTCGCGCGCTACCACTACCGCCCGCGCAACGCCGCGATCGCGGCGCAGTACGCCGCGAAGTTCCCCGCACTGACGCTTGTGACGATCGACGGCGACTTCGGCGGCTGGGCCAAGGCGCAGGCCGAGCATTTCGCCGACGGCGGAACGTTCGACCGGATCTATGGCGCGAAGTGAAGCCGCGCTGCGCGTGACGCCGGCGCCCGCCGGCGTGCCCGCGCCGCACGAGGCGCCGACGGCGGCCGACGCCGCGATCGCGCTACGCTCGCGGCGCGTGTCGACCGAGCCCCACACCGCATCGCCGAGCCTCGCCGCATCCGCACGGCGAAAGCCGCGCCGCGTGCTGCCGGGTTTCCGCTCGACGCTCGCGTACACGCTCGCGTACGCGGGACTGATCGTACTGCTGCCGCTCTCGGCGCTGGTGCTGAAGGCCGCGACCGGCGGCCCCGCGGTCTTCGTCGAGGTGGTCACCTCGCCGCGCGTGCTCGCGGCGTTTCGCTTGAGCTTCGGCGCCGCCGCACTCGCCGCCGCGCTCAACGCGGCGTTCGGGCTGCTGCTCGCCTGGGTGCTGACGCGCTACCGGTTCCCCGGACGCCGCCTGATCGACGCGCTCGTCGACCTGCCGATCGCGCTGCCGACGGCAGTCGCCGGCATCGCGCTGACCGCGCTGTTCGCGCCCAAGGGCTGGCTCGGCCAGTGGCTCGTGCCGCTCGGGCTCGAGGTCGCATTCACGTGGGTGGGCATCGTCGTCGCGCTCGTGTTCGTCGGGCTGCCGTTCGTCGTGCGCACGGTGCAGCCGGTGCTCGAAGGCTTCGAGCGCGCGCAGGAGGAGGCCGCGGCGTCGCTCGGCGCGACGCCGTGGCAGGTGTTCTTCCGCGTCACGCTGCCGAGCGTGACGCCGGCCTTGCTGACCGGCTGCGCGCTGGCGTTCGCGCGCGGCGTCGGCGAATACGGCTCGGTGATCTTCATCGCCGGCAACATGCCGATGAAGACCGAGATCGTGCCGCTCCTCATCGTCACCAAGCTCGAGCAGTACGACTACGCCGGCGCGACCGCGGTCGCGGTCGTGATGCTCGCGCTCTCGTTCGTGCTGCTGCTCGGGATCAACGTGCTGCAGAACCGGCTCGCGCGGCGGGGGTCGGCATGAGCGCGGTCGCGCAGCGCGGCGCGGGGCGGCTGCTGCTGATCGCGGCGGCGCTCGTGTTCGTCGCGGTATTCCTCGTGGCGCCGCTCGCGATCGTGTTCACGACCGCGCTCTCGGCCGGCTTCGGTCCTTATCTCGCCGCGATCCGCGAGCGCGAGGCGCTCGCGGCGCTGCAGCTCACGCTCACGGTCGCCGCGATCGCGGTGCCGGCGAACCTCGTGTTCGGCGTCGCGGCGTCGTGGGCGATCGCGAAGTTCGAGTTCCCGGGCCGGCAGGCGCTCGTGACCTTCATCGACCTGCCGTTCGCGGTCTCGCCGGTGATCTCGGGCCTCGTCTACGTGCTGCTGTTCGGCGCGCACGGCTGGTTCGGTCCGTGGCTCGCGGAGCACGAGATCCGCGTGATCTTCGCGGTCCCCGGCATCGTGCTCGCGACGACGTTCGTGACGTTCCCGTTCGTCGCACGGGAATTGATCCCGCTGATGCAGGCGCAAGGCCGCGACGACGAGGAAGCGGCGACCTCGCTCGGCGCGGGCGGCTGGCAGGTGTTCCGGCGCGTGACGCTGCCGAACGTGAAGTGGGGCCTGCTCTACGGCGTGATCCTCTGCACCGCGCGCGCGATGGGCGAGTTCGGCGCGGTCTCGGTCGTCTCCGGCCACATCCGCGGCAAGACCAACACGCTGCCGCTGCACGTCGAGATCCTCTACAACGAATACAACGCGGTCGCGGCGTTCGCGGTCGCGTCGCTGCTCGCGTTGCTCGCGCTCGCGACGCTCGCGGTCAAGACCTGGGTCGAACATCGCGCCGCCGCCGACCGGGTCGCGGCGCAGGGAGCACGTCCATGAGCATCGAAGTCCACGGGCTCGAGAAGCGCTACGGGCACGGGCACGCCGCCGCCGTCGACCGGGTCGACCTGTCGCTCGCGACCGGCGAGTTCGCGGCACTGCTCGGACCTTCGGGCTGCGGCAAGACCACGCTGCTGCGGGTCATCGCGGGGCTCGAGACGCCCGACACCGGCACCGTCAGGATCGCCGGCGAAGACGTCACCGACGTGCCGGCGCGCGAACGCGGCGTCGGCTTCGTGTTCCAGCACTACGCACTGTTCCGTCACATGAGCGTCGCGGAGAACGTTGCGTTCGGGCTGCGGGTGCGGCCGCGCGCGACGCGGCCCACGCGCGACGCGATCCGCGAGCGCGTCGCCCAGGTGCTCGAGCTCGTGCAGCTCGACGGTTTCGAGCGGCGCTACCCCGAGCAGCTCTCCGGTGGGCAGCGCCAGCGCGTCGCGCTCGCGCGCGCGCTCGTGATCGAGCCGCGCGTGCTGCTGCTCGACGAGCCGTTCGGCGCGCTCGACGCCGAGGTGCGGCGCGAGCTCCGCCGCTGGCTCCGGCACCTGCACGATCGCCTGCACATCACCAGCGTGTTCGTGACGCACGACCAGGAGGAGGCGCTCGACGTCGCCGACCGCATCGTCGTGCTGCGCGCCGGCCGCATCGAGCAGGCCGGTACCGCCGACGCGCTCGAGCGCGCGCCGGCCAGCGCGTTCGTGCACCGCTTCCTCGGCGAGTCGAACCGGCTGCCGGCGACCGGGCGCGACGGCCGCGCGTGGATCGGCGGCGAGCTCGCGCTGGAGCCGCCGGCGGGGCAGCGCATCGCCGACGGTCCGATCGACGTCTGCGTGCGGCCGCACGATTTCAGCGTCCACACCGGCCGGGCAGCGAACGCGCTGGTCGCCGAGGTGCGCGACGCGCGCACCTGGGGCGGCCGGCTCCGGCTCGAGCTCGCGCCCGCGTTCGATCCCGCGCTGACGCTCGAGCTCGCGCTCGACGCGCGCGCGCTCGACGCGGCGCAGATCGCGCGCGGCGCGCAGCTCTACGTCCGCCCCGAACGCTGGTTCGCCTTCGCCCGCACGACGTGAAAAAGGAAAAAGGGGACGGAGGGGATTAAGGAGCCTGTTAATCCCCTCCGTCCCCTTTTTTAACTGCACCCGTCCCGCTTTTCGCAGGTATTGTCGGCGGCCACGATTCGGAGGCCGCCGTGCAGGATCTGACGCAAGGCTCGATCCCGCGACACGTGCTGAAGCTCGCGGCGCCGATCGCGATCGGCATGTTGTTCCAGACGCTGTACTTCCTGATCGACCTCTACTTCGTCGCGACGCTCGGCGAGGCGGCGATCGCGGGCGTCGGCGCGGCCGGCAGCCTCCAGTTCATCGTGATGGCGCTGACGCAGGCGCTCGGCATCGGCACGATGGCTCTCATCGCGCATGCGGTGGGGCGCAAGGACCGCGACGACGCGAATCGCGTCGCGAACCAGGGGCTCGGGCTCGCGCTGATCGCGACGCTCGCGACGCTGGTCGGGGGCTACGTGTTCGCCGGCCGGTGGATGGATGCACTCTCGGAGGACACCGCCACGATCGCGGCCGGCCGCACTTATCTCGTCTGGTTGCTGCCCGGCATGTCGCTGCAGTTCGCGTTCACGGTGATGGTCTCGGCGCTGCGCGGCACCGGTATCGCGAAGCCGACGATGCTCGCGCAGGTCGCGACCGTGGGCCTCAACGCGCTGTTCGCGCCGATCCTGATCTCGGGCTGGCTGACCGGCCTGCCGCTCGGGGTTGCGGGCGCAGGGCTCGCGACCACGCTCGCGGTCGCGATCGGCTTCGGCGGGCTCTGGCTCTATTTCGCGCGCGCCGAGCAGTACGTGCGCTTCGACCGCAGCGTGTTTGCGCCGCGCATCGACGTCTGGAAACGCATACTCGCGATCGGGCTCCCGCCCGGCGGCGAGTTCGCGCTGATGTTCGTGATCATCAGCGCGATCTACTACGCGATCCGCGGTTTCGGGCCCGACGCGCAGGCCGGGTTCGCGGTCGGGCTGCGCGTCATGCAGGCGGTGTTCCTGCCGGCGATGGCGATCGCGTTCGCGGCGGCGCCCGTCGCGGGACAGAACATGGGCGCGGGCCAGCACGCGCGCGTGCGCGAGACGTTCCGCGTCACCGCGACGATCGGCAGCGTCGCGATGCTCGTGCTGACGCTGCTCTGCCAGTGGCAGCCCGAGTGGCTGGTCGCGTGGGCGAGCGGCGACCGCGAGGTCGTCGCGGTCGCGGCGGGCTATCTCGGCGTCACCTCGTGGAACTTCGTCGCCTCGGGCCTCATCTTCACCTGCTCGGGCCTGTTCCAGGCGCTCGGTAACACGCTGCCGTCGCTCGCGGCGAGCGCGTCGCGCCTCGTGACGTTCGTGCTGCCGGCGTTGTGGCTCTCGACGCGGCCCGGCTTCGAGCTCCGCCAGCTCTGGTGGCTCTCGGTCACGACGGTCCTGCTGCAGGCGCTCTGCGCGCTGTTCCTCCTGCGCCGCGAGCTCAACCTCGCCTCACCCCCGAAATTGGGACGCGCTCCATTAATTCGACTTAGTTGAGCGCGTCCCCTTTTTCAGCGGGCGGCGATGCGTTTGAGCTCGTCGATGTCGAGCTTCTTCATGCCGAGCATCGCCTGCATCGCTTTCGGGTTGGCGAGCACGTTCGGGAGCTCGGCGGGAACGATCTGCCACGAAACGCCCCAGCGGTCCTTGAGCCAGCCGCACTGCTGGGCCTTCGGGTCGCCGCCTTCCGACAGCGTCTTCCAGTAGTGGTCCACCTCGGCCTGGTTCGCGCAGTTCACGACGAGCGAGACGGCTTCGTTGAACTTGAAGTGCGGACCGCCGTTCAGCGCCGTCATGCGGAAGCCGTCGAGCTCGAACTCGATCGTCATGACGGTGCCCTTCGGCCGCCCGGCCGCCTCGGCGGCGGCCTCGTCGTAGCGGACCGCGTGCCCGATCTTCGAGTTCGGGAAGATCGAGACGTACCGTTTCGCGGCGGCCTCCGCGTCCGCTTCGAACCAGAGGAACGGGGTGATGCGCTGGACCTTCGACATGGCGTACTCCTCGAGTCGGGGGGTCGATGTCGGGCGGAAGCGGCGAGCCTACGCCGTTTCCCATCCCGCACCGTGGCGTCGGAGCCGAAGCGTCAATTTCGACATCATCCCGCCAGCGGGCGTTTTCAGAGCTCGCGCGAGGAGTGCGGGTCGACCGCGTACGGGACGACCTCGCCGAGGTGCCCCGCTTCGTCCGCGACGCGCGCGCACCAGGCGCGAAAGCGCGGATAGGGCGCAAGGTCGTAGCCGGCCTCGGGCGCGAGGCTCGCGTAGGCGTAGAGCGCGATGTCGGCGATCGTGTAGCGCTCGCCGGCGATGTAGTCGCGGATCGAGAGCTCGGCGTCGAGGATCGCGAGCGCGTTCGCGCCCGCCGCGCGTTTCATCGCGACCAGTGGCTCGGGCCGACGCACGAGCTTGCCCGTCATGGTCCAGTGCCGCAGCGTGCCGATCTGGCTCTCGATCCGCTCCTGCTCGAAGTTGAGCCACTGCAGCACTTTTGCGCGGCCGTAGGGATCGGGCGGCAGATACGGCGTGCCGTCGGCGAGGTACGCGAGGATCGCGTTCGACTCCGCCAGCGCGCGCCCGTCGTCGAGCACGATCGCCGGCACGGTGCCGGTCGGGCTGATGCGGCGGTAGGCCTCGGTGCGGCCTTCGCCTTCGAAGATGCTGACGTGCTCGGTCCGGTAGGGGAGCCCGAGATGATGCAGCAGCTGCCGCACTTTCCAGGCGTTGCGGGACGGGAGGTAGTCGTAGAGCGTCAGCATCGGCGCGCCTCGTGCTTCGTTACAGAGGCGCGCAGCTTCGCGGACGGCGCGCCGTACGCGCCATCCGCTTCTTGCACGTGGCGTCAGCGCACGTCGCCCAGCTCGATCGCGAGACGATGGATGTGGTCGAGGCCTTCGTAGAACGCCGACACCGGCAGGCGCTCGTCGAGCCCGTGCGCGAACATCTCGTTCGCCTTGATGAATAGGCCCGAGCTCGCCCAGGTCGGAATGCCGGCGCGGCGGTAGACCTTGCCGTCGGTGCCACCCGATTCGAGGTACGGCACGACCGGCACGCCGGGGTATTTCACATGGACCGCGCGCGCGATCGCGGCCATGACGTCGGGACGCGGCTCCGACACCGGGCTCGATTCGGGCTTGTCCAGCGTCTCGATCGCGACGTCATCGTCGCCGATCACGGTCGCGAGCGTTTCGCGCACCGACTCGACCGATACGTCGGGGAAGATGCGGCAGTTGACGGTCGCCTTCGCGGTCTGCGGCAGCGCGTTCTCGGCGTGGCCGGCCTCGAGCATGGTCGCGACGCAGGTCGTGCGCGTGGTGCCGACGAACTCGGGCGAGGCGGCCAGTGTCTCGGCTGCCTTCGCGTCGTCGGGATTCTTCGCGAACGTGCGCAGCGCCTCGCCGATCGGGCCCTCCTGCGCCTTCCCGACCGCGCCGAGGTACGCGCGCGTCAGCGCATTCGACATGACGGGAAAGCGATGCGCCTCGATCTTCGTCAGCGCGCGCGCGAGCGTGTAGATCGCGTTGTCGGCGCGAGGGCGCGAGCTGTGGCCGCCGGCGTTCTTCACCGTCAGCGTGAAGCTCGCATAAGTCTTCTCGGCGCCCTGCACGAGGTAGATCAGCGGCTTGCCGGTCGCGTCGTCGACGAGGCCGCCGCCCGCGTCGGAGTTGATCGCGAACTCGGCGCCGGCGACCCATGGGTGCGCCGCGATTGCGCGCGTCGTGTGCATCCGCGTTTCCTCGTCGCCGACGAACGCGAACACGAGATCGCGCACCGGGCGCTGGCGATCCGCGTGCAGGCGCAGGATCGTCGAGGCGAGCGCGGTCACGCCGGCCTTGTTGTCGAGCGTGCCGCGGCCGTAGAAGACGCCGTTCTCCTCGATCAGCGTGAACGGGTCGCGCTCCCATTCCTCGGGGCGCGCGTCGACGACGTCCATGTGCGCGGAGAACAGGATCGGGCGTCCACGCTCACGGCCCGGTACGCGCACGAGCATCGCGGTCGCGCCGTCGATCGGCAGCGTCGCGACGTCGTCAGCCGCGACGCCGCCGGCCTTCAGCACGCCCGCGAGGTAATCGGCCATCTCGGCCGTCTTGTCGTGACCGGCGGCCGTGCGCAGCGACACGATCTTCGCGTAGATCTCGCGCGCCTTGCGCTCGTGCGGCGCGTCCTGCGCGGTCGCGCTCGATGACGCCGCGAAGACCGCCACCGCAACCCAAGCCCACACGTTCATCCGTGCCTCCAACAAGAAAAAGGGATCATCAGCAGAAGGGGTCAGAGCAGAAGGGGTCAGAGGAATTTAGCGTTTCAAACGTTAATTTCCTCCGACCCCTTTTTGTCTCTTGTTGCGGTTTCGGGCAGGAACAGGGCGCCGATGACGAGCGTCATCGTCGCGATCGCAATCGGGTACCAGAGGCCCTGGTAGAGGTTGCCGCTCGCGACGACCATCGCGAAAGCGATCGTCGGCAGGAAGCCGCCGAACCAGCCGTTGCCGATGTGATACGGCAGCGACATCGAGGTGTAGCGGATCCGCGCGGGAAAGAGCTCGACGAGCCACGCCGCGATCGGGCCGTAGACCAATGTTACGTAGAGCACGAGGACGACTAGCAGCACGAGCAGCATCGGTCGATCGATTTGCTCGGGATCGGCCGCACGCGGATAGCCGGCCGCCGCGAGCTCGGCGCCGAGCTGCGCTGAGAACGCATCGCTGCGCGCCTTGAGCTCGGGTGCCTCGAGGCCGGCGCCCTCGAACGACGGAACGAGCGCGGCGCCGATCCGCACCGATGCGACGGCGCCCGCCGGCGCCGCCTCGTTCGCGTAGCCGACGCCCGCGCGCGCGAGCGCCGCTTTCGCGATGTCGCAGCTCGAGTCGAACACGCGCTTGCCGACCGGATCGAACTGGAAGCGGCACGCGTCCGGATCGGCGACGACCACGGCGGGTCGCTCGCGCAGCGCGGTTTCGAGCGCGGGATTGCCGTAGTGCGTCATGAGCTTGAAGATCGGGAAGTACGTCAACGCCGCGAGCGCACACCCTGCGAGCACGATGGTCTTGCGCCCGACCTTGTCCGACAGCGCACCGAACACGACGAAGAACGGCGTCGCGATCACGAGCGCCGCGGCGACCAGCAGGTTCGCGGAGGTCGAATCGATCTTGAGCGTCTGCGTCAGGAAGAACAGCGCGTAGAACTGGCCCGCGTACCACACGACCGCCTGTCCCGCGGTCGCACCGAGCAGCGCGAGCAGCGCGATCTTGCCGTTCGCGGAGAAGAAGCTTTCGCGGATCGGCGCGCGCGAGGTCGTGCCCTCGGCCTTCATCGCGACGAACACCGGCGATTCTGCGAGCTTGAGGCGGATCCAGACCGAAACCGCGAGCAGCACCGCGGAGACGAGGAACGGTACGCGCCAGCCCCAGGTTTCGAACGCTTCTTCACCGAGCGCGAAGCGACAGCCGAGAATCACGAGCAGCGAGAGGAACAGCCCGAGCGTCGCGGTCGTCTGGATGAAGCTCGTGTAGAGCCCGCGCTTGCCCGGCGGCGCGTGTTCGGCAACGTAGGTCGCAGCGCCGCCATACTCGCCGCCGAGCGCGAGGCCCTGCAGCAGCCGCAGCACGATCAGCGCGATCGGCGCGGCGACCCCGATCGTCGCGTAGCTCGGCAGCAGCCCGACGAGGAACGTCGCCGCGCCCATGATCACGATCGTGACGAGGAACGTGTACTTGCGCCCGACCATGTCGCCGAGCCGCCCGAACACGAGCGCACCGAACGGACGCACCGCGAAGCCCGCGGCGAACGCGAGCAGCGCGAAGATGAAGCCGCTGGTCGGATCGAGCGCCGAGAAGAACTGCTTCGCGATGATCGCGGCGAGCGCGCCGTAGAGGTAGAAGTCGTACCACTCGAACACGGTGCCGAGGCTCGAGGCGACGATCACGCGCGCATGGCCGCGCGTGAGGGTGGCCGGCGGGGCGGCCCCTGCGTTCGGCCCCGTCATCGCGCTCAGCCCGGTTTCCGGCACGATGACGTCGCGTCCGCCGATCCCGCGGCGGCGGTGCGCGTGTCGGCGTCGCCGTCGCCGTCGCCG
>Ga0187892_10001112_pt1 | contig 64726 bp, 57 predicted proteins | sample MA1701073metaG_FD_139345 | JGI IMG/M metagenome (GOLD analysis project Ga0187892, IMG submission 139345) | Bio-ooze microbial communities from a basaltic lava cave in the Kipuka Kanohina Cave System on the Island of Hawaii, USA - MA170107-3 metaG ... | reverse complement strand
GATGAAGGAGTCGGCGACGGGGTAAGGAGGCGCGCCGCGCCCCCTTTCCCCCCGCGGGGGGAAAGGGGGCGAAGAACAGGACGGAGATCAACGGGAACTACACCACATTGACAGACACGACTCGGGGATGCCCCGGTCGTTGAGCCTGCGTGCGACCGCACGGATGCTCAGCCCCTCATTGACGACCCACGAGAACATCATCTTGACCGTGCGCGCCTCGGATGAGTTGACCGTGTAGTGCCCTTCCGTTCCGCGATGCTTGTCCTTCCTGACGTAGGCATAGCCGTAGGGGGGTAGGTTGCCGACAATGAGGCCGCGCTCCTGAACCTTCATTCGCTTCCCGCGGCGCGTGCGGTCCGCGATGATCGCGCGCTCAAACTCGGCGAAGGAGCCGAGGATGTTGACCATGAAATCCGAGAGCGGGCTGCTGTCAGTCGGGAGCTTCTGGAAGAGGAGCTTCACCCCCTTGGCCTCAAGATCCCGCTTGACCACGGCTAGGTGCGCAACATCTCGGCTGAGGCGATCGACATCCGTGACCAGCACCGCCTCGAAAACATCGGGGTTGGCCTCGTCTCGAAGGCGATCGAGTGCGGGACGACTCAGCGACGCGCCGCTCCAGCCGTCGTCGATATAGCGCCTGACGATGATGTAACCCCGCAGCCGGCTGTGCTGCTCAAGCTCCTTGATCTGTGAGTCGATCGTTCGCGCCTGCTTCTGTTCCTCGGTGCTCACCCGAGCGTAGATTGAGATGTGCATGGCCATCGTGAGAGGTGTCATGTCTAGCGTAGAACGTCGCCTGCGCATGCGTCAAACGCCGAAACTCCTCCTCGAAGAGCATGGCGAAGGCTCGCCGCACAAGAAGGTCGCCTTTGGGAGTTGGTCGATGTTCCCAGCTCACCTCTAAGGGGCCGAGCTTCGCAGGGCGGCGCTTGCGGGAAGGCATATCCTCCTGTATGCAGTGCTCACGTTCGTCTCCCAAGGCAGGCCCTTATGTCGTTGCGGCACTCTCCTCCTTGAGCCGGCGATCCAGCATGCCCGCGAAGGCAGACGTACCGAGTCCCGCTTGCCTTCGCGGCAATGGGACTCCCCTTTGAGATTCCTCAGTGAACGCGTACGGTCTTCCCCATGACCTTCCCCCAATGTCCGCCAGCGGTCATGGGCTGCCATGCGGCGCTCCCTCTCCGTGTCCGCGGCTACCTCCACTCCCGCGGCATCCCTGACGGCACGATCGATCGTCACTGCCTCGGCTGGGACGGCCGCCGTGTCACGATCCCGATCTTCGCCCGCGAGGGCCACTTCGCGTACTTCAAGCTCGCCAAGGCACCAGACGATCCGGTACCAGGCCCGAAGATGCTCCTCCCGCAGGGAACCAGGGCCGAGCTGTACGGTTGGGAGCGGGTCAGGGAGCGGGCTTCGCCCCTCCTGATCTGCGAGGGCGAGTTCGACCGGCTCGTGCTGGAGGCGCGCGGCTTCGCCGCTGTCACATCGACGGCCGGGGCCGCGGTGTTCCGCCCCGAATGGGCCGAGGCTATCGCGCCGATCGGCGAGGTGTACGTCTGCTTCGACCGCGACCACGCGGGTCGGAACGGTGCCCGCCGCGTGGCGACGCTGCTGCCACACGCCCGGGTCGTCGATCTTCCGTCCGAGGTCGGCGAGGGCGGCGACGTGACGGACTTCTTCGTTCGGCTCGGGCGCGCCCGGGACGAGTTCCTCGAGCTTCTAGGCGCCGCGAGGCCCCTTCCGCCGTTCGCGCCGCCCCGCGCTCCCACCACGGCGAAACCGCCGCAGCGAGCCCCCTCCCCGGATCTCGCGCATCTCAAGACCCGGATCGTCCTTCAGGACCTTGTTTCGCGTTACATCGCGCTTCGCCAGAGCGGCCGAACCTTCGTCGGGCGTTGCCCGTTCCATGACGACCGCCGCCCGTCGTTCGTCGTCTATCCCGAAACCCGGCACTTTCACTGCTTCGGTTGCGAAGCCCACGGCGACGCGATCACGTTCCTCATGCGAACGGAGAGCCTCACCTTCCGGGAGGCGGTCGGCGTGCTCAGGCGCCTCACTCCCGCAGCATGAACGACCCTCTCCGCAACGCCGTCGACGACGCGAAACGCGAGCGCGTCCGGCCGCTCGTCTCTACCGTGCTCGAGGACGGATCGATCGTCGAGACGCTTCTCGATCCCGAGGCGCACCGAACGTCCTTCTGCGTCGCGCGCGATGCCGAGATCCGAATCGAAGCCGACCTCGTCCTCCACGGCCAGCGGTTCATCCCGTACTCGCCGAACAACAACCTCCTCCGGAACGACGTCGTGTTGCTGCCCTCCGGGCCCGAGGAGTACGAGTCCGAGGAGGCCCTCGTCGCCCAGGTCCAGGACTTCGTCCACCGCTACGTGGACGTGACGCCGCTCTTCGAGAGGATCGCGAGCTACTACGTCCTCTTCACGTGGGTCTACGACGCTTTCAACGAGTTGCCGTACCTACGGCTCCGAGGCGACCCGGGGAGCGGCAAGACCCGCTTCCTGCTCACCGTGGGCTCGCTCTGCTACAAGCCGATCTTCGCCTCGGGTGCCTCGACCGTCTCGCCCCTCTTCCGCATCCTCGACGCGTTCCGCGGCACGCTCATCGTCGACGAGGGCGACTTTCGGCTCTCGGACGAGCGTGCCGAGATCGTGAAGATCCTGAACAACGGCAACGGCCGCGGCTTCCCTGTCCTCCGTAGCGAGGTCGCGGGAAGCACGAAGGAGTTCAACCCGACTGCCTACTCGGTGTTCGGCCCGAAGATGGTCGCGACGCGCGGCTACTTCCAGGACCGCGCGCTTGAGAGCCGGTGCCTCACCGAGGAGATGGGCCAGACGCGACTCCGGAAGGGTGTCCCGATCAACCTGCCTGCGAGCTACAAGGCCGAGGCACTCCATCTGCGGAACAGACTGCTCGCGTTCCGCCTCCGCAACCTCCGTCGCGCGCACGCCGCGGCCGACCTTGTCGATCCCGCGATCGAGCCACGCCTGAACCAGATCTTCGTGCCGCTGCTCTCGGTGGTTGCCGACGAGAAGACGCGCGCTGACCTCCGCGAGCTCGCGCGCCGCTACAACCGCGAACTCATCGCCGACCGGGGCATGGACATGGAGGCCCAGGTGCTCGAGGTGGTGCGCGACCTGCGCGCCGCGGGCGAGAAGCTCGCGGTGAAGGACATCACGAGCTGGTACTCCGACCGACACAGCGAGGAGCACGACAAGAAGATCACGACGAAGTGGATCGGCTACGTGATCCGCCAAAGGCTCCACCTCCGGACGCAGAAGAGCCACGGGACGTTCGTGGTCGCGCCCGGCGAGGAAGCGAAGCTCGCGCGACTCTTCGAGCGGTACGGGATCGAGCCAGCGGACGCCGCCGTTGTGATCCCCAAGGCCCCTCCTGGATAGCGCCTTTCTCGCGGCGCCGGTGGCGTCGAGAGGGCGACTCGGAGGGAGCGGGCGGGGTGCCCGCCCTCTGACCGTCGCGACCAAACCCCGCCCGACACAAACCACTTGACGCGCGACCCGCGGCCGGTAGCTTGGACGTTTCACAAACTGGTTTAGCGCGTACTCGTTCGCAGGCCTCCTCGCAGGGAGGAGGCGGGACGGATGTCTGGTCCCTTCGCTGCCGGTACGCGCGCTATCCCCGCAACGGGGAGAAAAAGCGAGGCACTAGACATGGCCATGAGGACGAGTTCCGCCCAAACACGCGACACGGTAGACGTGTCGTGGCGCCGGCTCCACTGACGAGGTCGGCGATGCCCATCTCCATTTCGGGGCACGCGAGAGCGCGCCTGTGGGAACGCTACGCCCTGCGTGCCACGCCTGGGCTGCTTTGGCTCCTCGGACAAGCGCTCGACGCTCTGAGACCGCCGGAAGATTGCGTGACCACGCTCTCGGTCGAGTACCGGCAGCGGCGCCTCCGATTCGTCTTCGACGGACGCCACCGGCAGATTCTGACGTTCCTTCCGGAGATCGATGCGCGGCCCGATTGGGCCGCGTGAGGTGGAGCCATGAGGATTGGAATCACCGGCTCGGAAGGCCTGATCGGCACGGCCCTCGGCCGCTCGCTGACGAAGGCCGGGCGTGAGTGGCGCGGCCTCGATCTGCGCGCAGCGCCGGATGCTGCAGGCCACGGCGACGTGAAGGACCCGCTCGCGGTCGAGCAGTTCGTCGCGAACTGCGAGCTTGTCGTGCACCTGGCGGCCGTCTCTCGCGTCGTGTGGGGTGAGCGCGATCCGGCGCTGTGCTGGAGTACGAACGTCGATGGCACGCAGAACGTCCTTGAGGCGGCGCTGCGCAAGTCGCCCAGGCCCGCTGTCATCGTGGCGAGCAGTCGCGAGGTGTACGGCGAGCCCGCACGGCTTCCGGTCCCTGAGGCCGCTCTCCTGAGACCCCTCAACGTCTATGGGCGGTCCAAGGAGGCCGCCGAGCGAGCAGTGCGGCGCGCGCGGGAGCGCGGCCTGCGTGCGGTCGTGCTGCGCTTCTCGAACGTCTACGGCTCCGTCGACGACCATCCCGACCGCGTCGTTCCCGCGTTCGCGCGCGCGGCGGCGCACGGCGGTGTCCTGCGCGTCGATGGCCCGGATCACACCTTCGACTTCTGCCACATCGACGACTGCGTGGATGGGATCCTCCGCGCGATCGAGCATCTCGAGGAGGGGCGGCCTCCGTTTGACCCCATCCATCTCGTGACGGGCCGAGCGACAACGCTCGGGCGCCTCGCCAGCATCTCGATCGCCGCCAGCGACGGCGCTGCCTCCGTCCGCGTGGGCAAGACGCGCGCCTACGACGTGGCCCGGTTCGTCGGTTGCCCCGACAGGGCGGCTCGGACCCTGGGTTGGCGCGCGCGGCGGTCCGTTGAATGGGGAGTCGCGGCCCTGGTTGACGAGTTCCGTCAGATCGAAGCAAGGAGCGGAGCATGAAGATCCTCCAAGTCATCCACGGCTATCCCCCGCGCTACAACGCGGGCTCGGAGGTCTACACGCAGACGCTCTGCCGGGGCCTCGCGGAGCGCCACGAAGTCCACGTCTTCACACGGGAGGAGGACTCCTTCGCCCCCGACTACGCCATGCGGCGCGAGGCGGACGGCGCCCATCCCCGCGTGGCGCTGCATGTCATCAACATCCCGCGCAGCAAGGACCGCTATCGCCATGCGGGTGTGGACCAGCGGTTCGTTGAACTGCTTGAGAGCCTGCAACCGGACATCGTGCACATCGGCCACCTGAACCACCTCTCGACCTCGCTCGTGGTCGAGGCGGCGGCGCGCGAGATCCCGATCATCTACACGCTCCACGACTACTGGCTCATGTGCCCGCGGGGGCAGTTCATGCAGATGCAACCCTGCGACCCCGCCGACCTGTGGGCGGTGTGCGACGGCCAGGAGGACCGCAAGTGCGCGGAACGGTGCTACGCGCGCTACTTCTCCGGCTCCGAGGCGCAGCGCGAGGAGGACGTTGGTCAGTGGACGCGTTGGGTCAAGGAGCGGATGCGGCACGTGCGTGAGATCACGGAGCTCATCGACCTGTGCGTGGCGCCGTCGCGCTACATCCAGCGTAGGTTCGCGGAGGAGTTCCGCCTACCGGAGCGGAAGCTCGTCTACCTCGACTACGGCTTCGACCTTGAGCGACTGCGTGGTCGCCGCCGCGTCGGCGACGAGCCGTTCACGTTCGGCTACATCGGCACGCACACGCCGGCCAAAGGGATTCAGCACCTGATCGAGGCCTTCGGGCGCCTGTCCGGCGACACGCGGCTTCGCATCTGGGGACGACACAACGGCCAGGACACCGAGGCGCTGAGGCGCCTTGCAGACACCCGAGCCGGGGGACGCGTCGAGTGGTGCGGGGAGTACGGCAACGAGCAGATCGTCTCCCATGTGTTCAACCAGGTCGATGCGATCGTGGTCCCCTCGGTGTGGGTGGAGAATTCCCCGCTTGTCATCCACGAGGCGCAGCAGGCGCGCGTGCCGGTCATCACGGCCGACGCCGGCGGCATGGCGGAGTATGTGCGGCACGAGGTCAACGGGCTACTCTTCCGGCATCGCGACCTCGAGGCCCTCGCGTTCCAGATGCAGCGGCTTATCAGCGACCCGGCGCTCGCCCGGCGGCTCGGCGAACGGGGCTACTTGTACTCCGAGTCGGGAGATGTGCCGGCCATCGGCGCGCACGTCGAGGCCGTCGAGCGCCTGTACGAGGGCCTTGTTGCGCGTCGCGACAGCGCTCGGCTCCGGCCGCTGCGCGGCCCCTGGCGCATCACGCTCGACACCAACCCTGACACCTGCAACCTGCACTGCGTCATGTGCGAGGAGCACTCGCCGCACAGCACGCTGCAGGCCGAGCGCAGGGCCAAGGGGCTCCCGCGTCGGGAAATGTCGCCCGACCTCGTGCGCCGCGTGATCGCGGAAGCGGCTGCGAACGGCCTCCGGGAAGTCATCCCATCGACGATGGGCGAGCCGCTGCTCTACGAACACTTCGACCTGATCGTCGATCTCTGCCGTGAGCACAATCTGAAGCTCAACCTCACGACTAACGGCACGTTCCCCGCGCGCGGCGCGAGAGCTTGGGCCGAGCGCATCGTCCCGGTGGCGTCCGACGTGAAGATCTCATGGAACGGGGCGACGAAGGAGACGCAGGAGGCAATCATGCTCGGCGCGCGCTGGGAGGCGGTGCTGGAGAACCTTCGCACGTTCATCAGCGTGCGGGACGCGATCTCGGAGGCCGGGGGGAACCATTGCCGGGTCACCCTCCAGCTCACGTTCCTTGAGACGAACGTCCCCGAGCTCGCGAACATCGTCCGGCTTGCCGTGAGCCTCGGCGTGGACCGCGTCAAGGGGCACCACCTATGGGCGCACTTCGACGAGATCAAAGCGCTCTCGATGCGACGCAGTCCGGACGCCATCCGGCGCTGGAACCAGGCGGTGCTCGATGCCCGCGCTGCCGCGGGCGAGCGGCCGCTGCCGACCGGGAAGCACATCCTCCTCGAGAGCTTCTTCCTCCTCGACGGGGGCGCGACGCAGGACATCGCCCCCGGCGGCCAGTGCCCCTTCCTCGGCCAGGAGGCGTGGGTGAGCGCTCTCGGCCGGTTCGACCCCTGCTGCGCGCCGGACGCGCAGCGTCGCACGCTCGGCGAGTTCGGGAACCTGCACGAACAAGGGCTGATGGAGATTTGGAACGGCCAGGCCTACGCGCGGCTTGTCAAGACCTACCGCAACCGGGCGCTCTGCCTCGGATGCAACATGCGCCGACCGACGGGAGGTGCGTGATGGAGTGGCGCGGGATCGAGGTCGCACCGGACCGCACGCACCACCTGCGGGACGGTCGCCCTCTGTACGAGCAGCGGTTCGACGATGTCCTCGCGTTCCATGCGCCCGGGCTCGCCGCGGTTCGGGCGCACGATGAAGCATGGCACATCGACGCAAGCGGGAGCCCGGCGTACGCAAGAACGTTCAGTAGGACCTTCGGCTTCTACGAAGAGAGAGCGGCGGTCGAGGCCGGGGACGGTTGGCACCACATCCTCGCCGATGGGAGCGGTCTCTACCGGCAGCGGCACGCGTGGTGCGGCAACTACCAGGGAGGCCGGTGCGTCGTCCGACACTCCGACGGCTCGTACGCCCATGTCGATCGCAGCGGGCAACCGGCCTACGCGGAGCGGTGGAGGTATGCCGGGGACTACCGCGACGGAGTCGCCGTGGTCCAGGGTGCGGACGGGCTCTCGACGCACGTGAACGCCGCCGGCTCTCTCCTCCACGGCCGCTGGTTCTTGGACTTGGACGTGTTCCACAAGGGCCTCGCGCGCGCACGCGACGACGACGGCTGGACGCACGTCGATCGGGCCGGCCGGCCCGCGTACGAACGTCGCTTCGCGATGGTCGAGCCCTTCTACAACGGGCAGGCGCGCGTGGAGCGGTCCGACGGCGGCCTCGATGTGATCGACGAGCGCGGGCGGACGTTGGGGGAGCTGCGTTCGGGCCTGAGGAGCGACTTCGCCGAACTCTCGCGCGATCTCGTGGGGTTCTGGCGGACGCAGGCGATCTGCGCGGCAGTAGAGCTGAACGTCCTGGAAACGCTCCCGGCGGACGCCGCCAAGGTCGCGTACCTGTGCGGGCTCGATGGTCGCCGTGCATCGCGGTTCCTCCGTGCCCTCTCGGAGCTCGGGCTCGTCCGGGGAGAGGGTGGTACGTGGGCCGTCACGGAGCGGGGCGGCTACCTGCGGCGGGATCACCCGCTGACGCTCGCGGACGCGGCCGTCGAATACGGCCGCGGCCTGGCAAAGCGCTGGGAGGCCCTCCCGGCGCTGCTGCGCGCGGAGGGCCCACGTGCGCCCGCGGACGTCTTCGAGGAGGTCGCGAGCGACCCCGCGAGGGTGGCCGGACACCAGCGGATGCTGCGCAGCTACGCGCGCCACGACTACGGCGCGGTGCCCGCGGCGCTCGCTCTCAGGGGCGACGAGACGGTGATCGACGCCGGCGGGGGCGTCGGGGTCTTGGCCGAGCTGCTCGCTCGACGATACCCGCGCCTCCGTGTCGTGCTCCTGGAGCGCCCGGAGGTGATTCGCCTCCTGGCACTCGCTGACGACGTGGCCGAGCGCATCATGCCGCGTCATGCCGATCTGTTCCGGCCTTGGGCAGTCACTGCGGACGCGGTCGTCCTGAGCCGCGTGCTGCACGACTGGGAGGACGATGCCGCTGGCCGGATCCTGCGCAACGCACGAGCCACTCTCGGGCCCGGCGGGCGCCTCTTCGCCGTCGAAATGCTGGCCGAGACCGGCGCCGCCGGTGGCCTCTGCGACCTTCACCTCCTCGCCGTGACGGGCGGCAAGGAGCGGACCGCCGAGCAGTTCGCCAAGCTGTTCGAAGACAACGGATTCAGGTTCAAGGAAACTAGGCGCCTTCCGGCGCTGCCCTCACTGATTGTGGGGGAGGCGACATGACGACACCGATCGAATGGGTGATCCCGCCCTCGACGCTGCGGCTGCTCGGGAGCGTTCCAAGCGACGCACCCGTAGCCGTGCTCCTCAGGCACTCCGTGCGCCCGCCACTTCCGGAGCTCGACAACGGTCATTCCGTCCCGATCACGGAGGATGGCGCTCGGCTCGCCCGGAGCCTCGGTTCCCTGATGGGGGCGCGGTTGCGGTCCTTGCACACGAGCCCTGTCCTCAGGTGCGTGCAGACCGCTCGCGCCCTGGGCGAAGGGGCGGGCGGCGACCTTCCCGTCATGGAGGATCGCCTGCTGGGAGACCCCGGCTGCTATGTGCTCGATGGCAGGATGGCATGGCTGAACTGGCGGGACCGCGGGCACGAAGCGGTCATGGCCGAACTGGTTGGCGGCACTGGCCCGTTGCCGGGAATGGCGGCACCCGACGAGGCTGCGCGGTTCTTGGTCCATCACATGCTCGCCGCGACCGCTGGACGGCCGGGGCTCCACATGTTCGTGACGCACGACTCACTCGTCACCGCGACGGCAGCGCGGCTCCTGCGAGAGCCTCTGGGCCGGGGCGCATGGCCTTGGTACCTCGAGGGCGCCTTCTTCTGGCGTTACGGCGGCGGCATCCAAGTCGCGTATCGCGACTTGCGGCGCGTGGGGCGGCGCGACGGGTTGTGCGGGCTCGTCGAGAGCGATGTCGTCGAGTTCGCACGCCGGGAGGCGGCCGCCACTGCAGGGCTCGACTGCGGGGCGCGCTATTTCATCGCCGGGGGCGCGTACAAGACCCTCCTGACCGGCCGACCCCCTCGCGATCTCGACTTCTGGGCCCCGTCGCCTGAGGACCGGGACATCCTTTGGTCCGTGCCCTCCTCGATCGGGGCGCTCGGCCGCTCGCGCCGCGACCGTTTGCGGACGCATTCGAGATGCACGGTCGTGTCGTGGAGGTCGCGCTGAGGACCGACCATCGAAGGTTGGAGGAGCAGGTCGGCCGCTCCGACATCGGACTCTCGATGGTCGGCGTCGAGTACCAACCCGACGAGCGATGGCGTGGTGTGATCCATCCGTTGGCGCTCGAGTCGGTGCATCGACGTGCAGTTCTGCTGTGGAAGCCGCTGGTCAACTGGAAGCACGCACTCGCGACGCTCGAGCGGATGAGGCGCTACGCGGTGGAACTAGGCTACTCCGTGCCCGACGAGGAGGTAGCGGAGGTCTGGCGCGTCTTCGACGCGCAGCCTCTCGACATGCAGCGGGGCATGCTGGATCGTCTCGCTAGGAGTGCGATGGGAGGGCAGGGACTTCGCGAAGAAGCGATTCGTCGGATTGGCTCGGCGCAAGGGACGGTGTCGCCGCCAGATCTGTGAACGCGCCGAAGCGACGCCTACGAGCGCCTCCGCGGTCCCAGGACTTCGGGGACTTGGGGGACGTTGCTCGGGAGGCCGAGGCAGGGTCCCCATGGTCAGGCCTCACGCCGCCGTTCCGCTCCCCCCTTCTCCACGTTGTCCCCAACGTCCCCGATGTCCACCCGTGTAGAATGAAGAGTATGCGCTCCGTCGTCGGGGCGCAGCGTTTCGCGGATCAGGTCCGGTGCCGTCGCGGCACAAGACCCCGCCTTTTGCTGCTCAGCCGAGGTCGTAGGCTGAGGGGAAACACCCCATGACACGCAGACTTGACAACTATCTCCGCTCGCACAGGAAGCACCGCGCGCTGTCGCAGGACGATGTCGCGCGCCTCGTTGGCGCCCGCTGCGGCTCCACCGTCTCCCGCTACGAGAGCTTCGCGCGACGACCGAGCCTCGAGATGGCGGTCGCGTTCGCACTCGTATTCGACGTACCTCTCCGCGAGCTCTTCGTCGGGCTCCACGAACAGGTCGAGATGCGCGTGCGGCGCCGCGCCCGCGCGCTGCTCCGAAGCTCCGCTCGGACCGGCTCTTCGCCGCGCGCGACCAGCCACCTTCAGCGACTCGCTGCATGAACCTCGCTCCTCCAGCAAGTGCGAGACGCGTCCTTGCCGTGGCTATCCGGAGCCGAGGGTTCGGCTTCGCCGTCCTCGAAGGATCGGCTCGCCTGGTGGACTGGGGCACACGGACCGCGCGCGCGAGCAAGTCCGCACAGACGCTCGGCGCCGTCCGCGCCCTCGTTGTGCGGTACCGACCCGACCGCCTCCTCCTTGAGGACTGCCACGCACCGGGCTCGCGTCGGCATCCGAGGATCTGCGCACTGTCCGAACGCGTCCGCTACCTCGCAGCGGACGAGTCCGTGCGCACCGCCGCGATCTCGCGCAGGCGGGTCCATCGCGCGTTCGCGCCGAGCGGGGCCCGCACCCGCCACGAGATCGCCGTCGCGATCTCGCGGATCTTTCCCGAGACGGAAGGCCGGCTGCCACCGTACCGCGAGGCCTACATGAGCGAGGACGATCGCCTGAGCATCTTCGACGCCGTCTCCTTCGCGCTCACGCACGCGCATCAAGGAGGCTCCGTCCGCGTCCCCGGCACCGCTGCCGGGCCGCAACTCGTATGAGACACCCAGCACCGCGCGTCCTCGCCATCGACCCTGGCACTGTGCACATGGGCGTCGCGGTTCTCGAGGCCGAGGCTCTGATTCACCATGCGGTCGAGTCCGTGAAAAACCGCCGCTCCCCGCACGAGATCCTCAGTGCCTGCCGGCGGGTCGTCCTCCGGCTCCTCCGTGACTTCCGGCCCGCGACCATCGCGTGCGAGCGGACGTTCTTCGCGAACAACAGGAACGCCGCACTCCTCAACGTGCTGTCGGACGAGATCTGTGAGATCGCAAGGCAGCAGCGCATCCTCTTCGTCGGTCTCGCGCCGAGCACCGTCAAAAGGGCCGTCACCGGGGACGGCAGCGCCGACAAGGGGGCGGTTGCGACCGCTGTCGCCGCCCGCTTCCCCGAGCTCCTGGGTTACCTCGCGCATGACCGCAAGTCGACGAGCCGCTACTACTCGAACATGTTCGACGCCGTTGCCTTGGCGCTCGCCGTTCGCGACCGGGGCGTCGACCAGCGTCAGAGCAGGGCATCCAAGATCAGAAGGCAGGCCATCAGAGCATCGAGGACCGCGTAGGCGACGATCGCGCAGTTCACCTCGTCGTCCATGAATCGGGGGCGAGCGGGGACGCGGCACGCCCTGCGTCCAACCACCCGCGACCAGTCCGGGATGTCAGCCGGTTTCGGCCAGACGTCTTCTCCCGGAGCAGCCTGCCGGAGCTCCGAGGTGACAACCGAAGACACAGGCACGTCACTCGGCCGGATCGGTGCCAGGCCGCTGGGAGACGTCGCGCGCGGTGCCAAGATCGGAGTCGCGGCACGGATGACCCGCGGCGGCGTCGCGGGCGGCATGGCCCGAAGGACGTCCTCGAGCATCTCCTCCGCGTTCCGGTAGCGCCTCTCCGGGTTCTTCTGGAGGCTCCTCGCGATGATGTCGTCGATCGTCCGGGGGCAGTCCGGGTTCAGCTCCGTGACCTTCTGCCACGCGCCGTCCGGCGTCTCGCCGGTCAGCATCTCGTAGAGGACGACGCCTACCGACCACAGATCTGCCCGCCCATCGACCTCCCTCGCGTCCTTCCGCTGCTCAGGCGCCATGTAGATGAGGGTCCCGAGCTGCTGGTACGAGCCCGTGAGGACATAGGTCGCCTCGCCGCCGAGCCGTGCGAGGCCGAAGTCGGCGAGCTTCACCGCTCCTGTCCACGAGCAGATGAGGATGTTCTCGGGCTTCACGTCCCGGTGTACCACCCCGCGCCCGTGCGCATGGATGAGCGCGCGCAGGGTACCGGCAACGACCTTCAGGACGGCCGCAAGGCTGAGCCGATCCCGTCGCAGCTTCTCCCGCAGGTTGACCCCATCGACGTGCTCCATGATGATCGCCGGCCCGTCGCCGGTTTCCAGGTAGCTGAGCGTCCGCACGATGTTCTCGTGGATGAGCGTCCGGAGGATGCGCTGCTCGCGGGCGAAGCGCCGGAGCCCGTCGCCCTCCGCGAACTGGGGACGGACCATCTTGATCGCGACCCGGTCGCGCGTCGCGAGATCAGTCGCGCGGTAGACCGTTCCCATGCCGCCGATGCCGATCACGCCGTCCAGCCAATACCCGCCGATTACGCCGCCCACGCCGGGCGGCTTTCCCATTCCTGAGCTCGCGCGGGTCGGCACGTTCGCATCGATCATCTGGCGCTCCGTCGCCCCGTGCTCATCACGGACACTCATGGAGGAACGCCGTGACCGCGTCGTCCGTTCCGTCCGCGTCGGTGTCCAACCGCTCGAGGACGAGGTTCCCGCGGCCGTCGTAGGCGCTGATGCGGATTTGGTCGACAGTGCCGTCGGCGTTGCCGTCGTACTCCTCGCGGACGCGGTTGCCCCGCGCGTCGTACGCATACAAGAACGTAAAGTCGATGATCCCGTCGCCCGTGCCGTCGATCGCCTCCCTCAGGAGACGGCCGTCGGGATCGACAGTCCGGACCTCCGTGCGGTCGGGATCGCCGTCGTTGTCGATGTCGAACTCCTCGGTCGTCGTCGGCCCGGCGTACGCGAACGTCGTCACTCGTTCGACCGTCCCGTCGAGGCCGTCGTCGCCCTCGATACGCATCAGCGCCCCCGCCGCGTCGCGCACGAAGGTGTCCGCCGCATCGAAGGTGCCGTCCCCGTCGAAGTCGTACTCCGCGCGCGTCTCGCGGCCTGCGGCGTTGTACGTGAACACGCGAATGTCCGTGCCGGCGGCCGAGTCGGTCTCTCGCCGGGCGAGATTCCCCGCCGCATCGTGCGTGGATGTCCTTGTGAGGTCGACGAGCCCGTCCGCATCCTGGTCTTCTTCTTCACGGACCAGGCGTCCCTGGGTATCCCGGATCTCTGTCCGGATCATGTCGGTCACGCCGTTTGCGCCGAGGTCCGTCTCCGTCCGCGCGGTCAGGCCATCGGCCGAGTAGGTGACCGTCGCCACGTCGTCCGGCGTCCCGTCCGCGTCGCGGTCGTTCTCGACGCGGACCAGCCGGCACGGGTCGGCGCCTCCGCCGCCCCCGCATCCGGCCGCGAGGATTAGGACAGAAAGACCGACTGCAAGCTGCTTCATGAGCTACCTCCCAGCACATCGGGCCTCAGTAACGTGACGAATAGTCTACACGCGGAATGAGACGTATAGTCCATAGACCCATAGTCCACAAGCCCCGAGTCTGGGGGCCGTGCGGAAGCAGCCGGATGCGTTCCTCGTGGCCCTAGGACAGGCGGTCATCGCCGCCCGGGAGCGGCGCGGCCTCACGCAGGAGGGCCTGAGCTTTGAATGCGACCTCGACCGGACCTACATCAGTGGGATCGAACGGGGGGTCCGGAACCCCACGGCGAAGACCCTGCTGCGACTAGCACGAGCGCTCAAGACGACCCCGAGCGAGCTGTTCAGAAGGGCGGAGCGGGCCTTGGCGCGTTGAGCTAAACGGCGCTCTGAGAACAGATGCGACGAGTTCCGTCCCCGAAGTCCGCGAGGGCGTTGTCGAGCCCTCGGAGTTCGTGAGGCTCCACTCCTGCCCGCTCCGCTAGCGGGCGACGAGACGAGGCGCTTGTGGCCCGGCTCCCGACCGGTGTCTCCTGAACCGCAGGTCGTCGGTTCGAATCCGCCGGGGTTGCTAGCTACAAGTTGTTTTGGAATAAAGGGTTACGGCGTTTTGCGCGCCGGGCCAGACGCGAGGAACCGTTGCTCGTCGGGACTTGGATGCGCATCTTGGATCCGCATCTTTCGCGCCTGCGTCCGGGAGGTTCGGTATGGTGGGTCCTCTCGTCGGGGGCACGCGCCGACGCGGGCGCGGCACGGGGGAGCGGACTTTCCTGAAGGAACGATCGGCGATGGCTGCGAAGCGGGGCGGTGACCGGGACCGCACGGGCAACGGAGGCACAACCGCCCTGGGGTTCGAGGGTCTCAGCGGCGCCGGACCCACCCCGGAACAACACAGCGCCGGGGACGGCGGCGCTGCACTCGCCGACATCGCCATCCCCCCGCGGCCGCCCGGTGAGGAAGTAGAGCCTCTGCCTTCGCTGGATCCGGCGCGCGAGCGCCGAGTCAAGGCGCTCACTTGTACCGAGCCACTCCACACGTTGCAGGCTAACCGCGGGCGTCGAGGATGGGAGCGCTTCGACTTCTACGATCTCGGGCTCGCGGCGATCGATGCCGTCGTCGACAAGATGGGCTTCGACACGGGGATCAGCCGCGAACCGCTCGACGCCATTCTCGTCGTCGAGGCCAGGCGCTTCGCTCCGGACCTGCCCGACGAGGATCTTCACCCGGTCGTCACGGAACTCATCGAGACCCTTGTCCGTCCTAACATCGGCGAGTACACATCCGCTCTTGACGAGGTTCGCCGGAGATTCGACTTCACGCTGCTGTCTGAGCACGAGGATGCAGAGGGTGGCATCTACCTCCGGGCGACGAACGAGGCCATCAACGTCCTCGTCGGCGGCCTGAATACCGACATCGAGTCGGCGCAGGTTGCGGCCGAGGCGACGCTCGAGCACCTCATTCGGCGTCGCCGACTTGACGACGCCGCCAAGCCGGCGCGCGAGGCGAAGATCCGCTCGATTCAGTACTCAAGCTTCGTCCGACAGGTGATCGAGGAGACCAAGCGCGACATCCGTCGTGCCGGCTGGCGGGAGGATGTCCCAGAGCGGCTCGCCGAGATGCGCGAGCACCTCCAAGACCGGATGCGTACCGAGGAGCGGCTCCTCGCCGCGATGCAGGAGACGCGAGACTCGACGAGTCGTGAGGATCTCCGCCGCCAAGCCGCCGCCCTCGTTGAGACAGTCGACGACTGCTTCATGCGCCACCAAGAGCTGCACGCGACGGCGCTGTCCGCTATCCGCGTGTACGTCGAGGAACAGGATCGCCAGGTCTTCGGCCGCGCGGCGATGATCGGGGCGATCGACCTCACCAACGAGGCGTTCATTCCTGTTCTCACCGCGCCGGTGGGCGCGGTCGGCGACCTGCTCGCTACCTTTACCGAGCGCCTACTCGGGTTCGGGCCGGGCCCCCGGAGCTCCTCGGTAGTTCCCCGCCGCCAGCCTCGTTTCGGCACGTTCATGCAGGCGCTGCTGCGCCCACCTCAGACGCGCGAGGAGCTGGGCCCCGAACTGGGCGATCCCGAGTGGGAGTCGCCGAGGGAGGATCCCGTTGCGTTCACCGCCGAGCTCTGGGCTCTGGCGGACAAGGTCCTCGGAGACTTGGACGCGCCCCTGCGGCTGTCAGCGCTGCTTGCAGCAGCGGAACAACGTCATGGCTTCGACACCGCCGACCTAGTACGACTGCGAGCGCTTATCGCCACGGCGCCAGACCTTGATGCCGTACGACCGGGGACGCCCGCCGTGCTGGCCGCGGCCGGCGATGGCCAGACCTTCCAGTCCCGGTCCTTTGCAGGTGACGACCTCGTCGTCGGCGCGCTCACCGCCGACGAGGTCGGCTACGCCGCAACGATCCTCGCTCGAGGGACGGCGCCATGACCGACGACTTCCTCGCCATCGGACAGCTGATCGCCTTCGGGCTCGACCCACGCATCTCGCCCGGCCGCAGCGGCGAGTACCAGGAGCTGGTCTCGCGATTCCGCAGCGATCCCGACTTCCGCCAGCGGGTCGTCGCAGTCGCCGGGGGGCAAGGTCTCGACATCTTGGACTGCTCACCGGTCTACGGGCTCGTCCTCGCCGCGAGGGGGAACGATTCGCCCTACCACATGCGCCTCGAAGACTACGCCGCGATGTCGGCGGAGGAGCGCTACCTCAACGCGTTCGTGTTCCTAGCCATCGCGACGGCCTGCTATCCGACGGCCGACGCCCTCGACGCCGACGACGGACCTCTGCCGCAGATCACGGTGAGCCAAGTCCTGCGCCTGATGAGCCGCATGGCTGATCGGATCCGCGAGCGAGGCAAGGACCAGGATCCGCCGGCCGCCGAACCCCAGGTCGAGCCCCTCTATCGCTTGGTCCTACGGTGGCGAGAGGGAGACACGACGGGCGACGAGCGGAGCAACCCGCACGTAAAGGCGGGGATGGTCCGTCGCGCCTTGAAGTGGCTTGCCGCGAACGGTCTCGCCGATGAGATCGGGACTGCGAGAGATGCATTCCGCATCCGAAGCCGCTTCCGGCTGCACGTGAAAGACGCGGTCGCGAGCATTGGATCCGCTCTCGCGCATGTGCGGGACCTAGCCGGGGACGCGACAACGTGAACTTCCAGATCACGCGTATTCGCCTCGCATCTGTGGGCCCGGAGCCGGCGCGCTACGACCCGCTCGATCTCGATCTCCGGAGGCCGGATCAAACCGGACCTGCGGACACGGTTCTGTTCCTCCCGAACACGGGTGGGAAGACAGTGCTCATGCGCCTCCTCTTCTCCGTTCTTCACCCACCGATCGTCGAGAGGATCGGCACCGAGGAGACGGCGCACCACAAGAGGAACCTGCTCGGCTACGTCCTGGACCGCGATACTGCCCACGTTGTGATCGAGTGGCGGCGCGTGGTGGAGGGACGGTTTGCCGACGAAGAGGTTCTGGTCACTGGGCTTGCTGCGGAGTGGCGCGACGGTCGGCGCCCGTCCGACCCCAAGCCCGAAGACCTAAGGAAGCTCTGGTACTCCATCCGCGGTCCCGTCGGAGTGGTCGGCACCGACCAGCTCGCGTTCGAAGTCGATGTCGCCGCCGAAGGGAGCACGGTTCGCCGGCGCCTGCCACTGCGTCGATTCCAGGAGCAGCTCGAAGAGCTCAAGAAGGCGGGGGCTCGCACGAAGCTCGAGGTCTCGACCACGAGCGTCCAGCGCGATTGGGTCGAACACCTCGACAAGCTCGGACTCGATCGCGCGCTGTTCCGTTACCAAGGCGAGATGAACCACAACGAGGCGGGTGCATCGGCGATCGCCCGTTTTAGGGAGGATCGCGACTTCATCAGGTTCTTCCTCGACGCTGTGTTCGACCCGGCGGAGCTCGCGGGGCTCGACCGCGAGTTCGACGAGGTCGCCGACAAGGTGCGCCAGTTCCCGGAGTACGAGCGGCGCCTGCGTTTCGAGCAGGCAGCGTTGGATGAGCTCGAACCGCTGGCTGGATTGGTCGCAGCGCTCGCAACCGCGCGTACCGAGGCCCAGGCGGCTCGAGCCACCGCAATGAACGTCCTTGCCGCGTTCACTGGCGCGGAGACGATCGCGCGGGCACGAGAGCAGCGTGAACGACAGCGCTCTCGCGAGCAGGACGCGGAGGTGCGCCGGCTCACCGCGGAAGCAGATCGATTCCGTGCGGAGGAGCGCGAGTTCCGGCGGCTCGGGGCTGTCCTCTGGAAGGCCGACGCCCAGCGCGCGTACGAGGCCGCGTCCAAGCGCACGGCACGCGCGGAGCTTGACGTGCGCGCGTGGGGTTTAACGGAGGATCTCGCCCGCCTCGCCGATGCTGTTTCGAAGGTGAAGGCGCTTGATGAGGCCTACGAAGCCGAAATGGAGCGGATTCGGCCGCTCCAGACCGCGCGGGACGAGGCAGCGATGTGGCTCTCACGCCACCTCGCGGCAAGGGCGATCGTCGCAGCGTCCGAGGCCTCCGCCTCGAAGGTCCGCGCCGAGGACGCGCGCAGGCGAGCTGCAGCCGCGCGCAAGGAAGAACGGGACGCATACATCGAAGCGGCCAAGCAGGATGCGGCTCGCGAGAGCAGCGAGAAGCGAGTCGAAGAAGTCAACGCCTTTCGAAATCGGCTCGTCACCAAAGGGCTACTCGCTACGGACGAGCGAGCTGGTGACGCCCGACAGCGCGAGGCTACGCTTGCGGCGAACGCGCTCGCCCGGATCGAGGCGATCGACAAGGAGAGCGCCGCGCTCGACGCCGAGCGGGGAGGGCTCGACGAGGAAGATCGCGCCGAGGCACCGCGTGTCGCCGAAGTCGGCGAAGCTAGCGCGCGACTTGCCGGCGACATCGACCGCGCCGAGAAGGAACGGAAGGAACTCTCGGCCCACCCCCTCGTGATCGAGCTCGCGGAGTCTCCCGAGTTCGACCTCGACTTGGTCGGTTCGGGAATCGCTGAGCGCCTTCTTGGCCGTGCCAAGGAATCAGATGACGCGCGGCTCGGAATCGAGCTTCAAGGCGCGGACGACAAGCGCGCCGTTCGCGGCCTCGAGGACACGGGTTTCCTTCCGCCGCCTCCCGACGTCGAGGTAGCGCTCACGCGGTTGGTTGCCGCCGGGATCGATGGCGCGCTGCCGGGGACGCGCTACGTCGCCGAGGCGATCGCTCGCGACCGACGTGCCGCCGTCCTCACCAACAGGGCGGACCTGGTGGGCGGCATCGTCCTGACTGAAGGGGCGGATCTGGCGAGAGCCCGCGCGGTCCTTGAGAGCGCGTCGCTCGATCCGGCGATGATCATCGTTGTTGGTCCCGCCGCGGACCTAGTGGCTGCGGAGCGCGAAGCAGGCCGTCCAAGCACGTTCGTCGTGCCACCCTCAGAGGCCGTGTGGGATCGAGCGGCTGCCGGTGCGGAGCGCGCCCGCCGTGAAGCGCGCATCGGGTTACTGGACGCACAGCGCACCGACCTCGACAGGCGTGCCGCGGGCGCACGTACCCTCGCGGATGCCCTCGTGCGTCACGCGAGTGCGTATCCCCCGGGGTGGATCGCAATGCGCACCGCCGAGCGCGATGCGCTGACGGCCGAGCGCGCCCGGCTCAAGGAGGCGCGCACTCAGCGCGAGGGCCGGCGAACGGGGATTGCTGTCGCGCTGAAGGCGTTCCGGACCGAAGCCGCCGACATCCGGAAGGTCGCCCGCGGGGCCGAGCAGCGTGCCGCCGAATTGCAGCGCCTGTTCGAAGACGAGACATCGATCGCGGGCCTCGCAACGATGATCGAGCGCCAGCGTGCCGAAGCCAAGAACTGGCGAACGATTGCCGAACAGGCCGAGCGCGCTGCTGGTGCCGCCGACGAGGAGGCCGACCGAGAAACGAAGGCCGCCGAGGGGCAGCGCGCTGCGGCCGAGCGCATTCGGCAAGAGCGGTCGAAGATCGCTCTGTCCGAAGCTGTTCGCGAGCCGAACCTCCAAGAAGCGATCGAGATCGCCGCCAAGGCCGACGACCTGTTCGAGCTTCGCGCCAGGTTCGAGGAGCTCAACAGGCGGCTCGCAGGCGAAACGGCGGCCTCCGATGTCGCCGCGAGGCGTACCGTCGCGATCGAGGCCCGCGACAGTCTCTCCGCGGCGATCGAGATGCACCCCGACGATGTTCGGAAGCGCGCGCCGGAGCTTCTGACCTCGCCGGAAGGGGGCGATCTCGCCGGTCGGAGGGCCGCTACCGTGAGGGCTGAAGCGGAGGCCGCCAACGCACGGGCGGCCGAGCGTGACGTGTACGTCGAACAGGAGAAGGCGAAGGCCGAACTGTCCGCCGTTGAGGACGAGATCCAGAAGTCACGGCGCCGCGCTGAAATCCCAGATGATCGGGCGCCGCGCGATCGGCAGAACGCAGCGCTGCTCGCTGCCGACGCGCGCCAAAACGCCGATAGCACCCAAGGCCAGATTGCCAACGCAGAGCGCGAGCGGAACGCTGCTCGCGATGAGGCCGACGGTGCCAAGAAGCTCGCGGACGGCCTTAGCGTACTCGGAACTCAGCTCCGGATGGGCCTGAAGCTGGTCGAGGATACACGGCTTCCGACCGTGCCGTCGTTCGATGGCGACGTCGAGAACGCCAACGCGACAGGGTGGGCGACGGCCCGTCGCCTCACATCGGCGATCGACGCCGAACGTGACGCGGAGCAAGCGTGGCGGCAGCGCGATTCGGCGGTTCGAGCGCTTCTTGCTCGGCAGGAATTTGCCGACCTTGCTGCTTCTGATCGTCTCTATCGACGTCTCGCACAGTCTCCCGCGGAGGCGCTCGCGAGAGATGCCGACGACCTAGTTGCCGAGCTGCGCTCGTGTATCGGCGTTCTCCAGGCGGAGCTTGCGACCCTAGAGGAGGACCGCAAGTTGGCAACGACCAGCCTCGCGAAGAGCGTGCACAAGGCGCTCAGCTACCTTCGCCTCGCAGAGACCCGATCGAAACTGCCGCCCCGCCTCCGCGACTGGTCGGGCGAGTCGTTCATCGAGATTCGCTTTGAGAAGCCGCCGGCGGAGGAGCTCGACGTTCGGCTGAGGACCTTCGTGATCCAGGTTCTCGATCCCAAGTCCGATCGACCGACAGGAAGCAAGCTGCTGATGCTCGCGCTCGAGCGCGCAGTCGGAGAGTTCCGAGTGAAGATCCTAAAGCCCAACGAGGCCTTCGCCCTGATTCGCGTGCCTGTGGCCGAGCTCTCTTCGCCGACGTTCTCGAACGGTCAGCGCGCGACAGTGGCGACGGCGATGATGCTCATGCTGTCGGAGCTGCGGCGGCAGAGCCGCAGTTCCGCACGCGACGCGTCGGTTGGGACGCTCCTCCTCGACAATCCGCTCGGGAACGCAAACGCGGGGTTCCTGATCGAGGTTCAGCGGAGCGTCGCAGCGGCGGCAGGGATCCAGCTGATCTACACAACGGGCATCGCCGACCTGAATGCGCTCCGGCGGTTCCCGAGCGTCATCGCGATGTCCAACGACGCCGCCCGGAGGACGATGCGACGGTACGTGCGTGCCAATCCCGCGCTGCTCGAACTCCTTGTACCACCCGAGGGCGGGCCGGGCGGGCGTATCTCCGCACAGCGGGTGGTGGCGGTCACCGACCATGAAGCGAGCGGCAGTTGAGACACCGCTCGCTCGTCGGTTCGCCGCGGCACTTGCCGACGCCGCGCCCGGGCGCGCGCGGATTCGGATCGAGGCGTACGTCGCGGCCTTTCTAGTCGCCGAGCCGGCGCTGGCCACGTCCCCGGATCGGCGCGCGCGACTCGCGGCCGCGATAGAGGAACTGCGCGAAGCGGGTGCGGTCCGAGTGTCCCGTGGAGTCGATCACTCGGAATCACCGCCGCTGCCCCGCTTCATTGTCCGCCTCGATCGTGGAGCCGATGCGCCCGTAGGCCGTGAAGCCGCTGTGTACGCGTGGCGTCCGGAGCTCGCGTGGGCCGCTCGCCTGCCGCTCCGCCGCTCGGAGTTCAACGCATTGCGCGCGATACAAGCGTTTCTCCGCGACCAGAGCACCGAGGAACCGATCGTTCCGACCGGTGAGAGGTCACTCGAACTGTTCGGCGACGAGAAGCGACTTGACGTGCTTCGTCGCAACCGGCGCTTGTTCGCTCCAGGTCGGTTGTCTTTGGAGATGCTGCGGACGCGCCTGTTCTCTCCACCCTTCGCGTATCGTCGCGTGGGAGCGGGTGTCTTGGCACTCGTGTTGGAGAACGTGGCGACCTACCACTCCGTGCTCGCGACCGTTCCCGCTGATGGTCCTGTCGGCCTCGTGATCTTCGGTGCGGGTGTCAACTTCTCCGCGTCGGTCTGCTACCTCGCCGAGCTTGCTACGGAGGGCCCGGCATCCCTGATCCGCGAGATCCGCTACTTCGGCGATCTCGATCGACGAGGCCTGGAGATCCCGATCACGGCCGACGCGGCGGCACGAGGGGCCGGCTTGCCGCCAGTACGACCCGCCGTGGGCCTCTGGGCGAGGCTACTCCGTGCAGGCCAACGGGGAGCCCATCCGCCCGTCGACGCGCCCACAGCGGAGCGCCTGACCGCGTGGCTTCCACTCTCGCTTCGCGCCTCCGCACGCGAGGTCCTCGTTTCGGGAGCAAGACTTGCACAAGAGGCCGTGGGCACCAAGCTGCTTGCGAGTGATCCGACCTGGATGACCTGGGCGGAGCTCGGTGCACCGTCCATCGATTCGGGATAGTCCAATCGTGCCGCTCAGCGAGGGGAGGCTGTAGAGCGTGTCGATTCCGGATGTCCGCGCGTGGTGGCACGCCCACCATCGAGGTATTGTCGCGAAAGTACGGCGCAGCAGGTGGAAGACGAGTCCGTCGCGGCGGAGCATCCTCGCGGAGCCGGTCGAGGATCTGGCGGTCGGCGCGAATCCGGGTCCGCGCCGCTGGAGATTCCTATGGGGGTCGCTCCGCTCGGCACGGAGGGCGTGACCACTCGCGCCGCACCGGGACGCTCAAGGCAAGGTTGTCGCCGCCGCTGCCTACCATGTGGCGTGGTTGCCCTCGACCGGAGTCCCGCTTGACCCGAGCCAAGCCTCAGCCGACACGCCGCGTCCGCGACCGTGATCGCGAGGAGCGGCGGAGCAGTGGCCGCGTGTACACGCCGGACCACGTCGTCAGCTTCACGCTCGACCAGGCGGGCTACGGGCCGGACGACCCCATTGACGGCTTGCTCCTGCTCGATCCCGCGTGTGGCGCGGGCGCGTTTCTCACCGCCGCCGTGCGCCGGCTGGCGGAGCGGCTACGACGGAAGGGGTGCGACATCCGATCCGCCTCGGGGGCTCGAGCGCTCGTTCGCGCCGTGAAGGCGAACGTCTTCGGCGTGGATGTGGATCCGAGGGCGTGCAATGCCTCGCGGCGGGCGCTCGCTCATGTCGTCGGCGAGGTCACCGGGCGTCCGCCTCCGCGCGAGGACCTGTTCGCCAGCAACGTCGTCGAGTCCGACTTCCTGCTGGGACGAGGACTGGATCCTCCGTCCGGCGCGACACCTCGGACCTTTGCCTTCATCGTCGGCAACCCACCGTTCGTCGCCACGACACGCCTGGGGGCCGCGCACAAGAGCGCACTCCGGCGCCGCTTCGTCGCGGCGCACGGACGGATCGACCTCTACGTGCTGTTCATCGAGCGGTCGATCGCGCTCCTAGGCGAACGCGGCCGGCTTGCGTTCATCACGCCGGACAAGTTGCTGAGCGCGAAGTCCGTCAGTCGTCTGCGTCGGCTGATGCTCCAGACCGGAGCAGTGCGCACGGTGGCGAGCTTCCGCTCGCACCGCGTGTTTCCGGGGGCGGCCACGGTGCCGTGCATCACCGTCTACGAGAGAAACGCCGAGCCTGACCGCATCGACGTACTGGAGTGCGCCGACCGCGCGGCGCCCGGCGGGCGCGTCGTTGTCCTGCGACGGTCGCAGATCCCCGCCGTCCGCTTCACGGAGGATTGTTGGAACACCGCGCGCCCCGATCTCCAGTCGATCGCTCAGACGATGCGGGACGGTCACGGGACGCTCGCGGACTGCGCAAGCAGGGTCTCCGTGGGCCTCGCGACTGGCCTCGACAGCGCCTTCGTGCTGCCGCGCGCCGCGGTCGGCGACATCGAACCCGAGTTGCTGCGGAGCGCCGTCCGGGGACGCGACGTGTCCGCCTACGAGATTGAGGACCCCGGCCTGGCGCTGCTCCTCCCGTACATGTTTGGGAGCGCCGGCCGCCCTGAACTCGTGGACATCGACCGCTATCCTGGTGCGAGGCGCCATCTGGAAGCGCACGCCGATGCTCTCGAACGCCGGCACTGCGTGCGCGTCTGGCGCAAGCGGTGGTTCGATCTCCACGATCCGGTCCCCTTCGACATAGCGGCGACCGAGAAGATCATCGTGCCCGACTTGGCCGAGTCGAATCGCTTCGCGCTCGACCACGGCTCGTTCGCACCATTGCACTCGGCCTACTACATCGTTCCGCTCGGCGTGAACGCCGAGTACCTCACGGCCATCCTGAACTCGTCGGCGATCGAGTTCCTCATGCGGCTCGAATCGCCCGTCGCCAAGGACGGATTCAACCGCTACCGCCGACAGTTCCTGCTGCGCCTGCCCGTCCCCGCGTCCGGCGACGCCACAGCCCGAGCCATCGTGGCCGCTGCCGGCGTCGGCGACCACGCCGCGTGCGACGGCGCGGCGGCGCGGCTTCTCGGGCTTTCTTCGCGGCAAGAGCGCACAATTGAACGTCACCTCGCGGAGCTCCGAAATCGCGCCCGCGCATCGCGGACCTTGGTGGGCTGATCGTGACAACGCCCGAGATCGACGACTTCCGCATCCGTGCTGAAGCGCTCGCGCAGCACCGGCTGCTCCGAGAACACGTGCGCAAGGGCGTGCTCAGCATGAAGTCGCTGGAGCTGGCCGACATTGTCGAGCTGATCCGCGAGGAGGCGGCGTACTACCTGCTTCTCAGCGCCTCCAGCATGACGCGGACCGCAGTGAAACACGCGATGCGCACGCCCGAGGCGATGCTTGTTCCGACGCGCCACCGGCGCGCGTTCGTGATCAAGCAGCGCCTGCCTCACCAGGAGTCCTTCGACTCCCTCGTCCGCAACGCAGTGGCGCTCCGGTCGCGCGACCTCGCGCGCAAGGGCAGCGGTTCGATCGAGGGTCTCTTCCGCGAGCGGTTGATCGCCGAGGCCATCCCGATCGTCATGAGTCCGCCGATTCGCAGCGTGCCCGGCGTGCTGATACCGCGCCGCAAGCCCGACGGCGTGTACCCCGACCCGGCGACCGGCCGGCCGCCGCTTCTCTACCTCGAAGTGAAGAACGTACGGCGTCCCGCGGACGACATCCAGAAGCGACTCTACGAGATCGCCGAGGCGTCGGTCGAGATGAAGACGGTGTACGGCAATCTCCGACTCATCGGGCTCGGTATCACCAGCCTCGCCGAGGTCGAGTCCGGCACCGCGCGCATCCGCAGCCAGATCCGTGACCAGATCATCGGGTCCCGACCCGTGGTTGTCGCGCTATTCCTGTGCTCGAAGGCCGACGCCGAGCGTTACCGCGAGGGCGCGGAGGCATTCATTGATCGCGTCTTCTTCCAGGAGGAGATTCTGGAGTGTATCGCGTTCCTGCGCGAGACGATCGGGCATTTCGAGTCCGGTGGCACCGGTCAGCCTCAGTGACCTCTGATCTGACCGCCTTCGGCCTTGGGAGCGGGCCACGGCCGCGCCCCCTACGTCCCGAACGCGAGCGCCTCAAGGCTCGTCCGCGCCACCTGTCCACCTCCCCGGAATAGATGGGTCGTGGACACCGACTGGTGGCCGAGGAGCCCCCTGCAGGTCCGTGATCGCCGCGCCGTCCTCCAAGTACGCGATAGCTCGTCTTGGCGATCATGCCGCGCGCCGGATAATCGGCATACGTTGACCGTCCATCGCATGCTCGCCTGCTACCGCGAGGGCGCCGATGTGACGGCGGAGCTGCCGCTGCTACATGAGCCACCGCAGCGTCCTGTCCAACCAAGTCTAGCTGACCGCGACCGCCGACCTCACGCTGACGCAACCTGCCGCTCCATGCTGAGTCTCCGTGGCGTCGGGGCGTGCGACTACGACCAGTGCGTGGGGGGACGGACGTATCATGGCAGCCCCGCCCTGGGGTGAGGGTGGCCTACGCACGAGGAGGCGCCGATGGCGAAGACACGCGATGACACGGCCGCCCGCAGGCAGGTCGGCATCTGGATCCGGGTCTCGACCGAGGATCAAGCCCGAGGCGACAGCCCCGAGCACCACGAGCAGCGTGCCCGCTTCTACGCCGCCTCGAAGGGCTGGGAGGTCGTCGATGTCTACAACCTAGCGGGTGTGAGCGGGAAGTCCGTCCGCGGGCATCCTGAGACAGAGCGGATGCTCGTGGACGTAAAGAAAGGCCGGATCGGCGCCCTCATCTTCTCGAAGCTCGCGCGGCTCGCCCGGAACGTCCGCGAACTCCTCGACTTCGCGGACCTCTTCCGAGACCACGGTGCCGATCTCGTCTCCCTCGACGAGTCGATCGACACGACAACCCCCGCCGGCCGGCTCTTCTACACGATGATCGGTGCCATGGCCCAGTGGGAGCGGGAGGAGATCGGTGCGCGCACGGCTGCCTCGGTGAAGGTCCGGGCCCAGCTCGGCAAGTTCGTCGGTGGGAAGGCCCCGTTCGGCTACCAGTGGCTCGACAAGAAGCTCGTGCCGCACCCCGAGGAGGCGGCGGTCGTAAGGCGGATGTACGACCTCTTCGCCACGCACCGGCGGAAGCGGACCGTCGCGCGGCTCCTCAACGAGTCAGGCCACCGGACGCGAGGCGGAGCAAAGTTCACGGACACGACGGTCCGGCGGCTCCTCTCCGATCCGACCTTCAAGGGGCTCCACCGCGTGAACTACACGAAGAGCGTCGGCGGGAAGGCGTGGGCGTACAAGCCGGCCGAGGAGTGGACGATGGTGCCCGTCGAGCCCGTCGTCTCCGAAGACCTCTGGACCCAGGTGAACGCGATCCTCGACGGGCAGCGGAAGGAGGGGAGCCGCCGCCCCGGCAAGAAGACGGTGCACCTCTTCTCGGGCCTCGTCTGGTGCGAGTGCGGGCAGAAGATGTACGTCCCCTCGAACTCGCCAAAATACACCTGCTTCAAGTGCCGGAACAAGATCCCGGTCGAGGACCTGGAGGCCGTCTTCAACCACGAGCTCCAGCGCTTCTTGCTCTCCCCGGAGCGGACGGCGCACTACCTCGACGATGCGAAGACGAGCATCTCCGACAAGGAGACCCAGCTCCGGACCCTCGAGAACGACCGCCGCAAGGTCGCCGAGGAGATCGACGAGCTCTTCCGCCTCTACCACGCGAAAGAGATCCCGACCCAGGGCTTCGGCCGCCGCTACCAGCCTCTCGAGGAGCGCCTGAAGCAACTTGAGGAGCGCATCCCGGAGCTCCAGGCCGAGATCGACTTCATGAAGGTCGAGTACCTGTCGGGCGACGAGATCCTCGCCGAGGCCCGGGACCTCTCCACCCGGCTCCCCGAGATGCCCCCGGAGGAGAAGCGGCAGATCGTCGAGAACATCACCGAGCGGATCACGGTCGGCCGGGACGGCGTCGAGATCAACCTCTGGTACCTGCCGGCCGCATCCCCTCGTTCGTCCTCCTCTACCTCGGACAACGCGGCAAATAGGCAACGTAGCCCAGCGTGTTCATCGCCTCGACGACGGCCGCGCCGCGCGTCTCGTTGCCGATCGGCGTCCCCTGGAAGATGTCGCCCGCGTCGAGGAGCAGGAACGACGCCTTGTGCTCCGCCGCCTCGCGCCGCGCCGCGCGGACCATCGTGGCGAGGTGCGCGTAGCCGCCTGCCGGCTGCGTCCGGAGGAACGGCCGCATCGGCGAGGGCGGCAACGGGTCGAGCTGTCCATGCACGTCGTTCGTGAGGATCACCGTCACGCGCTCGGTGCCCTCCGCGAGCGCGAGCGCCGCGAACAGCAGGGGGAGAAGGTGCGCGCGGAGGAGGGGGAGCACCCGGGCACTCTACCGCGTGCCGCGGAGGACGGACGGCATCGGCGGGCGCCCGAAGAAGCGGGTGCGTCGCGGCTCCGCGGCGGCCGGTGTCGGGGCGGGTGTCACCGCCGCCGCCGCGATCACGACGAATCCTGTCATGCGCGTCGGGTGGCCCGGCAGGCGGGTCGGATGCGCCGATAGCCGGACGGGCGCTCCCGGGAGCCTCACCGGATGGCGCGGGAGCGTGACCGCATGCGCCGGGAGCCCGACCGGATGACCGGGGAGCTCGATCGCCTGCCCGGGGAGCTCCAGCGGGGCGGCCGGCAGCTCCACCGGATGGCTCGGCAGACGCACCGGGTGGTCTGGGAGCTGCACCGGTGCCGCGGGAAGGCCCACGGGATGCCCGGGCAGTTTCACCGGGTGGCCCGGGATCCGGGTCGGGTGGCCCGCGCCCGGGGCCGCGGCGAGCGCGGCCTCGTCCACGGGCACGATCGCCTCCTCCCTTGTCCGGAGGCCCGGCAACGGGAAGGCGAGGCGCGCGCCGTCCACGAAGTCGAACTCGCGCCGCTGGCCCTCGATCCGGAAAGACACCGCCTCGCGGCCGTCGGGCCGCACGTGCACGGCGACCTCGCAGAAGCGGCAGAGGTAGTCCGCCGCGCCCGCGACCTGGCCCTCCACGCGCGCCATCCCGTGTCGGCAGCCGGGACAGGGCCGCTCGGGCTCCGCGGACACCAACGCGGAAAGGAGGAGGATGGAAAGGAGAGCGGCTCCCGAGCGGCCCACGCTAGCTCCTCCCGCACGGTCCGTGCCGATGCCCATGGCCCCCGAAGCCCCCTCTCGTCCCTCGGCCTGTGTCCTTGGGAGTGGAAAGCTGTCCCGCGCCGGGTTCAGCTAGGGCGGCTTGCCGCGAGTCTCCCTCCTCATCCCCGTCCACGACGCAGGACCGTACCTGAAGGTGGCGCTCGCATCGGTCGCCCGGCAGACGTTCCGCGACTACGAGGCCCTTTGGCTCGATGACGGGTCGACCGACGGGTCCTCGGACGTGCTCCGGGGGGTCCGCGACCCTCGCTTCCGGGTGGTGTCTCCGGGTCGCGTCGGCCTCGTGCGGGCGCTCAATCTGCTGCGCGCGGAGGCGAAGGCGCCGCTCCTCGCGCGGTTCGACGCCGACGACGCGATGCACCCGCGGCGGCTCGAGCTCCAGGTCGAGTACCTGGACGCGCACCCGGGGATCGGCGCGGTCTCGAGCCTCGTCCGCCACTTCCCGCGGCGCGACGTGCGCGGCGGGAACCTCCGGTACGAGGCGTGGCTCAACTCGCTCGTGACGCCCGACGAGATCGAGCGGAACCTCCTCGTCGAGTCGCCGCTGCCCCACCCGAGCGTCCTCATGCGCGCGGAGCTCTTCGACCGCGTGGGCGGCTACCGCGATGTGGGCTACCCCGAGGACTACGACCTCTGGCTGCGGGCGTGGGACATGGGCTTCCGGTTCGGCAAGGTCCCGCGCGTCCTCCACTTCTGGCGCGAGCACCCGCGCCGGCTGACGCGCACGGATCCGCGCTACGCGGTCGAGGCGTTCCTCCGCGCGAAGGCGGAGGCGCTGCTCCGGGGGCCGCTCGCGGACGGCCGCACGTTCGTCGTCTGGGGCGCGGGGATGCTCGGCAGGCGGCTCACGCGGCTGCTCGTCCGCGCAGGGCGCCCGCCGGCAGCCGTGCTCGACATCGACCCGCGGAAGATCGGGCGCACACGCCACGGTCGCCCGGTCGTCCCGCCGGAGGCTCTTCGCAGGGGCAGCGCGCTCGTCCTCGGCGCGGTCGGTGCGGCGGGTGCCCGCGAGATCATCCGGTCGAGGCTTCTAAAGGACGGTCTCGTCGAGGCGCGCGACTTCTGGATGGTGGCCTGACGGTGCGGCAGTCGTGCCGCACCTCCGCGGCTATAACTCGTTTATCACAAATGACTTACGTCATCCGCGCAGTGTGAGTGTCTAACCTCCGCGCTCCTCTTCCTCCATGCGCTGCCGGCGCTCCTCGTCCGCCTTCCGCCGGAACTCCATCTCCTCCGCCTGGGCGCCGCTGCCGTGCTTCGCCTCGTCGCGCCGCGCGCGGCGCACGAGCCGCGCCTGGTCGCGGAGCGCCTCGGCCATTGCCGGGTTCTCGGCCGCGAGCTGGTCGAGTCGCGCGGCGTCGTCGTCGTCGCCCCAGTTCGCGAGCCCGGGGAGGATGCTCATGATGTCCTCGCCCTGCGGGTTCCTGAGGACGCGCCGCACGAACTCGCGGCACACCGAGGAGCCGCGTCCGCGGTCGCAGGCCGTCCTCAGCGCGATCTGCCGCTGCCGCTCGTCCATCGAGCCGTTGTAGACCTGCATCGCGGTCTGGCCGAGGAGGTCCTCGTTGATGACATACGTCTTCATGATGTCGAACGCGCGCTCCCGGATCTCGGCCGAGTCCGACGTGAGCGCCTTCTCCACGGCCCAGACTGACGCCTGGTTCGGGTCGTGGAACGGCTTCGACATCGCCTCGAGCAGGGTCATCTGCTCGTCCTCGTTCCTCGCGCGGTAGTACTCCTCCCCGATCAGCTTCGTCGCCTCGGGATGCTCGAGGATGCGGAGGATCGGGAGCGTCACGTCGCGGCGCGCGAGGTCGTCCGACTCGGTCCCGTACCTCCGGATCGTGTCGAGGAGATCCTTCGTGAGCTTCTCGCTCGCGAGGATCGTCTCGATGTCCTCGCACACCTTCTGGCGGAAGTACATCGCGCTGCCGATGTTGCCCTCCGCGAGCGTGCGCTCGAGCTCGCGCAGCCACTTGTGCTGGTCGAGGGCCGTCGGCGTCTGCGCAGGCTCGCCGACCAGGCTCTTCGGGACAACGGTCGCTACGGCTTCCTTCTTCGCCTCCTCGTGGCGAGCCTTGGCCGTGTCGCCGCCCTTCACGAGGAGGAGGATCAGCGCGCCGATCGCCGCGCACACGACCGCCGGCAGGACGTACTTTCGCATTCTCCCCCATTGTAGGCCCGTCCCGCAGGGGGTGGGGCGGGGGCGGGGGGGAGGGGAGGGGCGGCGCCTTCGTCCCGATCCTGGACGAGGGGGCGCCGGGCGGGTTCAGGGGGTGCTTCCGTCGCGTCGATAGCGACTCGGCTCAGCAGCGTGCGGATGCATCCATGGTGTCCAGGGACCGTCGCAACGCGCCCGTGAAACGGGCGGTCGGACCGAGGCGGAACCGTCGCGAACGCGACCGGCTCGCCGAGGAATACCTTCCGCTCGTCCGCCACGTCGTCGCCCGCATCGCGATGAACCTCCCCGCGCACGTGGACAGCGACGAGCTCTTCCAGGTCGGGTCCGTCGGCCTCGTGAACGCCTCGCGTTCCTTCGACGAGAAGCGCGGCGTCGCCTTCAAGACCTACGCCTTCGCGCTCATCCGCGGCGCGATCCTCGACGAGCTCCGGCGCCTCGACGTCGTGCCGCGCAGCACGCGCGAGAAGATCCGCGCGATGGACGTCGCGGCCGCGAAGCTCGCGCAGCAGCTCGACCGGCCGCCGGCGCCCGCGGAGGTCGCGGTCGCGCTGGGCACGTCGGAGACGAACGTCTTCGAGCTGATCCGCGCAGCGCGCACGGTCGCGATGCTCTCGCTCGACGACGGCACCGCGTCCCCCGAGGCTCTGCTGGTCCGCGACATCCTCCCGTGCCCGCATTCGATCGACCCGAGCGACGCGGCGTCGCAGGCCGAGCTGATCGAGGCAGTCGCGAGCCGGATCGGCGCGCTCCCGGAAGCGGAACGCCGCGTGATCACGATGTACTACCGGGAGGGGCTGCTGCTCCGCGAGATCGGCGAGGTCCTCGGCGTCACCGAATCGCGCGTCTCGCAGATCCACTCCCGCGCGCTCGCCAGGCTCCAGGAGATGCTCCGGCCCGAGCGGGACGCGTAGCGCCCGGCCGGACGCTACCGGCTCGGCCGGCGGTCGCCGTCGAGCAGCGCGAAGGCGGTCTCGACACGGGCCAAGTCGCTGTCCAGCTCGCCCATGGCGAGGCGACGACGCACTTCCTCGAGGAGCTTCTGGCGCACGTGGGCAGGGGCCTCGGCGCCGGTCTCGACCCTCAGGAGGGGCTCGCCCGCAGGCTCGCCGTCGCGGATCTTCGTCATCCGGCTTCATTTTCGGCAGCCTCGGCCGTGCATTGAGAGGGCGGGCCCGGGGGGGGAGGTTCAGATCCGGTCGGCGACCATGGGGATCCCGGCGCGCCGTGACGCGGCAGGCTCAGATCCGGCCGGCGCCGTTGAGGGAGGCGTACGACAGCTGGCAGAGGCGGGCGTAGAGGCCCCCCTTCCGGAGGAGCTCCTCGTGCGTCCCCTCCTCGGCCAGCCGGCCGTGATGGAGGCAGAGGATCCGGTCGGCCTCGCGCACCGTCGAGAGGCGGTGGGCGATCACGATCGCCGTGCGCCCCTCGAGCAGCCGCGGCAGTGCGTCCTGGATGAGACGCTCGGTCTCGGTGTCGATCGAGGAGGTGGCCTCGTCGAGGACGAGGATGTCGGGGTCGCTCGCGAGCGCGCGGGCGAACGCGAGGAGCTGCTTCTGGCCGACGCTCAGGTTGCCGCCGCGCTCCCGGATGTCCGCCGAGAACCCGCCGTCGAGGCGCGTGAGGAAGTCCGCGTGGACGGTCGTGCACGCGCGCTCGATTTCGGTCTTCGTGAGCCGCGTGTTCCCGAGCCGCAGGTTCTCCTCCACGGTACCCGCGAAGAGGAACACGTCCTGCATCACGACCGCGATCCGTGAGCGGAGCGCCCGCTTGGCGTAGGCGCGCACGTCGGCGCCGTCCACGAGCACGCGCCCCTGCTGCGGGTCCCAGAGCCGCGAGAGGAGCGAGATGACCGACGTCTTGCCCGCGCCCGTCGGGCCGACGATCGCGACCGTCTCGCCCCTCCTCACCTTGAAGGAGATGCCACGGAGGACCGGCTCGCCCTCGATGTAGGAGAAGTGGACGTCCTCGAACTCCACCTCGCCCTTCAGGCGTGCGGGAGCGAGAGCGGAGGGGGCGTCGGGGGCCTCCGGCGTATGGTCGAGGATCGTGAAGACGCGCTCCCCCGCCGCCAGCGCCGCGAGGAGCACGTTGAACCGGTCGCTCATCTCGCGGATCGGGTGGAAGAAGATCTGGAGCGCGATCCAGAAATAGGTGAGCTCGCCCAGGGTGAGCGTCCCGCCGTTGGCCTCGTGCCCCGCGAGGACGAGGACCGTCCCGAGCGCGAGGGTCGCCGCGGAATCGACGATCGGCCAGAAGAGCGAGAAGTTGAGGATCGCCTTGAAGTTCGCGTCGCGGAACGCGAGGTTCCTCCGGTCGAACCGCTCCTCCATCAGCCCCTCGCGCCGGAAGAGGCGGGTGACCGGGATCCCCGTGAACGCCTCCTGCTGGAAGCCGTTGAGGCTGGAGAGGCGCGCGCGCGTCTCCCGGTACGCGACGCGCATGCGCTTGCCGAACCAGAGGGAGATCCCGAGGGCCATCGGCAGCGCCGCGAGCGCGACGAGCGCCATCGTGGCGTTGAGCCAGAAGAGGACGCCCACGATGAGGACCAGCGTCAGGAGGTCGCTGAAGATCGCGGCCATTCCCGAGGAGAACATCTCCGCGAGCGCCTCGACGTCGTTCGTGACGCGCGTCACGAGCGTCCCCACGGGCGTCCTGTCGAAGAAACGGACGGGCATCGCGTGGATGTGGCGGAAGAGGCGCGTCCGCACGTCGGCGATGACCCTCTGTCCCGTGAGGATCGTGACCTGGAGGCGCAGGTACTCCGCCCCTGCGGCGAGCGCGGAGAGCACGGCGAAGAGCGTCGCGTAGGAGAGGAGCGCGTTCCCGTCGCCCCGCGCGATCCCCCGCTCGACCGCGAGGGCGACGGCCCAGGGTGCCGTGAGCTTCAATCCGGCGAGGAGCGCCAGCACGCCGACCGAGGCGAGGAAGAGCTTCCGGTGCGGGAGGATCAGCCCGAAGAGGCGCAGCGCGGTGCGCCAGTCGGCGCGCTCCACCTCGTCCGCGGCGCGGTCCGCTGCGTCGTTCACGGCCGGATCGCCTCGATCTCGGCCTCGAGCGCCTGCGCGCGAGCCAGCCGTGCGTACGCGCCGTCGCGGCCAAGCAGCTCCGCGTGCGTCCCCGTCTCCTCGATCCGCCCGTCGCGCAGCACGACGATCACGTCCGCGTCGCGCACGGCCGAGACCCGGTGCGCGACCACGAAGGCGGTCCGGCCCGCCCGGATGCGGCGCAGGTTCTCGAGGATCGCCGCCTCGGTCGCGGCGTCCACGGCCGAGAGCGCGTCGTCGAGAACGAGCACGCGCGCGTCCGCGACAAGCGCCCGCGCGAGCGCCGCCCGCTGCTTCTGGCCGCCGGACAACGTGACCCCGCGCTCGCCCACGCGCGTGTCGAGCCCGCTCGGGAACGCCGCCATGTCCTCCGCGAGGCGCGCCTCGCGCACCGCCTCCTCGACCGCCGCCGCCGCCGCGTCGACGCGGCCGAACGCGACGTTCTCGCGCACGGTCGCGGAGAAGAGGAAGGCCTCCTGCGGCACGAACGCGATCGCGCCGCGCAGGCTCGCGAGCGGGAGGTCGCGCACGTCGCGGCCGTCGAGGAGCACCGTTCCCGGGGGCGGGTCGTGCAGGCGCGCGAGGAGCGAGACGAGCGTCGATTTCCCGCTACCCGTCGGGCCTACGATCCCGACCGTCGCGCCTGCGGGCACCCGGAGCGAGAGGTCGTGAAGGACGGACGCCTTCCCGTACCCGAACGTGAGACGGCGCAGCTCGATCTCGCCGCGCGCGGGGGCCGCTTCGCCCCCCCGGTCCTCCTCTTCCCCGGCCCCCATCACCTCCCCGATCCGGTCGAGACCTGCGGCGCCGCGCTGGACGAGCGACAGGATGTAGCCGATCGCCATCATCGGCCAGACGAGCATCGCCTGGAGGTAGTTGAACATCAGGAGGCCCGGGATGTCGAATCGGCCGTCGATGGCCATGCGGCCGCCCAGGACGAGGATGACCAGGAACCCGGCCCCGCCCATGACCGTGATCCACGTGGTGGTGATGCCGCGCACGCGCGCGAGGCGCCGGTTCGCGGCAAGGTAGTCGGCGCCGAGCCGCTCGACGTCGCCGTGCTCGCGTCCCTCGATCGCGAAGGTCTTCACGACGCGCGCGCCCGCGAAGGACTCCTGCGCGCGGGCGGAGATCGCCGCCAGCTGATCCTGGACGATGCGCGACGCCACGTGGATGCGCGGGGCGAAGAGGAAGAGGCCGAGCGAGATGCCGAGGAGCGGGACGAGCGTCCAGAGCGCGAGCGTCGTGTTGGCCCAGAGCATGACCGCGAACGCGGTGCCGAAGCTCAGGAGCGCGTCGAGGAGCCACATCACCGCCGGGCCGGTCGCCATGCGTGCCGCCTCCACGTCCGACGTCGCGCGAGAGATGAGGTCGCCCGTCCGGTAGGCGCCGAAGAAGGAGAGCGGCAGGCGCTGCAGGTGGCGGAAGAGGCCGGCCCGGAGGTCGGTCTCCGCGCGTCGCGACGTCTCCATGAGGTTCCGGCGTTTCACGAAGGAGCAGAGCCCCCCGAGGACCTCCGTCGCGAGCGCCGCCAGCGCGAAGAGCGCGACCCGCCCGAGATCGATCGCGCGCCCGTCGGCAAGCGGGTCGGAGACCTCCCGGACCGTGCGCCGGAAGAGGAGCGGCGTCGCCGCCCCCCCGATGAGGTTCGCGGCGGCGAGCGCGAGGAGCCCCCAGACGATCGCGCGGCGGTAGCGGGGCAGGTAGCGGAGGATCAGACGCCAGCGCCTTAACACGGGAAGCGGCGTATTCTACGTGCGCTCATGAGGGAGCGCCGTTTCGGGCCCCGCGAGCTGTACGCGGGCAGCCGGTTCCTCGCCCCGCTCTCGGAGGAGGCGCTCATGGAGGCGGGGCGGGCCGCGGGCCTCCGCGAGGGGGCGACGCTCCTCGACGTGGGCGCCGGAAACGGCTGCGCGGCCATCTTCCTCGCCGAGGCGTTCCACCTCTACGTGCGCGGCATCGAGGCGGACCCGGAGCTGCTCGACCTCGCGCGCGCGAACGCGGCGAAGAGCCCCGCGCGGCCGCGGATCCGCTTCTCGCCGTCCGAGCCGGCAGGCCCCGTGGACTTCGTCGCGGCGCTGCGCGTCCCGTTCCTGCGCGCGCCGGACCTCCTGCGCCCCGAAGGGCGGGTCATTCTCGGCAGGTTCGTCGCGCCGGAGGGCCTCGGGTTCCCGCTCGCCGAGGCACCCTCCGGGGCGGCGTGGCGGCGCGAGGCCACGCCGCTTGAGTGGGAGCGCTTTCTCGTGCCGCTGGAGATGGCCATCCGGACGCATCGGGCGGCGCTGAGGCCGGGCGATGTGGCGCCGCTTGCCGAGGCGGCCGACCGCCAGATCGCGACCTTCCGCGCCCACGCCGCGGCCGTCCGCTACGAGCTCCTCGTCCCCTGAAAGAAAAAGGCGAGGCCCACGTGTGTCGGCTCGCACTTCGTGAGGCCCCGCCTGACAGGGGGGTGACATCCCCCCCTGACGGTGCTTTTCTTCTGCCCCGATAGACAGGGCATGGCTTTGGGTACCCTCGCCGGCAATCCGGCTGTGCGGCGGCGCACTTCCCGGCCCGAGCGGGTTCGCTCGCCCGGGAGGTGAAGGGGCCTGGGGGGGCGTTGGACGCGGAGCCGCAAATCCTTGTGCGGCAATGGGTTGGGTGGAAACCCGGCCTCGCGGAGCGGTCTGGTACCCCCGTTGCGTAGGGGGGGGGTGTTCAGTAGCCTGAAAGAAAAAGACAATTAAACAAGAGTGATTTCGTTTGTACCCTTTTTTCCTTAACTGAGAGCCCAACCGTTGCGTTTCAGGTCGCTGGACACCCGGCCGCGAGGCCGGGTTTTTTTTCATTTTACCACGGGAAGGGTTCCTGGGGCCGCGCGTGGGTGAGGCCACGGGGCGCGCTCAGGGGCCGACCCCCCGGGCTAGGCCCCTTGGCGCGGAGCCGGGGCGATCGGGTCGGCTGCGGGCCGACGCCTTTGCCCCCGCTGGGCTGGGCCGGCCTGGCGCCTGGGGGCGACACGCGGGCAGAGTCGGAAGGGCGGCGCTGGGAGCCCGCCTCGAGCGCTAGAGGGCCGACTGCAGCGCGTTGAGGAAGTCCGAGTTCCCGACCACCAGGAACCGGTCCTCCTTCTGCGTGACGGACTCCACGTCCGCGCGGCCGCGGGTTTTCTCCCGGCACCAGTACTTGAGCATGGAGAAGACCGCCTCCTGGTTGGACGTCGTGAAATCGACGCCCTTGCTCTGCTTGAGCTCCTTCTGGATGGAGGCGATGTGGTCGGGGCGGAGAATGATGCGGGGCATGTCCTGGTCTATTTCCCGGCGGGCTTCTTGTCGGCGGCGGGTTTTTCGGTCTTCTTGTCCTCGGCTGCGTTCCGGCCGGGCGGCTTCTGCTCCGCCGGCTTCATCGCGCCGTCCGGTGCGAGAGAGTTCCACACGGGGTCGTCCCCGGACGCGACCTTGAATGCTACGTCGAACTCCCAGCAATTCGGCCGGGCGGACGCGCCGCCTTTGATGAAGAAGGCCGGGACCGCGTCGCAGAGCGCCCACTCCTCGGAGCGCTCGGGGCCCGGCGGTTCGACCTGCTTCGCCTTCTCCGCCGGCTGCTCCCACACCTGGAACCGGAAGCGCACCTCGCCCTTGGGCTTGTCGAGCACGAGCTGCGCCGGCTGGGGCTGCTCGTTCTTCCGCGCGATCTGCTTCGCATCGATCATCACGATCGCGTCGGGCGGCATGGTCAGGTTCTTGTTCGCGAGGCCGATGAAGCCGTTCCAGTAGACGACCAGCCACTCGCCGGCGGCCACCGTACCCTCCCGGAACAGTCCCAACTCGCCCTCGCTCTTCGCGGTCAGCGTCTCGTATGCGTCCGGCGGCGGCGGGGGGGCCGGGAGCTGGACGTTCTTCTGCTTCTCCTTGGGGAGCTTCTTGAACGCGTCCACGAGCTTCTCGTACCGCTCGCGCTCCGCTTGGAGCGCGCGCGCCTCGGCGTCGGTCAGGGGCACGCCGGCCTTGAGCGCGACGTCGGACCGGAACGCGCCGAGGACGACGTACTTGTTCCGCTGCGGCTTGCTGTCCCGCTTCGCGGCCTCGTCGAACTTGGTCACCCAGAGCGGGGCCACGGCGATGGCATGCGCGCGCTCCGTGAAGTGCACGTAGGGCGTCTCGCTCGGCACGACCGTGAGGTCGTCCACGCCCGCCATCCGGTCCATCGCGAAGGCGTGGGGCACGTAGGCGCTCCAGACCCCGGCGGCGGAGTCGTACGAAAGCCGACGGATCGTATGGAGCATGATGTCGTAGCCCGACCGGTCCGCGTGCCGCGCGAGCCGGAGGCCGAGCGAGTCCGCGCGGTTGTTCTCGCGCAGGCTCAGCACGCCGGCCTCGCCGATCGTGCCGGTGCGTGCACAGACCATCAGGAGCTGCCACCGGTCCCCGAACGATCCGCCCTTCGCGACGAGCGCGTAGTTCGCGGTGTCGTCGGGCCGGGGCGGCTCCGGCGTGACGCGGGGGTGGATGTCGAAGAAGGTGCGCGTCATCTCCCAGACGTTGCCCGACATGTGTCGCGCGCCGAACGGGCTGTCGCCGCCGCTCACGCTCTCGTCGTCCACGCGCAGCGGGCCGCCCGTGCGGCAGCGCTCGTTCTCGGCGCAAGCGATGAGCGTCTTCTGCTTCTCGTGGTTCCAGGTCCCGAAGGGGTAGGGCCAGCGCAGGTTGTCGCCGCGCGCGGCCCTCTCGAACTCGTACTCGCTCGGGAGCTGGCAGCCCGCCCACTCGGCGAACGCGAACCCCTCGTTCATGGACATGCTGCGGACGGGGTAGGGGGCGAAGTCCTTGTCGGCCAGCGCGAGCGACTTGAAGGGCTCCTCGTCGGGCACGACGAAGGCTTCCGCGCCGCGCTTCGAGGCGTCGCAGTATTCCCGTCCGACCGAGAAGCCCGAGAGCCGGCACCAGCCGTACCAGTTCTGGGGGATCCGGGTCCGATACAGCACGAGCTTCAGCCCGTCGGGCAGCGGGAGATCCTCGATGCTCTTCCCCGCGGCCGAGGGGGGGGACTCGACGGGCCACGCCGGGTCCCACGCGGGCCTCGGCGGCTCGTCCCCGTTCTTCACCTCCATCTTCTTCCACGCATCGACCAGCGGCCGCCAGTTGAGCGCGTAGATGGCCCTCCACTCGGACTCGACGGCTTCGCCGCGGAACTTCACGTACTGCCCCGCGAGCGCCTTGAGCGTCTCGCCCTTCGCGGTCGTGTGCTCGACCCGGAACTCCTTGTCCAGGTAGTGCTTCCACTGCGCGTTGGTGACCTCGTACTTGCCGATCAGGAAGCCGCCGATGGCGAAGGGGGGGATCGAGCCCCAGATGTCGTAGACAAGGACCCTCTTCAGGTCGCCGTTGTTGCGGTGGCGGTCGACGTACTCCTTGTCGGTGCAGCCGGGATGGACCTGGCCCGCCGGGACCTCGACGAACCCGGGGAGCTTCGCCTTCGCCGCGGGGGCCCCCTGTGCGTCGCCGGGAGCGCCTTCGGGGCGGGCTTCCGGCGCCAAACACGCGATCGAGAGAGCGAGGAGGCCGGCCAAGAGGCCGCGGCGCAGGGCGAAGCTGGGCATCCGCCCAATGCTAGCACGCGGCGGGCCAACCCGAACGGACCCCGTACACCGAGGGGCCCCCCGAGGGCTCCCTCGCACGACGAGCCGGCGGTGGGACAAAGCCCTATTTCCTACCGCCTATTGTGGAGTTCTGCTTGCGGCCGCCGGCCGTCCCTGTTACGCTCGTAACCCAGACCGCCGCGGGTGCCTGTGTGAGGGAGGCGTGCCGATGGGTACGTTCGAGAAGCTCGGGATCCTCGTGATCGTTGTGATCATCGTGATGATCCTCGCCGTCGCCATCTACCAGTGGGGCGGTGCCGGGAGCCCGGCGCCCGCGACCGTGGTGGAGACGCCAGGCGGCGGACTGACGATCCGCGATCTGGTCGATCTGACCAGGGAGGCGGACGACGACGGCGCCACGAAGCCGACGCCCGTCGCATCCGACCCCGCGGCGTGGCCTGGGGGCATCCCGAAGTCGTACCGCATCGCACGCGACGACAAGGTGTGGGTCCTCGTCGTGAAGCGATGGGGCCTCAAGGAGAGCTTCATCCAGGCCATCGAGGCCAACAACCCGAAGATCGACTTCAAACGGCTGAAGCCCGGCACCGATCTCGTGATCCCCGACCCGGCGAACTACCTGCGCACGAGTGCCGAGAAGCAGGTGCCCAAGAAGCCCACCGGTGCGCGCCTCTACGAGGTGAAGGGCGGCGACACGCTGGAGAGCATCGCGTACTGCCACCTCGGCGCGAAGACGCGCTGGCCCGACATCCTCAGCATGAACCCGGGCCTCGAGCCCAAGCGCCTCTTCGAGGGCCAGGAAATCTACCTTCCGGGGAAGTAGCCCGCCGTCCGTAAGCCACGGCTCCGCAAGGAGTTACGACGAGGCCCGTCCGGGGACACACGGCGGGCCTTTTGTGCTTCAGCTTCGCGCGGAAAGTCCCGATACGAGACTTGCGCGTCCGGGCCATCGGCACGCGCGCTCGGAGAGACGCCATGCGCAACATCATCTGCGCCCTCACCCTTTCGGCCTTCTGCGCGCCGCTCGCGGCGCAGCAGCCGCCGCAACCCGCTCCGCCGCCGAAGCAGGCCTCCGCGGGCGCGGAAGCGGCCAAGCCCGAGCCGGGCAAGCCCGACGCGTCGGGTGCCGAGGCCGGGAAGCCCGAAGGGGCCGAGGCGGCCGAGGTGAAGGTCCTCGCGCCGGCCGACGTGCCGGCCGAGCTGCTCCGCATCGAGAAGCGCAAGGCCAAGGCCGACATCAAGTGCGAACTCACGATGACCCCGACGCACGGCCGCGAGGTCACGGTCAAGGGCGTCATCCGCAACGGCAAGCTCATCGAACGGTTCGCCGGCCGCGAGTTCGTCAGCGACCCGACGATCGAGCACCCGCACTGCGGCGTCCGCCTCTGGTGGGTCGACAACACCTCGGGCTGGATCTTCCTCCGCTACTCGCAGATCCGGACGATCGCTCTCACCGGCGTCCTCACCGCCGAGGAAAAGCAGCAGATCATGGAGGCCCTCCGCGTCAAGGAGCAGAAGAAGGACGAGGAGAAGAAGGCGCAGGAGGCCGCGAAGCTCGAGGAAGAGCTGCTCAAGATGAGCGCCGCCGATCTGGAGGCCTACCTCCTCCGCGAGTATCCTCAGGACCAGGGCTGGAACCACGAGAAGCTGCGCAACCTGAAGAAGAAGCAGCTCATCGACAACCAGCCGCTCACGCGTCAGGAGTCCATCTTCGTCTCCTACTTCCCCGTCCTCATCAAGGCGAGGCTGAAGGAGCTGAAGCGCGAGAAGGACAAGGTCGAGTTTGAGCCCGGAACGGCCGACAAGCCCCAGGACCCCGCCGGGACCCGGCCCCGGCCCGCCGGAGCAGCGCCCGAGAAGCCTCGGCCCGCTCAACCCGGAGGCTCCGTCCCCCCCGCAGGCGGCGACGACGAGGTTCCCGCGGACGAGACGCCGGCCCCCGAGGACGAGTAGCCTCGTCCTCGCGCCGCTCTCGTTCCTCTACGCGCTGGGCGCGCGCCTGCGCGCCCGCCGCTGGCGCGGCCGCGCCCGCCGCCTGCCGAAGCCCGTCCTCTCCGTCGGCAACCTGACGTTCGGCGGCACCGGGAAGACGCCGTTCGTGATCCACGCGTGCAAGGAGCTGATGCGACGCGGGAAGAGGGTCGCGATCCTCTCGCGGGGCTATCGAGGGGGGCCCGGGGGGAACGACGAGGCGCGCGTGATCGCGCGGCACCTCCCCGACGTGCCTCACGTCCAGGACCCCGACCGGTTCGCCGCGGGGTCGAACATCGCCGCGGAGACCGATGTCTTCGTCCTCGACGACGGGTTCCAGCACTTCCCCCTCTTCCGCGACCATGACGTCGTCCTCGTGGACGCGACCGACCCCTTCGGCGGAGGCTTCTGCCCGCCCGTCGGGCGGCTGCGCGAGCCCCTCTCCGCCCTCGACCGCGCGACGCTCGTCGTGATCACGCGCGCGGATCTCGTCGATCGCGCCTCGCTCGGCGAGACGATGCGGGCCGTTCGCGAGCGCACCGCGGCGCCGGTCGTGACCACCGCGTTCCGCGCGCGGTGCGACGTGCAGCTGGAGGGGCTCGATGCGACCGTCGCGTGCGGCATCGGCAACCCGGGCGCGTTCGCCCTGATGGTCGAGAGGCTGGGCGTCCGGATCGCGGAGCGCCGCTTCTTCCGCGACCACCACGCCTTCACGCGCGCCGACGCGGAGTCGCTCGCGGCCCCCGGCCGCCCCGTGGTCGTGACCGAGAAGGACGCGGTGAAGCTCGAGGCGCTCTGGCCCCCGAAACCCCCCCTCGTCGTGGTCCGGACGGAGCTCGAAGTGCTCGACGGCGCCGCGCACCTCGACGGCCCCTTCGACCGGCCATGAGGATCGGCGCGAGGGAGGTCGCGACGCGCGACGGCCGCGACATCGTCGTGCGGTCGGCGCGACCGAAGGAGGCGGGCGCGCTCTACGACCACTACCTGACGATCCGTGCGCGGGAGCCGGAGGTCAACGTCGAGGAGGCGGACGAGTGGCAGGCGACCGGCGACAGCGTGCGGCGGCTGATCGAGGGGCTCGAGCGCGCGCCGAACGGGTTCCTGCTCGTCGCGGACGCGGGCGGGATCGTGGGGGCGCTGTCGGTCGAGGGCGGGCGGTTCCGGAAGGTGCGCCACGTCGGCGAGGTCGGCGTGAGCGTCGCGCGAGAGTGGCGCGGGCGCGGCGTCGGGCGCCGGCTGATGGAGACGGCGATCGAGGCGGCGCGCACGTCGTCCGAGCTGTCGCGGCTCTCGCTTCGGGTCTTCGCGTCGAACGCGGCGGCGCTTCGCCTCTACGAGTCGATGGGGTTCGCCGTCGAGGGCCGCCGGCCCGGCCACCTGCGCCTGCGCGGCCGCGCGGACGACCTGATCCTGATGGGGCTCCCGCTCAGGGGGTGAGGCCGAGGGGGTCCGGGGGCCGTCACTCCAGCTCGAGGCCGGATTCCCCGAGCGCGGCGCGCGCCTCGGACTCGAGCGCCGCCTTGGCCTCGCGCTGCGTCTCGGATGCAGGATCGATCGCGGCGAGGTGCTCGAGCGCGCGCCGAGGGCGCCTCGCGCCGAGGAGGAGCCGCGCGAGCGTGAGCCGAACCGGGTTCTCCGGATGCGCCGTCAGGTACTCCTCCATCCGCTCGATCGCCGCTCCGGGCGCGTTCGACCGGGCGAGCGCCTCGACGAGCCTCAGGAAGTCGTCGTGCGGGAGCCGGAACGCGGCGTCCGCCTGCCGTGCGGCCGCGTAGCGCGCGTCGGCGGCGATCGCGCCCTGTTGCTCCAGCGCGTCGCGGATGGCGGCGAGCGCGTCCGCGGGGGTCTCCTTGGGTTTCGGCACGGGCCCGGGACCCGACACGATCGTGATCGGGCGGCCGCGGCGGAGCGCGAACCAGTCCCAGCCACCCGTGTCCAGGAGCCCCTTCCGGAGCATCCACGTGCCGACCGCGAGCCCGAATGCCGCGCCCAGGAGGTGGGCAACCTCGCTGCTCATCGAAAAGCCCTTGAAGACCGCAACGAGAAAGTCCAACCCCACGAAGAAGAGGGCGAACCCGAACACCGAGACTTCGATCGTCCGGATGAAGAAGAGGATCCAGATGAGCGTCTCGAGCTTGTTCCTCGGCGCCCAGAGTGCGGCCATCGCCATGATCCCGTAGATCGCGCCCGAGGCGCCCGCGGCCCGCCCGCCGTCGGCCCCGAGCATCGCGATTTGCAGGATCGCCGACACCGCGGTTCCGATCGCGAGGTAGGCGGGAATGAAGAGACGCCAACCGAGGAGCCCCTCGGCCATGAGGCCGAAGGACCAGAGGAAGATCATGTTGAAGACGAGGTGCCCCCAGCCGAAGTGGACGAACACGCTCGTCACCCACGTCAGCGGGTTGATCGTCCCGTACTTCACCGTGAGCGCGCTGATGAGGGGCTCGCCCGCGGCGTCAAGCGCAGGCGGCTGCGGGAACCCGAGGACGACGGTGATCGCGACGTTGATCGTGATCAGGGCGATCGTGCCCCACGGGAAGTGGTCGACCGGCGCCTCCGGTCGGTAGGGGATGATCAGCATCGGCTGCTGCGGGGAGTGTACTGCGCACCGCGACCGCTATTCGCCGCGGCATTCCCTCGGGCACGGTCGGTTTCCCCGGGCCCCCTGCCCTTCGCCCGGGCGAAGGCTACGTCGCCTTGCTCGGCGCCCGGCCGGAATCGGGCCGCGGCCCGGCGCTCCGCGGCTGGAGCTTCGGCCGGTCCTCGTCGGTCTTTGCGCGCGCCTTGGCTTCGGAATCCGCCTTCTTGACGCGAGGCTTCTCCTCGACCGGCTTCGGCAGGGGCTCGGCACGCAGGTAGGTGTAGGAGTTGAGCCCCTCCTCGTAGCGCTTGAGGAGCAGTGCCGTCTCCTCGGGCGTGATCTTCTTCTGCCAGAGGCCGTCCTCGCACGACTTCCGCACGCGGCGGAGGAGGTCGCGCTCGTCGTACTCCATGTAGCCGAGGACGTCGTGCACGGCGTCGCCGGCTTCCACGTGCTCGACCCGATAGCGGTCCTCGGCGAGCGTCACGTAGATGGCGTGCGTGTCGCCGAAGAGGTTGTGGAGGTCGCCGAGGATCTCCTGGTAGGCGCCGACGAGGAAGACGCCCATGTAGTAGGGCTCCCCGTTCGGCGTGTGCAGGTCGATCACCTTGCGCACGTCGTGAAGGTCGATGAACGAATCCACCTTGCCGTCGCTGTCGCAGGTGAGGTCGGCGAACGTCGCCTGCCTCGTCGGCCGCTCCGCGAGCCGGTGGATCGGCATCATCGGGAAGAGCTGGTCCACCGCCCACGAGTCGGGGAGCGACTGGAAGACGGAGAAGTTGCCGTAGTAGGTGTCGGCGAGCGCCTTGTCGAGCGACTCGAGCTCCTCCGGCACCCGCTGCACCTCGCCCATCAGCCGGTGGAGCTTCGAGCAGCAGGCGAAGAAGAGGCCTTCCGCCCGAGACCGGCCGGCGAGGTCCAGGTAGCCGAGGTTGAAGAGCTGGCTCGCCTCGTCGCGGCACTGGATCGCGTCGTGGTAGGGCTCGCGCAGGTTGCGCCGGCTGATCGACCGCCAGATCTCGTAGAGCTCGTGGACCACGTCGTGGTCGTTCTCGCCCGGCGGCTGGGGCTCGTCGGTCTGCATCACCTCGTTCGTGTCGAGGATGTCGAAGACCAGCATCGCGTGATGGGCGACCATCGCGCGGCCCGACTCGGTCACGATCGTCGGCTTCGGGACCCCGCGCGCGTCGCACGCGGCGGAGATCGCCGCCACCACGTCGTTCGCGTACTCCTGGACGGAGTAGTTCATCGACGAGTGGAAGTTGGTGTTCGACCCGTCGTAGTCCACCGCGAGGCCGCCGCCCACGTCGATGTACTTCATGGGCGCGCCGAGCGAGTGCAGCTCGACGAAGATGCGGGACCCTTCCTGCAGCGCGTCCTTGATGACGCGGATCGAGGGGATCTGGCTGCCGATGTGGAAGTGGACGAGCTGGAGGCAATCGAGCATGCCCTCCTTCTTCAGCAGCTCGACGGCGAGGACCGTCTCGCGCGAGGAGAGGCCGAACTTGCTCCACGTGCCGCCGCTCTCCGCCCAGCGCCCCGCGCCCCGCGACTGGAGCTTCACGCGGATGCCGATGTGCGGCCGGATCCCGTGCTGCCGCGCCACGCGCAGGATCATCTCCAGCTCGCGGTACCGGTCCACGACGAGGATCGGCAACCGCCCGAGCTTCTGCGCGAGCAACGCGGTCTCCACGTACGTCTGGTCCTTGTACCCGTTGCAGACGAGCAGCGCCTCCGGATCATCGAGCAGCGCGAGCGCGACGAGCATCTCCGGCTTGCTGCCGACCTCGAGCCCGAGGTGGCACTCGCCTCCGCACCGGAGCAGCTCCTCGACGACGTGGCGCTGCTGGTTCACCTTGATCGGGTAGACGGGCCGGTACTGGCCGCCGTACCCGTACTCCTGCATCGCGCGCTCGAAGCAGCCCGCGATCTCCTTCACGCGCTCCTGGAGGATGTCCGGGAAGCGCACGAGGAGAGGAAGCTCGTAACCGCGCGCGCGAAGGTCCTCGACGAGTTCCTTGAGGTCGATCTCGCCTTGGCCCTCGCGTCGTGGCCGCGCGACGACGTGACCCGCCTCGTTCACGCCGAAGAACCCGGCGGACCAGAGCGGAACGTTGTAGTGGTCGAGGCTGTCCTTGATGGTCCAGCCGAGGAGCTGATGATCGGGTCCCAAGGAAGCAAGGATACTGCGGTGGAGACACATGCGCCAGCGAATGCGGAAGGGCGGGAGCGGGCTCGTCCACTCCGATGCACCGTGCCGGGCGGCACGGGGCACGCCTCCACTCGCCGGAGGCGAGCTGCGGTAGGCAAGGCGGGCGTTTTGCCTACGCCCTACAATCGCGCGCGGTGTCGAAGCCGTCCGTCGCCGAGGTCGAGGCGCGTTCCTACGAGCTGGACCCCTACGGTCACCTGAACAACGCCGTCTACGTGAACTGGCTCGAGCACGGCCGCCTCTGCTTCCTCCGCGACCGGGGGCACACCTACGCGTCGGTGCCGGAGACGTTCGGCGTCCACGTCGTCGTCGTGCGGCAGGACCTCCAATACAAGGCCCAGGTGCGGCTCGGCGACCGGCTTTTCGTCACCAGCCGGATCGCGCGGCTCGGCCGGACGTCGTTCACGTTCGCCCAGGAGATCGCCTTTGGGGACGGCCGGGTGGCGTCGTCCGGCGAGGTCACGATGGTCTGCGTCGGGAAGGACGGCGCCGCGGCGCCCATCCCCCCGGGCCTCCGGAGCCTGCTCGACTCCTGACCATGGCGGCCCCCGACGCCCCCTCTCCTCCCTCGTACCGGGCGGCCTTGCGCGCCGCCCGGCTGGCTGCGGCAATCGCGCCGGAGCTTCTCTGGGGCCGGTCGGCCGTCGCCCGCGAGAACCTGCGCCTCGCCTTCGGTCGCGCCGAGCCGGGGCTCCTCGCGGCCGTCTACCGCCACTTCGCCGTCGCCGCCGTGGACCTCCTCTTCTTCAGGCGCCTCTTCAACCCGATGCGGTTCCAGGAGCACTTCCGGATGGAGGGCGACGGGCTCGCCCACTACCGGGCGACGCGGCCGGAGGGCGCCGTCTTCGTGACCGGGCACTTCGGGAACTGGGAGCTCTACGGCGCGGCGTTCCGGCACCTGGGCATCCCGGTCGCCCCGGTTGCCCGGCCCCTCGCGGTGCCGTGGCTCGACGGCGCGATGGACCGGTTCCGGCGCGCCCACGGCCAGGAGTCGATCCCGAAGCGCGACGCGCTGCCGCTCGCGCTCAAGGCGATCCGCAGGGGCGTGTGCGTCGCCTTTCTCGCCGACCAGGCTGCCGGCCGCGAGGGGATCCCGGTCCCGTTCTTCGGCCGCGACGCCCAGACCTACGCGGCCCCCGCGGCGCTCGCGCTCAAGCTCGGCGTCCCCCTCTACGCCGGCTACTCCACGCGGATCGGCGACGGGATCCGGTACCGGTGCTTCGCGGAGCACGTCCCGGTCGAGGGGGACGTGGAGTCGCTCACCCGCCGGCTGAACGCCATCCTCGAGGGGTACGTGCGGGCCTGCCCGGAGCAGTGGTGGTGGTTCCACCGCCGGTTCAAGCCGCCGAAGGCCGCGCGGCGCGGGCGGAAGCTCTCGCCCGCGGGGGTGCCCCTTTGAGGATCCGGTTCCTCGAGCGCCTGAACCGTCGCTACCTCATCCGCTACCGGGTGGAGTACGTCGTCGCCCTCCTCCTCGTCCACGCGGTGCGCGCGCTGTCGCCGGCGTTCGCGTGGGAGGGGGCGCGCGCCCTCGGCTCGCTCTGCTGGTGGCTGGGCCTCCGGCGCCGCGCGGTCCTCACGAACCTCTCCGTCGCCTTCCCGGACCTCCCGGAGGCGGAGCGCGAGAGGATCTGCCGCCTCTGCTACCGGCACTTCTTCAGCGTCGCCGTGGATGTTCTCTTCGAGCAACGGATGGTCAACCCGGGGAACCTCTTCCGGAAGGTGCGCTTCACCGGCTGGGCCAAGGACTACCTCGAGCGGCACGGGCTCGAGGGGTTCCGGGAGCGCGCGCACCGGGTGCTCTTCCTCACCGCCCACCTCGGGAACTGGGAGTTCGCCTCGGGGGCCTTCGGGCTCATGGGCGTCGAAATCGTGCCGATCTTCCGGGCGATCCGGAACCCGTTCGTGAACCGGCTCGTGCGCGGCCTGCGGCTCGTCGCGCACGACAAGCTCATCGAGCGCCGCGGCGCGGTGCCGGTCATGGTCCAGCACCTCGAGAAGGGCGGGAACATCGGGATGCTCTTCGACCAGGAGGCGACCCACGGCCTCGCGGTGCCGTTCTTCGGGCTGCCCGCGCGCACCCACAAGACCCCCGCGATCCTCGCGCGCGACCACGGCGTGAAGATCTTCCTCGGCGTGATGATCCGCGAGGGGGACTTCCTCCGGTACGAGGGGCGCGGGGAGCTCCTCGACCTGTCCCGGAAGAGCGACGACCGGATCAAGGACCTCGAGGAGATCACGACGGAGCTGATGCGCCGCGTCGAAGACGAGATCCGGCGCCGGCCGGAGCAGTACCTCTGGATGCACCGCCGCTGGAAGCGACAGGGCATCCACAAGAAGGAGGTGTGACGTGAAGCCCATCGACCCGCGCCGCCTGCGCACGGTGTCCGCGAGGCGCCGGGAGAGCAAGGTTCGCGCCGCGGACTTCGCCCGTCCGGTCCCCCTCCGCGCCCGCTTCCGCGCCTTCTACGAGTCGCTCCCCGACATCCTCCAGGCGAAGGCGCTGAAGGAGCTCGCGCGCGCGTTGGCCAAGGCGCACGCCTCGCGGCGCCAGATCGTGTGGGGGCTCGGGGGCCATGTCGTCAAGGTGGGTCTCGCGCCGCTGCTCGACGACCTGATGGGGCGCGGGCTCGTGACGGCTCTCGCGATGAACGGCGCCGCCGCGATCCACGACTTCGAGATCGCGCTCATGGGGAAGACGTCGGAGGACGTGGGGCCGGGCGTGCGCGACGGGACGTTCGGCATGGCGGAGGAGACGGGCGCCTTCTTCGCCCGCGCGGCGGAGGAGGGGCGCCGGATCGGGCTCGGCGAGGCGCTCAAGCGCGGGGTCGCGCGCCTGCCGCACCGGCGGCTCTCGGTCCTCGCGGCGGCGCGGCGGCAGGGCGTGCCCGTGACCGTGCACGTCGCGATCGGCACCGACATTGTCCACATGCACCCGAAGTGCGACGGCGGTGCGGTGGGCGAGGCGACGCATAGGGACTTCCTCCTCTTCGCGGGGATCTGCGGCGGGCTCGACCGGGGCGTGTTTCTCAACTGGGGGTCGGCGGTGATCGGGCCCGAAGTCTTCGTGAAGGCCGTGACGCTTGCCAACAACGTGCGCCGTCGGCCGCTGCAGATCACCACGGCGAACTTCGACCAGCTCCGCCACTACCGCCCGCGCGTGAACGTGGTCGAGCGCCCTGCCGCGAAGGGCTACGACTTCGCGGGCCACCACGAACTGATGATGCCGCTCTTCCGGATGGCGGTGCTGGCCGAGATGCGGCGCAGGTAGTGTTACAGCGCTACATTCGACGTAAGGACCAAGGCGGTGCGAGAAGCCGATCCCGAAGGGACGCCGCTCCATGCGGCTGCGGAGCGGCCGCATGGCGGCGCTGGGCGGCTTCGCAGCCCGCCGACTCCAGGCGGATGTAGCGCTGTAGTAGTAGGCTACCTGCCCGGGCCGGTCTTCAGGGGCCGCAGCGACACCTGCCCCTTGCGGAAGAGGTCGATCGCCTCGCCGAGGATGCGCCCCGACTCCTGCGGCGCGTGGAACCCGTTCGAGTTCTCCGACTCCACGAAGTCGACGTAGAACTGGCCGCGGCGCTGACAGTCGCGTGCCGTCTTCAGCTCCTCGTCCCCCGCGCCCCCCTCCTTCGCGGCCTTGATGTCCGCGATCAGCTCCATCAGCGCGTCGAGCGCCGTGTTCCTGAGGCTCACCGTCCGGTCCTGGATCGCCTCCGCGCGCGCGAGGATCTCCTCCTCGGGCCACTTGTGGCAGGTCTGGCAGGCGTTGTTGATGTTCAGCAGGGGGCTCCGCACGTGGTGATCGCTGATCTTCAGCGCGCCGACGCGCGTGTACGGCATATGGCAATCCGCGCACGCGACCCCGGACCGCGCGTGGATCCCCTGGTTCCACATCTCGAATTCCGGGTGCTGCGCCTTCAGCTGCTGCGTGCCCGTCTCCTTGTGGACCCAATCCGTGAACGCCGCCTCCTCGTAGTAGGCGACGATGTTCTCGACCTTGAGCCCCTTGGCCCACGGGTACGTGAGCCGCTTCTCCGGGCCCTTGAAGTAGTACTCGACGTGGCACTGGCCGCAGACGAAGCTCCGCATCTCCTGCCGCGTGGCCATCGTGTTCACGTCGTAGTCTTGGACCCCCTGCGACGCCTTGAGCGCCTTGATCCCCTCGAGGAACCCGGGCCTCGTGACCCGGAGCGCCATCGTGTCCGGGTCGTGGCAGTCGATGCACCCGATCGGGTGCGTGAAGCTCCCGCGCGCCTCCTGGTAGGGCATCTGGTTGAAGTGCTCGAACCCCTTGATCAGGTCGCCGCCCCCCGCCTTCAGGTACGGCACGTAGACCGACGCGTGGCAGTGGATGCACGTGCCCGGCTGCTTGAACTCCTGGACCCGCTGCGTGTACGTCTGGTCCTCGAGCATGTAGGCGTGGCCGCGCTTCTTCCGGAAGTCCACCGAGAAGGCGTAGCCGGCCCACATCGTCTTCAGCCGCGGATCCTCCTCGATCCGCTCCTGCGCGACGACCGTCCTCGGATCCGGATCGGTGGGGGCGCGGGGGAGGGCCTCGCTGCCGCCGTACTTCGTCCGCTTCTGGTCGACCGTCTTCAGGTACCCGTCGTACTGGAGCGGGAAGTTCTTGCCCCAGACCGCCGGATCCTCCGTCCGGTCGTCCAGCTCGACCACGCGGAAGAACGGGTTCCTGGCCTCCTCCTTCCGCTCCATGATGTTCACGAGGAGCGCGGTCGCGGCGGCGGCGCCCACCGCGGCGAGCAGCGCGACGAGGAACACGGTTCTGCGTGTCATCCCTTTCCCTCCGCGACCGAGGTTGCGCCGAGCTCCATGTGTCCGACCGAGCCGTGGCACCGGATGCACGAGATCTCGTCCGACCCGGCGTGCGACGGCGTGCCCATCGCCTGCACCACGGCCTCGTGGCAGCGCCGGCAGTTGGCCTCCGCGACCCGGCGGCTCAGCGGCGTCGCCCGGATCGGCTCGTGGAACGTGCCCGTCGTGAAGTAGTACGAGTGCCAGAAGCCGTTCCGAGCCTTCACGTACCACCTGCCGAGGAAGTCGTGCGGAACGTGGCAATCGTTGCACGTCGCGACCGACCGGTGGCTGCCCTTGATCCAGCCGTCGTACTGCTCGTTCATCACGTGGCAGTTCGCGCACGCCTTCGGGTCGTCGGTCGCGTACGACCACCCCCGGGCGTAGGCGAACGTGTACCCCCCGAGCCCCAGCGCGACCCCGCCGAGGATGCCCGTCCCAAGGACCACGAGGTGCGCCCTCCTCATCCGATGGGATTGTACGGAGCGGGACCGGGGCGCGTACACTGCCCGGGTGACGGCCGACCTCCTGCGCGCGATCGAGGAGCTGCCCCAACCCGAAGTGCTCGTCGTCGGCGACCCGATCCTCGACCGGTACGTCTCGGGCACGGTCGAGCGGATTTCCCCGGAAGCGCCGATCCAGGTGCTCCGGCACGACCGCGAATACGAGAGCCTCGGCGGGATGACGGCGGTCGCCGCCAACCTCGCGCGGCTCGGCGCGCGCGTCCGGCTCGCCGGGCTAATCGGCGACGACGCGGAGGGCGCACGGCTGCGCGCGCTGCTGCGTGAGGCGGGGATCCCGGATCACGGCCTCGTGGCGGAGGCCTCAAGGCCGACGACCGTGAAGACGCGCTACATCGCGGCGAGCCACCACGCGCGGCAGCAGATCCTGCGCGTGGACCGCGAAACCAGGGGGGCCGGGGGGGTCGAAGCCGAGCGGGCGCTCCTCGGCGCCGTGCGCGCGGCGCTCAGCGACGTGGACGTGATGGTCCTCTCGGACTACGACAAGGGGTCCCTCGCGCGGTGCGCCGCGTTCATCGACGCCGCGCGCCACGCCGGCGTGAAGGTGATCGTGGACCCGAAGGGCAAGGACTTCGCGCGCTACCGCGGCGCGACCGCGATCACGCCCAACCGGAGCGAGGCGGGCGCGGCGACGGGCCGCGCGGTCGTGACGGCGGCCGACGCCGCCGCGGCGGCCCGCGACCTGCTCGAACGACTCGACCTCGAGACCGTCTTCGTGACCCTCGACCGCGACGGCATCTTCGTCCTCGAGCGCGGGGGGCAGGGCGCGGCGATCCGCACCGACCCGCGCGAGGTCTACGACGTGACCGGCGCGGGCGACAACGTGATCGCGGTGCTCGCGTACGGCCTCGCCGGCGGCCTCTCGCCCGTGACCGCGGCCTTCCTCGCGAACGTGGCGGGCGGGATCGCGGTCGAGCACTTCGGCGTCGTCACGGTCGGCTGGGAGGAGATCGCCGCGCGGATCGCCGCGGACCGGGGCGGCGACGCGAAGCTCGTGGAGCCGGCCCTCCTCGAGCGTCTGCTCGACAGCGCCCGCCGCGCCGGTCGCCGCGTCGTCTTCACCAACGGCTGCTTCGACGTCCTCCACGCGGGCCACGTCGATCTCCTCCGGCAGGCCCGCGCGTTCGGCGACCTCCTCGTCGTAGGGCTCAACGACGACGCGTCCGTGCGCCGGCTCAAGGGCGCCGGCCGCCCGGTGAACGCGCTCCCGGCACGGGCGGCGGTCCTCGGCGGCCTCGCGTCGGTGGACTACGTCGTCGCGTTCGCGGAGGACACGCCGAAGGAGATCATCGAGCGCGTGCGGCCCGACGTGCTCGTGAAGGGCGAGGACTGGCGCGACAAGGGCGTCGTCGGCCGCGAGTCCGTCGAGGCCCACGGCGGCCGCGTCGAGCTGGTGAAGCTGGCGGAGGGGTTCTCGACCACGGAGACCCTGCGCAAGCTCAAGGAACGGTGAGCGAGGGGGGCGCGGGGGGCCGCTCCGCGTGCGCCTTGAGGACAAGCACCACCTCGCCGGCCTCGGTGCCCCTCTCGCGCTCGAGCTCTCGGGCGTCAAAGGTCCGTGACGACGCGCGAGCTGCCGACCCGGATCTCGACCGTCTTTTTCGGGACGTTCCGGAGGACGAACGTCCCGTCGGCCGCGACCTTCGAGCGGCGGCGCGTCTTGCCGGCGATGACCACGACCTCGGGCGCGTGGTTCGCGGGCGTGATCAGGCCCCGGATCTCGGCCCCCGAAGCCCCCTCCTTCACTTCGATCTCGACGTTGACGTTGCCCGTGAAGCGCAGGAACCGCGACGTGAGCGCCCCGGAGCGGATCGCCTCCGCCGTGGCCGGCTTCATGAACGAGTCGAAGATGAGCTGGAGGAACGACGGCGCAGGCTCGCCGCGGAACGCCTGCATCGCGATCTTCAGCGCCCGCTTCGAGGGCTTCGGCTCCGCGGCGGCGCGGCGGCCGGCGTCGATGAGCCGGCGCGCCTTCGCGGCGGCCGCCTGGCATTCGGCGCAGCCGAGGATGTGCACCGCGACCTCCTTGTCCTCCCGGCCCGCCACGTGGTCGAGGAGAAAGGCGTACTCCGGATGCTCGCCCATGCTCATCACTCCTCCCCCCGCTGGATACCCTCGAGGTGGGCTCCCATCTTGTCGAGACACCGGGCGAGGGTCGGGCCCAACGAGCCCCGGGGCATCTTCATCTGGCGGGCGACCTCGTCGTAGTCGGGCGTCGACACGGTGAAGTAGAGGAGGGCGAGGAGCCTGCGGCACCGCTCGGACACCTGCGCGAGCGCCTCGCGGACGCGCTGCTCCTCCTCGAGCGCCGCGACCATCTCGTCCGGCGGCGCGGCGCCGGTGAGGGGCGGCAGGTTGTCGGGGGTCATCGCGACCCTGTCCTTCCGGGCGGCCTCCCACGTGGCGCGGGTGGCGGTGCGGATCAGCCACTGCGGGAGCGCGTGGCCGTCGCGGATCGAATCGAGCGACTTCACGAGCGCGACGCAGACCTCGCCCATGACATCCTCGGCGCGGTCCTGCGCGAGCCCGTACCGCCGCGGCACGGAGAGGATGAGCGCCGCGTACCGCTCGACGAGCGCCTTCCAGGCGGCCTCGTCCTTCTCCCGGCATCGGGCGAGGAACTCGGTGTCGGTGGGAGGGGCCAACGGGGACCATTATGACGGACGGGCCGGGGACGTGGTAGACGGCGCCGTCGCGTGAGCGAGGAAGAAGCCGTCCGTGCCGTGGACGTGCGGGAGCAGCGTGGCCGGAAGCGCGAGACTCAGGGCGCGCGTCTCCCGCGGCGCAAAGCCGCTCTCCATCAGGAACGACCCGAACGCCTGCTCGTTCTCCTCCTGCATCAGCGAGCAGGTCACGTAGGCGAGGAGGCCCTTCGGCTTCACGCACGGCGCCCACTGCCGGAGGATCGCGACCTGCTCCGCCTGGTGGCGCAAGAGGTCCTCGGGCGTAAGCCGGTTCTTGATCATCGGGTTCCTGCGGATCGTGCCCGTGCCCGAGCACGGCGCGTCCACGAGGACCGCGTCCATCTTGCCCGGCAACCGGTCGGCCGCTTCGATGATCCGGACGTTCTGCGCCCCGGAGCGCCGGATCCGGCGCTTGAGTTCCAGCCGTCGGCGCTCGTCCGGCTCGAACGCGAAAATCTCGCCGCGACCGCGCATCAGCGCCGCCACGTGGAGCGCCTTCCCGCCCGCGCCCGCGCAGGCGTCGAGGACACGCCAGTCCGGGTGCGGGTCGAGCGCGACCGACACGAGCTGACTCCCCTCGTCCTGCATCTCGAACTTCCCGTCGCGGAACGCGCGCGTCTCGAAGACGTTGATGCGCTTCGTCAGGACGACACCGTCGGGCGCGAGCGGCGCGGGCTTCGCCTCGATCCCCTCGCTGCCGAGGCTCGCGATCAGCTCGTCGCGCGTGCCCCTGAGCGTGTTCGCGCGCAGGGTCGTCGGCGCGGGTTCGTTGAGCGCGGCGGCGAGCTTCCGCGCCTCCTCCGCGCCGAAGCGGGCGACCCACCGCTCGATCATCCAGACGGGGAACGACTCGTCGAACGCGATCTCCGCGGCCGGCCCCCGACGCCCCCTGACATCCTTGGCCGAGCGCGCGAAGGCCGCCATGTCCTTTCCCCCGACCCGCAGGAGCGTAGCCGCCGCCTCCGACAGCTCCTCCACGTCGCCGAGAAGCTTCCCGCGCGCCGCGAGCGCGACCGCGCGCGCGGCGGGCTTGCTGGCGAACGGCGCGGGCACGCGCGATGCGACCTCGTCGAGCTGGAGCTTCCACCGGAGGAGCGCGTACGTCGTGTCCGCGATGAACCGGCGGTCCTTCGCGCCCAGGTACTTGCGCGCGCGGAAGAACTCGCGGAGGAGCAGGTCCGCGGGCTGCGGCCGGCCGAGGACCGTCAAGCACGCCTCCTGGGCGTGGCCGAGCAGCGACGAGGTTTGCATGGGGTGGGGCGGCGGGGTGGGGATTCTACCCGCGGCCCCCGCGCCCCCCCGGATTCCGCCCTGCCGTGCGGTAGCATGGCGGCGATGGAGCTCGCGCGCCTGCTCGAACGGTTCCGGGGCCAGAGGGTCGTCGTCCTCGGCGACCTCGCGGTCGACTGCTACGTGGACACGCGGCCCGCGCGCGTCTCGCGCGAGGCGCCCGTGATCGTGCTGCGCTACGAGGGGCGCCGGTTCACGCCCGGCTGCGCGGCGAACACGATCATGAACCTGCGCGCGCTCGGCGGCGAGGTCGTGCCGCTCGGGGTCGTCGGCGACGACGAGGCGGGCTACAGCCTCGTCGAGGCGTTCAAGGCCGCGGGCATTCCGGACACGGGGATCGTCATCTCGGGCCGGAGCGTCGTGAAGATCCGGCTCATGAGCGGCGACGCGCATCGGCCGAAGCAGCAGGTGGTCCGCGTGGACGTCGAGCCCGAGAAGGCGCTCCCGAAGGACACGCTGCTTGAGCTGCTCGCGCGCGCCGCCGCTGCCGAAGGGGCTCGGGGGATCGTGGTCTCCGACTACGGCTACGGCGCCGCGTCGCCGGGGCTCATGCGCGCCGCGCGCGAGGCGGCGACGGACGCGCTCGTGAGCGTGGACTCGCACCTCGCGATCGGCGACTACGAGGACGCGGACCTCCTCACGCCGAACGAGTGGGAGGCGGCGTCGTACATGGGGACGAACATCCAGACGGACGAGGACGCGGCGGAGCTCGCGCGGGCGCTGCGCACGCGGGCCGGCGCCGCGGCGGTGCTTCTCACGCGCGGCAACCGCGGGATGCTGCTTGCGGACGCGGGCGGCGTCCACGCGATCCCGATCGCGGGGAGCGCGGAGATCGTGGACCCGAGCGGCGCGGGCGACACGGTCGTCGCGACGGCCACGATGGCGCGGCTCGCGGGCGCGAGCCACCTCGAGGCGGCGCACCTCAGCAACATCGCCGCCTCGATCGCCGTGATGAAGGCCGGCGCGCAGGCGGTCACGCTCGACGAGCTCCGCGAGCAGGTGAAGTGAGGGGGCCTCGGGGGCCGTGGGCGAGATCGTCGACCGGGCCGAGCTCAAGCGCCGGACCGAGGCCCTGAAGGCGAAAGGCAAGCGGGTCGTCCTCACGAACGGCGCGTTTGACCTGCTCCACGTCGGCCACGTGCGGGCGCTGAAGGAGGCGCGGAGCAAGGGCGACGCGCTCGTCGTGGCCGTGAACGGCGACGCGTCCGTCCGTCGGCTGAAAGGCGAGGGGCGGCCCGTGGTGCCCGCAGCCGAGCGCGCGGAGCTCCTGGCGTCGCTTGGGTGCGTGGACCTCGTCCACGTCTTCGAGGAGGATGACGTGGCCGTGCTCCTGCGGCTCCTTCGGCCGAACGTCCACGCGAAGGGCCGCGACTACACCGCCGAGAACGTCCCCGAGCGCGCGGTCGCGAAGGAAGTCGGCGCCGAGATCGCGATCGTGGGCGACCCCAAAGACCATTCGGTCACCGATCTGCTGAAGCGGATCGGCTCGCGTCGCGCGTAGCCTGTGCCGGGGACGGACGCAGTCAACCGGCCTGCGCGGGACATCGACGTGCCGCCGACGCGCGTGAGCCTGATCGTCAACGGCAAGCGCGGCATCACGGCCGACACCGCGTTGCGACTCGCGAAGTACTTCCGCGTCGCGGCGGCGACGTGGATGGGCCTCCAGCCGGAGTACGATCTGCGCGTCGCGCGTCGGAAGGTCGCCGACGCAATCGAGAAGCGGGTCCGGCCGCAGGTCGCCTGCGTGCCGCCCCCGCAGCCCCCCGGATCGGATTCAGGTAAGATGGCGGGCTCGCCCCGCATGATCGTCTCAGAGCACAAGGACCGGACCGTCCGCGAGGAGGGGAACCTCTTCGTGAAGGAGTTCTCCACCGCCCGCGCGTGCGCGGAGGAGATGGAGAGGATGCTCCGTCTCGAGGAGGCCGGCGTCCGGGGGCCGAAGGTCGTGGCGGTCTCGGGGAGCAGCTTCGTCACGGAGCGGCTGCCGGGCGTGCCGCTCGACGAGCTGATCCGAACGCGGTGGCCGTCGATGGCCCGCCCCCAGCGGAACGCCCTCATCGCGCGGGTCGCGGCGACCTGCGCGAAGATCCGCGACGCGGGGCTCGCGTGGCCCGACCTCGTGACGTACCACCTGTACGTGGACGGCGACGTCATCCGCGCGCTCGATCCCGCCCGGCTCAGGGACGGGAAGCTCGACCTCTCGGCGCTGTACTGGTCCGCGGAGGAGCCGGCAGTCAGTCGTGCGGACCGGCTGCGGTTCTGGCGCGCCTACGCGGGCGACGCGCCGCCGCCGCGGATCCGGAAGATCGGCCACCGCGGGCGGTTCCGGCCGTACCGGTGGGCGATCCAGCGGACGGCGATCCGGCCGTGCCCGCCGTTCGACACGTTCGTGAACGCCAACGGGGCGCCGTACGTGTCCGCGGATGAGGTCGCGACGAAGGCGCAGGTCGTGCGGGCGCTCTACGACCGCACGAACGCGCGGCTCCCCGACCTTGTCGTGAAGATCACGGCCGATCCCGAGGACGCGCGCGAGGAGTGGGAGAACCACCGCATGATGATGGCCGCCGGGTTCCGGGTGCCCCAGCCGGCGGTCGGCGGCGTGCTCTCGGACGGTCGCGGCCTCTTCTCGACCGTCGCGCTCCCCGGCATGGCGCCGATCGACGACGTCTGGAAGACGCTCGACCCCCGGCGGGCGGTGCGCGCGATCGCCGATCTTGCCCGGAGGCTCCACGCATGCGGCCTCGTCCACAGGGACCTCTACCTCTGCCACCTCTTCGTGAAGCCCGGGGAGTACGACCTGACCCTCATCGACCTCGCGCGGCTCAAGCGATCCACGTCGCGGCGGCGGCGCGTGAAGGACCTGGCCGCGCTCCTCTCGAGCGCGAAGGGGCTCGCCTCGCGCACGGACCTCTGGCACGGGCTCCTCCGCTACGGCGGGGGCCGAAAGCTCGCCCGGCACGTGCTCCGGAAGGCGAAGAAGATCGCCCGGCATGTCCCGCGAAACGTCCGCGACGGGACGCACGTGCCGAAGGCCCGTTGATGCACGTCGGGATCCTCTGCGAGCACTCCGATCCCAGGCGCGGCGGCGCGGAACGATACCTCGAGGCGCTCGCGCGTCGCCTCCGCGAGCGCGGCCACGAGGTGACGGTGTGCGCGCGCACGGGGCCCCATGCGAGAAAGGTCGCGTCGTTCCCGGCCTCGCTCCGGCCGTGGCACTACGCGCGGACGCTGCTGCCCGAGCTTCGCGAGGCGGACGTCACCCTCTCCACGGTACCGGTGCCCGGCTGCGACTTCTACCAGCCGCACACCGGGATCCTCGGCGCCAGCGTGCCGGCCCACCTCGACCCGCTGCCGCCGCCCCTCCGGCTCGTCCGGCGGTGGAATCCCCAGCGCGTCGCCCACTTCGCCGTCCTCCGGGGGTTCGAAGCGCGGGCCGTGCAGGCGCCGGCTCGCGTCCTCGCCCTCTCGCCGCGCGTCGTCACGGACCTGAAGCGCTTCTACCCGCAGGCGCAGGCCGTCCTCCGCCGGTCGGGGGTCGATCTCGAGCGGTTCCGGCCCGGCGGAGCGAGGCGCAGGCAACCGAGCCTCCTCTTCGTGGCGACGAACTTCCGCCTGAAGGGTCTCCCCACGCTCCTCAAGGCGATCAAGCTCCTCCCGCGCGCGACGCTCACGGTCGTCGGCCCCGACAGGCAGGTCCCGGCCGACCGCGTGAAGTACGTCCGGCACGCCGACGACCTCCCGGCGCTCTACCGCGAGGCCGACCTCCTCGTCCACCCGACCTGGTACGACACCGCTTCGCTCGTCGTCCTCGAGGCGCTCGCCTCGGGCACGCCGGCGATCACGACGACGCGCGACGGCAACGCCGACCTCGTCGAGCTCGGCGGAGGCGAGGCCCTCGAGGATCCCGGCGACGCGAGCGCGCTCGCGCGGTCCATCGAGCGCGTGTTCGCGACCGCGTCGCCCGAGCTCGCGCGCGCCGTGGCCGAGAAGTTCCCCGCGAACCGGATGCTCGACGAGACGATCGACACGCTATGCGGCTCCTCGTCCTGACGCACCGGTTCGAGGACCCCTCCTTCCGCGTGCGGTGGGGGCGGTTCCTCGGCACGCTAGGCGCCGAGGCGCGCGAGATCCCCGACCGCGGCCGCGCCAAGGTCCTCCGCCTCGCCCGCGAGGCCGAGACCGTCGTCCTCCACCGGCGGCTTCTCGGCGGCCTCGACTTCGGCAGGCTCCGCCGCGCCGCGCGGCGCCTCGTCTACGACTTCGACGACGCCCTCTGCTACCGGCCGTCGCCGCCGCACCGCTCGCTCCTTAGGGAGCGCCGCTTCTTCCGGACCGTCCAGCTCGCGGACCTCGTCCTCGCCGGCAACCGCAACCTCGCGGGGCTCGCGCGGCTGCGCGCGCGGCGGGTTCTCGTCGTCCCCTCGACGGTCGAGCTCCCCGCGGCCCCCAAGGCCCCCTCCCTTCCCGCGCCGACCGCGGTGTGGATCGGACAGCGCGCGACGCTCCCGTACCTCGAGCCGATCGTCCCCGCGGTCCGCGATGCCGGGTACCGCCTGCGCGTGATCGCGGACGCGGCGCCCCAAGGAGCGGAGCTCGTGCCGTGGTCGCTCGAGACCGAGACGGCCCGCCTCGCGGAGTGCCACGTCGGCCTCGCGCCGCTCCCGAGCGACCCCTTCGCGCGGGGCAAGTGCGGGTTCAAGCTGCTCCAGTACTACGCGTCGGGGCTCCCCGCGATCGCGTCGCCGGTCGGGGTGCACCGGACGCTCGCGGAGGGTGGCGCGCTGCTCGCGCGCACGCCGGCCGAGTGGACCGCGTCGCTCCTCAGGCTTCGCGAAGAGGGGGGGGCGCGGGGGCCGAAGGGCCGGGCGTTCGTCGAGCGGCGGTATGCTGCGCCGGCGTTGGCCGAGCGGCTCAAGAGGATCCTTGCGTGACGGACCCCTCGCGGATCGTCGTGCGCGTGCCGAACCCGCTCGGCGACCAGATCATGGCCACGGCGGCGCTGGACGCGCTCCGGACGCGGTTCCCGAAGGCGCGCATCGCGGGCCACGGGAGCGGGATCGCGCGGCAGCTCTACGCAGGGATGGACTGCTTCGACGACTTCCTCGTGTCGGGGCGCAAGGAGTCGGTCTGGCGCCAGGCGGCGCTCCTGCGTGAGGGGCGGTTCGAGCTGTGCGTGCTGCTCACGGGATCGTTCCGGAGCGCGCTGCCGCCGTTCCTCGCCCGGATCCCGCGCCGGGTCGGGTACCGCTGGAGCGGGCGGTCGCTGCTGCTCACCGAGCGCTGGCCGCGGCCGACGCCCGGAGGGAAGGCGCAGCCCTACCCGACGAAGCAGTTCTACCTGGATCTCGTGGCGAAGCTCGGCGCGACGGCGGCGGGGCGTGCCCGGCTTGCGCTGACGGAGGAGGAGAAGTCGCGCGCTGCCGCGTGGATGGAAAGGGAGGGGCTCGGGGAACACGTCCTGGCCATGTGCGTCGGCGCGGCGTTCGGGCCGAGCAAGATCTGGCCGGCGGCGAACTTCGCCGAGGTCGCGGACGCGATGGCGCAGCGCCACGGCGCACGCGTGGTCCTCCTCTGCGCTCCGGGCGAGCAGGAGGTCGCGCTCAAGGTGAAGTCCGCGATGAAGACGCCGATCGTCGACACGTGGACGGACCCGCTCGATGTCGGGATGCTCAAGGCGGTGATCGCGCGATCGCGGCTGCTGCTCACGAACGACACGGGTCCCCGCCACATCGCCGCGTGCTTCCGCGTGCCCGTTGTCTGCCTGATGGGCCCCACGAGCCCCGTCTACACCGAAGCCGACGCCGAGGGCCAGGTGGTCCTCCGCCGCGAGGACGTCGCGTGCTCCCCCTGCCACCTCCCGGTCTGCCCGATCGATCACCGCTGCCTCACGTGGATCAAGTCTCAGGACGCGCTCGCCGCCGTCGAGCGCCTGTGGGAAGACCGGGCCCTTCCACACTCGTGACACCCGGCGCACCGCCGCGGGTCCGTCGCAGGCGCCCCTCCGCCTCCCCGGACCGCGCTACTCCTTCTTCGCCGCGGCCTTCTCCTTGTACTCGTCGAGGGCGCCCTGGAGGGTTTCGTCGCCCGCGTCCTTCTCGACGGCCTTCGTCTGGATCTCGATCGCCTTGGTGAGGTCGCCCTTCCAGTAGTAGACGCGCGCGAGCGTGTCGAGGATCGCGCCCTCCTCGCCCTTCGTGAGCTCGACGGCCTTCTCGGCGGCCGTCATGGCGAGGTCGAGGTCCCGCTCCGCGAGCTCCATCTCGGGGTCGACAATGAGCCAGCTGACGAGGTTCAGGATGAAGGGGTCGTTGAACTTCACGCCCCTCTCGACCAGCGCGTTCCCGAGCGTCCTCGCCTCCTCGCTCTTGCCCGCGAGGAGGAGCAGGCGGAACTTCGTCGTCGGCAGCGACATGAGTCCCCTCCCTGAGACGGCCCGCGTCCACGCGAGCTCGGGGTACTCCTTCTCGAACGCGGCGAGGGAGGCCAGCGCCACGCTGCGGTCCATCTGCACGACCGCCTCTGCGCGCCGGAACGCCGCCTGCATCTCCTCGGGCCCCTTGGCCGCGTCCCACTTCCCCGCGGCGAGCCTGCCGAGCGGGAAGTCGATGAGGAACGGATGGCCGAAGAAGGCGATCTTCCCGTTGCTGTCGACGACGAAGGCGCACGTGACGCCTTTCACCCCGGCGGCGGCGAGCCATGCGGCCTTCGTCTTCGCGCCGTCGTCGAAGGCCACGGCATAGCCCATCGCGGGCCCCATCTCCTTCGTCATCGCCTCGACGGCCTCGAGCGTATCGCCATCCGAAGCCACGGCGACGAAGGTCGCCTTGTCCTTGTACTCGTCCTGGAGCTCGCTCAAGCGCGGCAGGCACGCGGTGCTTCTCACGTCCCCGGCCGTCCAGAAGGCGACCACGTGGATCCTGCCCTTCTCGAGGTGGACGGCGTCGCCCTTCACCCACTTGGCGATCGTGAGGGGCGGCGCGTCGCTGCCGACCTTGAGCGTGGCTTCCTGGGCCCGCGCCGCGACCGTCGCGAGCGCGATCACGCAGAGGACTCTCAACATGGGCTTCTCCTCGTCCGACGGTCCCGAAAACAGAGGCACCGGCGTCGTCAAGGATAGCGCAAGGCGATTCGCGCGCCTTCCTCTCCCCCCGGCCCCCTCTCCCTCCTGCTCCGAAGCGGGAGGTCCACACCCCGCTGCTACAATCCCGGGGATGAGAACCTGCCATCTCGTCCTTGCCCTTCCTCTCCTCGCAGCCGCGGCCTCCGGGCAGGAGGAGAAGTCCAAGCCGAAGTCCGGGATCCTCATCCTGAGCATGCTCCGCGCGATCGACGACTCCGACGAGGGCCGGAGCGTGGTCACGAAGCTCCGCGAGGAGATGGCCGCGCAGAAGGAGCGCTACACCGTCGAGAAGACGAAGCTCCAGGAGAAGGTCAAGCAGCTCCTCCAGCTGAAACCGGGAGACCGGACCGCGGAGTTCTGGAAGCAGATGGAAGAGGCGATGGAGACGGACGCCCGCCTCGAGCGGGAGAAGAACATCGTCCTCGCGAAGAAGGGGGAGGAGCTGTCGCGGGCCATCCAGCAGCTCGTCCAGGGCGCGCAACAGGAGGCACGCGCGATCATGAAGGAGCGCGGCGCCGAGATCATCCTCCTCTCGAAGACCGGTCCGATCGAGCTCATGTCGGACCAGGACTTCCAGCAGGAGATGCTCATGCGGCGCGTCCTCTGCCACGACGACTCGATCGACATCACCGACGAGGTGATCCGGCGGATGAACAAGTGGTACAAGGAGAACAAGAGCGCGCAGGGCGCCCCGAAGCGGGATGGGGAAGGCGCCGCGGAAGGGGAAGGGAAAGAGCCCGCCAAGGGCGCGCCGGCGAAGGAAGGCACGGGCAAGACCGGCTAGGACCGCCGTGACGCGCTGGGAGGAAGCTGCCGCGAAGGTGCAGGAGCAGCTGCGCCGCAGGATCGTCGGCATGGACGACGTGATCGAGAAGATGCTCCTCTGCATCTTCACGCGCAACCATGCGCTCCTCGTCGGCGTTCCGGGCCTCGCGAAGACGATGCTCATCTCGTCGCTCGCGGAGGCGCTCGACCTCTCCTTCGCGCGGATCCAGTTCACGCCCGACCTGATGCCCAGCGACATCACGGGCACCGAGGTGCTCGCCGAAGACCGGGAGCAGGGCACGCGCACGTTCCGGTTCCTCCCGGGCCCGATCTTCGCGAACATCCTGCTCGCCGACGAGATCAACCGCACGCCGCCGAAGACCCAGGCGGCGCTGATGGAGGCGATGGAGGAGCGGCAGGTGACCTCCGTGGGAAAGCGCTACCCCCTTCCGGAGCCCTTCTTCGTCCTCGCGACCCAGAACCCGATCGAGCAGGAGGGCACCTACCCGCTCCCGGCGGCGCAGCTCGACCGGTTCATGTTCCGGATCCGGATCGAGTACCCGGAGGCGGATGCGGAGAAGCGGATCGCGCGCCGGACGTCGCGCGCCGCGGGGGAGAGGGCCGCGCCGGTCCTTGGGGCGAACGACATCGCGGAGTTCGGGCGCGAGGCCGCGAAGGTCGCTCTCCCGGAGGAGCTCGAGGAGAAGATCGTGATGCTCGTGCGGCGGACGCGCCCCGACGAGCCCTTGGCGCCCCCGTTCGTGAAGGACTGGGTCGCCTTCGGCGCCGGCCCTCGCGCGGCGCAGGCGCTCGGCGTCGCGTGCCGCGCGAGGGCGCTCTTGCACGGGCGCGCGGCGGTCCGCCTGGACGACGTCCTCGCGCTCGCGCCCGACATCGTCCGCCACCGCCTCGTCCTCAACTACCACGCGATCGCGGAGGGGATCCGCGCCGTGGAGGTGGTTCGCAAGCTGCTCGCGGACCACTTCAACCTCGCGCCGAAGCCCGCCGCCGCGCGCCCGCTCTGGCGGCGCCTGCTGCGGATCTAGCCCCAATGGCAGGGACTTTAGCCGGCACGGCGCCTCCTCTTGAGCGGGTAGTTGGACATCTTGACGCGGACGGCCCTTGGGTAGGACCGTCCCGGCCGTGGCACGACCTGCGCCCGGATCACGG
>Ga0187892_10001111_pt1 | contig 64764 bp, 57 predicted proteins | sample MA1701073metaG_FD_139345 | JGI IMG/M metagenome (GOLD analysis project Ga0187892, IMG submission 139345) | Bio-ooze microbial communities from a basaltic lava cave in the Kipuka Kanohina Cave System on the Island of Hawaii, USA - MA170107-3 metaG ... | reverse complement strand
GGGGCCCCGTGGTGCTCGCCAACCTCGACACCATCGTCAAGGAGGCGGAGGCGACGCTGCTCCAGGAGGTCAAGCGGATCCCGCGCTCGGCCTACCGGATCACCTACCACCGCTTCGGCCAGGACGCCGTCATGAAGGGCACCGAGCCCCGCGCCGTGCCCGGCCACGAGCGGGGCCTCGTCATCGACGTGGTGGCCGAGGACCAGGAGCTGGCCACGGCCATCGCCGACCTCGCGCTCATGACCATCTTCTCGTTCGGGAGCCCGACGGTGGACCTCAAGTCCTCGTCGGGGAACCTGGCGCCCATGTACTCTCCGTGGACGATCCCGATGGGGCCGGCCTTCGAGTTCACGCTCTATCACCTGTTCCCGGCGCCGGACCCCCTGGCCCCCTTCCGCTTCGAGACCCTGAGGGTGGGGTGACATGATCAAGCTGGGGGAGCTCGCGCGCGTGATCCGCTCCAAGAACGTGGGCCCGTACATGGTGGCCCTGGACATCGTCTTCGACAAGAAGGAGCACTGGGAGCGGGTCGTGAAGGCGGGCGTCATCAACCGCGACAAGATCGCCGCGCTCTATCGCATCCGGCCGGACAAGATCACCGACGTGGTCGAGTACGAGCCGGGCCTCGCCATCAAGATCTCGATGATCCGCGCCATCCCGTCGGGCAACCTCGGCGACGCCGACGTGCTCGGCTCCCAGCAGTACGGGCCGCTCCACGACCTCGAGGTGCCGGACTAGCCGCTCCCGCCGCGCGGCTCAGCCGCGGCTGCGCAGCTTGGGGTCGAGCGCGTCGCGCAGCGAGTCGCCGAAGAGGTTGAAGCCGAACACGCCGAGGCTGATGGCGATGCCCGGGAACAGCGCGATCCACGGCGCCTTCTCGGCGTAGGAGGCGGCCGAGCCCGAGAGCATCAGGCCCCACGAGGGCGTCGGCTCGGCCGCGCCGAGACCGAGGTAAGAGAGCGCGGCCTCGGCCAGGATGGCGCCGCCGAGCTGGGCCGTGAGGATGATGATGTAGGGCGCCGTCACGTTGGGCACGATGTGCCGCAGCACCACCCGCACCTGGGCCGCGCCGAGGGCGTGCACGGCCTCCACGTAGACGTTCTCCTTCACCGAGAGGGCGGCGGACCGCACCACCCGCGCCGCCCGCGGGATGATGGGAATCGAGATGGCGATCACCACGTTGGGCACGGCCGGCCCCAGGATCGAGGCGATGGCGAGCGCCAGGATGAGCTGGGGGAAGGCGAGCAGCACGTCCATCACCCGCTCGAGCAGGAGGTCCACCCGCCCCCCCGCGTAGGCGCTGGTGACCCCGAGGAGCCCGCCCACCGTGCAGCCCAGAAAGGACGCGCTGAACCCGACGAAGAGCGCGATGCGGGCCCCGTACATGATCCGGCTCATGACGTCCCGCCCGAACTCGTCGGTGCCGAACCAGTGCCCGGCGCGCGGCCCGAGGAACTGCGCCCCGTAGTTGGCCTGGTAGGGGTCGTAGGGGGCGAGGGCCTCCGCGAACAGCGCCACGAGGAGCATGGCCACGATGATGAAGGCCCCGCCGGCGCCGAGCGGCTTCGTCCGGACGAACTTCACGACCTCCTCGCCGAAGGTCGCCTGCCGGGCCAGCGGAGCGGTGGCCTCGGCGTGCTCGAGGACCTGGCTGGTCGTGGCCACGCTCAGTGATACCGGATGCGCGGGTCCAGCCAGGCGTAGGTGAGGTCGACGAGGAGGTTCACGATCACGAAGCTGAAGGCGATGAGGAACACGAGCGCCTGCACCACCGGGTAGTCGCGGTGGGCCACCGCGTCCACCACGAAGCGCCCGATCCCGTTGAGCGTGAACACGGTCTCCGTCACCACCAGCCCGCCGATGAGGAAGGCGAACTCGGTGCCCACGAGCGTGATGACCGGGAGCAGGGCGTTCTTCAACCCGTGGCGCACCACCACCGCCCGCTCGCGGAGCCCCTTGGCCCAGGCGGTCCGGATGTAGTCCTCGCGCATGACCTCCAGCAGCGTGGAGCGGGTCATCCGGGTGGTGACGGCCGCGTAGCGGTAGCCCACCGTCACCACCGGCCACACGAGCTGCTGCAGGTTGGCCCAGGGGTCCACCCACAGCGGCGTGAACTCGAGCGGCGGCCCCCAGCCGAAGTAGATGACCAGGAACAGGATGCACAGGATGCCGATCCAGAAGGACGGGATGGCCAGGCCCCCGATGCTGACGACCCGGACCACGTAGTCGACCCAGGTGTCCTGGCGGATGGCCGCCAGCATGCCGAGGGGGATGGCGATGATCACCGACACCATGGTCGCCATGAGGGCGAGCTGGAGGCTCAGCGGCAGCCGGATCAGCAGCTCCTCGGTGACGGGCTGCCCCGTCCACAGCGACTTGCCGAAGTCGAACTGGACCACGCCCCACAGCCAGTGGCCGAACTGCACGAGGATGGGCTTGTCCAGCCCGAGCTGCTCGCGCATGGCCGCGAGCTGCTTGGGATCGATGGCGCCGGCGTCGCCGCCCAGGATCAGGAGGGCCACGTCGCCCGGGATGACGCGCATGATGAGGAACACCAGCGACGCCACCCCGAGCATCGTGGGAATGACCAGCAGCAACCGCTTGGCGATGTAGGTGCGCATGGCCCCTCAGGGCGCCGTCAGCTCAATCCTCCGTGAGCCACACGTCCTGCAGCTTCTGGTTGGAGTAATGGTTGGAGTGGATCGTGTAGCCCTTCAGCTTGGACCAGTGCACGACCCGCCGCGTCCACCAGAGCCCGGGCATGTAGTAGGCGTTCTCCAGCACGAGCTTGTCGATCTCGTTGATCAGCTTCTTGCGCTCGGCCTCGTCGAGGGACCGCGCCTGGCGGGCGAACAGGTCCTCGATGCGCGGGTCGGCGAAGCGGCCCCAGTTCTGCGGGTCGCCCGGCACGTAGCGCCGGAGGAAGTTGTCGGGGTCGTCCATGAACTCCACGCCCGGCTGGATGCAGAGCTGGAAGGTGCCGTTGTCGCGGCAGTCCGAGTACCAGGCCGCCGTCTCGAGCGGGCGGTTCTCCACCTCGATGCCGACCTTGCGCCACTCCTGGATCAGGTAGACGGCGAAGTCCTGGTAGGGCAGGCGCACGTTGCGGTTCTTCAGCTGGAGCTTGAGGCCGTTCGGGTAGCCGGCCTCGGTGAGCAGCTTCTTCGCCTCGGTCCGGCTCTTCTCGCCGTCGCGCCAGAAGCCGGGGTACTTGGCGAGCTCGGCGGGGGCGATGGCCCAGTCCGAGCCCGGGCGCATGAGCCCGCCGACCTCCCGGAGCCCGGTCAGCGGATACAGCACCTTGCCGCCCGTGTAGCGGTCGATGGCCAGCGTGAGGGCCTTGCGCACGCGGATGTCGTCCAGCGGCTTCGCCGTGTTCTGCATGGCGATGCCCCACCAGCCGGTGGCCGACCCCTCCTGCACGGCGACCTTGTCGCCGAGCTGGTTCTTGATCGCCTCCACCTCGGCCACCGGCAGGTCGCGGAACTCGATGTAGGCGCGCCCGGAGCGGACGGCGGCCGCGCGCACCGAGGTCTCGGTGCTGATGAAGAACTTGTAGCCGTCGAGGTACGGCCGCCCATTGACGAAGTAGTCGGGGTTGCGCTCGCCCTCGAAGCTGGAGCCGCGCGTGTAGCTCTTGAACTTGAAGGGCCCCGAACCTACCACGTTCTTCATGAAGTGGTTGGGGTCCTTGTCCAGGTACTTCTTCGGGTAGATCACGTTCCAGGGCGAGGCCAGGTTGGCCAGCAGCGACGCCGACGGGTACTTCAGCTTGAAGACGACCGTGGTGGGGTCGGGCGTCTCGATGCCCCCGATGGCCACGTAGGAGTTCCGCCGGATGCTGCGCGTGCCCTGGGGCGGCGAGATGATCTTCTCGTAGGTGGCCTTGACGTCGGCCGACGTCATCACCGACCCGTCGTGGAACTTGATGTTCGGGTGCAGCTTGAAGGTGTAGGTGAGCCCGTCGGGGGAGGTCTTCCACTCGCGGGCCGCGTCGCCGACGATCTTCGGGTAGTCGTGCGGGTCCAGCTGGAGCAGCGTGCTGTACAGCGGCGCCACCAGCTGGATGTTGGCGAACGTGCTCTCCTGGTGGGGGTCGAGGCTCGGCGGGTCGGCGCCGATCACGGCCAGCAGGACGCCGCCCCGGCGCGGGGTCTCCGCGGCGGTGGCCGCCCCCACGAAGCCGGCCAGCAGGGCCAGCGCGAGCACGAGGACGAGGGTCCGGAGCGCTTGCCTGTCTCTCGCCATCTGACACCTCCGTGCACGAGGAACGCTATCGCACTGGGAGAGCGGCGCGCGGGGCTCCGAGGCGCGCACTCCCCGGGGCTAGGGTGTCCACCCGGCGGCTACCGGGGCGACCGCCGCCGGGCGCCGAAGGTGCGCCGGGAGAGGGCACGACCGGGGAGGGGCCGGGGGCGCTCGACGCGGCGGAAGCTAACAGGCCCTCCCGGTCGTGTCAACAGATGAGTGGGCCAGTCGCCCGCCAGATGCGCAAGCGCGGCACCCGCCGGACGAGTAGCCGCGGCGCCCGCCCCCTGGCGCCGCCTTGCCCGGAGCCCCCGAGTAGGCTACTAAGGGCGTATGGCGCGCGGCGGCCAGCCCATCTTCGACGCCGACACCCACCTCATCGAGCCCGTCGAGCGCATCGAGGCCTATCTCGCGGCCGCCGACCGGGCCCGGCTGGACGCCCAGGGGGCGGCCGTGGCGCGCGTCCCCGGCCGGGGCGGCCTGTCGCGCTACCAGATCGGCCGGCGACCCGCCCTGGACCGGCGGCTCGGCTCGCGCGAGCGCGTCCGGACGCCGGGGGCGGCGGCGCGCGGGGCCCGGGACGGCGGCATGCCCTGGGACGTGCGCTGGCAGGGGCCGCCGTTTCCGGCGGAGGCCGTGAGCTTCGACCCCCACGCTCGCGTCGCCGACATGGACCACGAGGGCGTCGACGTCAACATGATCCTCCCCTCGGGCGGGGTGCCCGCGTTCTGCGGGCTCGAGGACGTCACGCTCGAGCTGGCCATGTACCAGGCCTACCACCGTTTCCTGCGGGACTACTGCGCCCCCTACCCCGACCGCCTGACCGCCGCCATGCTGGCCTCGGGCCGTGACGTGGCCGGCTCGGTGGCCGAGGTCCGCCGCTGCGCTCGCGAGGCGTGGCCGGTCGCCGTCCTGCCGATCTGTCCGCCCGCCATGGCGCTGGACGACCCCGACTGGGAGCCGCTCTGGGCCGCCGCCCAGGAGTGCGACCTGACCGTCGTCATCCACACCTTCACCATGACCGTGCCCTATCCGCCCGGGGTGTGGGACACCTGGGACAGCGTGTTCCTGCAGCGCGCGGCCGGCCACGTGTGGAACGCCCAGCGGAACATGGCGGCCCTGATCGGCGCCGGCGTCCTCGACCGCCATCCCGAGCTGCGGCTGGCCGCGCTCGAGTGCGGGCACGGCTGGCTCGCCGCCTGGGCGGCCCGCCTCGACGAGTTGGCCGAGATGTGCCGGCACGCCCTGCCGCCGCTCCGCCAGCGGCCCAGCGACTACGTGCGCGGCCCGCAGTACTTCCAGAGCATCCAGCTCCACGAGGGCGAGCTGTCCCTGCGCCACGCGCTGGAGGCGCTCGGCGAGGACACGCTGATGTTCGCCACCGACTACCCGCACTCGGAGAGCTGGTTCCCGAAGTCGGTGGACGTGGTGGCGGGCTGGGCGTCCGTGCCCGACGGCGCCCGGCAGAAGCTCCTCTGGGACAACGCCGCCCGCTGCTACCGCCGCGTCGGCGCCCGCGGGGCGGCGCCGGGCCCCGCGCCCGCCGCCCACCCCGCCTGACCCCGCGCCCGGGAAGGAGAGCCCGATGCCCCAGCCGCTGTCCACGGAGATCAAGCAGCTCCTGGACCGTCCCAACTTCGCCCACCTCGCCACCCTGATGCCCGACGGCTCGCCGCAGAGCGTGCCGGTCTGGGTGGGGCGCGACGGGGACCGGATCATCGTGTGCACCGGGGAGGGGTCGCTCAAGGCGCGCAACACCCGCCGCGACCCTCGCGTGGCCCTGTCCATCGTGGACTTCCACGACCCCTACATGGAGGCCCAGCTCCGCGGGCGGATCGTCGAGCGCCGGCCCGATCCCGACCTCGCCGTCATGGACCCCATCTCGCGCAAGTACACGGGCAAGCCCTTCCCCTTCCGCAATTCCGACGGGCGCGTCGCGCTGGTCATGGGGGCCGACCGGGCCCGCTACGCCAAGCTGCCCTTCGAGCACACCCCGCCGTAGGTCCGCGCGCCCTCGTCCTCCCGCGACGCCACGTTCCCGTCGAGGCCGCGCTCCACCGACTATTGACAGTAGTCGGTTCGGCTTCCTATACTTCGCCCGTCGCCTCATGAGCGCCTCGAACCGTCGACTGCGCCGCATCGCGCTGCGCGCGTTCAAGCCCGGGGCGCCGGGCATGGGGTCCGTGCTCGGCGAGCTCGAGACGGCCGTCATGGAGCTGCTCTGGACCCAGCCCGGGCAGACCGTGACCGACGTCGAGCGGCGCTTGCAGCAGTCGCGCCCGATCGCCCACACCACGGTGCTGACGACGCTGGACCGCCTCCACCGCAAGGGCTATCTGACGCGGGCCAAGCGCGGCAAGGCGTTCGTCTACGCGCCCCGGCTCAGCCGGGACGAGTTCGAGCGCGGCCTGGCCGAGGAGGTCCTCGGCGCGCTGCTCGGCCACTTCAGCGCGCCAGCCCTCTCGGCGTTCGTGGACCTCGTGGGCGAGGACCCCGGGGCCCTCGAGCGCCTCGAGACGATGATCCGCGAGAAACGGCGCGACCGGGGCCCGGCATGATCCTCGAAGCCCTCGAGAACTTCATCGTGTTCTCGACCGCGTTCGGCCTGGCCGGGTTCGCGATCGCCTGGGGCATCCGGGCGGCGGCGCGGCGGAGGCCGGACCTGCTGGGCCCCCGCCCGCTCGCGCGCATGTACACGCTGGCGCTCGGCCTGCCGCCGGTGACCGCCGCGTGGGTCGTCACGGCCGCGCTGCTGCCGCGCTGGCGGCTTCTGGAGCACGAGCTCCACGCCGTGCACCCGGATCCCGTCCACGCCGCCCACCTCGTCGGCGCGCTCACGGGCCGGCTGGAGCCGGTGCTCGCGTACACGGTGGTGCTCGCCGTCACGGGGACGGCGCTGTTCATGGGGTGGTCGACGGCGCGCGGCCACCGCCGCCTCGCCTGGGCCGTGCGCCGGCTGCAGCTCGCCGGCGCACCGCCACCGGACCCGAGCCTCGCGATGGTCGAGGACGTCGCCCGACGCCACGGTCTCGACGTGGGCCTGGTCCGGAGCGACAATCCCCTGTCCTTCGTGTGGGGCGTCCGGCGCTCCACGCTGGTGCTCTCCTCGGGGCTCCTCGCCGCGCTGACACCCGCGGAGCTCGCGGGCGTGCTCGAGCACGAAGCCGCCCACCACGCGCGCCGGGACAATCTCGTCAAGCTGGCGCTCGCCGCCTGCGCCGCCGCGTCGCTGGCCGCGCCCCTCGGGCTGCGCCTCCTCCGCTGGCGGCACGAGCAGGTCGAGCTGCTGTGCGACGAGATCGCGACGGCGCGGGGCGCGGCGCCCCTGGACATCGCGCAGGCCCTCGTCAAGCTGCGCCGGCGCACCCGGCGCGCGATGGGGCGGCCCGCGCTGGCGGCGCCCGCCTCGCGCTTCGTCCCCGACGATGACCGGAGCGTGGAGCGGCGCGTCCGCCGCCTGCTCGCCCTCGCGGATGCCGCCCCTGCCCCGCCTCGCCCGCCCGCCCGGCGCGGCGGGGCACCCGCCCTCGCCCTCGCCGCGCTCTTCTTCCTGAGCCTCGCCCTGGTCGGGAGCGCGACGCCGCTCGCGATTCACGCCGCCGCGGAGTCCGTCCTCCAGGCGCTCCAGTAGCCCGCCATGGCGCCCGGCCCCGCGCCCGCCGGCCCCGAACCGACTACCGCTGATCGTCGGTGGATGCGGGCCCTCGCGCTCGTCGTCCTGGTCCTGGCCGCGGGCTGCCGCGGCGCCGAGGCCCCCGAGGCCGCCCGCGTGGAGCCCGAGACGCTCTCGCGCACGGAGTTCACGGACCGCATCGAGACCTTCTTTGAGTACGAGCCGCTCCGGCCGGGCAAGCCGAGCCGCTTCCTCATCCACCTCACCGACCTCGCGGACGGCTCGCCGGTGGAGAAGGCCGACGTCACGCTGACCGTACGCCCCGCCGCGGGTGGGGCCGAGGCGATCGCGCGGGCGCGGGTCGGACGCGTGACGGGGATCTACGTGGCCGCGGTCACCGTGCCGAGCGCAGGCGCCTACACGATCGACTTCCACGTCAAGAACCCGAAGCTCGACGAGCGCATGACGCTCGCCGATTTCCAGGCCCAGTGACGCGGATGACGGGCCGCGCGCTGGCCTTCGTCTCCCTGGTCGTGCTCGTGCCCCTTGCGGCGACCGGGCAGGCTCCCGCGCCCGCGGCACCGCCGCTCACGCTGGAGCGCGCCGTCGATCGCTTCCTCGCGCGCAACCTCGCCGTCGAGGCCGCGCGCTATCGTGTGGACGCAGCGCGGGCGGACCGGCTGACCGCGGGCCTCCGGCCGAACCCCACCCTGACCCTGAGCACGGAGAACCTGAAGCTCTCCGGGCCGACGCCGGTGAGCGAGCTGTACGAAGTCACGTCGAGCCTGAGCTATCCGATCGAGCGCGGCGACAAGCGCCGCCTCCGGATCGAGGCGGCCGACGCGGCCATCTCGCTGGCGGAGACCCACTTCGCCGACACGATGCGCCTGCGCCTGACCGAGCTCAAGCGGGCCTTCTACGAGATCCTCGTCGCCCGCGCGACGCGCGACCACGCCCTCGAGACGCGCCAGGCGTTGGACACGCTGGTCGACTTCAACCGGGTGCGTCTGGAGGAAGGCGCGGTTGCCGAGGGCGAGCTGCTCAAGGTCCGGCTCGAGCGAGGGAAGCACGAGGCCGGCCTCGCCCAGGCGGAGCTGGCCCTGCGCCAGGCGGGGATCCGGCTGCTGGACCTGCTCGGCGAGTCGGACTTTTCGACGGCCGGGGAGGTGACGGGCGCCCTGGACGTCGTGGCGACGGTACCCGAGCTGGCGACCCTCCGGGCCGCAGCGCTCAGCGAGCGGCCGAGCCTTCGGGCCGCCCAGCACACCGTCACGCTGGCGGCACGGCGGGTCGCCGTCGAGCGGAGCCGGGCGACGGTGGACGTCTCGCCCTTCGTGGGGCTGCGCAGAGCGGGGGAAAACAATACCGTCCTGTTCGGGATCTCGATTCCCCTGCCGATCCACGACCGGAACCAGGGCGCCATCGCCCGCGCGATCGCCGAGGAGCAGACGGCCGTGGCCGAGCTCGCGCTGCATCGCAACCGCGTCCTCGCCGAGGTCGAATTGGCCTGGCACGCGTGGCAGACGGCGCGGAGGCAGGCGGCGGCGTTCGAGCGCGAGCTGCTGCGACAGGCGGAGGAGTCTCACGCGATCGCGCTCGCCGCCTATCGGGAGGGGGCGCAGGGGCTCGTCGAGTACCTTGAGGCCCAGCGTACGCTCACCGACATGCGCCACGACCACGCGCGAAGCCTCTTCGAGGCCCACGCGGCCCTGCTACGCCTGGAGCAGGCGGTGGGGCGGGACGTTGGCCGATGAGGCGCCGCCGCGCGTGGCTCGCCCTCGGTGTGGCCGTGCTCGGGACCGCCGGGGCGATCACCGCCGTCGTCGTGGCCCGCCGCCCGGCGCCTGCGCCGACTCAGGAGCCGGTGCCGGCCCCGGCGGCCGAGACCGGGACCGTGAAGTTCTTGATGGAGCAGCAGTGGGCGGTGCGGATGATGCTCGCCAAGGCCGAGCCGGCCACGCTCGCTCGCCAGATCACGGCCACCGGCCGCGTCGTACCCGCTCCCGGCCACCACGCCGTGGTGGCGCCTCCGGTCGGCGGGCTGCTCGACAGCGGCCCGCTGCCGCGGGTCGGCCAGACGGTGGTCCGGGGGCAGACCCTCGCCACCCTGCGCCAGATCCCGACGGCATCCGAAGCCGCCCAGATCGCCATGAGCCAGGCCCAGGCTGACATCGAGCGGGCCCGGCTCGAGGCCGAGCGCCGCCGGCTGGCGGAGACGGTGCGCGAGACCGAGGTCCGCCTGAACCATGCGCGTGTGGAGTTCGAGCGGGCCCAGCGCCTGTACGAGCGCAAGGCCTACGCCCGCCGCCAGCTGGAGGGGGCCGAGGCCGACTACCGGGCGGCTGAGGCCGCCCACGCCGCGGCCGTGGGACAGCGAGAGGCGTTGCACGCCAGGCACCACGCCCCTGCCCCGGCGCCGACGGTCAACTACGCGGTCCAGGCGCCGATCAGCGGCACGGTCGTCCGCGTCGGCAAGGCCCAGGGCGAGCAGGTCGCGCCGGGCGAGGCCATCCTCGAGCTGGTCAACCTGGACGTCGTGTGGGTCGAGGTGCCGATCTTCGAGCAGGACCTGGCCCGCCTGGGCCCGACCGTCCGGGCCGTCCTCAGCACGCCAGCGGCTCCAGGGCGGGAGTTCACCGGCCGGGTGATCGACCTCGGCGCGGTCGTCCACCGGGAGTCGCGGTCCGCGACGCTCGTGTTCGAGGTGGCCAACCGCGAGCGAGCGCTCCGCATCGGCCAGCAGGCCAACGTGCGGCTCGATGCCGGGGAGCGCGTCGAGGCGCTCATGATCCCCAGTCAAGCGGTGCTGGAGGCCGAGGGCAAGCGGTTCGTGTACGTCCTGCGGTCGGGAGAGGAGTTCGAGCGGCGGGAGGTGACCCTCGGAGACGAGCACGGCCACCGCGTGGCGGTGCTCCGGGGTCTCAAGACCGGCGAGCGCGTCGTCACCCAGGGCGCCTGGCAGCTGCGTCAGCACGAGCTCCGGCCATCAGCGCCGGGCGCGCATACGCACGAGACCTAGCACGGTCGTGCTGAATTCGGTCATCGCGTGGTCGCTGCGCAACCGGCTGCTGGTGCTGGTGGCGGCCGTGGTCCTCCTCGTCTACGGCGGCATCGCCACCATCCAGGCCCCCATCGACGTCTTCCCGGACCTCACCGCGCCCACCGTGACGGTGCTGACGGAGTCCCACGGGCTGGCGCCCGAGGAGGTCGAGGCGCTCGTGACGCTGCCGATCGAATCGGCGATGAACGGCACGACCGGGGTCCATCGGGTCCGGTCGAACTCGGCGATCGGGATCTCGATCATCTTCGTCGAGTTCGAGCTCGGGACGGACATCTACCGAGCCCGGCAGCTGGTGACGGAGAAGCTCCAGCAGGTCCGGCTGCCCACCGGGGTGGCCGCCCCGACGCTCGGACCGATCTCCTCGACCATGGGCGAGATCATGCTCATCTCGATGACCAGCTCGCAGACGTCGGCCATGGACCTGCGCTCGCTTGCCGACTGGGTGGTCCGGCCGCGGCTGCTCGGGGTGCCCGGCGTGTCGCAGGTGAGCCTCGTGGGCGGGGAGGTCCGGCAGTTCCAGGTGCTGGTCGACCCGGCCCGCCTCGCTCACCACGGGCTCAGCCTCGACCAGGTGTCGAAGGCGGCGGCGGCCGCCAACGCGACGAGCGGCGGCGGATTCCTCGAGCGGCCGAGCGAGGAATTCTTGATCCGGGGCCGCGCCCGGGTCTACACCCCCGAGGAGCTGGCCGAGGCGGTCGTGGCGGTCCGGGACGGCCGGCCCGTCCTCCTCAAGCACCTCGCCACGGTGCGCATCGGCCCCGCCCACAAGCGCGGCGACGGCAGCTTCAACGGCGCCCCGGCGGTGGTGGCCACTATCCAGAAGCAGCCACACGCCAACACCCTCGAGCTGACGCGCCGGATCGAGGAGACGCTCCGCGCCCTCGGCCCCAGTCTGCCGCCCGATGTGCGCGTGGATACGGCGGCCTTCCGGCAGTCGGACTTCATCGAGCGTGCGGTCGGCAACGTGAAGGCCGCCCTGGTCGAGGGCGGCGTCATGGTGACGATCATCCTGTTCCTCTTTCTCTGGAACTTCGGCACCACGTTCATCTGCCTGACGGCCATCCCGCTGTCGCTGGTGGCGGCCGTGCTGGTCATGAGCTGGTTCGGGATCGGCATCAACACGATGACCCTCGGCGGCCTGGCCATGGCGATCGGCCAGCTCGTGGACGACGCCATCGTGAACGTCGAGAACGTCTTCCGGCGTCTCAAGCAGAACGCCCAGCGGCCGACGCCCGAGCCGAGCACGACGGTGATCTTCAGGGCCTCGAGCGAGGTCCGCGGTTCCATCACCTTCGCCACGCTCATCATCGTGCTGGTCTTCCTGCCCCTGTTCAGCCTCGGCGGCTTCGAGGGGAGCATGTTCGCCCCGCTCGCCGTCGCCTTCATCGTCTCGATCACGGCCTCGCTGGTCGTGGCGTTGACGGTCACGCCGGTCCTCGGCTTCTACCTGCTCAGCCGCGCGAAGACGCTCCGCCACCCGGGCGACGCCTTCGTCGTGGCCTGGCTGAAGCGCCGTTACGCCCGACTGCTCGGGTGGGTCCTGCGGCACAGCGGCGCCGTCGTCCTCGCGGGGGTGGCCATGCTGGTGCTCGCGCTCGCCGGCGTGCCATTCATGGGCCGGGAGTTCCTGCCGCCCTTCAACGAGGGCACCCTGAACATCAATGCGAGCCTGCCCCCGGGGACGGCGCTGGCCGAGTCCAACCGCATGGGCGCCGCCATCGAGCGGATTCTGAGAGAGACGCCCGAGGTCGTCTCGACCACGCGGCGGACCGGCCGCGCCGAGCAGGATGAGCACGCGGCCGGCGTGAACACGAGCGAGCTGGAGGTGGTGCTCCGCGACGTCGGCCGCCCCCACGCCGCGGTGCTGCAGGAGATCCGAGAGAGCCTCGGTCGCCTACCAGGGGTCGACGTCGAGATCGGCCAGCCGATCTCCCACCGGATCGACCACCTCCTCTCGGGCACGCGCGCCCAGATCGCCATCAAGCTGTTCGGCCCCGACCTCGGGATCCTGAGGACGAAGGCCGGTGAGATCCGGGACTCGATGGCCAAGATCCCCGGGATCGTCGACCTGCTGGTCGAGCCGCAGGTCGGGGTGCCCCAGGTCCAGATCAACCTCGATCGACGGGCCGCGGCGGCCGTCGGCCTTCGCGCCGAGGACCTGGCGGAGACCGTGGAAACCGCCTTCAGGGGCCACGTCGTCTCCCAGGTCCTCCAGGAGCAGCGGACCTACGACATCGTGGTTCGCCTGGACGACAGCGTCCGGCAGTCGGTCGACACGATCCGTCGCACGCTGATCGACACCCCCAGCGGGGCGCGCGTGCCGATCGGCCAGGTCGCCGAGGTGCGGGTCGACGCGGGACCGAACACCATCAACCGTGAGAACGTGCAGCGACGCATCATCGTGCAGGCCAACGTCGCCGGCCGCGACCTCGGCACGGTGATCGCCGATGGCCGGCAGGCCATCGCCACGGGGGTCGCGCTCCCGCAGGGATACTTCGTGCAGTACGGCGGCCAGTTCGAGTCGCAGGAACGTGCCGCGCGCCAGATCACCCTGCTCTCCGCGGCGGCTATCGGCGGCATCTTCCTCCTGCTCTATCTCGCGCTCGGATCCGGGCGACTGGCCGCGCTCGTCATGGCCAACCTGCCGCTCGCCCTGATCGGTGGGATCGTCATGGTCTTCTTCGCCGGCGGCACGCTGTCGATCGCCTCCCTCATCGGCTTCATCACGCTATTCGGCATCGCCACGCGAAACGGCATCATGCTCATCACCCACTACCGTCACCTGCTGGAGGAGGAGGGGGCGGGTTTCCGTGATGCCATCGTTCAGGGGTCGATGGAGCGGTTGAGCCCGATCCTGATGACAGCGCTCGTCGCCGGCATCGGTCTGGTGCCGCTGGCCCTCGGTGCCGGCCAGCCGGGCAAGGAGATCCAGCAGCCCATGGCGGTCGTGATCCTCGGCGGGCTCGCGACGTCGACGGCGCTCAACATGATCGTGATGCCCGCGCTGTACCTGAGGTACGGCCGCACGGTGGCAGGTCGGGCCCGCGAGGCGCCGGCGACGACCGGCGCGGCGGCCCTGGCCGACTAGCAAGTCGCGCCGAAGCCGCCGGCGCGGGGCTGGGCGCCCGGCTACTTCACGGCGCCCGCGGTGAGACCGGAGACGTAGTAGTCGAGGAAGAACACGTACAGGATCACGATGGGCACCGAGCCCAGCACCGCCCCCGCCATCAGGGATCCCCAGAAGTAGATGTCGCCCCGGATCAGCTCGCTGGTGACGCCGACGCTGGCCGTGATCTGGTCCGAGGACGACGTGAAGGTCAGCGCGTAGATGAACTCGTTCCACGACAGCGTGAACGCGAACAGCGCCGCGCACACGAGCCCCGGCACGGCGATGGGCAGCACGATGCGCCAGAGGGCCTGGACCCGGGTCGCCCCGTCCACCATGGCGCACTCCTCGACCTCCTTGGGCACCGTGCGGAAGTAGCCCATGAGCAGCCACGTGCAGAAGGGCACGAGGAAGGTGGGATAGGTCAGCACCAGGGCCCACTTGGAGTCGCCGAGCCCGAGGAAGTTCACCACCTGGGCGAGCGGCAGGAACAGGAGCGAGGTGGGCACGAGATAGGTCACGAAGATCCCCGTCCCGAAGCTGGCCACGCCGACGAAGCGGAGCCGCGCCAGCGCGTAGGCGGCCACGGTGCCGATGACCAGGGACCCCGTCGTCGCCAGGAGCGTCACCAGGAGGCTGTTCTTGGTCCAGGTGAGGAAGCCCGTGTCCCAGAGCAGCTTGGCGTAGTGGCCGAGGGTGACGCCCTGGCGGATCAGGAGCGGGTTGGTCTGACGGTCGTAGAGCTCCCGGTCCTGCTTCAAGGACGTCACGCTCATGTGGTAGAACGGGAACAGCGCGAAGACGAGGAAGGGCAGCAGCAAGAGGTGCGCGCTCACCTTCCACCAGAAGCGGCGGCGCGACACGCTGGCCGCCGCCGGGACCTGCTCGCGCGCCACGTCCGTCGCCATCAGTAGGCCTGCCGCCGCACGAACCGGAGCTGCGCCCACACCACGAACACCAGCACCGGGAACAGGTAGAGCGAGATGGCCGCGCCCTCCCCGATGCGCCCGGTCTCGAGCCCCACCTGGCGGGAGAGGGTGGCGAAGAGGTGGGTGGAGTTGATCGGCCCCCCGTGGGTCAGCACGTAGACGATGTTGAAGTCGCTGAACGTGAAGATGGTGGAGAACAGCACCACGATGGCCAGCACCGGCTTGAGGAGCGGGAGCGTGACGTACCAGAAGCGCGCCGCCGGCCCCGCCCCGTCCGCCTCGGCCGCCTCGTACAGCTCCTTCGGGATGGCCACCAGCCCGGCCAGGATCGTGATGGCGAAGAACGGGAGGCCGCGCCAGACGTTGACGGTGATGACGGCGGCCATGGCGTGGTACTTCTGGCCGAGCCAGTTGGGCCCGGGCGGCGTCAGGAGCCCCAGGTTGATGCCCACCCAGTTCACCACGCTGTAGAGCGAGTCGAACATCCACCACCAGCCGAGCGTCGAGAGCGCGGTCGGGATCACCCAGGGCAGGAGCACCGCCCCGCGGATGGCCCGCTTGAACCAGAGCTGCTGGTTCAGCAAGAGGGCCAGCGACATGCCGAGCACGAGCTTGAAGGCCACCGCCCAGCTCGTGAACACGAAGGCGTTCTGGAACGTCTGCCGGAAGGCGTCCGACCGCCACAGGCTGATGAAGTTCTGGAGGCCGACGAACTCGCTGGGGCGGCCGATGAAGGCGTTGGACAGGGCGAGGTAGATGGCCATCACGAACGGATAGGCCACCAGCAGCACGAGGAGGATCAGCGCCGGGGTGACGAAGAGGGGGCCGAGGAGGTGCTCGCGGTCGAGCCACTCGCGGAGGCGGCCCCGCCAGGAGACCCGCGGCAGGGTGGCCAGGCGGGCGCCGCCGACGGCCATCTCGCTACGCCCTCGCGCCCGCCCGGCCCCTCACTCGCTGCCTCACCCGGCCATGATCTTCTTCATCTCGGACTCGGCCCAGGCCACCGCCTCCTTGGTGGGGGTGCCGCCCACGGCCTTGGCGATCATGTGCGGGAGGATGAACGAGTTCGTGATGAGCTGCACCTTGTCGCTGGGCGGGGCGGGCCAGCCGTAGATGTGGTACTGGACCCCCTCGCCCTTGAGGCCGGCGAACTTGGGATCGGTCTTGAGCACCGGGTGGTCCAGCAGGTTGGCGTACACGGGCAGGTTGAAGGCGTCCCCGGACATGATGTACTCGTCGTAGACCTCGCGCTTGCCGAGCAGGTAGCGGATCCACTCCTTCGCGAGCTCCACGTTCTTCGAGAACTTCCAGATGCCGATGGAGCGCGGCACGTCCGTCTCGTGGCGTCCGGCCGGCCCGGCCAGGCTCCGGTGGTGGTTGATGCCGTCGGCCGTGACCAGCTTGCGGTTGCGGGCCACGATGTAGGCGCTCACCGGGTTGTGGATCCAGCTCGACTTGCCCGCCTGGATGGCCTGGTTGTTGCTCGCGTCGGTCCAGGACAGCACCTCGGGCTCCATGCAGTCCCGGAACATCTTCTTGTACCACTCGACCACCTGCTCGGTGGCCGGCGAGTTGATGCGGACGGTCCGACCGTCCTTGTCCACCTCCATGCCGCCGTGGCACCAGAGCACGGGCCCCGCCGTGGAGATCGAGTCGTAGTTCTGGGCGATGGGGATGCCCACCGGGTGCCCCATCTTCTTCAGCTCCTTGCCCACCGTGTAGAGGTCCTCCCACGTGTCGGGGATCTTGAGGCTCGCCTTCTTGAACAGGTCCTCCCGGTAGGTGGCGACGAAGTAGGCGTGGTACTGGGGGACCGCCCGCCACACGCCCTTGACCTTGGCCGCCTCCTCGGCCGAGGAGATGGTCTTGCCGTGCTTCTTCTCCATCTCCGCCACGAGGTCGGAGACGTCCACGAGCTGGGGCTCGTAGAGCCACGGGAAGTGCATGCGCATCTCGACCAGGTCGTGGCCGGCCTGGCTCTGCACCTCGGAGGCGTACTTGGCCGCTTGCTGGGCGTGGGCGATGTGGTCGATGCGCAGCTTGATGCCGGTGTCCTTGGTGAACCGCTGGCCGATCTCGGCCAGCTTCTTGTCCGAGTCGGGCGCGAAGTTGTTCCAGCAGAGGTAGGAGATCTCCCGCTGCTGGCCCCGCGCGGGCGGGACGCCCGTCGCCAGGATGCCGGCGAGGCCGGCGGTGGTGGAGCCGAGGAACCGGCGGCGGCTGATGGCGGTCATGGGTCGGCCTCCCTGTGGGTCCGGCGATGGTTCGAGAAACGGCTTGGAGCGTAGTCCGTCGCCCCGGACTTGTCAAACGACGGGGCGCGTCGCCTCGGCCCGCGCCCGCTCACCGGGCCTCGCGCATGGTGAACGAGAACTGGCTCTCCACGACGTGCCCGTCCACCGACAGCACGCGGTACCGGACGGTGTAGGCGCCCGCGCCGAGCGGGCGGAGCCCGACCGAGAGCCGCTTGGGGTCGGCGGGGTCCACCCGCGCGTCGCCCGTGTCCACCCGCTTGCCGTCGCCGTCGACCACGGTGAGGCTCGAGAACGCGGCCTCCAGCCGCTCGTTGAACCAGAGACGCACCTCCGTGGGCGCCCGGGTCAGCACCGCCCGGCGCGTCGGCGACGACTTCTCGAGATAGGCGTGAGCCCAGCCCGAGCCGGGGGCGGCCAGCCCCGCCGCCAGGACCCAGGCGAGGACGCGCCCCCGCCGTCGCGGGCGGGTCCCGGGCCGGGGGCGCGCCATCAGCCGGCGCCCCGGCGGAGGCCGCCGCCCGCCAGGAGGCGCTCGAGGCCCTGGGCCAGGGCCCAGTCCTCCCGGGTCGTGATCTTGACGTTCCACGGCTCCACCGGCACCAGCGCGATGGGCTGGCCCGCGGCGAGCAGGACCTCCGCCGTCCCGGGGTCGCCGCCCGGGTCGGGCGCCCCACGCGCCACCGCCCGCGCGAACGCGGCCCGCGAGAAGGCCAGCGGCTTGCGCGCGAGCCAGAGCCCCTCCGGGGAGGCGAGGCGCTCGACCGCCCGCTCCCCGCCCCGGTAGACGTGCTCGGCCACCCGGGCCGCGGCCATGGCCGCGCCGTGGGCCCGCGCCGCGGCCAGCACGCGCCGGCACAGCTCCGGGGTGACGAAGGGATGGACGACGTCGTGCTGCAGGATCAGCGGGGCCCGGGAGGCGGCGAAGAGACGCATGGCCGTGTCGAGCCGCGTGGCCCCGCCGGCGAGCAGCAGCACGTCGCCCTCCGGGGGCACGCGCACGGCGTCGAGGCAGTCCTCCGGCACGCCCGCGATCACCCGGGCGGCGACGGTCCGGACCACGGCGATCGCGCGGTCCACGAGCGTCTCGCCTCCGAGCCGCAGCAGCGCCTTGGGCCCGAGCCCGAGGCGCTCCCCGCGCCCGGCCCCCAGCACCAGCGCCTCCACCTCCGCGTCCCGGTCAGCCACGGGTCCTCGCTCGCCGGCCGAGGGCCCGCGCGCGCAGCCGGAGCTCCTCGAGGGGACCGAGGGCCAGCCGCCGGAGGCCGCGGGAGGACCAGGCGCGCGTCCTCAGGTCGTGCCAGGCGCGAGCGACCGGCGCGCCGGGCGCCGTCGGCATCGCCGCCGGCAGCCGCTCGCCCCGGGCCAGGGCCGCGCCCGTCTCCAGGATCTTCTCGGCCACCCGCAGGTGGTTGCGGCCGTCGGTGAACGGGCCGTACAGGCCGCGGGCGCACCGGCGCCGCGCCGCCGCGCGGGCCCCGGGGGCGCGCAGGCCGGCGGCCACCGCCCCGGGAAGGTCGGCCGGGTCGTGCACCTCGTCGCCGATCTCGCGCCAGCGCCAGATGATGTCGTCCGGGTCGTAGGCCGGGTCGGCCGTGCGCCGAGGGTTGCTCACGAGGACGATGGGGCGGTCGAGGGCGAGGAACTCGAAGATGACGCTCGAGGCGTCGGAGACGAGCAGGTCGGCGGCGAGCAGGTAGGGCATGACGTCCGCGTGGGTGTCACGCACCAGGTGCACGCCCGCCGTCCCCGCCGCCAGCCGGGCCCAGCCCGCCATCCACCGGGGCCGCCAGTCGGCGATGACGGGATGGGGCTTGATGATCACGTTGACGGGGCCGGCCTCGCCCCGGATGAGGTCGACCAGGCGCGGGCCGAGCAGCCCGGCCGAGCTCAGCCCGAGGTTCCAGGTGGGCGCGTACAGCACCGTCGGGCGGCCGGGGTCCAGCGGCAGGGCGGCCGGAGGGTCCCGGCGGAACAGCGGGTCGACCTGCGGATAGCCGGTGCGCCAGTAGGCGCGCGGGCTCGCGCCGCCCCGCTCGTAGGCGTCGAGCCTCGCTTCGGCCCCCACGCACACGAAGTCGAACCAGCGCGCGCTCGGCCGGCGGGGCAGCCGTCTCAGGATCGCCTTGTCGACGAGCCCGTGGCGCACGTTGACGATGGCCGCTCCCGGGAGGCGGTGGCGGAAGTGCTCGAGGTGCGCGTGGCTCGCCAGCACCAGCACGTGCGGGTCGAAGGCCACGACGGCCGACCGGTCGGCCGAGACGAGGCAGGCCGCCCGTCCGCTCAGGGCGTCGTGGACGGGCTCGAGGATCGGCCGGTGGAAGGGCAGGTGCGGGAAGAACGCCACCCGCATTTCAGGATCCGGCCGCCGGCGACGCCGGACCGCCCCCTCAGCCCCCGCCCTCGGGCATGGCCGCCCGCGTCAGCCCCGGGAGGCGACGAGCGGGCACGGCAGGCGGGCGCCGGCGTGGAGCACGATGCGTTCCTGGCGCATCATCTGCCAGACGGCCGGATCGTCGGCGGCCAGGAGGGCCACCACCTGGTCGATCCGGATGCCCTGGCGCCGGAGCGCGCGGACCGCGTTGACCACGGTACGGCCGGTGGTGATCTCGTCCTCGATCAGGATGACGTGGTCCCCGGCCCGGAGGCCGTAGACGTGGTGCACGGTGCCCAAACCCGAGTGCGGCTCCTCGAAGGAGACCGCGCCGGGCAGGGCCAGGGCCAGGCGCGTGGACAGGATCAGCGGCCGGCCGACGACCTGCGCGAAGGCGAAGGCGGGCAGCGACCCGCCCTCCGGCAGCCCCACCACGTAGTCCACCTCCGCCGAGTCCACGCGCGCGGCCAGCTCCCGGACGAGGCTCAGGAGCTCCTCGGGGTCCATGGCGCCGTAGCGGCCGTCGAGCCGGTGGGCCAGCTGGGGGCGATCCTGGTTCGCTGCGGGAACGAGCAGCGCGGTGGAGAGCACGCTCGTGAAACCGGATTCACTCGCGGCCATGAGTCGCCTCACCGTAGCAGGGCCCATCCCGAGGGTCAAGGCGATCGCCCGCCGCCGAGGCCGACGCCGCCGGCCCCGCGGCAAGGGGCGTGGACGGCGCGGGGCGACGGCCGTATAGTCTACCGGCGAGCCCGGCGGCCGGCTCGTGACGAGGCGTCCAGCATGAGTCCGGCGCGGTCGGGCGACTGGTTCCCCAAGCAGACCATCGGCTCCTTGCCGGCGCGGGCGGCCCGGCGCTGGGGGGCGCGCGAGGCGCTGTGCTTCCAGGGCCGCCGCCTCACCTTCGCGGAGCTGGCGGCGGGCGTCGACCGCGTGGCCAAGGGCCTCGTCGCCGCCGGCGTGCGCCCGGGCGAGCGGGTGGCCCTCTGGATGGTCAACCGCCCGGAGTGGCTCGAGGCGGCCTTCGCCGTCATCGAGGTGGGCGCGGTGCTGGTGCCGATCAACACGCGGCTTCGCACCGACGACGTCGCCTACATCGTCGACCAGTCGGGCGCGTCCACGCTGATCCTGGCCGAGCGGTCGGGCCCCGTCGACTACCTCGGCATGGTGCGGGAGCTGGCGCCGCTCGGCGCGCCGCCCGGCGCCACGCGTCTGCCGAAGCTCGAGCGGCTCGTGCTCCTGTCCGACGCGCCGCGGCCCGGGACCGTCGGGTGGGACGCCCTCCGCGCGGGGGGCGCCGCCGTCGACGACGGGGCGCTCGCCGCCCGCGCCGCCGCCGTGGACCCCGAGGACCTGGCGTTCCTCATGTACACCTCGGGCACGACGGGGTTCCCCAAGGGCGTCATGCACACCCACCGCATGATCCGGAACGTGGTGGACCGCGCCTTCCGGCTCGCCATCACCCCCCACGACGTGATCATGATGTACCTGCCGCTCTTCCACCTGTTCGCCTTCTCGGAGGGCATGCTGACCTCGCTCGTGACCGGGGCGCGCCAGGTGCTCACGGAGGGCTTCGATCCCGTCGAGAGCCTCGAGCTGATCGCCCGCGAGCGCGCCACCGTGCTCCACGGCTTCGACACCCATTACAAGGAGCTGCTGGAGGCCCACGAGCGCGCCCCCCGCGAGGTCAGGTGCGTGCGCACGGGCATCCTGGCCGCCGGCATGGGCAGCTCCGTCGCCATCGCCCGCCGGGCGCGGGCGCTCTTCGGCCCCCTCGTGTCGGGCTACGGGATGAGCGAGATCGGCGTGGGCGTGACCATCGGCGCGCTCGATTCCACCGAGGAGCAGTCCTGCGAGGCCTCGGGCGCCCTCGCGCCGGGCTACGATGTCCGCATCGTCGATCCCGAGACGGGGCGCGAGCAGCCGGGGGGGGTGCCGGGCGAGATCCTGGCCCGCGGCTACACGCTCATGCGCGGCTACTACGACAAGCCCGAGGCCACCGCCGCCGCCATCGACGCCGACGGGTGGCTCCACACCGGGGACATGGGCCTCGTGCGCGCCGACGGCCACCTCCGCTTCATGGGCCGCTACAAGGACATGCTCAAGATCGGCGGCGAGAACGTCGACCCCATGGAGGTCGAGGGCTTCCTCATGAGCCATCCCGCCGTCAACCTGGCCGCCGTCGTGAGTTATCCGGACGCCCGGCTCAGCGAGGTCGGGGTCGCGTTCGTGCGCCCGGAGCCGGGCCACGCCCTCACCGAGGCCGAGGTGATCGCCCACTGCCGGGGGCGCATCGCGAGCTTCAAGATCCCTCGCCACGTCCTGTTCGTGGAGGACTTCCCCATGACCAGCTCGGGGAAGATCCAGAAGGTCAAGCTCCGCGACGAGGCGCTGCGTCGCCTGCCGGCCCCGGCCGCCGAGCCCCGCCGCGCGTAGGGTCGGCTGCCCCGCCCCCTGGGCAGGGTGCCCGGGTTCCCGGGGGCCCCGCCGGCGCCGCCGCCCGCCCGCCTAACCCGAGGCCGCGCGGCCCTTCCGCTCGCTCGGCGGGCCGGACCGCCCGGACGGCTGCCGCGTCCGCTGTGCAGCGTCGAGCCCCGCCCCCGCTCCCCGACGGCGGCCAACGCCCCGTCGGGCCGTCGCGATCGCGCGGTCAAGCCTCCTGGCGCGGATCGTGCCCCCGGCTCGGTCAGGAGACCGCGCCCGGCGGCGTGGTCGGGGGAGGGCGATGCGACGCCAGGGTCTGGTGGGGGCGAGCTCGATCGGGGTCGCCCTGGTCCTGTCCGCCGCCCCGGGGTGGCCGGCGGCGGCCGAGGCCCCCGTCACCCGGTACGTCGACGGGACCGACCCGACCTGCGGCGGCCGGAGCCCCTGCCACGACTCGATCCGCGCGGCCGTGAGCGCGGCGCAGCCGGGCGACACCGTGCAGGTGGGGCCCGGGACGTACGTGGAGCAGGTCGTCGTGGCGGGGAAGAACTCGGCGCCCGGCGCCACGGAGGCGAGCCGCATCGTGATCGAGGCCGACCCCGCCGCGCCCCCGGGCGCCGTCACGCTCCGCGGGGCGGTCACGCGCTGCACCCGGGGGCACGCGATCCTGGTGCAGCAGTCCCGCTACGTCACGATCCGGGGCTTCACCATCACGGGCGCCGGCGGGGCGGCCATCGCGCTCCTCGGAGACCACAACGGCAACCATGCCGTCCACGTCGAGCGCAACCGGATCGTCGCCAACGGGAGCCCGTCCTGCAACGGCGGCATCACCATCGCCCGGGGCAACCCGGGCACGCTCATCGTCAACAACCTGATCCACGGCAACGGCCGCAGCGGCATCGCCACCCTCGACACCGACGGCGGGCCCCACGACATCGTCGGCAACACGATCCACGGCAACGGCTGGCACGGCGTCAGCGTGAATCGCCAGCATCGCGTCCTCCTGGCCAACAACGCCATCACCCACAACGGGACCGGCGCCAGCCACCACGGCGTCAGGCGCGAGGGCGCGAGCCACCCGGACCCGGCCGGCATCCAGCTCCTCCACAACCTCGTCTGCGGCAACCGGGCCGGCGAGATCGGCGGCCCCGTCCTGGATCCCTCCGACGCCGGCAACCTCACGCCCACGGGCTCGGAGGGTCCGGGGGTGAGCGCGAGCCCGGCCTGCGCGAGCCTGGCCGCGGTCTACGCGGAGGCGCAGGGGCCCGACGGCCTGGATGGCACTGCCGACGACGGGCTCGCCCCCGCCCGGGGCTCCCCGCTCGTCGACCAGGGGCTCGATCCCCGCACGCTCCCGTTCCCGGCGTCGCGGCGTGCCCTGCTGGAGGCCGACTTCCTCGACGCCGCCGCCCGGCCGCGCCCCGCCATCCCCGGGGGCGCCGACCGGTTCGACATCGGGGCCATCGAGCTCGCCGTGTCCGGCGGCGCGCCGCCCATCGTCGGCTTCGTCCAGCCCCAGGCCAGCGCCTTCCTCCGCGGCCCGGTGACGGTGGCCGCCGAGGCCCGCGACGCCGACGGCATCGTGGCCCTCTCCCTGCAAGCCGCCGGTCGGCCGCTCGCGGCCGAGCCCGTCCCGCCGCCTCCGGCCCCGTCCGTGGCGGTGGCCGCGACGTGGGACACCGCCACCGTGGCCGACGGCGCCCACACCCTGACGGCCGACGCCGTCGACGGGGCCGGCCAGCGCGCCAGCGCCCAGCGGGGCGTGATCGTGGACAACACGCCGCCCGACACCGCGATCACGGCAGAGCCGGCCAGCGCCGCGGCGGCCACGGCCAGCTTCGCCTTCACGGGGAGCGACAACCTCAGCGCGCCCGAGACGCTCGTCTTCGCCTGGCGCGTGGACGGCCAGCCGTTCGGCGCCTTCACACGGGCCACCTCGGCGACGGTGACGGGGCTCGACGCCGGACCCCACACCTTCGAGGTGAAGGCGCGCGACCAGGCCGGCAACGAGGACCCGACGCCCGCCGTCCGCCCCTTCTCGGTGGCGAGCCTCCTGGTCGCCATCACCGATCCCGCGGCCGGCGCGACGGTGCCGCCGGGCGTCGTGCTGGTGCGCGGCACGGTGACGGGCGCGGCGGGCGAGGTCGGCGTGCTCGTGAACGGCGTCATGGCGGCCGTGGAGCCGCCCGCCTTCCTGGCCCTGGTGCCGGTCTCGGCCACGACGGGGACGCTGACAGCGGTCGCCACGACCCCGACGGGCGAGGGCGCGAGCCACACGGTCGCCATCGCCGTCTCCGCCGAGACGCCGCCCGACCCCGCCGTGGCCCTCACCGCCAGTCCCCGCCAGGGGGCCGCCCCGCTCGCGGTGACGCTCACGGTGCGCACCCTGGTCGCGGTCAGCGCCGTCGCCCTGGATCTCGAGGGTGACGGCGTCGTCGACGTCACCGGGCCGAGCCTGGAGGGGTCCCCGTTCACCTATTCCCGGCCCGGCCTCTACACCCCCACCGTCACCGTGACCGATGCGCAGGGGACCGCCCGCACGGCCCGGACCGTCGTCCGCGTCCTCGACCCGGCGGCCCTGGACGCCCAGCTCAGGGCCAGGTGGGCCGCGCTGAAGGACGCCCTGCGTGCGGGCGACGTCCCGGCCGCCCTCGTCTTCATCACCGCGCGGTCGCGCCCGCGCTACGAGGCGCTCTTCCTGGCGCTGGGCCCCCGTCTCTCGGCCATCGACGCCGTCCTGACCGACCTGACCCTGGACGAGCTCGGCGCGACGGAGGCCTTCTACACCATGTCCCGGGCCGACGACGGAATCCCGCTCGTCTTTGAGGTCAGGTTCGCCGTGGACGATGATGGGCTCTGGCGCATCCACAGCTTCTGACACCGCGCGCCCGGGAGGCATGCCGTGCGACACCTGCTCCTGACCCTGCTCGTCGGCCTCGCCGCCCTGGTCCACCCGGCCGGCGCCGATGGGCCGTGGCGCGGCCAGGTCGTGGACGCGGAGACGGGGCGACCGCTCGCGGGCGTCGTGGTCCTCGCCTTCTGGACCCGGTCGACTCCGAGCCTCGGGGGCTGGGCGGCGACCGAGTACCACGCCTCCGAGGAGGTCGTCACCGGCCCCGACGGCCGCTTCCTCATCGGCTCCCGCTGGTCCTACACCATCCCGCTGGTCGTCAAGGTGCAGGGGCCCGAGTGGCGCGTCTTCAAGCCGGGCTACGGGGCGTGGCGATACCCCCACGAGGACGCCGTCGATCACTTCTCACGGGGGCAAGAAACCGAACTGAGGCTCGAGCCGCTGACGACAAAAGAGGCCCGTGTCGCATTCATGCGAGCGATGAGTGTTCCCGTCCACGTTCCCGTCGAGAAGAGGACCCGGTTGATGGACGCCCTGAACATCGAGCGGCTCCATCTGGGCTTGGGAGGGGACCTCAAGTGACATCGAAACTGGTCACGATGCTTCTTGCTGTCCTCTTTGCCCTCACACGCCAGGCCGGCGGCTACGAGCCAGACACCCATCGAGAGATCGCCGTGCGGGCGGCCCAGCCCGGGGTCTCGACGCTCCATGACGTCATGAAAGACGAGCTGGGCATTGAGCGCGGTGTCGATCAGACGTTCGCGGGGATCAGGGTCCCCGACCTCATCGGCGAGGGGGCGGCCGCCGAGGACTCCCCGGACCCGCGCGTGCTGAACCACTTCCACAACCCGCTCCTCGCCTGGCCCAGCGCGGGGCTGCGTGTGGGCGCCGCGCAGCTCGGCCAGTCCTCCGCGCTCTGGCAGCAGAACCCCGCCCAGGACGCGGCGCTGGGTGGAGGGGGGAACTGGTCGTGGCCGGACGCGCGCCAGCGGTACTTCACCGCCCTGACCGGCGCCGCCGCGGACGGCGGCGCCTCGCGCGAGCAGCGCGACCGGGCGCTCGCCGAGACCTTCCTCACGCTGGGGCACCTGACCCACCTCGTCCAGGACGCCTCGGTGCCCGCCCACGCGCGGAACGACCCGCACCTCGTGTTCGAGGGCTACGAGGCGTGGGCGGAGCGCGCGCGGCTCGCCGGAGCGTCCGGGGACGGGCCGCTGTTCCTCCAGTACCTGGCCGGGCCGCCCGTGGCCCCGCCCGCGGCGATCTTCACGCCGGGGCCCGCCGAGGCCCCCGTGCCCGTCGGGCGGCTGATCGACGCCGACAAGCTAGACGCGTCCGGGAACGCGGCGCCCCTCGAGGACCCGGCTCTCGGGATCGCCGAGTACACCAGCGGCAACTTCCTGAGCGACGACAGCATCTTCACCGCCGCGTTCCCCCTGCCACGGCGGGAGAGCCTCGGGCTCGACGCGCCGGTGCTGGTGCCGGTGGGCCAGGGGTTCCAGCGCTACTTCGCGAAGGTCGCGGACGGGGAGCGCATCACCCACTTCGTCGCCGAGTCCGTCCTCTTCCGGTCGGCGGCCGAGGCGGCCGGGCAGCCGGTGGCCCAGGCGCTGACGCTCACCCGTCGCACGTACCGGGACTACGCGGCCCGGCTCGTGCCCCGGGCGGTGGGCTACTCGGCCGCCCTGCTCGACTACTTCTTCCGGGGGCGGCTGGGGGTCTTCGGCGACACGCTGGCCATGGGCATCGCCAACCTGACCGAGGAACCCCTGGAGGGCACGCTCGCGCTCTACTATGATGACGAGGCGGACCGCCGCCACCCGGTGCCCGGCGCGGTGTGGACGACGGCGATCGGGGCGTCCGGGTTCCTCGGCGGCCTGCGCTTCCAGGCGCCGGTGGCGCCGCCGCCCAGGGAGCCGGACCGCTACGTCCTCGTCTTCCGCGGCCGCATGGGGGACGAGGCCGACGCGGTGGCGGCCAAGGCCGTGGTCGTCCCGTCCGTCATCGTCGTGCGCCTCGTGAGGCGGAGCGACGGCGCGCCCTATCCGGGCACGCGCGTCTCGACGGTCGACGCGGCGACCGGGGCGGTGCTGGACGAGGCCGTGACGGACACGGCGGGGGCGGCGAGGCTCAAGTGGCGGCCGGGCCGCTCCGCGCTCTTCATGATCCGCCCGTTCCCCGTCTACTGGGCCGGCCAGGGCCGGTTCGCCGGCACCCGGGACGGCGCCCGGGCGGTACAGGCGGCGGACCTCGACGCGGAGGGCCGGCTGGTGGTGCCGATCCCGCTTCTCGCCGCCGACTGGCCGGAGGCGACCGATCCGTGCACGGGGTACGCCGTCCACTCGAACCACGACAACGCCGTCATCGAGGAGGGCTTCCCGCTGGAGGGCAACCGCCTGCTCCTGGTCACCGCGTTCCACGCCGTCGAGCGCGTGAGCTTCACCCGGGACGACACGGGCGTGGAGGTCGTGCTGTGCAGCCGCGAGCTGTCCTCGTGCCTGTCGTCCGTGGAGGAGCACTTCGTGGCGGAGGACCTGAACCGGGTGGGCCAGGTCGTGGGCGCCCTCGGCCGCGACGCCTTCTCGGTCCACTCGCGCCAGGTCTTCGCCCTGTCGGAGGACGGCGTCATGGGTGATCTCCTGGAGACGATCTGCGTCACCCAGAACGACGGCCGGGGCCAGGTCCTGCCGGTGACCATCGCCGAGCGATGAGCGGCGGCGTCCGGGTCGAGCTGCCCTACGGGGAGGCGGCGCTCGCCGCCGAGCTGCCCGCGGGGACGCGCCACCTGTCCAACGTCGAGCGCGCGGCGCTGCCGCCCGTCGAGGACCTGGCCGGCGCGGTGCGGGCGGCGCTGGCCGCTCCGGCCGGCCTGCCTCGCCTCGAGGCGCTGGCGCGCCCGGGCGCCACGGTGACCATCGCCTTCGACGACCACACCACCGGCTCCTTCGGCCCGATCCGCGCGGTGGCCATCCGGGCGGTGCTCGACGAGCTGGACGCGGCCGGCGTCCGCCGCCGCGACGTGACCCTCCTCTGCGCCAACGCCCTTCACCGCATGCTCCGGCGGGAGGAGCTGGCGCTCCTGCTCGGCCCCGAGCTGGTCGCGGAGTTCGGCGACCGCCTGCGGTGCCACGACGCCGAGGACCCGGAGCTGATCGTGGACCTCGGGGCGACGCCCGCCCACGGCTATCCGGTCGAGGTCCACCGGGCGGTCGCCGAGTCCGACCTCACCGTCTACGTCAACACCAACTACATCCGCGGCTTCACGGGGGGCTGGAAGTCGGTCTGCGTGGGCCTGTCGACGTGGCGCACGATCCGCGTCACCCACACGCCCGACGGCATGTCCATGTCGCTGTCCCGCAACCGCATGCACGCCGTCCTGGACGAGATGGGGCGCCACCTCGAGGGCCGCCTGGGCAAGCGCGTGTTCAAGATCGACACGGTGCTGGCCGATCCGCACCGCGTGGCCCGGGTCTTCGCGGGCTCGGTGGACGAGGCCCGGCGGCGCGCGCTGGCGGCGCTGGCCGAGGTGTATCCGCCGCGCCGGGCGGCGAGCCCGGAGCCCGTCGACGTGCTCGTCTATGGCGTGCCCGACTCGAGCCCCTACGCGATCCTCTCGTCGGTGAACCCGATCCTCACCCTGATCTCCTCCGGGCTCGGCTACCTCGGCGGCCTCATCGAGGCGGTGGGGGCGCCGGGCTGCACCGTGATCATGGCCGCCCCCGCCCGGGACGCGTGGGACCGGGTGGCCCACGCCTCGTATCCCGAGGTGTGGGAGCGGATCCTCCCGGAGACGCGCGACCCCTACGAGATCAGCGAGCGCTTCGGGGAGGACTTCGCGCACCGTCCCGACTACGTCGACGCCTACCGGCGGCGCTTCGCGTTCCATCCCATCCACGGCATCCTCGCCACCCATCCCCTGAAGCGGCTCCGTCACGTCGGGCGGGTCATCGTGGCCGCGCCGCAGGATCCCCACGTGCCCCGGCACCTCGGCTTCGAGGTGGCGGGGACGGTGGAGGAGGCCGTCGAGCGGGCGCGGCAGATCCACGGGCCCGACGCGACCATCGCCCACGTCGAGCAGCCGCCGCTCGTCCGCTAGCCCTCGGCCCCATCGGCGCGCCCTTGGCCCCGGCCCGGGGCCGGGATACTCTACCGGTCGAGGAGGACGGGAGCATGAGCGCGACGCAGGCAGCGGGGCCGTCGGTCATCGAGCAGCTCGCGGCGTACGTCACGGGCGAGTCCTTCGACAAGCTGCCGGAGGCGGCGCGCGGGGCAGCCCGCCGGGCGATCCTCGACACCCTGGGCGTGATGCTGGCCGGCTCGGTGGAGCCGACGGCGGAGCGGGTGCGAGAGCTGATCGCGCACCGGCGCGGCCCCGGCGAGGCCACCGTCGCCGGCACCGGGCTCCGGGCGGGCGTCGAGGACGCGGCCCTCGCCAACGGGACGGCCGCCCACGCGCTCGACTACGACGACCTCCAGCAGTCGCTCTCCGGGCACCCCTCGGTGCCCGTGCTGCCCGCCGCGCTGGCCCTCGCCGAGCGCGAGCACGCCTCGGGCGCGGCCCTCGTCGCGGCCTTCGTGGCGGGCGTCGAGGTCGAGGCCAAGCTCGGGCGGGCCCTGAACCCCGGCCACTACGAGACGGGCTGGCACGCCACCTCCACCCTCGGCGTGTTCGGGGCGGCGGCGGCGGCCGCCCGCCTCCTCGGTCTGCCGCCGGAGCGGACGGCCCACGCCCTCGCCATCGCCGCCTCCCTGGCGAGCGGCCTCAAGGCGAACTTCGGCACCGACGTCAAGCCGCTCCACGCCGGCCACGCGGCCCGGTCGGGCCTGGAGGCGGCGCTCCTCGCCCGGGCCGGCTTCACCGCGAACCCGCGCGCGCTCGAGCACGACGACGGGTTCGGCGCCGCCTACGGGCGGGGCGGGGCGCCGGCGTGGGATCTGGTGACGGCGGGCCTCGGCGCCCCCCACGAGGTGGTGGACCCCGGCATCGGCGTCAAGCGCTACCCGGCCTGCGCCAGCACGCACCAGGCCCTGGACGCGACACTCGCCCTCTCGGAGGAGCACGCCGTCGATCCGGCGGCGGTGGAGGCGGTCGAGTGCGGCGTCTACTATCTGGCCCCCCACCAGCTCATCCACGAGCGCGCCGACACGCCGCTGGAGGGCAAGTTCTCCATGGCCTATTGCGTGGCGGTGGCCCTCCTGGACCGGGCGGTGGGTCTCGCCCAGTTCACCGAGGAGCGGGTGCGCCGCGCGGATGTCCAGGCCCTGATGCCCCGGGTCCGCATGTTCGTCCACCCGGAGCAGACCACGCGCGACTGCCTGCCGACCCGCTTCAGCGAGGTGACGATCACGCTGCGGGACGGCCAGCGCCTCGCTCGCCGGGTCGGCCTCGCCAAGGGCCAGCCCCGGAATCCCCTCACCGACGACGAGCTGGCCGCCAAGTTCCGGGACTGCGCGGCGCGCGTGCTGCCGGCCGGCCAGGCCGACCAGGTGATCGCCGCCGTCCACGGCCTCGACGCCATGGCGGACGCGGGCGCGCTCGCCCGGCTCCTCGCGCCCGGACGCTGAGCCCGGCCGGCCCCGGCGCCTACCGGCGGCCTTCCACCACCACGTCCAGGAGGTGGGGCTTGCCGGAGGCGAAGGCCGCGGTGAGAGCCGGGGCCACCTCGGCCGGCCGCGTCACCCGCGAGCCGGCCACGCCCATGCCCCGGGCGATTTCCACGAAGGACAGCTCGGGTGGGGCGAGATCCATGTGGACGTAGGGCCGCTCGGCGCGCACGCCGAACCGCTGCCGGTAGGCGTCCATGTTGTGCTTCAGGATCCGGTACTCGCGGTTGTCGAGGATCAGGAAGACGACGGGCAGGTCGTGGTGGGCGGCCGTCCAGAGGGCCTGGATGCTGTACATGGCCGAGCCGTCGCCGGAGAGGGCGAGCACCGGCCGGTCGGAGCGGGCGAGCCTGACGCCGAGGGCGCCGGGAAGGGCCTGCCCGATGCCGCCGCCCCGCGCGCCGAAGTAGTCGCCGGGCTCGGCGAAGGACAGGGTCCGGGCCAGGTCGATGCTGGCGGTGATCGCCTCGTCCACGACGATCGCGCCGGGCGGCAGCGCGCGGGCCACCTCGGCCATCAGGCGCGGGATCGAGATGGGCTCGGCGTCCCACCGCCGGGCGGCCCGCTCGCGCTGGGCGGTGGCGTCCGCCTCGCGGAGCGCGCGCAGCGCCTCGGCGCGGGCGGCGGCCGCCTGGGCCAGCGCGGGGCCGCCGCGGCGCTCGAGGGCCGCCCGCAGCGCGCGCAGCCCGGCGGCCGGGTGGGCGAGGAGCCCGGCCCGCACCGAGAAGTTCCGCGCCAGCCGCTCGGGCGCGTCCTCGATCTGCAGGATGGCCGCCTCCGGCGGGAACGCCGCGCCGGGGGCGAACCACACCTCCTCGAAGAAGGGGCCGCCCACCAGCAGGACCGCGTCGACCCCGTCCAGCGCTCTCCTGATGGCCGCGGCGTCGAAGGGCAGCCCCCCGCGGTAGCTCGCATGGGCGGTCGGGAACGCGGTGTGCAGGCGCAGCCCCTCGACCCAGACGGCGGCGCCCAGCGCCTCGGCCAGGCCCACGAGCTCCCGGTGCGCGCCCGCCCGCGCCACGTCGTCGCCGGCGACGATGACGGGGCGCCGGCTCTCGAGGAGCGCCTCCGCGACCGCGGCCACCCCCGCCGGGTCGGGCTCGTGACCGACGTGGAGCGCGGCCGGCGGCCACGCCCCCTCCGCCGTCTCCTGCTCCAGCACGTCGATGGGCAGCGCGACGAACACGGGGCCGGCCGGCTGGTCCTGGGCCACCTTGAACGCTCGGTGGAGCGCCGGGGCCAGCTCGTCGGCCCGCTCCACCTGCAGGCTCCACTTGGTGACGGGGGCCGCCATGGCCGCGAGATCGTGGCCGAGGAGCGGCGCGCGCAGCCGCATCCGCGTGTCCTGCTGGCCGGCCGTGACGACGAGCGGCGAGTTCGCCTTGAGGGCGTTGTACAGCATGCCGATGGCGTTGCCGAGCCCCGGCGCCACGTGCAGGTTCACCACGCCGGGCCGCCCGCTGGCCTGGGCGTAGTAGCTGGCGGCGCCGAGCGCCACTCCCTCGTGGAGCGCCAGCACGTAGCCGATCTGCGGATGGGCGGCGAGGCTGTCGATGATCGGGCTCTCGGTGGTCCCCGGGTTGCCGAAGACGTGGCGCACCTCGTGGGCCACCAGCGTGTCCATCAGGACCTGCCGGCCGCGCACGCGCCCGGCCCCCGTCAGCGCCGGACGGCGGGGAGCACCCGCTCGGCGAGGAGGCGGATGCTCCGAAGCACCTTGGCCTGCTCCATGCCCGGCCACTGGACGCGGAACACGAAGCAGCCCACGCCGAGGGCGTCGACGTAGCGCAAGAGCTCGCGCGCGCAGTCGTCGGGGTCGCCGATGACGAAGCGGTCGCGCGCCAGCTCCTCGAAGGCGAGCGCGAAGCTCTCGCCGTCCGGCAGCGCCTTGTCCTGTCCCCACGCGCCGTAGGCCTGGTACTTGGCCTCCAGGTACGGCCGGCACTCCTGGATGGCCGTGCGGCGGTCGGGCGCGACGTACAGCTCCTTGATGATGGGCAGCTCGGCCGGGAACGGCTTGCCCGCCGCGCGGAGGGCGGCCCGGTACAGCCCCACCTGCCGCTCCAGCACGTCCAGCCGGGCGTGGGGGTTGATGACCCAGGCGTCGGCGAGGCGCGCCGCCCGCTCGACGGCCGCGTCGTTGTTGGCGGCGAACCAGATGGGCGGGTGCGGCCGCTGGACCGGCTTCATGACCAGGCGCGCCTTGGTGAGGCGGTGGAACCGGCCCTGATGGGTGACCTCGTCCTCGACCCACAGCCGCTTGATGACCTCGAGGCTCTCCAGGAAGCGGGGCACCCGCTCCTTGCCCTGGATGCCGAAGGCCTCGTACTCCTCCTCGCGGTAGCCGAGCCCGGCGCCGAAGATGAAGCGCCCCTCGGTGATGACGTCGAGGGTGGCCACCTGCTCGGCCACGTCCACCGGGTTCAGCAGCGGCAGGAGGAGCACCGTGGCGCCGACGTGCATGGAGCCGGCCTCGGCGGCCAGCCGGGCGAGGGCGGGCAGCGTCTGCACCTCCTGGAACGGCGTGGACAGGTAGTGCTGCCCCATGACGATGAGGTCGAGGCCGGCGTCGCGCGCGGCCCGCACCTGGTCGACGTGCTCGCGGAACCGCTCGACCATCGACACGCCGGGCGGATGCTGCTTGGAGACGATCAGGCCGAACTTCATGGGCTCCTCCCGTTCCGGGTGGGGACGCGACGGCTCAGGCCGCGATGATGCCACAGCCGGGCCGCCCGGTCACCGGGAGGTCCGCGGGTCGGCGCGGAGGCAGACGGATGACGTCGGGGCGGGCCGTCCAGGTCCGCCGGCACCCACCTGGCGACTGCATAGGCCTAGCCATGCGGACGCTGTGGAGCCTGTGGGCCCGCTTACGCCTGGGGATCGGGCACTTGCTGAACGCGGTCGGGGTGCCCGGCGTGGTCATCCCCGGCGAGTACCGGGCAGAAATTACCGAGGCGATCATCCACGTCCGGATCGGACCGCTGTTCACGATCGTCAGCGTGAATGGCGTCGACGTCTACTTCCACCGCTTGACGGGACGGATCGACGGCGTCGGGCTCAGCCCGGGCGCTGATTGCACGCCGGGCTCAGCTCCCGGATCAACTCCACCTGACGCGCCGCCCGCCCCTCCTCGGCCGCCACCAGCTCGTAGGCCCAAGCCGTCGGCGTGAACATCGTGATGCACACGTTGTCGCCGCTGACGTGGGCCAGCAGGCGGGCTTGCACGTCCCGGCTCTCGCCCACGTAGATGATCGACGACCCGTTGGAGATCACGTAGACGCCCGGGGCGGAGGGGGCGTGGTCCAGGATGCCTTGCCGCGTATAGGGTAAGTCCGGCGTCCCCTGCCAGGGCATGCCCCCGTCCTCCTGAGTGCTCGTCGTCCTGCGCCTGCCCGCGGGCCGCGTCCGCCTCCAGGAGGCCCCGCCGCCCGCCGGGCGGCGCTCGATGCCGTGCCTTTCCAACCTACCACGCGCCGACGCGCCCCGCGCCGAGGGGCCGCCCCACGGTCGAACGGTCGACGCGGACGCGGCGCCTGGCCGCAGGTCCGCGCGGACAGGACGGCGGCCGGTGTGGTATAGCGAGGGACGGAGGTGACCGCATGAAGATCCTGTTCACGCCCAACCTCATCTGCCCCGCCCTCGGGCCCGGCGACCGCGCGCGGATCCTGGAGGCCGCCGGCCCGGACGCCACCCTGGTGGAGGCCCGCGAGCCCGAGGGCCAGCGGCAGGAGATCGTGGACGCCGACGTCCTGTTCGGCCGGGTCGCCCCCGAGACCTTCGCGCGCAACCGGCGGGTCGTCTACTACCACTCCATCGGCGCGGGCGTCGACGCCATCCTGACGCCCGAGCTGGTGGAGAGCGCGGTGATCCTCGCCAGCGAGAAGGGCGAGGTGGGCATCCATCTCGCCGAGCACGCCTTCGCCTTGCTGCTGGGGCTCACCCGTGGCCTGCACACCGCGCTCCGGCAGCCCGACTACACCCTGCGGGAGCCGATCCGGCGGGCGCAGCGCGAGCTCTGGGAAGAGACCATGGGCATCGTGGGCTTCGGCGGCACCGGCCGGGCGGTGGCGGCCCGGGCGCTCGGCTTCGGCATGCGCGTCCTGGCCGTGGACGTCGAGGACGTGGAGCGCCTGCCCGGCGTGGAGGCGGTGTGGAAGCCCGAGCGCCTGCCGGAGCTGCTCGCCGCCTCCGACGTCGTCGTCATCGGCCTGCCGCTGACCAAGGCCACCCACCACCTCTTCACCCGCGACCTCTTCCGGCAGATGCGCCCGAACGCCATCCTGATCAACGTCACGCGGGGCGCCATCGTCTACGGGGAGGACCTCGTGGCCGCGCTCGACGAGGGGCTCATCTGGGGGGCCGGGCTCGACGTCACCGATCCCGAGCCGCTGCCCGCCGGCCACCGGCTCTGGAGCCACCCGCGCGTCATCGTCACCCCGCACACGGCGGGGGGCTCGCCCCGCCGGGCCGGTCGCGTCATCGACACCTTCTGCGAGAACCTCCGGCGGCGGCGCGACGGCCGTCCGCTCCTGGCCCTCATCGACAAGCGCAAGGGGTACTGAGCGTGGCCGCCGCGCGGCGCCGGCAGCGGCGATGAGCTGGGACCCGGAGGTCGACGAGCTCGGACGGCGGCGGGAGCTGGCCCGCCGCATGGGCGGGCCGGAGAACGTGGAGCGCCAGCACAAGGCCGGGCGCCTCACCGTCCGCGAGCGCATCGACGCGCTGCTCGACGCCGGCTCGTTCGCGGAGACGGGCTCGCTCGCCGGCAAGGCCACCTACGGGCCCGACGGCGAGGTCCAGGCCTTCCAGCCCGCCAACTCCGTGCTCGGCACCGGCCGCATCGCGGGCCGCCGCGTGGTCGTCTGCGGCGACGACTTCACCGTGCGGGGCGGCGCCGCCGACGCCGCCATCCACGCCAAGCAGGTCTACGGGGAGCGCATGGCGCGGGAGCTCCGGCTGCCCATCGTGCGCCTCGTGGACGGCACGGGCGGCGGCGGGAGCGTCAAGACCTACGAGCAGACCGGGCGCACCTACATCCCCGGCAACCCCGGGTGGGACCTGGTCGTCGCGCTCTTGTCCGAGGTGCCGGTGGTGGCCGCCGCGCTCGGGCCGGTGGCCGGGCTCGGCGCCGCCCGCGTCGCCCACTCGCACTTCGCCCTCATGGTGCGTGGCGTCTCCCAGGTCTTCGTCGCCGGCCCCCCGGTGGTGGAGCGGGCCTTCGGCGCCCCCGTGGGCAAGGAAGAGCTGGGCGGCGTCGGCATCCACGGCGACAACGGCACCGTCGACAACGTGGTGGACTCGGAGGCCGAGGCCTTCGCCCAGATCCACCGCTTCCTCGGCTACCTGCCGCCGAACGTCTGGCAGCTCCCGCCGCGCGCCACCCCCACCGACGATCCCCGGCGCCGGGACGAGGCGCTCCTGTCCCTGATCCCGCGGAACCGCCGCCGCGGCTACGACCCGCGCCGGCTGGTCGCGCACGTGGTCGACGAGGACTCGCTGTTCGAGCTGGGGCGCACGTGGGGCCGCTCCCTCGTCACGGCGCTGGCCCGCCTGGACGGCTACCCGGTCGGGATCGTGGCCTCCGACCCCCGGCACGCGGGCGGCGCCCTCACCGCCGACGGCTCGGACAAGCTCGCCCGCTTCGCCGACCTGTGCGACACCTTCCACCTGCCAGTGGTCCACTTCGTCGACCAGCCCGGCTTCCTCGTCGGCGTCCCGGCCGAGCGCGCCTCGACCATCCGACGCGGCGTGCGCGCGCTGGCCGCCGTCTACCAGGCCACGGTGCCGTGGGTCTCCATCATCCTGCGGAGGGTGTTCGGCGTGGCCGGCGCGGGCCACGGCAACGTGCAGGCGCTCAACCTCCGCTATGCGTGGCCGTCAGCCGACTGGGGCTCGCTACCGCTGGAGGGCGGCATCGAGGCGGCCTACAAGCGCGAGCTGGCCGCGGCCCCCGACCGGGCCGCGCTCCTGCGCGAGATCGAGGCCCGGCTCAACGCGGTGCGCTCGCCGTTCCGGGCCGCCGAGGTCTTCAACATCGAGGAGATCATCGACCCGCGCGACACGCGGCCCCTGCTCACCGACTGGGTGGCGCTGGCCTACGAGCTGGAGGCCACGCGCCTGGGCCCCAAGGCTCGCGGGGCGCGCCCCTAGCCGTCAGCCCCGCATCACGCGGGTCGGCCGCCAGGGGCTCGCCCGATGGGCGGTGAGGTAGGCCGCCCGCGAGAACACCTTGGCCAGGACCAGGCCGGCGACGAACCCGCCCACGTGGGCCCAGAAGGCGACGCCCCCGCCCTCGCGCCCCAGGCTGATGAACCCGCCGAGGACCTGGATGGCCAGCCAGTAGAAGAGCATGGTCCACGCGGGCAGCGCGACCGAGGTGAGGAAGAAGCCGATGGGCACCAGACACCACACCCTGACGTGCGGGTAGAGGATGAGGTAGGCGCCCATGACGCCGCTGATGGCGCCCGAGGCGCCGACCATGGGCACGGCCGAGGCGGGGTTGGCGAACACCTGGCCGAGGGCGGCGGCGAGCCCGCAGAGGGCGTAGAACCAGACGAACCGGCCCCGCCCCATCGAGTCCTCCACGTTGTTCCCGAAGATCCACAAGAACCACATGTTGCCCAGGATGTGCATCCAGGAGCCGTGCAGGAACATCGAGGTGATGAGGTGGGACACCTGGGGACCGGGGTCGGTCAGGCACACGAGCCCCTCGCCCATGGGAAACGCCGTCCCCGGGCGCACGGACCCGGTCAGCTCCCCGGGGATCAGACCGAACTCGCAGATGGAGCGGGCCAGAGGCGCCGTCATGCCCCCGCCCTGGACGAGGATCCACACGGCGGCGTTGGCGGCGATGAGGCCGACGGTGATCAGCGGCGGGCGCAGCGTCCGGTTCTCGTCGTGGTAGGGGAACATCAGGCGCTCCTCCGGTCCGCGGCCATGACTTCAGCGTACACCCGGGAACGGATCGCCGGCCGCCGAGGCGGCGTCGCGCACGCTGGACCTGGCTCGCCCGGCTCTCACGACGATGCCGGCCAGCAGGAGCACGACGCCGAGCGCGCCGGCGGCCGCCAGCACGGGGGCCGACGCGGATGGCAGGGCCGAGGCCAGGCCGACGGCCAGCCCGCTGCCGAGGACGACGGCGGCCAGCGTCAGCGCCGCGAGCCCGATCCAGCGCGCGAGCTGGGCGGCGACGACCCCGGCCCCGATGTGGGCCTCGCGGGTGCGGCCGGCAAGGTCGGCGGCCTCGAGCAGGACGACGAGCCCGAGGCCGACGGCGGCGGCGCCGAGGACGTCGGCGGGGCCGCCCACGAGCCAGCGGACGGCCGCGTACTCGGCGACGAAGAGGCAGGCGGCCACCGTGACCGGCCGGCGCCAGCGGCCGGCCAGCCCCGTCACCGCCAGCAGCAGCGGCAAGAGCCCGGCGCCCGCCACCGCCGGCGTCGGCAGCGCGGCCAGGGGCGCCGCGTAGAGCCCCAGCGCACAGGCGCCGCCGAGGAGCTGGATCATCCGGCGATGGCCAGTCGGGGCCGCCGGCGGCCCGAGCCCGCCAGCGCGACGTCCAGGGGCTCCGCGGGGTCCCAGGGCAGCGCCGGGATGCCCTGGCGGCGGAGGTCGGCGAGCTGGGCGCGACGCTCGAGCGCCCAGAGCCGACAGGCGAGGGCGACGCTGCGCGCGGGGCCGAGCGCGGCGCGGGTGATCTCCACCGGCGAGACCACCAGCGCGACCAGGTCGAAGCCGCGCGCCGAGAGGTCCAGCGCCGCCCGGGTGAAGCGCCGGTCGAGCAGCGGCGTCACCGCGACGACCAGGGCGCGGGGCGGCAGCACCCGCGGGGGCACGACCCCCAGGTCCTTGGCCACGTAGGTGAAGATCACGCCGGCCCGGCCGAGGGCGTCGGCGAGCCGCTCGTACTGCACGCGCCCCGAGGCCGGCCTCACCCAGTCGATCACTCCTCCGTAGCTCACGAGCCCCACCCGGTCCTTGCGCGCGAGATAGGCGGTGGCGAGCGAGGCCGCCGCCCGCACGCCGTGATCGAGCGTGGTGCCGGGCGGCACGCCCACCTCCGCGAGCGTGTCGAGCATGATGACGACGTCCGCGTTGCGCTCGCGCTGCCGCTGGGTCACGTGCAGCGTGCCGAGCCGGAGCGAGGCCCGCCAGTTCACCTGGCGGATCCGGTCCCCGGCCGTGAACGGCCGCACGTCGCCCGGCTCGATCCCCTCGCCCAGGGCCGGCGAGACGTAATCGCCGACCGACGCCTGCGGATGGACGGGACGGGGCAGGGTCCGGAGCGGCGTCGGCCGCGGGTAGACGCGCAGCACGTGCGGCATCACGCAGCGCCCCTCCCAGGCGCGGAGGCCCGACCGGTCGCGGGCGCGGAAGACGATGGTGCCGAGGTCGTGGACGCCGCGCCCCGGGAACGCCACCTCGTACGTGAAGCCGGCCGGGTGGCCCGGCCGCAGCCGGAGCGCCGCCCGGCGGCGGCCCGCGGCCACCACCGCCCCGGCCGGCAGGGGGCCCAGCACCTCGAGGAGAGCGACGGGGCGGTCGGCCGTCGCCGTGACCGTCACCGTGACGTGCTCGCCCTCCAGGATGCGGTCGGCCGAGACCGCGTGCTCGACCCGCACGGCCGGGGCCGGCGCGCGGCGCGCCAGCGCCCCCAGCGCCAGGAGCGGCCCGAGGCCGACGAGCACGAGCTCGACGCGCGCCGACAGCACGGCCAGCGCGGCCGCCCAGCCGGCCGCCGCCAGGAGCCCGAGCGCGAGCGGCGTCACCCGCGCCGTCATCGGAGGTCGGGGCCCGGCGCCGGGACCTGGGCGAGGAGCCCCTCGATCACCTGGGCGGCCGAGACGCGGGCCGCCCACAGCTCCGGCCGCAGCACGAGCCGGTGGGCGAGGGCCGGCGCGGCCATCGCCTTCACGTCGTCGGGCAGCACGAAGTCGCGACGGGAGAGCGCCGCCAGGGCCCGGGCCAGCTTGAGCAGCGCCAGCGTCCCGCGGGGCGACGCGCCGAGCGCCACGCGGTGGTCGGCGCGGGTCGCCTGGACCAGGTCCACGATGTAGCGCTCGACCACCGGGGCGACGTGCACGTCCTCCAGGCTCGCCTGCATGGCCAGCAGCTCGGCGCGCGAGACCACCGGCGCGACGCCGACCGCGTCGTCGCGGCGGCGCCGGCGCCGGCCGAGGATCTCCACCTCCTCGTCCCGGTCGGGATAGCCCACCGCCAGGCGCATGAGGAACCGGTCGAGCTGGGCCTCGGGCAGCGGGTAGGTCCCCTCCAGCTCGATCGGGTTCTGGGTGGCGATCACGAGGAACGGCCGCCCGAGCGGGAAGCGCTCGCCCTCCACCGTGACCTGCCGCTCCTGCATGGCTTCCAGCAGGGCGCTCTGGGTCTTCGGGGTGGCCCGGTTGATCTCGTCGGCCAGCAGCAGGCTGGTGAAGACCGGCCCCCGCCGGAACTCGAAGCGCCCCTCGCGCTGGTCGAACAGGAAGCTCCCCGTGATGTCGCTCGGCAGGAGGTCCGGCGTGAACTGCACCCGCTTGAAGCCGAGGTCGAGCGTCTCGGCGACGAGGCGCGCGATGAGCGTCTTGGCCAGCCCCGGGTAGTCCTCGATGAGGATGTGCCCGTCGGCGAGGAACCCGGCCAGGACCTGCTGGAGCACCGCCGCCTTGCCGACGATCACCTGGCCGAGCGTGGCGAGCACCTCCTGGCAGCGGTCGGCGACGGCGTCGAGCTTCACGGGCGCCTCTCGATCTCGGCGATGACGCGCTCGAGGGCGGCGAGCGAGGGGCCCCGTCGCCCGAGGCCCCGGCGGGGGGCGGGGCGCGGGAGGGGGTCACCGGCCAGCGCCGCGAGACGCGGCCACAGGATCATGTCGAAGTAGCGGCGGCTCCGGGCTCCGAACCGCACGTCGTCCCAGAGTCCCAGGACGCGCTCGTCCACCGCCGCCGGGACCGCCCGCGCGGGCGGGGCGTCGAGGAGCGACACGGGCTCCGGCTCCCGGGCGCCCCGGGCCCAGCGGAGCGCGCGCGTGCACCCGATCGCCACGAGCAGCGCCGCGGCGCCCCGGAGCGCGAGGCTCCGCCAGCCGGGCGCCACCGCCAGGTAGGCGGGAATGGCCGCGAGCAGGGCGAGCCCGCCCACGAGAGCCCCGCCGACGAGCCGGCGCCGCGACCGCTCAGCGCGCGGCGGCATCCGGCTCTCGGGGCGCCGCCGCCGCCCGGATCTCGTCCAGCGCCTGGAGCGCCCGGTCGCGCTCGCCCGCGCCGAGCGCGTGCTGGCTGAAGCGCGCGCGCTCGAACAGGCCGGTCAGCGTGGGCACCGCCGCGCGCGGCACGGGCAGGCGCCCGAGGGTCTCGCGCATGAACTCCATCGGCGTCAGCCAGGGCTTGCGCTCCACCCCCGACGCGGCGGCGACCCGCTCGAAGCGCGCATAGCAGCGGATGATCGCCCGCCGGGCGTCGGGATCGGTGCGCAGGTCCTCCAGGCTCTCCTCCACGGCGGCCTCGAGCGGAGCGGCGGCGGCCGGCTCGCCGTCGTCCTCGGGCTCGGGCCGCGGGGACCGGTCCCCGAGGGCGACCCAGAGCGCGAAGCCGAGCGTGCCGAGGCCGACGGCGACGGCGAGGATGCCGAAGGTCCAGATGAAGACCGGCGGCGCCAGGGGAGCGGCGTCGCCCGTGAGCCCCCCGCCGGCGCCGGGCAGCGCGGCGCCGAGGGCGAGGAGGCCGCCCAGCGCCCCGCTGCGCGACAGGAGGTAGGCGAAGGCCATGAACCCCAGGATGGAGACGATCTGGGTCAGGGCCCGGACCCAGGCCGGGATGCGCGGGGCCTCGAAGGCCCGCTCCACGAGCTCGCCGCGCTCGCCGCGCCGCGCCCGGCTCCGCCGCAGCACGTCCCCGAGGAAGACGAAGGCCGCCAGGACGAACAGGGTGACGATGGCCCGCGTCAGCTCGGGCGGCAGGTGGATGACCCCGCGCACGCCGTCCTCGCCGGCCTCCGGCGCCGCCATCCGGACGACGGCCGCCAGTGCGGTCACGAAGCCGAGCGCCAGGGCGGCCCAGGTGAGCCAGGCGGTCACGACGGACACGATACCCCCCGGCCGACCGAACGCAAGCCCGGCCGTCAGGGCGGCGCGGCGGTCACCGGGACGCCGCCTCCAGGACGAGCGTCGGCACGCCGCACGTCTTGTCGCGCACGGTGAACACCCGGGTACCGGGCCTGCGCCCGGCCCGCACCTCCGAGACGTCGAGCCCCGCCCGGGCGAGCCGGGCCCGGGCCGCCTCCGCGTCGGGCGCGCGCCACGAGAGCCCCCACAGCCGGTCCGGGCCGGCCGACGGGCCCGACCCGAGGTCGTGGGCCAGCTCCACGATCAGGTCGCCACAGCGGAAGAACTGGAGGCGAGCGCCCCAGTCCGGGCTCGAGCGGTCGAGGCGCAGGTCGAGCCCGAGCCGCGCGCCGTAGAGCGCCGCCGCGCGCTCGGGGTCGGGCGTCCTGATCACCACGTGGTCGAGGCCCGACACGGCCGCGGCCGCGTCGCCCGTGGGCGGCGAGGGGGGCACCGGGGTGAGCGGCTCGACCAGGAAGACCCGCACGCCGTGGGTCGCCTCCGTCGAGGCGCGGACCCGCCGCCAGCGGCGGCGGCCGCCGCCCGTGCGCTCGACGCTCTCGCCTGCCGTCACGGGCTCGGGCCCGAGGCCCACCCGTTCGAGCCGGCGCGCCGCGCGCTCGGCGTCGTCCACCGCGAAGGCCAGGCTCGCCAGCCCCTCGCCCCGCGCGTCGAGCTGCCCGCGCAGCCGATCCCCCACCGCCCCCGCCCCGGCCGGCGCGATCAGCTCCACCGCCACGTTGGCGAGGCCGAAGAGCGCCGTCTCCACGCCGCCGGCGGGCGCCGCCCGCCACGACGGCGCCCGGCCGAGCAACGCCGCGTACGCCTCCACGCCGGCGGCCAGCTCGCGCACCGCGATCACCACGTGGTCGAGGCCCTGGATCATGGCCCGGCACTGTAGCGGTCGGCGCCGGACGGCGCAACCCGACGGGTCGCGCGGGCCCGCCCGTCCGGCGCACGGGTCTGTCGTACGATGGGGAACGCCATGAGCGGCGTCCGGGATCTCGTCGAGGGCCACTACGGCCGCGGCCGGATCCTCGAGGCGCCGCCCCGACCGGGAGGACGACGCATGACGCGCCGCCGCGCCCTTCTCGCGCTCCTCGCGCTCGGCGCGCTCGGGACGGGGCGCCCCGCGTGGGGAGAATCCACCCGGTCGCTGGACGCGGTCGTCGAGGCCAGCTATGCCCTGCCCGTCGAGCGCTACGGACACTGGGCCCTCGGTCGGCCGCACGAGTACGCGCGGCTCACGGCCACCACCGCCGGCGGCCGCCGGCTGGTCTTCGACCTGCCGGAGGACGAGGTGTTCGAGGACCTGGCGCCCCGGATCGTCCGTCTCGCCGCCGGCGAGCCCGAGAGCCTCCTGACCATCGTGAGCCACCGCGCGAACGGGGCCCGCCTCGTGCTCCTCCGCTCCCGCGGGGACCGGCTGGCGATCCACGCCCAGGGCCCGCCCATCGGCCGTCCGATGCGCTGGCTGAACCCCGTCGGGGTCGCCGACCTCGACGGCGACGGGCGGGCGGAGATCGCCGCCGTGCTCACCCCGCACATCGGGGGCACCCTGACCGTCTACCGCCAGCGCGGCCCGGACCTGGTCCAGGTCGCCGCGCTCTGGGGCTTCTCGAACCACGTGTTCGGCTCGCCCGAGCTCGCGCTCTCGGCGCCGGCGGCGATCGCCGGCCGGATGCGCCTCCTGGTGCCCGACGAGACGCGGCGCCGCCTGCGGATCATGGCGCTGGAGGACCGCCACCTGGTCGAGGTGGGCGCCTGCGCGCTCCCGGCGCCGATGGACGGCGCCCTCGCCCCGCTCGGGCCCGAGCGCGTCTCGGTGGGCATCGCCGCCGGCCGCGAGGTGCTCCTGCTCCGTGACTGCCTCAGGTAGCCCGGGCGACGAGGCGAAGCGGGGGGCGCGGGCGGCTCGAATGCCGCGGCCGCATCTGGCATGATAGCGGGGCCATGCTCCGGGGCCTCCGCGTCCTCGACCTCTCGCGCGTCATCGCTGGGCCCTACTGCGCCGCGCTCCTCGGCGACCTCGGCGCCGACGTGATCAAGCTCGAGCGTCCCGGGCGCGGCGACGACCTGCGGGCGCTGCGCGGGTCGGGGCGCATGAGCGCGTCCTTCGCCGCCGTGAACCGGAACAAGCGCGGCATCGCCGTGGACCTGCAGAAGCCCGAGGGGGCGCGGCTGGGTGTCGAGCTGGCCCGGCGCGCCGACGTGATCGTCGAGAACTTCCTGCCCGGCGTCGCCGACCGCCTGGGGCTCGGCTACGCGGCCGTCCGCGCCGTGAACCCGACCGTCGTCTACGCCTCCGTCACCGGCTTCGGCCAGACGGGCCCGTACGCGAGGAAGGCCGGCTACAACACGATCGCCCAGGGCATGAGCGGGCTCATGGCGCTCACCGGCATGCCCGGCGACCCCCCGACGCGGGTGGGCGGGTCGGTGTCCGACGTGGCCGCCTCCTACATGGCCTTCGCCATGGTCAACGCCGCCCTCGTGCACCGGTTCCGGACGGGCGAGGGGCAGCAGGTGGACGTGAGCCTGCTCACCGCCTCCCTCGGCCTCCTGCCCGACCCGGCCGCGATGTACCTCGAGACGGGCGAGCGGCCGCGCCGGGCGGGCAACCGGAACCTCAACCTGACGCCCGCCGAGGCCTTCCGGACGGGCGACGGCCTGCTCAACGTCGTGCTCCTGAACCCCGACCAGTGGGGGCGCTTCTGCGCGGCCCTGGACGACCCGGCCATGGAGACGGACCCGCGCTTCGCCACCAACGAGGCGCGGCTCGCCCACCACACCGAGTTCAAGGCGCGGGTCGAGGGCATCCTGGGCCGGGCGCCGACGGCGGAGTGGGTGCGGCGCCTGGAGGCCGCCACCGTCGCGGCCGGCCCCGTGTACGAGTTCGACGAGGTCTTCGCCGACCCGCAGGTGCGCCACCTCGGGCTCGTGGCCGAGGTGGAGCAGCCGGGGGCGGGCCGGGTGCGCTTCCTCGGGTTCCCGGGCCACGCCTCCGCCACGCCGCCGCGCATCGAGCGCCCCGCCCCCCTCCTCGGCCAGCACACGGCCGAGGTGCTGCGGGAGCTCGGGCTCGCGGACGAGGAGATCGACCGCCTCGCGGCGGCCGGCGTGATCCACCTGGGCGACGCCGCCTGAGCCCGGCCCTCGCCTCGACCGCCGGCGCCGGCCGCTGGTATCCTGGGCTCCGCCGCCGCACGATCGGCGCCCCGCCCGGGGCGGCGGCGAGAAGGGAGCCGTCCATGCGCCTGTGCGTCCTCGGTCTCGCCCTCCTGGCCGGGCTCGGCCCGACCGGCGCGGCCGCCCAGGAGCCGGCGCCGTCCGTCACGGTGACGGGGTCGGCGACGGTCTCGGCGCGGCCCGACACGGCCACCGTGAGCGCCGGCGTCGTCACCCACGCCGCGCGGGCGGCGGTGGCGCTCGCCGACAACGGCGCGGCCATGCGGCGGATCCTGAAGGTGATCGCCGACCTCGGGATCGCCGACCGGGACGTCCGGACGGAGGCCGTGCGGGTGGTGCCCCAGCGGGCCCAGCCGGCGCCGGGGCGCCCGGCGCCGCCGGACATCGTCGGCTACGAGGTCAGCAACCGCGTGCAGGTGACCGTGCGCGACCTCGCCCTCCTGGGCCGGCTCCTCGACGCCGTGGTCGCGCAGGGCGCCAACACGCTCGGCGGCATCGCGTTCTCCATCGCCGATCCGGGTCCGCTGCTGCAGCAGGCGCGGGCGGCGGCCATCGCCGACGCGCGGGCCAAGGCCGACGTCTACGCCGCCGCGGCCCGGGTCAAGCTCGGCCGCGTGCTGTTCATCCGGGACCAGACGGCGGGCCCGCCCCGCCCCCTCGAGGCCCGCCTGATGGCGGCCGGCCCCGTGCCCATCGCGCCCGGGGAGCAGGACGTCGAGGCCAGCGTGAGCGTCACCTACGCGCTCGAGTGAGCGAATCGCGCACGACCACCACGGGAGGACGGCATGAGGCTCGAGGGCAAGGTGGCGTTGATCAGCGGTGGGGCCAGCGGCATGGGGGGGAGCGAGGCCGAGGTGTTCGTCCGGGAGGGCGCCCGCGTCCTCGTCGGCGACGTCCTCGACGCGGAGGGCCGGGAGGCCGTCGGCAAGATCGACGCGACGGGCGCCCGGGCGCGCTTCGTCCGGCTGGACGTCACCCGGGAGGCCGACTGGGAGGCGGCGGTGGCCGCGGCCGAGTCCGCCTTCGGCAAGCTCGACGTCCTCGTCAACAACGCGGGCATCAGCGGCACCCACGACCCCGACACGCTCAGCACGACGGCGTGGGACACGCTCATGGCCGTCAACGCCAAGGGCGTGTTCCTCGGCATGAAGCACGCCCTCCCGGCCATGCGGCGCGCGGGGGGCGGCGCCATCGTCAACATCTCGTCGATCTCCGGCTTCACCGGCCAGGACCAGATCCACATGGGCTACAACGCCTCCAAGGGTGCCGTGCGCATCATGACCAAGTCCGCCGCCGTGCAGTTCGCCCGCGACGGGATCCGGGTCAACTCGGTGCACCCCGGCTTCCTGCCGCCCATGCGGACGTCGCGGATGTCCGCCGACCCCGCCTGGCGGGAGAAGGCGCTCCGGGCCGTGCCGATGAGGCGCGAGGGACGGGTGGAGGAGGTCGCCTACGCGGTGCTCTTCCTGGCCTCGGACGAGGCCTCCTACATCACGGGCACCGAGCTCGTGGTCGACGGGGGCATGCTCGCCGTCTGACCTAGTACTCCTTGTAGTGGAGGAACTTGGCGTCGATGGTGAGGAGGCCCCGCTCGCCCTTCTTCTCGACCTTGACCACGCAGTCGATGGCGGAGAGGATCCCGTCGCCGAACAGCTCCTGGCAGCGCTCGCGCAGGGCGTCGCCGTAGACGCCGACCAGCTCCATCAGCCGGTACTTGAACGGGTCGGTGGTGAGCGGGAAGTCGGTGCGGAGCGGCATGGCCGTGGTGGCCATGGCCGTCTCCACCTCCACCCCCACCGCGGTGGCGAGCTGCTTGGCCTCCTCGGCGTTGAGCCGGTGCTGGCCCCAGAGGACCGCCGCCAGGTAGGTGGCGTCCTTGGTGCCGACGGCCCGGGCGAGGTCGTCGTAGCTGATGCCGCGGGTCTGGCGCGCGTGCCGGATCGCCTGAAGCGCTGCCGTCCTGTCCATCGCTCTCCCTCCCTCGGGGGCTAGTGCCCGCGCGCCAGGGCCGGGACGTGGCCGGCGGCCAGCGCGGCTTCGGGGTCGTCGTCCCCGCGCCGGTGGCCGCTCTCCACCAGGAAGCGCAGGATGCGCGTGCGGAGCCGCAGGTACTCAGGGTCGTCGAGGAGATCGGCGCGGCTGCGCGGGCGGGGGATCTTGACCTCCACGATCCCGGCCAGCCGGGCGTCGGGGCCGCTCGTCATGAGGGCGATACGGTCCGAGAGCAGGATCGCCTCGTCCACGTCGTGGGTGACCATGAACACCGTGTTGCGGCTCCCCGTCCACATGCGGACGAGCTCGTCCTGGATCACGCCCCGGGTGAGGGCGTCGATCTGGGCGAACGGCTCGTCGAGCAGCAGCACCTTGGGCTGGGTCGAGAAGGCGCGGGCGAGCCCGACGCGCTGGCGCATCCCGCCCGACAGCGCGGCCGGGCGCTTGCCCTCGGCGCCGGTGAGCCCGACCATGTCGACGTAGCGCTGGACGTAGGCGGCCACCTCGCCGCGGCTCCACCGCGGGTGGGCGGCCCGCACGGCCAGCCGGATGTTCTCGAACACCGTCATCCACGGCATCAGCGAGAAGTTCTGGAACACCACCATGCGGTCCATGCCGGGGCCGCTGATCTCGCGCCCGGCCAGCACGATCCCGCCCGCCGTCGGCCGCTCGAGGCCGGCGATGATGTTCAGCAGCGTGCTCTTGCCGCAGCCGGAGTGCCCGACCATGGTCACGAACTCGCCCTCGGTCATGTCGAAGGCGACGTCGCTGAACACCCGGAGCACGCCCCGGCCGTCGGGGGCCGGGAACGTCTTGCTCACGTGGTCGATCTCGAGGAAGGCCACCTTGTCCCTACTCGCTGTAGGCCAGCCGCCGGCTGAGCCGGCCCAGCCCGAGGTCCAGGACGACGCCGATGAACCCGATGGCCAGGATGGCGAAGATCACGCTGGTGAGGGCCAGGTTGTTCCACTCGTTCCACACGAAGTAGCCCACCCCGGTCCCGCCGATGAGCATCTCCGCGGCCACGATGGCGACCCAGGCGCTGCCGATGGAGATGCGCAGCCCGGCCACGATGGCGGGCGCCGCCCCCGGCAGGATCACGGTGACGAGGCGGCGCGGCCACGAGAGCTGGAGGATCGCGGCCACGTTCAGGTAGTCGCGCTTGAGGGTCGCGACGCCGAAGGCGGTGTTGGCCAGGGTCGGCCACACCGACGACATGAAGATGACGAGCACCGCCGCCCATCCGGAGTCCTTGATGGTGTAGAGGAACAGCGGCATCCAGGCCAGGGGCGAGATCGGCTTGAGGATCTGGACGTACGGGTTCACGGCGCGGTAGAGCGTCGGCGAGAGGCCGAGCACCACCCCGAGCAGGATCGCGACGAGGGAGGCGGCCAGCCAGCCCACGGCCAGCCGGCCGAGGCTGGCCGCAAGCTGCAGCCCGATGCCCTTGTCGTTGGGCCCCCGGTTGTAGAAGGGATCGGACAGCATCTCCCAGGCCGTCCCCCCCACGGCGAGCGGGCCGGGCAGGCCCTTGCCCGCCGGCTGGCCCCCGACGGCCACCTGCCAGGCGGCGAGGAGCCCCACGCCGATCAGGACCGAGCAGAGAGCGACCCGGGCCCGCGATCCCGGCATGGCGCCGTCACGCCCGCCTGATGGCGAAGCCGCCGAGGTACTCGGCCGGCTTGTCGGGGTCGAAGACCTTCGTCTTGCCGAGCACGAACGTGTGCTTGACCGAGTTCGCCTCCGGCGGCTTGTAGCCGAGCGCCTTCATCGCCTCCCGCGTCTGGGTCGCCACGAACACCTCCTCGGCGATCTTCCGGTAGTTGACGTCGGCCTTCACGTAGCCCCACCGCCGCATCTGGGTCAGGATCCAGACGGCCATGGAGTGGTAGGGGAAGGGGTCGAAGTCGATGCGGTCGGGCACGCGCTTGGTCGCCCCGAGCCCGTCCGGATACACCCCGGTCAGCACCTGCTCCACCACCTCCACCGGCTGGTTGAGGAAGTTCCGGGGGGCGATGGCCTTGGCGATGGCCGGCCGGTTGGCCTTGTCGCTGGCGAAGTGGGTGGCGTCCACGATGGCGCGCAGGAGCGCCTTGAAGGTGTTGGGCATCTTCTCGGCGAACTCCCGCTTGGCGGCGAAGGCGCAGCAGGGGTGGCCGGGCCAGATGTCCTTGGAGAGCATGTAGATGAAGCCCACCTCCTCGTAGACGGCGCGCTGGTTGAAGGGGTCGGGAGCGAGATAGCCGTCCACGTTGTCGGCGCGCAGGTTGGCCACCATCTCGGGCGGCGGCACCACCCGGATCTGCACGTCGCGGTCGGGGTCCACCCCGCCCTCGGCCAGGAAATAGCGGAGGAGGAAGTTGTGCATCGAGTAGTCGAACGGGACGCAGAACTTGAAGCCCTTCATGTCGGCGGCGGACTTCACCTTGGCGTGCTTCTTGTGGAGCGTGATGGCCTGGCCGTTGATGTTCTCCACCGCCGGCATCACGTAGGGCACCGACTGCGAGCCCACGCCCATCGAGATGGCGAGCGGCATGGGCGACAGCATGTGGGTGGCGTCGGTCTCGCCGTTGATGGAGAGGTCGCGCACCATGGCCCACGACGAGGCCTTGACGACCTGCACGTTGAGCCCGTGCTTCTTGTAGAAGCCCATGGGCTCCGCCATGATGATCGGCGTCGCGCAGGTGATGGGGATGAAGCCGACCTTGAGATCCTTCTTCTCGATGGGCCCGACCTTGTCCTGGGCCAGGGCCCGGGCGGCGCCGAGCGGAAACGCCGCCGCGAGGGCGGCCGACGCCGTGGACGCGCCCACCAGCCGCACGAACTCGCGCCGCGTGTGCTCGCTGCCGAACACCGCGCGCTCGACCGCCCGCTCCACCGCCTGCGCCAGCCGCTCGGCGCCGGCCTCCGTCAGCTCGCTCATGACGCCCTCCTCGTGGCCAGGGTGATCCCGCGCTCGTCCGGGCGTCGTTGACCGTGCCAAGCGGGCGGCGTCTAGTCGCCGCGCCCCGGAGACAGAGCAAGGGCTGTGCCGGCGGTCCGCCGCGGGCGGAAGCCCGCGCCGTCGGGCCCTTCATGCGCCACTGACGCCGCTCCGGGCGCCGGCGACGGCGGCCGCGCCGTCGACCCTGCCCGCGACGCGGGCAGGCCGCCGCCCGAGATCGAGGCAGCCCGAGAGCGGCTGCCTCCTTCGTGGGCAGCCGCGGGGCGTCGCCCTCCCCGAACCGGCGCCTGTTCCCCGGGATGACCGCGGCACGCGCCTTGCCCAGCCGAGGCCCCAGACGCACACGGCGCGCCGGGGGCCCGCGGGCGCAACGATGCGCGAACCATCCATCCGGACAGGCAACCGCACGGAGGCCATCCCCATGACGAGACGCACCCTGCTCATCGTCGCCCTGCTCGCCCTCGCCCCGACGCCGTCGGCCCAGGCCCAGGGCCGCGCCGACACGCTGATCGTGGTCACGGAGTCGGGGCCCAACAACCTGGACATCCACGGCGTCGGCACCAACCGGCCCGCCTACCAGGCGGCCTGGAACGTCTACGACCGCCTGCTCACCTTCGGGGTCAAGACGCTGCCCGACGGGACGCGGATGTACGACTACAGCACCCTCAAGCCGGAGCTGGCCGAGAGCTGGCAGCTCGCGCCCGACGGCATGTCGGTGACCTTCAAGCTCCGCAAGGACGCGAAGTTCCACGACGGCACCCCCGTCACCGCCCACGACGTGAAGTGGTCCTTCGACCGGGCCGTCACCGTGGGCGGCTTCCCCACCTTCCAGATGAAGGCCGGCTCGCTGGAGAAGCCCGAGCAGTTCGAGGTCGTCGACGACCTCACCTTCCGCGTGAAGTTCGTCCGCAAGGACAAGCTCACGCTGCCCGACCTCGCCGTGCCGGTGCCCGTGGTCATCAACGCCCGGCTCGCCAAGAAGCACGCCACCGCCCAGGACCCATGGGCCATGGACTGGCTCAAGGCCAACCCGGCGGCCGGCGGCGCCTACCGCATCGAGTCCTGGAAGCCGGGCGTGGAGACCATCTACGCGCGTAACGACGACTGGAAGAGCGGCCCCCTGCCCCGCTTCCGGCGGGTGATCGTGCGGGAGGTGCCGTCGGCCGGCAACCGGCGGGCCCTCCTGGAGCGAGGCGACGCCGACATCTCCTTCGACCTGCCGCCCAAGGACTTCGCCGAGCTGGCCAAGGCCGGCAAGCTCAAGGTGATCGGCCATCCCGTGGAGAACGCCCACGCTTACCTCGGGATGAACGTGAAGAACCCGCCCTTTGCCCACCCCAAGGTGCGCCAGGCGGTGGCCCACGTGATCCCCTACCAGGAGATCTTCGACTCCGCCGTGTTCCAGCGCGGCGTGCTGCTGGCCGGCTACCCGATCGCCCGCGGCACCGCCGGCTACGAGGCGATGGCGCCCTTCAAGCCCGACCCGGACAAGGCGAAGAAGCTGATGGCCGAGGCGGGCTACCCGAACGGGTTCGAGACCGTCCTGTCCTACGACCAGGGCTTCGCCACCATCAACGAGCCCATGGCCATCCTCGCCCAGGAGGCGCTGGCCCAGATCGGCATCCGGGCCACCATCAACAAGGTCCCGGGCGCCAACTGGCGGGCCGCCTTCATGAAGAAGGACATGCCGATCTTCCTCAACGCGTTCGGCGGCTGGCTGAACTACCCGGAGTACTTCTTCTTCTGGAACATCCACGGCCAGAACGCCATCTTCAACACCTCCTCCTACCAGAACCCCGAGATGGACCGTCTCATCGACGCGGCGCGCTTCGAGACGGACCCGAAGAAGTACGCCGAGCAGGTCAAGGGCTTCGTGGCGGTGTTCCTGCGGGACCTCCCGCGGGTGCCGATCTACCAGCCGCAGCTCGACGTCGCGATGCAGAAGAGCGTGGGCGGCTACCAGTACTGGTTCCACCGGCAGCTCGACTACCGCCAGCTCGCCCGGGAGTGAGGGGCGGTGCTGCGGCTGATCGGCCGGCGCCTCGCGCTCGCCGTCCCCGGGATCGTCGGGGTCGTCGTGGTGTCGTTCCTGCTCAACCGGGCGCTGCCCGGCGATCCCGCCGCCTTCTTCGCCGGCCCGGCCGCCACCCGGGAGGCGGTGGAGGAGATCCGCGTCAAGCTGGGGCTGGACCGCAGCCTGCCCGAGCAGTTCGCCCTCTACGTGCGCGACCTCCTCCGGGGCGACCTCGGGACCTCGCTCACCACCGGCCAGCCGGTGAGCCGGGACCTCCTGGCCCGCCTGCCCGCGTCGCTCGAGCTCACGCTCGCCGGCCTCCTGCTGGCGGTGGGGGTGGCGGTGCCGCTCGGCGTCCTCGCCGCCACCCGCCCCGGCGCCTGGCTGGACCACCTCACCCGCGTCGTCACCACGGCCGGCGTCTCGCTGCCCGTGTTCTTCACGGGGCTGCTCCTCGTGTACGTGTTCTACTACCTGCTCGGCTGGGCCCCCGCCCCCCTCGGCCGCCTCGACGCGGTGTCCGCCCCGCCGCCGACGGTCACCGGCTTCCTGCTGGTCGACGCGGCGCTGGCCGGCGACCCCGAGACCTTCCGGGCGGCGCTGGCCCACCTCGTGCTGCCCGCCGTGACCCTCGGCCTCTTCGCGATGGCGCCCATCGCCCGCATGACCCGGGCCGCCATGCTGGGCGTCCTCGGCAGCGACTTCGTGCGGACGGCCCGCGCGAGCGGGCTCGCCCCGCGCACCGTCCTCGTCACCTACGCGCTCCGCAACGCGCTCCTGCCCGTGGTGACGCTGCTCGGCATGATCTTCTCGTTCCTGCTCGGGGCCAACGTGCTGGTGGAGAAGGTCTTCGCGTGGCCCGGCGTGGGCTCCTACGCGCTGGAGGCGCTCATCGCCTCGGACTACGCGCCCGTGCAGGGGTTCGTGCTCGTGATGGCGTCGCTCTACGTGCTGCTGAACCTCTTCATTGACGTGGTCTACGGCCTCGTCGACCCGCGCGTCCGGATCGAGGGATGAGCCGCGTCGTCCGGCACGCCCGGCACGTGGTCGGCGAGAACCCGGTCACCGGCGTGGCCGGCGGCGTGTTCCTGGCCCTCCTGGTGCTGGCGGCGGTCGGGCCCCGGGTGGCGCCGTACGACCCCTTGCTCACCAACACCCGGCACAAGCTGGAGGCGCCGTCGCCGGCCCACTGGTTCGGCACCGACCAGGTCGGACGCGACCTGCTGAGCCGCGTGCTGGTCGCCACCCGGCTCGATCTCGGCATCGCGCTCTCGGCGGTGGCCCTGTCCTTCGCCGCCGGCGCCCTGGCCGGCGCCTGCGCGGGGTTCTACGGCGGGTGGGTCGACCGGATCGTGACGCGGGTGATGGACACCATCATGGCCTTCCCGCTCTTCGTGCTGGCCATGGGCATCGTCGCCGCCCTCGGCAACACCCTGGCCAACATCGTGGTGGCCACCGCCGTCATCAACCTGCCCTTCTACGCCCGCATGGCGCGGGCCGAGGTCAACGTCCGCCGCGAGGCGGGCTTCGTGGACGCGGCCCGCCTGACCGGCAACGCGCCGGCCCGGGTGCTCGCCGTCCACGTCTTCCCCAACTGCCTGCCTCCCATGATGGTCCAGGCGTCCCTCAACCTCGGGTGGGCCATCCTGAACGCGGCGGGCCTGTCCTTCATCGGGCTCGGCGTCCGGCCGCCCACGCCCGAGTGGGGCATCATGGTGGCCGAGGGCGCGGCGTTCATCGTCTCCGGCGAGTGGTGGATCGCGCTCTTCCCCGGCCTCGCGCTCATGCTCGCCGTGTTCTGCTTCAACCTGCTGGGCGACGGCCTGCGCGACCTCATGGATCCGCGGCGCCGGACATGACGGGGCCGCCCCTCCTCGAGGTGGAGGACCTGTCGGTCGAGTTCCGGACGCGCGACGGCGTGGTGCGGGCCCTCGAGCACGTCGGCCTCGCCGTCCATCGGGGCGAGACGGTGGGCCTGGTCGGCGAGAGCGGCTCCGGCAAGTCGGTCACGGCGCTCGCGCTGCTCGGGATCCTGGCGCCCGCGGCCCGGATCACCGCCGGGCGGGCCGTGTTCGGCGGCCTCGACCTGCTCGCCGCCCGCGACGAGCAGCGCCTCGCCTATCGGGGGCGCGAGCTGTCGATGATCTTCCAGAGCCCGCGCACGGCGCTGAACCCCATCCGCCCCGTCGGCCGGCAGATCGCCGACGTGCTCCTGCGCCACACGACCCTGCCCCGCCGGAAGGTGTGGGCGCGCGTCGTCGAGCTGCTGGCCCAGGTGCAGATCCCCGACCCGGAGCGGCGCGCCCACGCCTACCCCTTCGAGCTGTCGGGGGGGATGTGCCAGCGGGTCATGATCGCGCTGGCGGTGGCGTGCGCCCCGTCGCTCCTGATCGCGGACGAGCCGACCACCGGCCTGGACGTGACCACCCAGGCGGCCATCCTCGACCTGCTCGGGGACCTCGCCGCGCGGAGCCGGATGGCCACCATCCTCATCACCCACGACCTCGGCGTGGTCGCCGAGCGGTGCGACCGCATCGTGGTCATGCACGGCGGCCACGTGGTGGAGACGGCGCCCACCGCCGCGCTCTTCGCGGCGCCCCGCCACCCCTACACCGCGCGTCTCGTCGCCTCCACGCCGCGGCCCGGCGCCAAGCTGGCCGACCTCCTGCCGATCCCCGGCGCCGTGCCCGACCTGCGGCGCGCGCTGCCGCCCTGCCGGTACCGCGCCCGCTGCGACCGGGCGCGCCCCGCCTGCGACGAGGCCCCGCTGCCGCGCGTCCCCGTCGCGCCCGGCCACCTCGTGGCCTGCCGGTTCCCCCTGGCATGACCCCCCTGCTCGACGTCCGGTCGCTCACCAAGCGGTTCCCGGTCCGCGGGCGGGGCGGGCGCTTCGTCCACGCCGTGGACGACGTGAGCTTCGCCATCGAGGCCGGCGAGTGCGTGGGCCTGGTGGGAGAGTCGGGCTGCGGCAAGTCCACCCTGGTGCGGCTGATCACGCGCCTCGTGGACCACGACGACGGCCGCATCGTGTTCGACGGCCACGACATCGGCGCGGTCCCCGCTGATCGGTTCGCCTCGGCGCCCCTCCGCCCCCTGATCCAGATGGTGTTCCAGGACCCGGCCGACGCGCTCAACCCCCGCTTCACCGCCGCCGACGCCATCGGCGATCCGCTCCGCCGGCTCGGGGACCTGGCCGGCCGGCGGCTCGCCGACCGCGCCCGCGAGCTGGCCGACCTCGTGGGCCTGCCCCGGGAGCTCCTCGGCCGCTATCCCCACCAGCTCTCGGGCGGCCAGCAGCAGCGCGTCGGCATCGCGCGCGCCATCGCGCTCAGCCCGCGCCTCCTGGTCCTGGACGAGCCCACCTCGGCCCTGGACGTCTCCGTGCAGGCGGTGATCCTGCACCTCCTGGCCGACTTGCGCGAGCGCCTGGGCATGAGCTACCTTTTCGTCTCCCACGACCTGAACCTGGTGCGGCTCTTGAGCGACCGGATCCTCGTCATGTACCTGGGCAAGCTGGTGGAGGTCGGCCCGGCCGCCGACGTGTTCGACCGGCCCCGGCATCCCTACACCCGCGCCCTGCTGTCGGCGGTGCCGTCCCTCGACGGCGCCGCGCGCGCCGGGCGGATCCGGCTCCCCGGCGAGGTCCGGAGCCCGATCGACCCGCCCGCCCACGTGTGTCGCTTCCACGGGCGGTGCCCCGAGGGCTTCGCCCGCTGCGCGGAAGCGGAGCCGCCGCTCCACCCGGTCGCCCCCGCCCACGCCGCCGCCTGCCACCTGGTCGAGGCGCCCGCGGCCCCGGTCGCCGCCGGCTGACCCGGCCGTGAGCACCCGCGACCTGTTCCGGGGCGCCGTCCAGTGGCTGGCCGAGCACCTGCCGGCCGACCCCGAGCTGCGCCCGGCGCTGGGCTTCGTGAGCGGCGACCCGGCCGAGGCGGCCCGGACGCTCGGCGACCGGCCGGCCGGGCCCGGCCGCGCCGGGGGGGAGCCCGCCAAGGTCCCGACCGTCGCCGCCACGGCGCGGGCCATCCGCGAGGGCCGGCTCACCGCGGCCGCCGCCGTCGAGGGCGCCCTCGGGCGCGTGGCCGCGCTCGACCCGACGCTCCGCGCCTTCACCACCGTGTGCGGCGACGCCGCACGCCGGGAGGCGGGGCGGCTGGACGCCGAGCAGCGGGGGGGCCGGCTCCGCGGCCCGCTCCACGGCGTGCCGGTGTCGGTGAAGGACGTGATCCACGTCGCGGGCGTGCCCACGACGGCGAGCTCCCGCGTCCTCGACGACCTCGTGCCCGGCGAGGACGCGTGCGCGGTGGCGCGCCTCCGGGCGGCCGGCGCCGTCGTCATCGGCAAGACCGAGACCCACGAGTTCGCCCTCGGCGTCACCACGCCCCAGAGCCGGAACCCCTGGGACGCGGCCCGCATCCCCGGCGGCTCCACCGGCGGCTCGGCGATCGCCGTCGCCACCGGCATGACGCCCGGGGCGCTCGGCACCGACACGCGGGCGTCCATCCGCTGCCCGGCCGCGCTGTCCGGCGTGGTCGGGTTCAAGCCCACCTTCGGCCTCGTGCCGACCCACGGCGTGGTGACGCTGTCCTGGTCCATGGACCACGTGGCGCCGATGGCGCCGACGGTGGAGGACGCCGCCCTGCTCCTGGACGTCCTCGCCGGGCGCGACCCGCGCGACCCCGGCTCGGTGGACCCGGTGGGCGGCCCCTACGCGGGCCACGCGGGCGCGCCGGTGGCGGGGCTCCGCATCGGCGTGCCGGCGGCGGGCTTCGCCGGCGCCCAGCCCAACGTCGCGGAGGCCGTGCGGCGCGCGCTCGACGGGCTCGCCGCGGCGGGCTCGGTCCTCGTGCCCGTCGGCGAGCCGGCGCCCGAGGACTTCGAGATGGCCAACGCGGCGGGGATGATCGTGAGCCGCGCCGAGGCCGCCACCTATCACCACCGCTGGCTCGCCGAGCGCCGCGACCGCTACACGGAGGAGACGCGCGCCCAGCTCGAGGAGGCCGCCCAGGTGCCGGCCGCCGTCTACCTCGCCGCCCAGCGCCTGCGCGAGGCCTTCCGGCGGCGGATGCGCGCGCTGCTCCGGGAGGTGGACGCGCTGGCCCTACCCACCGCGCTCGTCGAGGCGCCCCGCGTCGAGGACGCCGAGCGCTTCCTGCTCGTGCTGTCCCGCAACTGCATCCCCTGGAGCTTCATCGGCTTCCCCGCGGTGTCGGTGCCGTGCGGCCGCACGGCAGCCGGCCTGCCCGTGGGCCTCCAGCTCGTGGCGCCGCCCTTCGCCGACGGCCGTCTGGTCGCCCTCGGCTCCGCCGTCGAGGCCCTCGGCCTCTACCCGCTGGAGGCGTGCTCGTGAGCGACACGCCCGACCGGGAGGCCCTCGCCGCCTACGTCGACCAGGCCGCCGCGCTCCAGGGGCTCACGCTGGATCCGGCGTGGCGGCCGGCCGTCATCGCCCACCTCGGCCGGATCCTCGGCGCCGCCGCCCTCGTCGAGCAGTTCCCGCTGCCCGAGGAGCCGGCGCCGCCCGGCCCGCCGTGACGGGGCCCGCCGCCGACGCCCTCGCGATCGCCGCGGTGGTGCGCGCCCGCCGGGTGAGCGCCCGCGAGGTGACGGCGGCCGCGCTGGCGCGCATCCGGGCCCGGGACGGAGCGCTCAACTGCTTCACCGCCGTCACCGCGGAGACGGCGCTGGCCGACGCGGAGCGGATCGACCAGGCCCTCGCCGCGGGCCGGGACCCGGGGCCCCTGGCCGGCGCGCCTTTCGGCGTGAAGAACCTCTTCGACGTCGCGGGGCTGCCCACGCTGGCCGGCTCGAAGATCGGGCGCGACCGCCCGCCGGCCGCGCGGGACGCCACGGCCGTCGCCCGCCTGCGGGCCGCCGGCGCCGTGCTCGTGGGCGCGCTCAACATGGACGAGTACGCCTCCGGCTTCACCACCGAGAACACCCACTACGGCCCCACCCGGAACCCGCACGACCGGGGGCGCGTCGCCGGCGGGTCCTCGGGCGGGTCCGGGGCGGCGGTGGCGGGCGGGCTCGTGCCGCTCGCGCTGGGCTCGGACACCAACGGCTCCATCCGCGTCCCGGCGGCGTTCTGCGGCGTCCTCGGGCTCAAGCCGAGCTTCGGGCGCGTCTCGCGCGCCGGCATCGCGCTGTTCGCGCCGAGCCTCGACCACGTCGGGCCGCTGGCCCGCACCGTCGCCGACCTGGCCGCGGCCTTCGACGCCATCCAGGGGCCGGACCCGGCCGATCCGGCGGCGGCGGACCGCCCCCCGACGCCCTGCGGGCCCACGCTCGACCAGGATCCCGGGGGGCTCCGCGTCGCGGTGCTGGGCGGCCACTTCGAGCGCCACGCCTGCGCCGAGGCGCTGGCCGCCCTGGAGCGGGTGGCCAAGGCCCTCGAGGCCTCGCGACGGGTGGAGGTCCCCGAGGTGGCGCGGGCGCGCGCGGCCGCCACGATCATCACGGCGAGCGAGGGCAGCGCGCTTCACCTGGCCGATCTCCGGACGCGGGCGGCCGACTTCGACCCGATGGTCCGCGACCGCTTCCTGGCCGGGGCGCTCGTCCCGGCCTCCGCCTACCTCCGGGCCCAGCGCTTCCGCGCCTGGTTCCGGGCGCGGGTCGACGAGGTCCTCGGCGAGGCCGACGTGTTCCTCGCCCCCACGACGCCCGGGCCCGCGCCCCCGATCGGCGGGCCGGCGACGATGGTGGTGGTGGACGGCGTCGAGGTCCTCGCCCGCTCGCACCTCGGCGTCTTCACCCAGCCGCTGTCCTTCGTCGGGCTGCCGGTCATCTCGGTGCCCGTGGCCGACGCCGGGCCGCTGCCCCTCGGCGTCCAGCTCATCGGCCGCCCGTGGCGCGAGGCGGACCTCTTCCGGGTCGCCCGCCGGCTGGAGGTGGAGGGCGTGGTGGCGGCGCCCGTCGCCCGCCCCGCCCCGTGACGGCGGCCCGGGCCGCTCAGCCCCCGGCGGGCTCGACGAGGATCTTGGCGTGGCGCTCGGGCGAGGCGAGGTCCTGGAAGGCCTGGGCGACGCCGTCGAGGCCCACGCGGCCGGTGATGAGGGGCGCGGCCGGGATCCGCCCCTCGGCCAGGTGGCCGAGCGTCGCCGCGAACTCCTCGGGCGTGTAGCCCAGCACGAACTGGAGCGCCAGCTCCTTGCTGATGCCGAGCATGGGGTGGATCGTGTCGGCCTGCATGCACACGCCCACGATGACCAGTCGCGTGCCGCGCGGCGCGGCGGCCATGAGCTGGTCGATGACCCCCGGCACCCCGACGCACTCGAAGGCCACCGCCGGCCGGACCGGCGGGCCGGGGATCCACGGCGGGAGCGCGGGCGCGCGGCTCGCATCGCGCCAGACGGCGGCCTCGCGCCAGCTCTGCCACGGCGTGGTCTCGGCGGGATCGACCACGACGTCGGCGCCGAGGGTCAGCGCCAGCGCCCGCCGCCGGGGCGAGAAGTCGGCGGCGACGATGGGTCGCGCCCCGGCGAGGCCGAGCGCGGCGATGACGGCCAGCCCCACCGGGCCGCAGCCGACCACCAGCGGCACGTCGTCGGGGCCGAGACGCGCCTTGGCCACCGCGTGGAGCCCGACGGCCATGGGCTCGGTGAGCGCGGCCTCGGCGGTGGAGAGACCCTCCGGCACGGGGCGGCACAGGGCCTCGGTGAGGCGCATGTACTCCGCGTACCCACCCGGCGTGTCGTTGGAGTAGCCGACCGTCAGCGGGCCCTCCGGGCGCAGGAGGGCCGGCCGGGAGCAGACGCGGGTGCCCCCCGGCAGCCGCCGCGCGGTGCCCGGGCCGTGGTCGACGATCTCGGCGCAGAACTCGTGCCCCATGACCACGTCGCGGGCCAGGTCCATGGTGAAGCGGCTGCCCGCCCGCCGGGAGGCCGCCACGAACTCGGGGGCGTGGCGGAGCGCGTGGAGGTCGGAGCCGCAGATGCCGCAGGCGAGCGTGCGCACCAGCACCTCGCCGGGCCCCGGCTCCGGCATGGGCACGTCGGCCACCACGAGCCGTTGATCCCGCATCACCACCGCCCGCATGACGCCTCCCTCCGGCCGGCCCCGCCGGCCGTCTACGCGACGCCCCGCCCGCTCCGGCGCAAGACGCGGCCGGGCAGGGCGCCCGTGTGCTCCCCGTCGTCGACGACGACGGCGCCGTTGACGATCACGGTCCGGATCCCGGCCGGGTACCGATGCGGATCCGCGTCGCTCCCCCGCTCGCCCACCGTGGCCGGGTCGAAGACGGTGAGGTCGGCCGCGTGGCCCTCCCGCACGAGGCCCCGGTCGACGAGGCCGAGGGCGGCCGCGCTGCCCCCCGTCATCTTCCAGATGGCCATCTCCAGCGGAAGCGCCCCGAGGTCCCGGACGTAGCGGCCCAGCACGCGCGCGAAGGTCCCGTAGTAGCGGCGGTGCGGCTTGCCCCCGGCGGTCGGACCGTACGGGGCCAGGGCGACGCCGTCGGAGCCCACCAGCACCCACGGCGTGGTCAGGATCGCGCGCACGTCCTCCTCGGCCATGCACTCGAAGACCACCCGGGTGGCGCCGCGGTCGGTGAGGAGGAGCTGACAGGCGGCATCCACCTCGCCCAGGCCGAGGGCGGCGGCGATCTCGCCCACGGTCCGGCCCGCGTGCTCCGGCGCGCTGGCGGTGAGCGCCACGCGCACGGCGTCCCAGGACGGGAGCGTGCCGAAGCTCCCGCAGCCCTGGGCCGCCACCTCCTCGGCCACACGCCCCCGGACCTCCCGGTCGCCGAGCCGGCCCAGCATGGCCTCGATGCCTCCCTCCTGGAGCCACGCCGGCAGGAGGTTGCGCAGCGGGTTGGTGGCCGTCGTGTACGGGTACTGGTCGCAGTCGACGCGGACGCCCCGCCGGCGCGCGGCGTCGATCCGCTCGAGGAGCGCGGGGGCGCCGCCCCAGCTCTCCGTGCCCGACACCTTGAGGTGGCCAATCTGCACGTGCACGCCGGCGGCCTCGCCCAGCGCGATGGCCTCGTCCACGGCGGCGAGGCCGCCGCCCGCCTCGTTCCGGACGTGGGACGCGTAGGCCGCGCCGTGGCGGTGGAGCACGTCGGCGAGCGCCTGCATCTCCTCGGGCGGGGCGAAGGCGCCGGGCGGCGCGAAGAGCCCCGACGAGAGCCCGATGGCCCCCGCCTCCAGCGCCTCCTCCAGGAGCCGCACCATGCGCTCGAGCTCGTCGGGGCGGAGCGGGCGCGGCTCGAGACCGGCGACGAGCAGGCGAAGGGTGTTGTGGCCCACCTGGAGCGCCACGTTCACCGCGGTCGGCGGGAACTCCTCGACGTAGCGGGCGAAGGTCGTCTCGCGGAACGCGTACCAGGGCCCGCTGGCGGCGAGATAGTCGCGGAGCGCCCCCGCCCCGCCGGGCGGCACCGGCGCCACCGAGTAGCCGCAGTTGCCCAGCACCTCCGTCGTCACCCCCTGGCGGATCTTGCTCTCCGCGCGCGGGTTGGCGGCCAGCGAGTAGTCGGAATGGGTGTGGATGTCGATGAACCCCGGGGCCACCACGCAGCCGGTGGCGTCGATCACCCGCGCGGCCTCGCCGAGGGCGTGCCCCACCGCGGCGATGCGCCCGCCTGCCACCGCCACGTCCGCCCGGCGGGCGGGGGCGCCGGTGCCGTCGACCACGCGGCCGCCGCGGAGGATCAGGTCGTGCGCCATGGGGGGCCAGTGTAGCGCGGGCGCTGACTGCAACCGGACTGTTATACGCCTCGGCGGCATGGGGCTCGGCGAGGCCGACACGAGGGCCAAGCTGATCGACCCGGCCCTGCACGCACGGGGCTGGACCGAAGAGCTGATCCGCCGAGAGGAGACAGCTGGGGCCGTCGAGGTCGTCGACGGCCGGCCTCGCCGCCGCGCGCGAGGCCGCATCGACTACGTGCTGAGAGTTCGCGTCAACGCGACGAGCCAGCCGGTGGCCGTCGCTTTGATCGAGGCCAAGGCCGAGGGATACCCGCCGACACACGGTCTCGAACAGGCGAAAGCGTACGCTGCTTGCCGGCGCCTCGGGGTGTCCGGGCTGACCTCGAAGGCCCGCCCTCTCTCGGAATTTCCGACCCCGGCCGAGCTACGCGCGCGGTACGAGGCAGCGAGGGGCTTCAGCCTGGAATCCCCCCTGGCCCGCCCCCTTCTCATGCCCTATCCGGGAGGCGAGGGCACACGCCGCTACTATCAGGACGCCGCGATCCGTGCGGTGCTCGAGAAGCTCGCCAAGGGTGAACGGCGAGCCCTTCTGTCATTGGCAACCGGCGCCGGGAAGACGTACATCGCCGTACAACTCCTCAGGAAGATCGCCGCTGCGGGCCAGTTGAGGCGAGCGCTCTTTGTGTGTGACCGGGACGAGCTCCGGAGCCAAGCACTCACGGCGTTCCAGAACGAATTCGGGGCAGACGCAGCCGCCGTCACGGGCGGCAATCCTCAGAAGAACGCCCGCATCCTGATCGCGACGTACCAGACCCTCGACGTGGATACGAACGAGGCGGCAGCTTCATTCCTCCTCACCCACTACCCCGAGGACTACTTCAGCCACATCGTCATCGACGAGTGCCACCGGTCGGCGTGGGGCAAGTGGTCCCAGGTCCTGACGCGGAACCCCGATGCGGTGCAGGTGGGCCTGACGGCCACGCCCCGCCAGCTCGAGGTGAGCGAGCAGACCCACGAGACCGAAGTCGACCGGCAGGTGAACGCCGACAATCTCAGGCACTTCGGTGAGCCAGTCTACGAGTACGACCTCGGCCAGGGCATCGAGGACGGCTATCTGGCTGCTTGTGAAATCGTGCGGCGCGACATCTTCCTCGACGACAAGCCTCGCAACGAGCGCGAGACGGGCGTCGAGCAGGGGGATCTCCAGGACAAGACGCTCCAGGACGCCGACACCGGCGCGACGGTCAGCTGGGCCGAGACCCGCGCCAAGTACGAGGCAACGGCATTCGAGGACCGGCTCCTCCTTCCCGAGCGCGTCGAGGCCATGGCCCGGGACCTGTTCGACGCCCTGCTGGCCACCGGAGGGCCGGAGCAGAAGACGATCGTCTTCTGCGCACGCGACCGGCACGCCGACGATGTGGCCGTGGCTCTCAACAACCTTTACGCGAACTGGTGTGCGAGCGAAGGACGGGTGCGGGCGGAGCCCTACGCCTTCAAGTGCACGGCGGCGTCGGGCGGCCAGGAGTACCTGGCTGACCTGCGGGCAGCCTCGCGCCACCACTTCATCGCGACCACGGTCGACCTCCTGACGACGGGCGTGGACGTGCCCTGCGTTCGCAACGTGGTCTTCTTCAAGTACGTGCGGTCCCCGATCGCCTTCCATCAGATGGTCGGGCGCGGCACCAGGCTGGACGCAAAGCCGGGCAAGCTGATGTTTCGCGTGTACGACTACACCGACGCCACCAGGCTCTTTGGCCAGGACTTCATCACACGCCCGACCACCGTTCGCACGTCGAGACCAGCCGAGACCCCGCCGGATACGCGCGAGCGAACGCTCCTGGTCGAAGGCTTCGACGTACGCGTGACCGATGCTGGCCAGTACATCGTCACCTCGGTGGGCGGGCAAGCACGCCTCGTCACCGTCGAGGAGTATCGGGCCCTGCTGGCCCGCCGGCTGACCGAGCAGGTGCCGAGCCTGGAGGGATTTCGAAGCCGCTGGATCGTGCCGTCCGACCGTCGAGCGATGCTGGGCCGGCTTCCCGACGCGGGTCGTTCGGCCCTGCTGGTGCGGACGTTGGCCGAGATGTCGGAGTTCGACTTCTACGACGTCCTGGCGGAACTGGGTTACGGACTCGCGCCGCGAACCCGACCCGACCGGGCCCAGGCCTTCGGGTATAAGCACGCCGAGTGGCTCGCCGGACTTCCGCGCGATGCATCGGCCACGCTCAACGCCCTCACGGGCCAGTTCGTCCTGGCCGGCACCGATGGCCTGGAGAGCCCGGAAGTGTTCCGGCTTCCGGAGATCATCCAGGCCGGGGGCCTTGCGGCGCTGAAGATGCTGGGCAAGCCGGCGCAGATCCTACGTGAGACCAAGGCCAGGCTGTTTGCCGCCTGAGGCAAGAGGGTGCAGGACGTCGATTGCCCAGCCCAGGTCGAGGCGGTCGCCAAGCCAGAGGGGCCTTCCCGTGTGCGGGGTGAGACGGAGGTCTTGCGAATCGTGAGATTCTCTCAAGGCGTGGACAGGATCATCCGGCAGCGGCGGGGGTGGCGGCACCTCGGGCAGCGGGTGACCGTCGGGTCTGCTGAAGCGCAGCGTGCCGTCCGGATCCCGAGTGACCTGGTAGCCGCCCTCATGCACCGCACGATGATGCCGCCGGCACAGCAGCGCAAGGTTCGAAAGCGTCGTCGGGCCGCCCTCAGCCCAGTGGCGCAGGTGATGGCCCTGGGTGAAGGGGCCATCGCAGCCCGGGAATCGACATCCCTGGTCCCGGTGCCGGAGGGCGCGCCTCAGGGCCGGTGGGATCGTCCGCGTCCGCGCCCCCACCTCCACGGCATTGCCGTTCTCATCGTGGCGCATCACCACCCGGCTGGCATCGCACGCAAGGCGGCGGGACGTTTCCGCGGAAATTCTTATCCCGCCCTCCAAGGCTGTATTCCCGGGCTGCTCAGGGTCTGCCAACGCCGGGGCATCCACGTGCACCACAACCTGGTATCGCTCCGCCGGGGCGCCGGGCTCCATCCCGTGGTGCAAGGCCGACTCGGCCAGCAGCGCCAGAGCGTCAGCCTGTTGCTGGGCCACGGTCGGGCCGTCCATGACCAAGCCCTCCGACGGTCTGTCCGTGACCGTCGCCCGCTCCCGCTGATACAAGGCCTCGCGCGCCCCGGCCAGCGCCTGACGAAACAGGGCACCCACCTCCGGCTCCAGCCGTCCACTCACCACCACCATGCCGTCCTCGTCCGTGTACACGCGAAGCGAGCGGTTGTGGTGCTGGCGCCGAGCCTCCCGGGCCTCGGGGTGGTGTCCCGCTTGATGTGGAAAATCGCGAACGGCGTTCCTCCGGCTCCTGAGCGCGATCGAGGGTACCACGACGTGGAGAGGCAGGCCCGCATTGGGCTTGAGCGCCACGTTGAGGCG
>Ga0187892_10001109_pt1 | contig 64862 bp, 51 predicted proteins | sample MA1701073metaG_FD_139345 | JGI IMG/M metagenome (GOLD analysis project Ga0187892, IMG submission 139345) | Bio-ooze microbial communities from a basaltic lava cave in the Kipuka Kanohina Cave System on the Island of Hawaii, USA - MA170107-3 metaG ... | reverse complement strand
GTACCGCGACCTGGACGGCGACGGTTTCGGCGACCCGAGCTCGACTCAGGCGTCGTGCACGCAACCCGTGGGTTACGTCTCGAGCAACACGGACTGCGACGATTCGTCGTCGTCGACGTTCCCGGGCGCCGCGCCGAACGACAGCCCGACGGCCTGCATGAAGGACACCGACGGCGACGACTGGGGCAGCACGACGCCACCCGGCGGGGTGGCTCCGGGAACCGACTGCAACGACGCCGATGCCGCGATCCATCCGGGCCTCATCTGGTACCGCGACTTCGACGGCGACGGCTACGGCAATCCGAGCTCGACGCAGGCATCGTGCACGCAGCCGGCGGGGTACGTGGCCGACTCCACCGACTGCAACGATCTCTCGTCGTCGACGTTCCCGGGCGCCGCGCCGAACGACAGCCCGACGGCCTGCATGAAGGACACCGACGGCGACGACTGGGGCAGCACGACGCCACCCGGCGGGGTGACCCCGGGAACCGATTGCGACGACGCGGACGCGGCGAACTACCCCGGCAACGGCGAGGTGTGCGACGGCCAGGACAACGACTGCGACACGCTGGTCGACGACGCGGACCCTGAGGTGACCGGCCAGGCGACGTGGTACCTCGACGCCGACGGGGACGGTCACGGCGACGCGGCGCAATCGGTGCTTGCCTGCCTCCAGCCCGCCGGTCACGTGGCGAGCGGCGACGACTGCGACGACGCGGACGCGGCGAACTACCCCGGCAACGGCGAGGTGTGCGACGGCCAGGACAACGACTGTGACACGCTGGTCGACGACGCGGACCCTGGGGTGACCGGCCAGGCGACGTGGTACCTCGACGCCGACGGGGACGGTCACGGGGACGCGGCGGAGCCCGTCCTCGCCTGTGTCCAGCCCGCCGGCCACGTGGCGAGCGGCGACGACTGCGACGACGCGTCGGCCGTGACCTTCCCCGGCGCCGCGCCGAACGACAGCACGTCGGAGTGCATGCGAGACGCGGACGGCGACGACTGGGGCGCCCTGGCGCCGCCCGCCGGCGTCACGCCGGGCACCGACTGCGACGACGAGGATCCGGAGAAGAACCCCGCCTCGGGCTGCTGAGCCTTCGGTCCTCGGCCGCGCGGGCGACCCCCCGCCCCCCGGCTCGATCGGCCCCGGATGCCTCTCGATCGGGGCGAAGGTCCTAGAACAGCTCGAGCTGCGCCGCGTCGCCGATCACGCGGTCGAAGTCGAGCCCGAGCAGCCCGAGCACCGGCTCGGCCACGGCCCGCACCTGCTTCTGCACGTAGTGCTCGTGGTCGATCGGCGAGCGACGGTCGGACGTCGGCTCGGGGCCGTTGCGGGTCACGACGTAGTCGATGATCCGCCCGGGTCGCCCCACCAGCTTGCGCGCGGCGGCGACGTGAGGCGGCGTCGACGCGGTGTAGGCCGCCAGCTCCTTGCGCAGCGCCTTGCGGTAGACGAGCAGCGCGTCGTGGCGGCCGGCGCGCAGGTCCGCGACGGTCTCCCGCAGGAACGCGTCGACCGGGCGATCGGAGAACAGGCGCTCGTACAGCTCGCGCTGCACGCGCTTGGCCAGCTCCGTCCAGTCGCGCCGCACCGCCTCCATCCCGGTGAAGACCAGCTTCGTGCCGTCCCCGTCCGGCACCAGACCGGCGTAGCGCTTGCGCGCTCCGCCGCCGCCGCCGCGCATCGGCGGGAGCAGGAGCCGCAGGTAGAGCCGTTCGAACTGCAGCTCGAGCCGGCTCTCGACGCGCCAGCCTGTGGCGACGTGCGCCGCGAGCGCGGCGTTCAGCTCGGACACCAGCCGCCGGCCGGACTGCGCCGCGGCCGCCGGGTCTTCGACGCCGGTGCGGACGAACAGGCTGTCGGTGTCGCCGTAGAGCACCTCGTGACCGAGCGCCTCGAGCCGCCCCTTGGTCCACAGCAGGATCTCGCGACCGAAGCTCGTGATCGCGTTGGCCAGCGCCGGGTCGGCGAAGCGGCAGGCGGACGTGCCGAGCACGCCGTAGAACGAGTTCATCAGGATCTTGATCGCCTGGCTCGTCACGCGGTCGCCGGCGGCGCGCGCGGCCTCGCGCCGCGGGAACAGGTCGTCGAGCAGTCGCGGGAGGATTCCCGGCTCGCGGCGAAAGGCGCCGCCGCTGGGAGCGCGGATCAGGTCGGCGTCCACGCCGGGCGCGGGCACGTGCCCCAGGGGATCGATCTGGAACGTGCGGATGATGCTGGGGTACAGGCTCTTGAAGTCGAGCAGCGCGACGTTGCGGTACAGGCCGGGGCGAGGCTCGAGCACGTGTCCGCCGCTGGTCGGGATGCCGTCGTTCGCCGCGTCCGCACGGACCGAGGGCGCGACGATTCCCCGCCGGTGCAGCTCCGTCAGGTACAGGAAGTCGAACGACGCGATGCTGGCCGCCACGCGGTCCGGCGGCATCCCCGTCAGGCGACTGCGTTCGACCGCCAGCTCCAGCAGGCGCAGCTCGTCCAGGATCTCGAGCACGAGCCGCGCGTCGTTGCGGTTGTAGGCGACGAGCCGCGGGCGGTCCCGCTCGAAGGCGTGCAGGATCTCCTCGGCGCGATCGGGGCCGGTCATCGTCTTGCCGCGGCCGAGGACCGCGCGGGCGGCGGCGTCGAGGGCGTAGCTGTCGAGCTTGACGAACGCGCCGCGCAGCAGGTCGATGCCATCCAGCACCAGCCGTCCGGGAGCGAAGGCCCGTCCCGAGCCGCGGCGCGCGGCCGAAGGGCGCAGCTGGAGCGGCTCCGGCCCCCGGCCGAGCCGGAGCGGGACCGCGGCGCGCTGCGCCGCCTGCAGCAGGACCGCCAGGTCGAAGTCGATCACGTTCCATCCGGTGAGCACGTCGGGATCGAGCTCGCGCAGCCGCGCGACGAGCCCGGCCACGAGCTCCCGCTCGGTGGGGCAGGGCGTGGCGTCGGGCGGGCAGGAGGAGCCCGGCGGCGTCAGCAGCAGCACCTCGGACGCACCGCAGCCGACGATCGCGATCGACAGCAAGCGCCGCGCCTCGGGGTCGGTCTCGACGTCGAGCGACACGGCCGAGAGCCGCGCGGTCCACTCCGCGGGGGCGACCTCGGGGTCGTCGAACACGCGGTCGATCCCGTCCCCGCGCCGGTCCGGCCCGCGGATCTCGAGCGAGCCGCGGATCCCGCGCTCGATCAGGTAGCGATAGGCGAAGCGGACGTCGGCCTCGAAGCAGTCGATCCCTGCGGCGAGGAGCCGATCGCGTAGCGCCGGCACCCCCTGCGGCAGGTCGACGTCGACCCGCGCCACGGGCTCGCCACGCATCGTCGCCATGCGCCCGCCCGGGCGGACGGTGGCGCCGAGCTGCCGCGCGCGGCGGACGTCCGCGTCGCGCACGTAGAAGCAGGGCGTCTGGCGACCGTCGCGGACGAGGAACGACTCTCCGCTGTCGAGCTTGCCGTAGAGCAGCACCACGGGACGGCCGGACTCGATCCGGTACGTCGGGTCGAGGATGAAACCGCGCGCCATCGTGGACTCGGCCGCCGCCTGCGGCCATAATACCGCTCGCCGGAGCGAATGGCGTGAACGTCCTGATGATCTCGCCCGGGTACCCCGGGGAGATGCCGCACTTCACGCGCGGGCTCGCGCGGGCCGGCGCCACCGTGGTCGGTCTGGCCGACCAGCCGGCGGAGGCGCTGCCGGACGAGGTCCGGCGCGTGCTCGCCGCGCACATCCCCGTCGCCGACCTGTGGAGCGAGGGGGCGGTCGTCGAGTGCGTGCGGACGGAGCTGCGGGGCAGGCGCATCGACCGCGTCGAGTGCCTGTGGGAGCCGGCGATGATGCTCGCGGCGCGCCTGCGGCAAGCGCTGGAGCTGCCGGGCCTGACCGTCGAGCAGACCGTCGCCTTTCGCGACAAGGAACGGATGAAACAGGTGCTGGACGCGGCGGGCATCCGCACGCCGTGGCACGCGCGCTGCTCGACCGCGGACGAGTGCCGCGCGGCGGCCGAGCGCGTGGGCTATCCGCTGATCGTCAAGCCGATCGCCGGGGCCGGGTCGCGCGACACCTACCGCGTCGACGGGCGGGAGCAGCTCGAGCAGACCCTGCCCAAGCTGCGCCACGTGGAGCAGGTCAGCGTCGAGGAGTACATCGAAGGCGACGAGTTCACCTACGACACGGTCACGGCCGACGGCCGGATCGCCTACGAGAACATCTCGTTCTACCGGCCGCGGCCAATCGAGGAGAAGAAGCACGAGTGGATCAGCCCCAGCTCCGTCTGCCTGCGCCGGATCGACGCGCCCGAGCTGCAGCCCGGGCGGGCGATGGGACGGGCGGCGCTCGCCGCGCTCGGCTTCCGCACCGGGTTCAGCCACATGGAGTGGTACCGCCGGCCGGACGGCGAGGTGGTGTTCGGCGAGATCGGGGCGCGGCCCCCCGGGGCCCGGCTGGTCGACGCGATGAACCACGCGTCGGACGTCGACCTGTTCGCCGGCTGGGCCGAGGCGGTCGTGCACGGCCGGTTCAGCCAGCGGGTCGAGCGGCGCTACAACGCGGCCATCGTCTGCAAGCGAGCCGAAGGGCGCGGGCGGATCCAGCGCGTTCTGGGGCTCGACCGGCTGCTGCGCGAGCTGGGGCCGGCGGTCGCCGCGGTCGAGATCCTGCCGATCGGCAGCGAGCGGCGTGACTGGCGCCGCTCGGCGGTCTCCGACGGCTTCGTCATCGTCCGCCACCCGGAGCTGCAGACCACGTTCCGCATGGCCGAGCGCGTCGCGCGCGAGCTGCGGATCATCGCCGGCTAGGGCCGGCCGCGACGGGCCGGCGGTGGTGCCCGGCCCCGGCGGGCCGGCCCGATGTCCGTCCGTCGCCCCTGCGCGCCACCGGTCCCGGTCCGCGGCCCCGTACGTACATCCACGCATCGCGCCGCTCTCCCCGCCCGCGTACCTTCGGCCGCGATCGGACCCGCGCATCGGCAGCACCCGCGCGAGGAGGAAGATCGTGATGAACCCCGCAACCACCGCCGGCCTGGCGCTGATCGTCGGCGCCGCCGTCTCCCCGGCGCTCGCCGGGACGCAACTGTGGAGCCAGACGCTCGATCAGGAGGTCAACTGGCATCGCGTCAGCCACCTGGGAACGCTGCTCGTCGCGACCGACGATTCCGTGCGTTGTCTCGATCCCGCGAGCGGCCGGCCGCTGTGGCAGCGCGACGACCTGAAGCAAGTCGGGGAATGGAACGTCGAGGAGATCCCGGGAACGCCGCTGTTGCTGGTCCACGTCAACCTGGGGACGGTCCAGGCGCGGACGACGCTGCACGCCGTCGACCTGCTGACCGGGCAGGATCGGTGGAAGACCGAGCATCTCCGCGGCGTCACCCTCGACACCTTCCCGGTCTACGACCGGAACTACGTGCTGACGATCACGACCGACAAGCCCGGAGACCGGGCCCGGCTCGACCTCGCGGCGCTGGAGCTGACGAGCGGCAAGCCGCTGTGGGAGGCGCCGTTCGACGACCGCACCGACCTGCACGTTGCGGAATCCTCCGGCCGGTTCCTCGTCAAGTACGATCTCAGCGGCCACCAGCCGCCGCTGTACGACGGCGAGTCGCTGTACCTGTCCTACGCCGGCATCCATCGCTACGACGCGGCGAGCGGAAAGCTCGTGTGGAAGAACGTCTACGACGTCACCGCGGGCGAGATCAAGCGCGGCAACGCCCAGGCGGTCGTCGACGGCGGCACGGTCTACACCTCGGCCAAGGGGCAGATCCGCGCGATCGACCACGCCACCGGCCAGGTCCGCTGGGCCTCGAAGGACTTCGGCGGTGCCGTGGCGCAGATGGAGCTCGTGGGCGGCGTGATCTACGGGCGGCTGGGCGGCACGTTCTACGACAAGCAGGCCCGGGACTGGAAGCTCGAGAAGCCGCTCGGCGTCGTCGCCGTCGATCCGGCGACCGGAATCGAGACCTGGCGCTACGACGGGGCCAAGGAGGCGATCACGAACATGCTCGTCCTGCCCGAGCAGCGGGCGGTGCTGATCGCCGACCAGAAGAGCCTGATCGGCCTCGACCTGGCGAGTGCGGGAAAGGTCAAGGAGGCGTTCCGCGTCAAGGTCGAGTTCAAGGACCGGATCGGTGCCGCGAAGGTCGCCGCCGGTGTCGGCAAGTTCCTGCTCGGCGGGGCCAAGGCGGCGGCCTCGGGCGGCGAGGAGCAGGACGCCCCGGTGGCGATCCACGCCCGCCCGGGTGGGACCGCCGTCGTCGTCGGCAAGCAGCACCTGCTGGCGTTCGATCCCGCCCAGCGCACGATCGTCTGGTCGCTGCAGTGCGACGCACCGGGCCGGGCCGGCTGGGCCAAGGCGCTCGTGGGGGCGATGACGGCCCTGACCTACGCCGCCAACATGAGCCAGGCCGCGGCCACCGGCTCGACCGGCTACGCCCGCGCCGCCTCGCAGTCGATCGCCGACTACAGCAGCTTCGCGAGCAAGCGCTGGTCCGCCGCCGAGGGCGCAGGAAAGTACTACTACGTCCTGACCAACGTGACGCAGGGCAAGGAGAAGGGGGCGGGCATCGTCGGAGTCAACCTGGACACGGGCAAGGCCGACCGGCAGGTGCTGTTCGAGGAGAAGGAGCCGCGCTACGAGGTGGACGAGCTGACCGGCCGCGTCTTCATGGCCAAGGGCAAGAACACCCTCGTCGGCTTCGCCGTGCAGTAGGCTGGATCCGGATCGCCCGGGCCGGCTCGATCTGCCGGCTGCCCGGGAGCGGTCCGAGCACGGCGCCGCGCGGCGGCGGCCGGGAGGCGGGCCGCGGCGGTCGTTCCGCCGGGCCCGTCTAGCGCGAGATGCCCTTGAGCTGCAGCTCCTCGTCGATGATCGCCCGGAACGCCTCGAACGGCTGGGCCCCCGACAGGAACCGGCCGTTGACGAAGAACGAGGGCGTCCCGGTGACGCCCGCCGCCTGACCGGCCTGGTAGTCCTGGTCGACCTGGGAGCGATAGCGCCCGGTATCGAGGCACTCGTTGAACGCCGGGCCGTCGAGGCCGATCTGGGTCGCGTACTGCTTCAGCTTGTCGACCTCCAGCGCCTGCTGGTTCTCGAACAGCTTGTCGTGGTACGGCCAGAACTTGCCCTGCTCGTGCGCGCACTGGGCCGCCTGCGACGCGGTGTGCGCGTTGTTGTGGAACGGCAGCGGGTAGTCGCGGAACACGAGCCGGACCTTGTCGCCGTAGGTGTCCATCACCTGCTGGAGGGTCGGACCGACCCTCTGGCAGTAGGGTCACTGGAATTCCGAGAACTCGACGAGCAGGATCGGCGCGCCGGCCGGGCCGCCCTTCGCGGGGTCGTTCTCCGCGACCTGCACGTCGACGCGCGGCGGCTCGAGCGCGATCTTCACGCCGGCCTTCTGCTTCAGCGCCGCGAGGAAGCTGCTGCGCGCGCTCTCCGCCTGCTGGGCCGTGAGGAACTCGCGGATCCGCGGCGCCATCGCCTCGAGCGTCTGGCCCTGCATCCGGCTCTGGTTCTGGTCGTAGAAGGCCTTGACGTCGGCATCCGCGACGGGCGGGGTCTTGGCCTCGATCTCGGCGCGCAAGAGCTCCGCCTGGGCCACGCCCCGCGCCTGCGCCTCGCGCTCCACGAGCAGATTGTTGATGATCTGATCGAGCGCCTCGCGGCGCGCCTCGTACAGCTTCTGGTAGGCGTCGGCGTTGGTCTTCTTGGCCCGCTCGTCGACCTCGTCCAGCGTGATCGTGCGATCGCCGACGCGCGCGGCGACTCCTCCCGTGCCCTGGGCCTTGGACGACTCGGCCGGGGCGGCGCAGGCCGCTCCGAACAGTCCGGCGCAGGCGGCGACCACGAACGCTCCCCTCAGCAGTCTGCTCATGAGGTCGACCCTCCCCGTGCGATGACGGAGCGCCTAGGCTATCGGACCGGACCGGCGTTGTCCAATCCACCGGCTTCCCGGTCCGGCGCCCGCCGCGTGGCCGCGGCCGGCCCCGCTGCGATATAGTCTCCCGCTCACCGGCCCCGAACCGACTTCTCGCCCCGCCCGGGGGCCGGCGTGACGAGGCCGGACGTTCGGGCGGGCCCGTGTGGAGGCGCGTGCGGCCGTGACGGTGGCTTCGCCAGGCATCGCCGACCGTGTTCTGGCCTGGGTCGGCGGCGACGATCCAGCGACGCTCGGGAGCAAGTTCTTCTGGTTCCGGCGCTACGTGCTGCTGCACCTCGCGGTCGAGGCCTGGTTCCGCTACACGTTGGAGCTGCCGCGGCAGGCGTCGGACTTCTCCTTCGCCCTGCTCTACACGCTGTGCTTGGCCCTCGGCTGGTGGCGCCGCTGGACGCGGTCCGCCGGGGAGATCTGCCTGATCGTCGTCCTGGCCCAGATCGCCTGGTGGTTTCCCCATACCGCCAACCACCTCTACCTCGAGGGCCTGATCGTGCTGGTCGTGGCGCTGTTCGATCCCGAGCGGCCCGCCGAATGCACGGCCGCCCTGCGCGGGCTGCGCTGGCTGCCGCTCCTCGTGCTGTTCTATTCGGGCGTCAAGAAGCTGGTCTACGGCTTCTACTTCGATGCCAGCTTCTTCGGTCAGATGATCTCGATCGACCGGCGTTTCCTCGGCTTCTTCCGCCCGCTGCTCGAGGCGGACGAGCTGAAGCGCCTGGCGCGCCTGGGTTGGCCGGCGGCGGCCGGCGCCGGGCCGTATCGCATCGACTCGCTGCCGATCCAGCTCATGTCGAACCTGGTCTGGGCGTGCGAGATCCTGTTCTCGCTCGGGCTCCTGCTGCCGAAGCTGAGGCGCGCGGCGGCGGTGGGCTGCGTGCTGCTCGTGATCGGGATCGAGATCGCGGCGCGCGAGGTCTTCTTCGGGGCGCTGTTCATCAATCTGCTGCTGCTGTATGCGGCGCGCGACCTCAACCGCCGGCTGTTTCCGCTGTTCGTGGCGTTCTTGCTGTGGATGACGCTGATCATGTTCGAGCTGGTGCCGCGCTGGGGGCTCGTCTGATGCGCTGGAAGAGGCGCGTGCTGCTGACGGCGCTGGCGGCGCTCGTCGCCTGGCCGATCGCTCACCCCTTCGTGGTCGAGGCGCTCGATCTCGACCCCTGGCGCTTCTGCGGCTTCGCGATGTACGCGACCCCGTCGACCTACCAGCGGGTGTACCTGATCGAGCTGCGCGGCGATCGAGAGGTGCATCTGCACCCCTCGTGGTTCTCCGACGACGCCAAGGACCGGATCCAGGAGTACAAGCGGCAGCGCTCGGTGCTCGGCGAGCTGCTGCCGCCGCACGAGGTCGCCGAGCTGGTCTTCGCCGAGCGACCCGAAATCGAGGGGCTGAAGATCGTCGTGCAGCGCGACGCGATTTCGGCCAGGACGTCGCGGGTCACCCCCGAGCCGGCGACGGCGTTCCTCTACCGGCGGTGAGGCCGCCGCGACCGGCTTCCGCCGGACCGCCCGTGAGCTGATGGTCCGCACCCGGTTCGCGCCGAGCCCGACCGGCTTCCTGCACATCGGCGGCGTGCGCACCGCGCTGTTCAACTGGCTGTTCGCGCGAAGCCACGGCGGCCGGTTCATCCTGCGCATCGACGACACGGATCGCGAGCGCAACCTGGACGCGGCGCTGGCGCCGATCCTCGACGGCTTCCGCTGGCTGGGGATCGACTGGGACGAGGGCCCGGAGGTCGGGGGCGGACACGGCCCCTACTTCCAGTCGCAGCGCCAGACGCTCCATCGCCAGGCGGCCGAACGGCTGCTCGCCGCCGGGCTGGCCTACTGGGACTACGCCCGCGCGGAAGAGATGGAGCAGGAGCGCCAGGCCGCGCGGCGTGCGGCGCGACCCTTCGTCTACAGCCGGCGCTGGCTGGCCGCCACGGCGGCGGAGCGGCGACGCTTCGAGGCCGAGGGGCGCAGCGGCGTGCTGCGGCTGAAGCTGCCGCGGGACGGGGCCTGCCGGTTCCAGGACCGGATCCGGGGCGAGGTCACCGTCGCCTGGGCCGGCGAGCAGGACCACGTGATCCAGCGCGCGGACGGCAGCTGTCTCTACAACCTGGCGAGCGTGGTCGACGACCACGAGATGCGGATCACGCACGTCATCCGTGCCGAGGAACACCTGTCGAACACCCCGCGGCAGATCTTCATCGCCGAGGGTCTGGGCTACCCGCTGCCGGAGTACGCGCACCTCCCGTTCGTCGCCGAGCCGGGAAGCAAGAACAAGCTGAGCAAGCGCAAGCTCGGCCAGTACCTGAAGCAGCGTGACTTCGGCGCGCTGTGCGCGCACGGGCAGGCGATCGCCGCGCGCCTCGGGCTCGAGGTCAGCGACGAGAGCTTCAACCCGGTGCTGATCGGGTTCTACGCCGAGGTCGGCTACCTGCCGGACGCGATCGTCAACTACCTGGCGCTGCTGGGCTGGGCGCTCGACGACCGCACCGAGGAGCTGACGCGCGAGCAGCTGGTGGAGCACTTCTCGCTCGAGCGCGTCCATCACGCCCCGGCCAGCTTCGATCCCCACAAGCTGCTCTCGTTCCAGGAGCGCTACATGCGCGCGCTGTCGGTCGAGCAGCGGGTGGAGCTGGTGCTGCCGTACCTGCGGCGGGTCGGACTCACGCCCGAGCGCGAGCTGCTGCGTGGGGTCGTCGCGGCGGCCGGCGACCGGATCAAGGTCGCGGGCGACATCCTCGAGCACCGCGCGTTCTTCGTCGCCGACGGGCAGCTCGAGTACGACGAGCGGGCGCTCGAGGCCCGCCTGCGGCGGCCGGCCGGCGCGGCCGCGCTGTTGGCGGCGTTCGGCGAGCGGCTGGCCAAAGCGGAACCGTTCGAGCCGGCGACGCTCGAGCGGACGCTGCACGATTTCGCCGCCGCGCGCGGGATCGAGCCCGGGCCGATCGTGCACCCGCTGCGGGTCGCGGTCACGGGCCGGGACGTCGGGTTCGGCCTGTACGAGAGCCTCGCCCTGCTGGGACGCGAGCGCTGCCGCTCGCGCATCGAGCGAGCGCTCGGCCGGATCCACGCGGGCTGAGGCCGGCGCGAGGCGCGACGGCCGACTCCGCGGCTTCGGAGCGGCCCGAAGGACCTCCACCGCTCGGGCACGTGGAGGCGACCGGTGCGGGGGCGGCCGGCGGCGGGAACGTTTTCGGGCTCCGAAGCTGGCCAACCCGGCCGAATTGGTGCATATGTATGGGGTCGGCCCGCGGCGGCTCGCCGGGTCGGGTGGGGGAAAGCATGACGCGCAGCCCGCGGCGGTTCTTCGTGTGTGCCGGGCTCGTGCTGCTCGCGGCGGGGATCGCCGCGGCGCAGGACGGCCCGCGCTTTGCCGAGCAGTTGCTCGACGGCCGGATCGTGACTCCGGCCGGGATCTTCGACACCTGGCAGGACTACCTGCGCTCCGACTACTTCCGCGACAACGCCCTGCGCTGCGGAACGCGGATCGAATCCGGCACCGACTGGGCGGAGCTCGGCAGCCCCGCCGACTGCACGCTCAACCTGACCAACCCGCTCGAGATCTACGACCCGGCGGTCGTCACCTACCGCATCCCGGTCGTGGTGCACGTGATCATGAACACCTCGGGGTTCGGCTTCCTCAGCGAGCAGGACGTCCAGAGCCAGATCGACATCCTGAACGAGGACTTCCTGGCGATCCCCGGAACGAACGGCGGGCTCGGCACCGACGTCGAGATCCAGTTCTACCTGGCGGAGGTCGATCCCGACGGCAACCCGACGAACGGCATCACCTATTCGACGAACAACAGCTGGTACAACGACGGCGGCTCGTACTGGAACACGCTCGCCTGGGACACGCACAACTACCTGAACATCTACACCAACACGGCGGGCGGCGCGCTGGGCTACGTCCCGGCGCTGCCGCAGGGCGGGATCGTCGGCTCGAAGAGCGACCGCGTCGTCATCCTGTGGACCGCCTTCGGCCGCGACTCCGCCGGCGGGCCGCCCTACGACCAGGGGCGGACCGCGACGCACGAGGTCGGCCACTACATCGGGCTGTACCACCCGTTCGACAACGGCTGCGGCAGCCTCAGCTCCTGCTACACGACCGGGGACCGGATCTGCGACACGCTTCCGGAGTCGAACCCGTCGTTCGGCTGTCCGGCCGGCAAGGCGACCTGCGGCGACGACGACCCGCAGGAGAACTACATGGACTACTCGGACGACCTGTGCATGACGGAGTTCACGTCCGAGCAGGCGCGGCGCATGCGCTGCACGCTCGAAGGCTACCGGCCCAACCTGTTCGAGACGATCGAGAACAGCTGCGGCAACGGCGTGCCCGACTCGGGCGAGCAGTGCGACGACGGCAACCACACCCCGGGCGACGGCTGCGACTTCTTCTGCCGGATCGAAGCCGCGCCGTGGGAGGTGTCGGGTCCGGCGAGCGCGGAGCCGCTGCGCTTCTTCTCCCCGAGCGACCTGCGCTGGGAGCCGGCGGAGCCGAGCCGCTCGGAGCGGTTCAACCTCTACCGCGGACTGGACAGCGGACTGCCGCTCGGCAACTACGGGACCTGCGTCGGCAACGGCCTCGAGGTGCCGCGGGCCACGGTGGCGTTCAACCCGCCGGTGGGGAAGGTCTGGACCTTCCTCGTCGCGGGCGAGAACGACTACGGCGAAGGCACGCTGGGGCAGACGTCGACCGGGGCCGAGCGTCCGAACGGCGCGCCCTGCAGCCCGTGAGCGGGAGCGCGACCCGGCTCCGTCCTTGTTCGGCCGGAACGCGGTCGCTATAGTGCGGCCGCGATGGACGCGCCGAGCAACGCGCCGCGGGGCGCGCCGCAGGACGGCGCTTCCGGTCGCGGAAGCGGCCGGGCCCCCAACTTCATCCAGGCGATCGTCGCCGAGGATCTGCGCGCGAACCGTTTCGGCGGCCGGGTCCACACCCGCTTCCCGCCCGAGCCGAACGGCTACCTGCACGTCGGCCACGCCAAGTCGATCTGCCTGAACTTCGGGCTGGCGGCGGACCACGGCGGCCGCTGCAACCTGCGCTTCGACGACACCAACCCGACCAAGGAGGAGTCCGAGTACGTCGAGGCCATCGAGCGTGACGTGCGCTGGCTGGGATTCGCCTGGCACGAGAGCACCCGCTACGCCTCCGACTACTTCGAGCAGCTCTACGCCTTCGCGCTGCGTCTGATCGAGAAGGGCTCGGCCTACGTCGACGACCAGTCGGCCGACGCGATCCGCGACAGCCGCGGCACGCTGACCGAGCCGGGGCGCGAGAGCCCGTGGCGGAACCGTCCGGTCGAAGAGAGCCTGGAGCTGTTCCGCCGCATGCGGGCCGGCGAGTTTCCCGACGGAGCGCGGGTGCTGCGGGCCAGGATCGACATGGCGTCCGGCAACCTCAACCTGCGCGACCCGGTGCTGTACCGCATCCTGCACGCGCGCCACCTGCGCACCGGCGACCGCTGGTGCATCTACCCGATGTACGACTTCGCGCACGGCCAGTCCGACTCGATCGAGGGCATCACGCACTCGATCTGCACGCTGGAGTTCGAGGATCACCGGCCGCTCTACGACTGGTTCCTCGAGCAGCTCGGGATCTACCGCCCGCGGCAGATCGAGTTCGCGCGGCTCGACCTGACCCACACCGTGATGAGCAAGCGCAAGCTGTTGGAGCTGGTGCAGCGCCGGATCGTCCGCGGCTGGGACGACCCGCGGATGCCGACGCTCTCGGGGCTGCGCCGCCGCGGCTACACGCCGGCGGCGATCCGCGAGTTCTGCGACCGGATCGGCGTGGCCAAGGTGGCGAGCACGGTCGACATCGGGATGCTCGAGCACTGCCTGCGCGAGGACCTCAACCGCCACGCCCCGCGCGTGATGGCCGTGCTCGACCCGCTGCCGGTCGTGCTCGAGAACTACCCGGAGGGCCGCAGCGAGGAGCTTCCGGCCGTCAACAATCCGGAGGACCCGGCGGCGGGGACCCGCCCCGTCCCGTTCTCCCGGCGGCTCTACATCGAGCGCGCCGACTTCCGCGAGGAGCCGCCGCCGAAGTACTTCCGCCTGGCCCCCGGGCGCGAGGTCCGCCTGCGCTACGGCTACCTGATCCGCTGCGTCGGCGTCGTCAAGGACGACCGCGGCGAGGTCGTGGAGCTGCGCTGCAGCTACGACCCCGAGACGCGGGGCGGAACGACACCGGACGGACGCAAGGTGCGCGGCACGGTCCACTGGGTCGCGGCGGAGCGGGCGGTCGACGCCGAGGTGCGGCTCTACGACCACCTGTTCGCGGCGTCGAGCCCCGGCGCCGAGGGCCGGGAGTGGCTCGACGACCTGAACGCCGATTCGCTGCGCGTGCTGCACGGCTGCAAGCTGGAGCCGGCGCTCGCCACGGCCGAGCCGGGCGCGCGCTTCCAGTTCGAGCGGCAGGGCTACTTCTGCGTCGATCCCGACTCGCGGCCCGCCGCCCTGGTCTTCAACCGCACGGTCCACCTGCGGGACACGTGGGCGAAGATCGAGGGCAAGCTGCGGGCGGGCGCCCGCTGACGCGCCCGGGCGGCTCCGCCGGCCGGATTGTCGGGTGGCTCGCGGCCGGCGGTTACGAGATCGGTCGTTGTCACGGGTCCGTGCGCTTCGGACCGTTGCAGCAGGCGGACGCCGCGGCGGCACGGCCGCGGCCCGAAGCGATGGCGTTCTGGAGCAAGAGCAACGGCGCCGGACGTGCGGCGCCCGACGTGGACAAGATCCTCAACCGGGGACTGCCCGGCCTGCGACCGTTCCATCAGTTCCACGTCGCACCGGGAGTCCGCATCCGCGGCGACCTCGAGACCACCGGCCACGCGCACGTGGAGGGGATCGTGGAGGGCGCGATCCTGGTCGGCGCGCGCACGCTGTCGATCGGCAGCAAGGGGCGCGTCCACGGCGACGTGCGCGCCGGGACGGTCCTGATCCGCGGCCGCCTGACCGGCGACGTCACGGCCAGCGAAGGGGTCGAGATCGCGGCCGGCGCGGCGGTCGAGGGCAACATCCGCAGCCCGCGCCTGGTGCTCGTGGCCGGTGCCCGGTTCAGCGGCCGGGTCGACGCCTGCGGCAACGGCGCGGGCGGCACCTGAGCCGGGATCCGGCGCGCGCCGGGCCGGGCTCGCCCCGCCCTCCTGCCGCGTGAGCCCGAGGCGCGCGCCGGCCGGCGATCTCAGCGCCTGCGTCCCGCCGCGGAGCCGGACGGATCCCGCTCGCGCCGGGCGTCGACCAGCTCGACCATCGCCGCCGCGGTGCGGGCCAGCGCACCGACCTCGAACGGCTTGTGCACGACGGCGGCGATACCGCGGCGCCGCACCTCCTCCTCGTCGAGCGTCGTGCCCCACCCCGTGACCAGGGCGACGGGGACGCCGGGGCAGAGCCGGCTCACCTGGTCGGCCACCTCCCAGCCGGACATGTCGGGCATCCCGAGGTCGGTCAGCACCACGTCGTAGGCCCGCTCCGCGGCCAGGCTCAGACCGTCGCGCCCGCAGGACGCGACGTCGACCTCGTGGCCTTCGGAGGCGAGCGCGTCGCGCAGCACGGCCGCCACCTCCGGCTCGTCGTCGATCACGAGCAGCCGCGCCGGGCGTCCCGGTGCCGTGGGGATCGGGCGCAGCTCGCCGGGCGGGCCGAGCGCCGGGGACGCCGCCGGAAGCTCGACCTGGAACGCCGAGCCGCGGCCGACCTCCGACGCGACGTCGATCCGCCCGCCGTGGCGGGTCACGATGCCGTAGACGACGCTCATGCCGAGCCCCGTGCCGCGCGTGCCCTTGGTCGTGAAGAACGGATCGAACAGCTGGAGCCGGGTCTGGGAACTCATCCCGACGCCCGTGTCCCGCACCTCGACCACCACGCGGTCGCCGTCGGCGCGGCAGGCGACGGCGAGCGTGCCGCCGTCGGGCATCGCGTCGGCCGCGTTGAGGATCAGGTTCGTGAACACCTCCCGCAGCTCCGACGCGTTCCCCAGCACGGGCGGCACCGGCTCGAGCCGCCGCGTCACCTCGATCGACACGCCGCGCGCCTCGGCCTCGCCCTTCCACGAAGCGCGCGTCATCTCCAGCGCGTCGCCGACGATCGCCGCGAGGTTGACGACCGAGAGCGGACGGTCGTGGCGGACGCGGGAGAACTCGAGGATGCGGCGGACCGTCTCGCGCCCGTCCTGCGCGGCGGTCTCGATCACGCCCAGGTCCCGGTCCACACCCGGCTCGAACGAGCGCCGCCGCAGCAGCTGGACGCGGCCGAGGACCGCGGCCAGCAGGTTGTTGAAGTCGTGCGCCACGCCGCTCGCCAGCTCGCCCAGGGCACGCAGCTTCTCGCTCTGCGCCAGTCGCTCGCGCAGCCGGATCGCTTCGCTCATGTCGATCAGCAGGCACTCGGCCGCCGGCCGCCCGCGGTACTCGATGCGGCTGCCCCGCAGCTCGAGCTGGCGGATCCGCGCGGCGCGGTCCTGGCCCAGGACCTCGACCGGCCCCGCCGCCTCGCCGCGCTCCCAGGCGGCGATGCGCCCGCGGGCGAGCGTCGCCGACGAGACATCGAAGATCCGCGCCAGGTCGAACCGGTCCGACAGCGCCTCGGCCTCCGCCGCGCCGAACATCTCGGTGAACGCGCGGTTGACGAAGCGGATCCGCCCGGCCTGGACGATCAGGATCGAGTCCGGGGAGTGCTCGACGAGCGTCTTGTACTGCGTTTCCGACTCGCGCAGGGCGCGGGTCCGTTCCTCGACCTGCTGCTCGAGCGTCGCGTTCAGACGCGCGAGCGCCGTCTGGAACTCGGCGGACTCGCGCGCTTTGTCCTCGACGCGGTCCATCATCCGGTTGAAGGCCCGCGCCAGATCGGCCAGCTCGCGCGCCCCGCGGACCGGGATCCGATGCGAGTGCTCGCCGGCGGACAGCGCCTCCGTGCCGTGCGCCAGCTCGCGCAGCGGGGCCGTCACGCGCCGCGCCACCCAGCGGCCGCCGGTGACCGCGGCGAGCGCGAGCGTGAGACCGAGGGCCGCCAGCTCGAGCACGAGCGACCGCAGCTCCCGCCGCGCCGAGGCGTAGTCCATGCCGACTCGCACCGTGCCCCACGGCTCGTCCACGCCCTCGACTTCGACCGGCACGGTGATCTCGAGCACGTTCCGCTCGTCGTTCGGAGCGTCGGATCTCGACCGCGCGACGCCGGCCTCCGCACCCTCCTTGTCGTGGATCGTGACGTACGCGACGTCGGGGTCTCCCGCGGCGGCCTCGGCCGCGATCTGCAAGGCCGGGTAGTTGTAGGAGAGCAGCGAGGGCGTGGCCACGGCGCCGATGCTGCGCGCGATCGAGACGCCGCGCGCCTCGAGGCCGCGTCGCAGCGCGGCGGCGAGCTGGGAGTGGACGACCGCCAGCGTGACCCCGATCAGCCCCAGCACGAGCAGCGCGGTCGAGGTCGCGAAGCTGCCTTCGAGCGAGCGCGGCGAGAAGTCCCGGCGCATCAACGCGAACCTTCCTCGATCCACACGTGCTCGAGATCGACGGAGCACAGCCCCAGCGGTCCGGGCTCGAGGCCGTGGACGCCGCGCCGCACGGCGAGGACGCCGACGGTGTAGTGCAGCGGGACGACGGGAGCGAGCGACAGGATCCGCCGCTCGGCCTCGCGGTAGATCCGCGCGCGAAGCACCGGGTTCAGCTCGCGCGAGCCGGCGGTGAGCAGGCGCGCGCTCTCATCGTCGCGGAAGGCGAAGTAGTTCGCGGCCCCATCCGGCTCGAACAGGCTGCGCAGGAACGAGTCCGGATCCGGCAGGTCGGCGATCCAGCCCAGCAGGAACGCGGGAGCGTTGCGGGCGTCGATCTCGTGCTCGAGCTCGCCCCACGTCACGCGGCGGACCTCGAGCCCGAGCCCCACCGCCTCCAGGTCGTGGCGAATGCGCTCCACGAGCCGCGTCGCTGCCGGTGTCGCCGAGGCGTTGAGCAGCACGACCGGGGGCAGCCCCGCGCCGTCGCGGTGGCCGGCCTCCGCCAGCAGCGCGCGCGCGCGCGACGGTGAGAAGGGGAGGGCCTTGGGTTCGGGAGAGTACCCGGGCAGTCCCGGCGGGAGGATGCCGGTCGCCTCGCGCCGCGTGGCCGGCGCATCGGCGGCCATCGACCGGCGATCCAGCGCGTGTGCGATCGCCTGCCGCACCCGCACGTCGTCGAGCGGCGGGCCGGCCGCGGGGAGCCCGAGGAAATGCAGGCTCAGCTCCTGGTAGCGGTGGAGCGTCACGGCGGGATCGTGCGCCAGCTCGGGCAGCAGGTCCGACGGGGCCTCGACCGCGTCCAGCTCTCCACGCGAGAACCGCTGCCGGCCGGCGTCGTCCTCGTCCGGCCGGGGGAAGGCGATCCGCACCTCGTCGAGATGCGGCCGTCCCGAGAAGTGATCCGCGACCGGCACGAGCCGCAAGCTTGCCGCGCTCCACTCGAGGAGCCGGAACGGCCCCGTGCCCACCGGCGACCGGGCGAACTGCCGCTCGCCGACACGCTCGATGACGTGGCGCGGGACGACGCGCAGGGCGTCCATCGCCAGCACCTCGAGGAACGAGAGGTAGGGGCGCTCGAGCCGGACGCGGACGCTCCCGGCGTCGAGCGCCTCGACGCCCTCGAGCCGCGTCGCGCGCCCCGCCCCGTAGTCCGCCGCGCCGACGATGCTCGACAGGTAGGGCGACGCCAGACTCGAGCCGGCCCGCCCCGGCCCGAGCAGACGCCGGAACGTGTAGACGACGTCGTCGGCGGTGACGGGCGCGCCGTCCTGGAAGCGCAGGCCCTCGCGCAGCTGGAACGTGTAGTCGAGCCCGTCGCGCGAGATGGTCCAGGTCTTCGCCAGCGCGGGCACGATGTGCAGGCCGGCGTCGAGCGCGACCAGGCCGTCGAACAGCTGGTTCACGACGAGCGACTCGTAGACCGAATCGGCGTCGGCCGGGTCGAGCCCCTCCGGCGCCTCCTGCAGCAGGCGCAGGGTGCCGCCGGGCGCCGGCCGGAGTGCGGGCTCCCGCTCGCGCGCCGCCGTCGGCGGCTGGGAGCAGGCCGGTGCCGCGAGGACGCCGAGCGCCAGCGCAACCGTGCCGAGCGACCCTCGAGCGATCAAAGCCAGCGGGCTCCCGGAAGGCGGGATCGGAGGCCCCCCGGCCCCGCCCCTGGAGAGAAGCTCGGCGCGCGGGTGGCGGCGGTCAAGGCGGCGGGGCGGGGGGCCTCCCAGGCCCCCGAACCGTTATCCTCCGGGCGTGGTGCGCCGCCCTACCGCCGTGCTGCTGTCGTGGCTGCTCGCCGTTCCGTGCCTTCCCGCCGGGGCGCCGCCGTCGCGGCCGTCCGTCCTCGTCCATTGTCCGCGGCCGTCCGTCGATCAGTGGTCGTCGTGGGTCGACCTGCGCTACCTGGCGGAGCTGCACGCACGCGGCTTCGAGGTCGACTACACGGACCGCCACGCGGACTTCAGCTGGGAGCGGGTCCGGCGCCACGACGTCCTCGTGCTCTACAGCGTCCCGCTGGAGCGCGGCGGGTACTACGACAACACGCCGGACGTGCCGCCCTACCGCGACGAGTTCGTCGCGATCGTCGAGCGCTTCCTGGAGGCGGGTGGCGGTGTGCTGCTGCTCGCCCGGTCGATCAACGCCGACGAGACCTTCCTGCCCCTGATCGGTCGCTGGGACGCCCGGATCCCGCGCGAGCGCATCGTCGACAGCGATCCGCGCAACGTCCAGGCGATGCCGCGAATGAGCGGCGCGGAGCGCCTGCTGTTCACCGACAACGCGGCGCCGGGTCCGCTCACTGCCGGGGTGCGCCAGGTGTGGCTTCCCGCGAGCGAGCGCTACGCGGCGGCGGAGACGATGCCGATCGAGGTCGGCGCCGTATGGCGGGTCGTGCTGCGCGGCTCGCGCACGTCGCGCACCGTGCCGATCGACGCCGCGACATCCGGAGCGCTGCCGCCGCCCGATCCCCGGGTCCGCGCCGAGGGGGTGCCGGAGCCGCCGCTGTTCGCGGTGCGCGACTACCGTGGCGGCCGGATCGCCTTCGGCGCGATCTGGCCGGAGTACTCGATCGGGCAGGGGACCGAGTGGCTCTACGAGCGGCGCGTGCTGAGCGCCGGGATCGACGGGCGTCCGTCCGATTTCGGGTCGCTGCTCGAAAACGCGCTGCGCTGGCTCGCCGAGCCGGCGCGGGCGGCGGGGATCCTCGGCGGCTTTGTCACCGATCCCGAGCGGCTCGTGCCGCCGAACGAGCGGGCCGGAGCGCGCGAGCGCTTCGCGCGGTTCTGGCGCCGGCCCGCGCTCGAGCCCGAGCGCGAGCTGGCCGCGGCACGCGATTACGGCCCGATCCATCGGGGCTTGATCGGGGCCCAGACCGAGATCGGTTCCGGCCGCGGCAGCGTCGCCGACCACGCCCGGGCGGCGCGCCGGTCCGGCCTGAGCTTCGTCGTGTTCCTCGAGGACTTCGCGCGGCTCGACCCCGAGCGGCTGGAGCGCCTGAAGCGCGAGTGCGCGCGGAACTCGGGCACCGATCTGCGGCTGTGGCCGGGCTACCGCATCGAGACCAACACCGGGAACCGGATGTTCGTCTACGGCGACGGCGCCACGCTGCCGCCTCCCGTGCTCGTCGTCGGGGGCAAGCTCAACCTCCAGTTTCGCGATCCGGTCACGGGCGAGCACCGGCAGCCGTCGCCGCTGATCGACTGGATCAACTACCGGCTGCTGGCCACGGGCGAGGCGAACGTCGGCTACTACGGCTTCGCCGATCGCCCGCAGACCGTGCCGCTCGACGACCTGCGCCTGTACTCGGCGGCGGCCCTGCGGCTGTACGAGGAGGGAGCGCCGGTCGAGGACAACCTGGAGGCCTACCTCGCGAGCGCCGCGGGAACGATCCCGCCGCTGCCGCTCGCCGTGCACCTGCTCGCGTCGCCGGAGGCGCTCGAGCGCGCCGGGCGCGCCGGCGTCGGGCTGACCCGGGCGCAGGCCCCGGCCATCGGCTCGCTGTGGCGCGAGCTGGGATATGCCCATGCCTACGCCGCGCCCCACGTCTTCGTCTCCGACGGGCCGACGATCCACGGCTGGCCGCAGACCGTGCAGGTCTACACGTTCGGCGCCGAGCGGTTCGTCGGCGGCGCGGCCTTCATGCCGGTCCCGGTCGTCGTCCGCTCCGACGCGGGACTGAAGGAGATCCGGATCTACGACGGCGACCGGCTGTTCCGGCGCTTCCTGCCGCGGGGCGCGCGCAGCTTCGAGCGTCTGCTGCAGCTCACGGCCACGGTGCAGCGCACGCTCGTTCTCGTGGCCGAGGACGTCGCCGGCCGGAGCGCGGTGAGCGCCGCCTGGCGCGCGTGGCGTGGTGGAGCGCTCGCGCCGGTCTTTTGCGGGGATCGCGTGAACCATTGCCGGACGCGGCCGCTCTTGGCGAAGGGGCCGGGCGTGGTCCAGGTGACGGGCATGCCGGAGATCGTCGGCGGCCACACCTGGGACGGGGGGCCGCGGGCCGTGCGTCCGATCCTGGATCTCATCCTGGCGAACCGGCCGACGCTCGTGTCCGACCTGGGCACCGAAGGCGAGCGGGGCTTCCGCAACCGGGCGCTCGTGGAGCTGTCCGACGAGAGCGCGGTCCGCACGCGCGCCGTGCTCGAGACCCTCTACGACGAGGGGCTGCCCGTCGTCGACCCGTGGCAGACCTTCGGCCCGCCGGCGGGCCCGTCCCGCCTGTTCCGCGCCGAGGCCGTGTTCACCGGGTTCGAGCGCGCGGCGGTCGGGCCGCACCCCGACCTGTACGCCGGGCTGGCCCGCTACGCGGGTGCCGAGCTGTCGCTGTTCGAGGAGGAGATCGAGTTCCGCGGCGCGCAGCAGCTCCGGTCGCTGGTCCTGTTCCGCCAGGCGTGGTACCGGGGGCCGTATCCGCTGCACCTGGTCCACGGCCGGGGGGAGCGCGTCGAGCAGGTCCTCGACCTGTCTCCCGGGCCCGACCGCCCGGCCCGGTTGCGCCTGCCGCGTGGGGACTGGATCGGCTGTTACGCGACGGGAGGACCGGCGAACCTCGCCGTCCTGTGGAATCGGGGCGAGGAGCTGGAGCTCGCGTTCCACGGCGCGCCGCCGGCGCTGCAGATCGAGTTCTCCGGCGCGGTGGCGGGGCGGCGCGTCACGGCGGGGGAGCGGCTGCACTACGAGCTGCTCGGCGTCGTCGATCCCCTCGACGCGGAGCGAACGGGCCGCGAGCGGGTGCTGGACATCGTCGGTTCCCTGCACCGGCCGGACGGGTTCGTCGTGCGCCGCGGCCGTTCCGCCGGCGGCGACGGGCTCGTGGACCTCGTCGCCACCGACGGCGCGGTCACGCTCGAGGCGGCGCGCGCGACGCGCGGTTCTGGCGTCCCGCTGCCGGTGCGGGTCCAGGGGCTGAACCCGCGCTGGAGCGCCGCCGTCGTCCTGCACCGCGGCGACACCACCAGCGGCGGCGGCCGAGGCGAGGAGCGAGGCGAGCGCTACGCCGAGGCCGGCTTCGACCGCGAGGGGCGGGTGTACGCGACGCTCTTTCCCGACCGCGCCCCGCAGACCGTGGCGACGATCGGCCATCCCGTGGTGGCGGACCACGACGAGCTGTTCGTCCAGGTCACGCGCCACGACGATCGCGGTCGACCCGCGAGCTGGCACGTCTCGGCCAACAACCCGACCGATCGCGACCTGACCGCGACGTTCCGCGTCGCGATCGACTTGCCCGGCCTGCGCGTCCCGGCCGGGGGCGTGGCGATCCCGGCCGGCGGCTACGTCGTGCTGCCGGCGGCCCGCGACGGCTTCCCGCCGCCGGAAGCCGCGCTTCGGCCGGGGGGACGGCTGGCGCGCATGCCCCGCAGCGCCCGGCGCGGGACGGCACGCGCCTCGCCCCGACGCGTGAGACCGACCGCCGCGCGAGCTAAGATCCGAGCGGCATGCGCGTCCTGATCGCCGGCGGCGGACAGGTGGGCACGATGGTGGCCACCCGGCTCATTCGCGAGGGGGCCGAGGTCGTCATCGTCGAGGAGAGCTTCGAGCGCTGCGCCGAGCTGGAGGAGACGCTCGACGCGAAGATCGTCCACGGGAGCGCCGTCAGCGTGACGACGCTCCACGGCGCGGGCCTCAAGGACGCGGAAATGCTCATCGCCTGCACCAACGACGATCAGATCAACATCCTGCTGTGCCTGATCGCCCAGGTCGACTCGCGGGTCAAGGTCAAGGTCGCGCGCGTACGGACGCACGAGGTCGAGCATTGGAAACGGATCTGCCGCGCGGCCGGCCTGCGCATCGATCTGATCATCCACCCCGAGACCGAGATCGCCGAGCGAATCCTGCGCGTGCTCGACGTGCCGGGCGTGTCCGAGCTGATCGATTTCGCGGACGGCAAGGTGAAGCTGTTCGGCATGAACATCGAAGCCGGCGCGTGGACCGTGGGTCAGACGCTCGAGGACCTCGACCGGGCCGGCCCTCCCGGAAACTCGCTGATCGCGATGATCTTTCGCGGAACCGAGGTGATCATCCCGCACGGCGCCGAGGTGCTGCGGGCCGGCGACCGGGTCCACATCGTCACCACCGCCGAGAACCTCGAGGCCAACTACCGCTTCATGGGCCTCAAGCAGCTGGCCGCCGTCGAGCGCGTGTTCATCATCGGCGGCAAGCAGGTCGGGATCTGGATCGCCGAAGCGCTGGAGCGGCAGGGGGTCAGCGTCAAGCTGTTCGAGCGCGACGCCCGACGCTGCGAGCTGATCGCGCAGATCCTGCGCAAGACCGTCGTGCTGCACGCGGACGGGACCGACGAGGCGACGCTGATGCAGGAGAACGTCGAGGGCGTGAGCGCGTTCCTCGCCCTGACGGGGCACGACGAGGACAACATCATGGCGTCGCTGCTGGCGCGCAAGCTGGGAGCGACGAAGGTCGTGGCGCTGGTCAACCGGCTCAACTACCTGACGATGGCGCAGCGGCTGGGGATCAACACCACGGTCAGCCCCCGGCTCGCGGCCGTCGACCGCACGCTGCAGTTCGTGCGCAAGGGGCGGGTGCTGTCGGTCACGTCGTTCCGCGAGCAGGAGGCCGAGGCGATCGAGCTGATCGCCTCCGAGGACTCGAAGTTCGTCGGGAAGAGCCTGCGGGACGTCCGGTTGCCGCGCGGGGCGATCGTCGGCGCCATCGCGCGGCCCGGCGGCGAGGTGATCGTTCCGCGCGGCGGAGCGCGGATCGAGGCCGGCGACCGCGTGACGTTCTTCGCGCTCGAGAGCACGGTCCCGCTGCTGGAATCCGCCTTCCTGGTCGAGCCTCGGCGAGAGCGCGCGTGATCCGCACCGGCGGGTTGAGCTACATCCTCGGGCAGTTTCTCGTGGTGCTGGGCGGCAGCATGCTCCCGCCGCTCGCGCTGTGCCTCGTGGCCGGCGAAGCCCCGGCGCCGTTCCTGCTCGCGGGCTCGGTCACGGCCGGCCTGGGCGCGGTGCTGCTCGTCGTCTGTCCCCGTCCTGCGCGCGACCTGTCGCAGCGCGAAGGTCTGTTGCTGGTGCTCGTCGTCTGGCTCTCGGTCGGGCTGTTCGGCTGCCTGCCGTTCCTGTTCTCGCCCGACTTCGCCGGTTTCACCGATGCCTTCTTCGAGGCGACGTCGGGGTTCACCACCACCGGAGCGACGATCCTGGCGGAGGTCGAGCGGCTGCCGCGCGGGCTCCAGCTCTGGCGCTGCCTGACGCACTGGCTCGGGGGGATGGGGATCGTCCTGCTGGGGATCGCCGTGCTGCCGCTGCTCGGCGTCGGCGGGATGCCGCTCTACCGCGCCGAGTTCTCCGGCGCGCGGTCGGAGAAGCTCAAGCCGCGCATCACCGAGACCGCCCTGGCGCTGTGGAAGATCTACGTGGCGCTGACGCTGCTCGAGCTGCTGGCGCTGCGGGGCGCGGGGATGGGCTGGTTCGACGCGTTGTGCCACTCGTTCTCGACGCTCGGCACGGGCGGGTTCTCGACGCGAACCGCGAGCATCGAGGCCTTCGACAGCCCGCTGATCGAGGCCATCATCGTGGTCTTCATGTTCCTCGCCGGCGCGAACTTCACGCTGCACTACCGCCTGTGGGTCGAGCGGCGTGCGGGACGGGTGCTGCGCGACGTCGAGCTGCGCTTCTACAGCCTGGCGATCCTCGCCGCGACGGCGGTGATCTCCGTCAGCCTGGTCGCGCTGAACGGCTACGAGCCGCTGCGTGCCGTGCGCAGCGCCCTGTTCCAGGTCACGTCGATCCTCACGACCACCGGATTCGCGACCGACGACTTCGAGGCCTGGCGTCCGTTGCCGCAGCTGATGTTCCTGGCCATGATGTTCACCGGCGGCTGCACCGGATCGACCGCCGGCGGGCTCAAGGCGTCGCGCATCCTGCTGCTGTTGAAGGTCGTCAGCCGCGAGTTCAAGCGGATGGTCGAGCGCCGCGGCATCTTCGCCATCCGGCTCGGGGACCGGGTGATCCCCGAGGAGACGATCCGCAGCCTGCTGAGCCTGGTGTACCTCGCGTTTCTCGTGAACTTCGCGGCCTGCCTGCTGCTCGCCGCGTCCGGCGTGGACGTGCTGACCAGCATCGCCGCGGTCGCCGCGTCGATGTTCAACGTCGGTCCCGGTCTCGGCAGCGTCGGGCCGACCGAGAACTACGCGCACCTGCCGGCGCTCGCCAAGTGGGTCCTCAGCTTCTGCATGATCGCCGGACGCCTCGAGTTCTACACGGTCCTGGTCATCGTTTCGCCCGCCTTCTGGCGGAAGTGACCCGCTGCGGATGGAGCTCCACGACCAGCCCACGATCGCCGGGCCGGGCCGACGGCGGACCCCCCGGCCGGCGGCCCTCGCGCTCCTCACGCTGGCGGTCGCGCCGACCTGCGGGCCGCCCGATCCGCCGCCGCACGTCGTGCTGCTGCTGGTCGACACGCTGCGCGCGGACTACCTCGGCTACCACGGCTTCGCCGGCGAGATCTCGCCCGGGCTGGACCGCCTGGCCGGCGAATCGGTGGTCTACGAGCGCTGCTTCGCCCAGTCCCCGTGGACCAAGCCCTCGATGGCCACGCTGTTCACTTCGCTCTATCCCCAGGTCCACCGGCTGACGAATCACGAGGGGCGCTACTGGGGGAGCGGGACTCCCGCGCTCGAGACCGGCGTGCTGGCGGCGCAGGCCGAGACGCTCGCGGAGCGGTTGCGCGCCGCCGGCTACGCCACCGGCGGCTTCATCGCCAATCCCTGGATGCGCAGCGACTACGGCTTCGCGCAGGGGTTCGACCACTACGACGAGAGCGGCTCGGTGCGGTGGGATCGCGCCGACTCGCTGATCGAGCGGGCGCGGAGCTGGATCGACGGGCTCCCCCCGCGCCGGCCGTTCTTCCTGTACCTGCACTTCATGGACGTGCACGCTCCGTACCAGGCGCCGCGGGAGGACTTCGACCGCCTGGTGGATTCGCCGAGCCTCGGCCGGGCCCGCACGCTCGAGGCGAGCGAGCTGCCGGACGAGGGCTGGCACAACCTCGAGCTGCGGCCGCCGTGGGCCACGGACGAGCTGCGGCGCGAGCTGCGCTACTGGCGGGCGCGCTACGCGTCCGGGGTGCGCGCGCTCGACCGGCGGCTCGAGCGGCTGATCCGCGACCTGCGCGACCGCGGGCTGCTCGACCGGAGCATCGTGGTGCTCACGTCGGACCACGGCGAGGAGCTGTTCGAGCACGGGGACTGGAGCCACGGTCGGACCCTGTTCGACCACCAGCTCCACGTGCCGCTCTCGATCCGCCTGCCGGGCGCCCGCGGGGCCGGCACGCGCGTAGGGTCGATCGTCGAGTTGATCGACCTGATGCCGACGTTGTTAGCGCTGACCGGCGCGGAGCCGGCCCCGGGCCAACAGGGCCGTAACGTCTCGCCGGGCGCGGAGCCCGACGAGCAGCGCGCGAGCTTCGCCACGGCGACGCAGTGGAGCCCCGGCCTGCACTCGATCCGCACGATCCGTCACAAGCTGCTGTGGGACAGCGAGAGCCGCGAGCTGCAGCTGTTCGATCTCGAGTCCGATCCGGGAGAGCGGCACGACGCCTCGTCCGCGAATCGCGCGCTCGCCGCGGAACTGCAGACCCGGCTCGGCCTCCACCTCGCCGAGTCGATCGCCGGCGGGACGCTGGATCCGGGCCGCGCGGCGATTCCGCCCGCGGTGCGCGAGCGGCTCGAGGCTCTGGGCTACGTCGACTGACCGCTCGGCGGCGGCGGGGTCAGCGCAGGGCTTCCCGCCGCAGCTCGCGCGGCGGCTCCCCGATCATCTCCGGCGGCCGCGGCACGTCGAGCAGGGCATGGATCGTGGCGTTGAGATCGAAGATGCTCAGGTCGCGCAGCTCGGCCCCTGCCGGGAAGGGGCCGCCGGCCGCGATCAGCCAGCCGTCCGGTCCGTGATGGCCGCTGCGGCCGTCGAGCGGGTGTCCGGGAGACGGCCAGTCGATCGTTCCGTAGCGCGGCGAGACGATCGCGCGATGGGTCACGCACGGCGTGTCGTTCCAGCGGACCACGAGGTCCGGCAGGCCGACCGTGGAGCGCGCCTCGGGGTACAGGGTGTCGCCGCGACCGATCGCTTGGACCAGGCGCTCGCCGCTGTCGGCGTCGCGGAACGTCAGCAGGCCGTCGGCGACCCGTTCGCGCAGCGTGTCGTACTCGTGGCCGGGCTCGACGATGCCCTGGCGCTCCCGCCCGCGGAGGTTGATCTGGACCAGGGCCTGCAGATCGCCCATCAACCAGAACGCCCGCGTCCGCGACCAGTCGCGAGCGTCGACCCCGCGCCAGAACCTGGACAACACGTCCTGCAGCCGCTCGGGCAGGCGCTGCTTGACCGACGTGCGCCACTCGAGCGGCACGACCGAGCGCAGGCGCCGCAGCAGCCGGTGCTTGGGCTCCATCGCCGCGAGCGACTCGCGGCGGTCGGTCAGCACGCGCTCCAGCATCTCCGGCAGCAGGTCGTAGCGGCTGGTGCTTTGCCACATCCCGTGCAGGGCGAACACCAGCGTGATCACGTCGGGACCCGCGGCGCGTACGATGCGCCCGACCGTCGCGTCGCAGGCGACGTAGACGTCGCGCAGCGCGCGGTCGTACTCCGCGGCCTCGTCGGGGGACATCCGGCCCTCGACGCTCGTCCGGTCCCACAGCTTGTGACCGCCGCGATGGGCGCCTCCCAGGGCGATCAGGAAGAAGTCCCATCTCTCGCGCTGCATCAGCGCCTCGCACAGCGCCGCCTCGCGGTCGGCGGACCGCACCAGCTCGTCCCGCAGGCGCAAGAGCGGCCGGACGGCCTGCAGGCCTCCGCTCTCGATCGTGATCGGCTCGGTGCCGAACTCGCGGTTGATCCAGGCCATCACGTGCGGCGGGCGGGAGACCGTGGGGGCGATCTTGTCGTGCGTGCTCCACGACGTGACCTCGATGCCGTCGAACGCGCCGCCGGCGGGGTAGGTGATCGGGACGTCGATCGCGATCACGCGCCGGCCGAACTGGCCGAAGCGGCGGTAGAACGGGGTCAGCGGCAGCCAGTCGTGGCTCGGCCGCTCGTGCCGCATACGATCGGGCCGCCATTGCAGATGGAACAGAAAGCCGTGATCCGGCGGGTAACGCCCGGTGTAGAAGCTGGGCCACGGTGTGCCGGCGAGCCAGCCGGCGGTCGAGGCCAGGCGGCCGTGCGTCCCCTGCTCGAGCAGGCGCGCCAGATGGGGCAGCGTCCCGTCACGCGCCCAGCGCTCGACGAGGCTCCACTCCGCGGCGTCGAGCGCGATCGCCAGCATCCGATCCGGACGAGCACGGCGGGACTCTCTCCGCGTCGCGTCCGTCACCGTTCATCCTCCGCGTGCCGGGAGCCCGGAAGCGCCGCCCGCGATCCCCGGCCGCGGTCCGCTTCCGACAGCAAGCGGTCGTAGACCGCCTCCACCTCGCGCGTGGTCGCGTCCCACGACATGCGCGATCGGACCAGCTCGCGTCCGTTGTTCCCCAGGCGGTCGGCCAGCTCGGGGTCGTCCAGCACGCGCCCGATCGCCCGCGCGAAAGTCGCGGTGTCGCCGTCCTCGACCACGAGACCGTGCTCGCCCTCGACGATGTGCTTGGCCGAGCCGGCGAACGACACGACCGGCGTGCCGGCGGCGAGATAGTTGAGCAGCTTCTGCGGGAGTCCGTCACACGCGACCCGCGGGTTCAACGCGACCTCGGACGCGGCGAGCAGCGCCGGGACCTGGTCGAACCCGCAGCACCGGACGTCGATGAACTCGCGCACGCCGAGCCCGCTCGCCAGGCGCTCGTAGGGAGCGAACGAGTCCTCCGTGGCGACCATCAGGCGCACGTCGCGCCGCGTGTCGAGCAGCGTCCGGAACGCCTCGAGCAGGAGGTGGATCCCCTGGTAGGCGGCGAGGTTCCCGGCGAAGATCAGCCGCCGCGGCCCGGCGCATCCGGCCCGCGGCGGGCGCGGCGCCGCGGCGAACGGCTCGCACTCCACCCCGTTCGGGATCACGCTGACGCGGTCCGGCGCGACCGCTCCCCGCGCGATCAGCTGCGACCGGATCTCGTCGGTGACCGCGACGACGTGATCCGCGCGCCGCGCCAGGCGCCGGTCGAGCACCCGGCCGATGCGGCGCTTCACCGCCGCGAACAGGCCGAGCCGATAGTACGGCAGCTCCGACTCGACGAGCGTGTGGACGTCGAACACGACCGGCGTGCCCTGCGGCCGCGCGGCGAGCGCGACCAGCATCCCCTCGTGGTGGTGGGCGTGGATCAGGTCGAACTCGTGCCGTCGCAGCACGCTCCGCAGCTTGAGGGCCAGCAGCGGGTCGACGACCAGGAGCTTCTGGTACGTCGGCCCCGCGATCGTCCGGCGGTAGCTCGGGACGCGACGGATGCGGTGGATGGTGAAGGGCGGATCGGCGATCGGCTGGCCGAGGTGGTAGGTCACGACGTGCACGTCGTGACCGCGCCGTGCCAGCGTCTCGGCCATGCGGTGGATGCGGATCGGAGTGCCGCGCGGGTGCGGGAAGGGGCAGGCCGCCACCATCGCGATCGTGCGCCGGGCCGTCACGCCGCGCGCTCGCCGGACCCCGGCTGCTCGTTCCGCGCCATGATCGAGTGAAAGGTGGGCCCCGGCGGCCCGGTGAGCCAGTCGGCGCTCGGCCAAGGCCGGTCGCCGCACCCGCGGTCCCCGCGCCTCGATCGCCGGGGACGCCGGCCGCCGCCGGCGGCCGGCGGGCTCGCGCCGATCGGGGGGGCGGCCGGGCTCCGCCTGCCCGGCGCTGCGGGGTCCGTTCTCACGCGGCAGCCACCGGCCGATCATTCTACTCTGCCTTCGGGTTTCGTGAGACGATTCGGTCCGCGGCCGCCCCGGGCGGCCGCACCGTGACGGTCCCGCTCGGCGGGGGAGGCCGGTCATGCAGCTGTCGCGCGGCGAGCGCTGGGCGATCGTGCTCTACGCCATCGTGGTCGCGGGGTTCATGCCGCCCGTGATCGTGTGGGCCAATCGTGTCGAACCGTTCGTCGCAGGACTGCCGTTCTTCTTCTTCTGGATCGGGCTGATGACGCTCCTGACGTCGGTGCTGATGACGCTGGCCTTCGTCATCCAGGAGCGCGTGGACCGGCGATGACCGTCGCGCTCGTCGTGATCTCCGTCTGGCTCGTGGTGACGACGGCCGTCGGCATCCTGGCCGGCCGCCACCGGGCGCTCAGCGTCGAGGAGTACTTCGTCGCCGGCCGGTCGTTCGGGCTCGTGCTGTTCTACGTGACGGCGGCGGCCGAGATCTACAGCGCGTTCGCCTTCCTCGGCCTGGCGGGCTGGGCCGCGACCAAGGGGGCGAGCATCCTCTACGCCCCCGCCTACGGCGCGATCGCCTACGGCCTGTACTTCTTCATCGGCCCGCGGATCAACCGTATCGGGCGGGCGATGGGCTACGTCAGCCAGCCCGACTTCCTCGCCGACCGCTACGGCAGCCGCTGGCTCGGCGTCGCCGTCGCCGTCGTCGGCGTGGTCTTCACGCTGCCCTACCTGCAGCTCCAGGTGATGGGCACGGGCATGATCGTCCACCTCGCCTCCGGCGGGGCGGTGTCGTGGCAGGGCGCGGTGCTGGTGAGCTTCGTCGCCGCGGTGGTCTTCGTCTACGTCTCGGGGCTGCGCGGCATCGCCTGGACCAGCCTGCTGCAGGCGATCGTCATGCTCGGCGGGATGTTCGCTCTCGGCGTGCTGTTCCCCGCCCGGTACTACGGCGGTCTGCGGCCGATGTTCGAGGCGCTGCTCGCGCTCGAGCCCGACCACCTCACGCTGCCCGACTCGTCCGGGCTGGGGATCGGCTGGTACGTCTCGACGGCGCTGCTGTCCGGTCTCGGCTTCTGGATGTGGCCGCACATCGTGATGGCCACGTACGGTGCCAAGAGCGAGCGCGTCGTGCGGCGCAACGCCACGCTGCTGCCGCTGTTCCAGCTCGCGCTCTTGCCCGTGATCCTCGTCGGCTTCACCTGCGCCGCGCGGGCGGGGACGGACCCGGCGTTCGCCGCGCGGGTGACGAATCCGGATCACGCGATGCTGGTCGCGCTGGTCGACGACTTCCCACCGATCGTCGCCGGGTTGATCGGCGCCGGTGGGCTCGCCGCCGCGCTGTCGACGGCGACCGCCCTGATCCTCTCCTCGGCGACGCTCCTCGCGCGGAACGTGGTCCAGCAGGGGTTCCGGCGCGGGATGGACGACGCGGCCGTCGTGCGTCTGGGACGGCTGCTCGTCCCCGGCCTGACCGCGGCCGCCGTCGTGCTGGCGTTCGCCGCACCCAGCCTGCTCGTCAACCTGCTGCTCGTCGGGTACTCGGGGATCACGCAGTTCTTCCCCGCGGTGGTTCTCGGATTGTTCGCGCGCTGGCCGTCGCCGGCCGGAATCGGCGCCGGACTGTTCGCCGGGATCGCGACCGTGGTCGCCTGCCAGCTCGGCGGCGTGCGCCCGCCGGCCGGGCTGCATCCCGGGTTCCTCGGGCTGCTCGTCAACCTGGCGGCGGTCGCCGTCGTCAGCCCGCTGTCGCGGTCGGTCGACCCCGCCCGGCTCGCCCGGTTCGAGCGCGCGCTGGGGACGGACTCCGCCAACGGCGCATGAGACTTCGCGCGCCCGGCGTGACGCTCGCTGCCATGCGCCGAGGCGGCGGACGGGGAGCCCCGTGAAGCGTGGAAACGCGCCCCGAGCGCCGGCGTGACGCTCCGCCGTCCGCTGCCGCGGGACCGCTACGGCCGGCCGTTGCCGCCGGGGAGTCCGGACGGCCTCACGGCGCGGTCCGTGGTCGAGCGCGCCACGGGTCCGATCGAGGAGCGGCTCGCGCTGGCCCTCGGCCTGTTCGAGCGGCGCTGCTTCTTCGAGGCCCACGAGATCCTGGAGTCGATCTGGAAGTCCGGCGACGCCGACCCCGACGACCTCGCGTTCTGGAAGGGCTTGACCCAGCTCGCGGTCGGGCTGTGCCACCTGCAGCGCGGCAACCCCGCGGGGGCGGCGGCGCTGCTCGAGCGGGCGGCCCGGCACCTCGCCGCCCGACCCGCTCCCCACCGCGGAGTCGACGTGCCCGCCGTGATCCGCTGCGCTCTCGAGCTCGCCGCGCGGATCCGGCGCGACGGCCTTCCCCCGCGCATCGAGTTTCCGCCGCTGATCACCGCCGGACGAGCATGAGCGCGCCGCCGGTCCCGGGCGCCGCCCTCCGCTCCCCCCGCGCGCCCGCGAGTCGATCCGGCGATCGATCGCCGTGTCGCGCAGGTTGACGGCGCGGGCCGGTCGCACTACGCTGCGCCGGACTCGGCCGTGAGGACCGGCTCCATGCCAAGAGCGCTGGTCGTCGACGACGACACCAACAGTTGCAGCGGGCTCGCCGACTGGGTCCGCGGCGAAGGGTTCGAGGTGCACACCGCCGAGACCTTGGCGCAGGCGCGCGAGCGGCTGGGGCAGGGCCCCATCGACCTCGCGATCCTCGACCTGCAGCTTCCGGACGGAAGCGCGATCGACCTCGTCCACGAGCTGCAGGAGCGGCCGGCCGTCGAGGTGCTGATCGTCACGGGTCACGGTTCGGTGGACACGGCCGTCGAGGCGCTCCGCGGCGGGGCGGTCGACTATCTGACCAAGCCCGTCGACCTCGCGCGCCTGCGCCAGGCCCTGGCGCGCATCCGCCGCGCGCTCGAGCTGCGCGAGGAGATCGTCGGATTGCGCTGCGAGCTGCGCCGCCTGGGTCGCTTCGGCTCGATGATCGGCGCCTCTCCGGCGATGCAGCAGGTCTACGATCTGATCAACCGCGTGGCGCCGACCGGCGCGACGGTGCTGATCACCGGCGAGACCGGCGTGGGCAAGGAGCTGGTGGCGCGGATGGTGCACGAGCGCAGCGGCCGGGCCAAGCGACCGTTCCTGCCGTTCAACTGCGGCGCGGTCCCGCCGAACTTGATCGAGTCCGAGCTGTTCGGCCACGAGAAGGGCAGCTTCACCGGGGCCGACCGCCAGCGCAAGGGCATCTTCGAGCGAGCGCACAACGGAACGCTGCTGCTCGACGAGCTGACCGAGATGCCGGTCGACCTCCAGGTCCGGCTGCTGCGCGTGCTGGAGACGGGTGTCGTCACCCGCGTCGGCGGCGAGCGGGCGGAGCCGGTGGACGTGCGCGTCGTGGCGGCGACGAACCGCGACCCGGCCGAGGCGGTTTCGAGTGGGCGTCTGCGGCAGGACCTGCTGTACCGGCTGAACGTGTTTCCGATCCACGTGCCTCCGCTGCGGGAGCGGGCCGAGGACGTCGAGCTCTTGGCCCGGCATTTTCTCGACGAGCTCAATCAGGCGGCGCAGACCACGAAGGTCCTCTCGGAGGCGGCGCTCGACCGCCTGCGCGCCCACGCCTGGCCGGGCAACGTCCGCGAGCTGAGGAACGTGCTCGAGCGCGCGTTCATCCTCGCGGCGGGGCGCATCGAGGCCGAGCAGATCCCGCTCGCGGGCAAGCCGCCGGAGCCGTCCGGCCCCGGGCTCGCGATCGCGGTCGGGACGTCGGTCGCCGAGGCGGAGCGCCGGCTGATCCAGGCGACGCTGCAGCAGCTCGAGGGGAACAAGAAGGAAGCGGCACGCGTCCTGGGGCTCAGCCTGAAGACGCTCTACAACCGGCTGCGAGAGTACGGGAGCTGAAGCCGGGCCACCCGGTGCGCCGCCCCGCGGCGGACGCACCGGGTGGCACCCCGCGCGGGGGAGCCCGACGGCGAGCGGCTCAGGCCGGGCGACGGGCCTCGGTTGCGGCGACGATCTCGGTCTTGATCCGGCCGAGAGCGGCGAGGACCGCATCGGCCTTGGCCTTCGCGTCCAGGTACCGGGCTTCGGCGAACGCGGCCTCGGCCTCCTCCAGCGAGGCGCCGCTGGCCCCGGCGTCGCTGTCGAGGGCCGCGAGGTCTGCACCCGTGCCCTTGCCGTGCGGAGCGCGGGCCACGAGGTCGCGAACCTCCCGCAGCAGCGCCCGCGCCTCGTCGAGCGAGCGCGAGGCCGCAACGCGCGCCGCCTCCTTCCCGGCCTCGGCGGCCTCGGCCGCCCGCTGCGCCGCGGTCTCGACCTCGGCGGCCAGCGCCTTCGCCGGGACGTAGGAGCGGGTGATGGCGAGCGTCTTGTCCTGCTGCGCCTCCAGCTCGACCTCGAGCCTGGCCCGAGCGCCCTCGGCCTCGGCCCACGCGTCGGGGGCGTAGTCGGGCGCACCCGCGGAGCGGGCGACATCCATCGCCTGGCGGGCCGCCTGGATCTCGGCGGCCGGGGGCTCGGCGCAGCCGGCCGCGACGAGGGCCAGAACGACGAACAACGGGGGCATCATCCGCGCACGCTTTCTCGTCATCATCGGCGTACCTCCTTTTCTTGTCGGATGCCGACGGCCGTCGTGAGGAGCAAGGGCAGTGCCATCGCGGCCGCTGGGATCTCCGCGGCGGATCGGTGGAGATCCTGCTCGCGGTTGTAACTCCTGCCTGCGTCGGACCCGTGATCTCGCTCCCGCCGACGGAGTCCCGGCGGTCCCACGAGCGAGAGCCGCCGCGCCGTGGATCCGCAGCAGAGGCTGGCCCGGGCGCTCGTCGATGACGGCGCCACGGCGGCGGGCCGCGCCGGCGGGCAGCCATCGGGGCGGCGAGGCGCGAAGCCGCGGGAGCGACGCGCGCGAAACGCCCGGCAACGTCAGCTCCGGAGCGGTACCTTCGCCGGGAGGTCCAGCTGGACCCGGATCGTCGATCCCTCGGCCAGCGTCACGTCCTGGCCCCGGTTCGAGGCGGCGATGCCCGTGCCGATCGCGGCGCCGGCCACGGCGCCCACCACCGTGCCGTCGGCCTCCTGGCCTCGATCGTGCCCGATGATTCGCCCGAGGAGCGCACCTCCCGCCGCCGCACCGCCGATCGTGGCGGCATCCTTCTTCGTCTGGCTCTTGCCCTGGCTGTGGAAGGAGGCGGCGACCTGCGTCTCGCCGCCCGAGGGCAGCGCGAGGCGCGTGAACTCCAAGCCGAGACGGGCTCGGCCGCCGATCTTCTTCGAGGGCACCGCCTGCGCGACCCGCCCGGTCACGACCGAGCCCGCCTCGATCACGACCTCACCGCCGAGCGCGACCGGCTCGACCAGCACCGCGGTGAAGGCGTCTCCGGGCCGGTTGCTGGCGCTCGACAACGTCTCCTGCAGCTCGACGGCGAGCATCGTCCCGGCCGGGACCGTCACGACCCTGGTCCCGGTCGAGCTCCCGCAGGCCGCGGCGCTCGACGCGAGGGCCGCCAGGGCGGCCAGTCTGAATCCGCTCGTCATCCCACGCATGATCGACTCCTTCCGTCCGCTCCCGCGCTGTCGGGAACGAGAAGCCACCCGGTGCCGCGTCGGTCGCGGCAGCGGGTGGTGCGGCCGTCCGGCCCAGGGGGGGACTGGTGCCGGAGACCGCGGGGGTGGCTAGCCGTGTCCCTCGACGACCTCGAACTCGCGCCGCGCGACCGTCTCGTCACCGATCGTGACCCGCGCGAGGTAGCTCCCGAGCGGCAGCCGGTCGTCGACCTTGAAGCTCAGATACGACCTGCCGGCCGGGACCGGCTTCCGGTCGCTCCACACCTGCTCGGTCGTGGCGGAATCGACCAGGGCGACCTGGATCAGCGAGCCCGCCGGAGCGTCCGTCACCTCCAGCGACACGTAGATCGGGCTTCCGGTCGCGAACGTGCGCGCGACGAGCTGCGGCGGCACCTGGCCCTCGACGTCGACGTCGCGGCCCAGCCGAACGTGGTCGACGAACCGCTGTGCGGTGAGTGGATCCAGGTCGTCGGGTGAATGCCGGCCCGGAATCTCGGACTCGGAGACTGCGGCCGTGGCGCCGGGCTCGACCGAGCCGCGCGGACTCGAGCCGCAGCCGGCGAGCAGAAGCCCACCCATCAGACCGAGTGTCAGGCGAATCCATCGTCGTCTCATGGCTACCTCCGCGGGATCGCCCATGCCACGGTCGTGCCAGCGTGAAAAGCCGGTGGAACGCGCGCTCTCCCGCGGATCGGGGGCGAGCGAGGGGAAAGAACGACAACCGGCGGTACTTCTTACAACTCGCCGCGAGACGGCAAGTGCCCCGCGGAGGCTCGGGGACGCGACGCTAGGGCCCGCTGGTCTGCGCCAGGTCGTCGATCAGCGTTCTTCCCTTCTCGGTCAGGATCGCGGCGCGCTCGAGGTCGGACTCCGCGAGCGCTTGCCGCGCCTGGGAGACGAAGGCGGATCCTGCCTCGAGCTGTTCCCGCTGCGCATCGGTCAAGGGACGCCGTCCGAGCTGCAAGGCCAGATCCTCCAGGCGAGAGAGCTGCTCGAGCAGGTCCTCTCCCGCCGGCGGCTGCCGGCCGGGGAGCAGGCGCGGGGCGGTCTGCTCCGCGGGGGGTTCCGTCGCAGCCCGATCCTCGGGCGGGGCCTCCGCCGAGCGGCTCGCAGCATCCGCTGCGGGCTGCACCTGCACCGCGGCCCGCCCCGCACACCCGGTGGCCGCGAGCAGCGCCAGCCAGAGCGGGCCGAGGCTCGCCGCCGGGGTCCGCGCGCGTCCGATCCGACTGCGATCGCTCACGCGGAAACCTCCGGCAGCGTGATCGTGAATCGCGTGCCCTCGCCCGGCTGCGACTCCACGCCGATCTCGCCGCCGTGGAGCTGGACGATGCGGTAGACGAGCGACAGGCCGATCCCGTCCCCTCCATCCTTCGTCGTGTAGTACAGGTTGAAGATCCGGGGCAGCGCCTCGGGGGCGATGCCGTGTCCGGTGTCCTCGACCGCCACGACGAGGGCACCCTCCTCCGATCCCCCGGCGCTGACGCGGATCTTGCCTCCCCGGGGGGTGGCGTCGAGCGCGTTGGTCACCAGGTTCAGCAGCGCCTGGCGCAGCAGCTCGGCGCTTCCCAGGGCCGACGGCAGGTCGGGACGGAGGTCGGCCTCGACGCGGATCCCGGCCTGGTCCGCTCGCGCGGCCACCAGGCGCAACAGACCGTCGATGACCGTCTCGATGCGCACGGCCTCGAGCCGCAGCTCCTCGGGGCGCGTGAACCGCAGGAAGCCTTCGACGACGCGATCGAGACGCCGGACCTCCTCGTCCAGCACGTCGAGGTGGCTCGGCGCCTGCGGATCGCGATCCGCGAGCTTGCGTCTCAACAACGCGAGGTGCATGACCAGCGCGTTCAGCGGATTCTTGATCTCGTGCGCCACGCCCGACGTCAACTGGCCGAGGGCCACGAGCTTCTGGGAGTACGAGAGCTGGGAGCCCAGGCGCGACCAGCGCTGCAGGTTCCGTGCGGTGACCATCACTCCCAGGACGTGGTCCGCTTCGCGCAGGACCTGGGCGCTCACCAGGTGCGGCACCTCGCGTGCGCCGATCGCCAACCCCAGCGTGCGCGGCGCGACCGCCTCGTCGCACTCCAGCGCCTCGTCGATCAGCGAGCGCAGGGGGTGGTCCGCGGCGAGGACGCGGTCGAGCGGCTGGCCTTCGAGCTCGGCCCGAGCCCGGCCGAAGAAGCGGGATGCGGCGTCGGTCAACGACAGGATGCGCCGGTCGCGGCTCAGGACGAGAACCGCATCGGCCAGCCCGCCGAGCATCGTCCGCAGCCAGGTGCGGTCGCCGCCCGGCCGGCGCTCGGCCAGCCGCTGGCTCACCGAGGCGAAGAACTCGGCGACCCGCCCGACGTCCTCCTTGCTGCTGAGGTCGAGCCGTGGTCGGTCGGCGCCGGTGTCGATGCGGGCCAGCTCGTCCCGCAGCCGCTCGAGCGGGGCGAGCAGGTGCTTGGCCAGGTAGAGCGAGGCGAGAAAGGCGGCCAGCACGACCCCCGCCGAGATCGCGGCGTTCGTCGCGAGTGCCGCGAGCAGCTGCCGCCGGAGCAGCAGGGTCGAAACGGCGACGCGCACCGCGCCGAACGGCTCGACCCCGTCCAGGCTGAACGGCAGGTCGGCGGCCAGGACCCCGTGTCCGCGGCCGAGCACCCAGCACTGATGCAGCGGGTTGCGCTCCGAGAACGCCTCGAGCGAGTCGGCCGGGCCCGGGCGCCGACCCTCCTGGAGCGGGTCGCTGTGGAAGATCGCGACGCCCTCGTCGTCGAGGATCGCGACGTACAGCGAGATCGGCGAGTAGCCGACCACCGCCTCGGAGAACCGGCGCAGTCCGGCATCGGAAGCGAGCGCCTGCCGGGGTTCCGCGCGCCCCTCCTGGCGCAGGACCCGGCTGGCCTGGTGGTACAGCGTCCGCGCCAGCAGCTCGGAACGCTCCCAGTTCTCCCGGATCTGCATCCGCACGAGCAGGGCGGTGTTCGAGGCACTCGTTGCCAGCGCCGCGGCCGCCGCGATCCCGGTGAGCGTGGCGATCTGCCCGGCTCGGAATCCCACCGGGGTGCTTCCTGTTCCCTGGGGCTAGCGCGCTGCCAAGGCCTTCGCCGCCTTGGTGTAGTCCCGCGGCTTGACCCACAGGATCATGCCGTACCGGCCGCCGCCGGCCGAGATCGCGTCGGCCGCCGTGACGTTGACCCCGGCGGCGGAGAGCTTCTCGACCTGCCGGTGCACCGCGCCGATCCGGTCGTCGCCCTGCACCAAGAACCCGCGCTTGGCCGGGCTCAGCCGCCAGCCCTCCTGCCGCGCGATCCTCCGCACCTGCGAGACGTCGTCGCAGACGATGTCGAGCTGGGCCTTCCCCGCCTTCGCCGGAAACCCGGTCCAGGCGAGCATGTTCACGCCGTGCGCGCGCAGGGCGCCGAGGACCTTCGCCCCCTGACCCGCGCGGTTCGGTACCTGCACGTGGCAGTAGTTCACCTTGCGCACCGTGTCCGCCATACGACCTCCTCCGTTCGGTCGGATTCTGACACAACCGGGGCCGGACGGTCACCGCTCGGGCGTCGATCGAGCGCCGGAGGCAGCGGCGGAGAATCAAGGCCCCTCTCCATGCCGCACGCCCGGGTCGAGCCGCGGCTCAGGGCTCGCGCCGGGTGCCGCCGCACAGCCGCGCCGCCAGCTCGGCGCGGGCGGCGGCGGTCAGGGGCAGGTGGCTCTGCTGCTGCAGCCAGGCCAGCCCACCCTCGACGTCGCTGAACTTGCCTTCCAGCTGCGCTTCGAAGGCGGCCTCCAGGATCGGGTGGAATCCGGGACCCGGCACCAGGCCGAGGGCGACGAGGTGGCGGCCCATCAGGACCGGCCGCGGCGCGCGGTCCTGCACCGCGAGCTCGGCCGCCCGCTCGAGCAAGGAACGGATCGACCCGGGCGGCGCCGCCGGATGGGGCGGGCGGCCGGCATGGTCCGCGGTCATCACGAGACACAGGCCTTCGATCGTCTCGGGCGAGAGCCGCCGCGCGAGCCTGCGCACCGAGCGGTCGCTGATCGTCTGCAGATGGGCCAGGTGCTGGGCGACGAGCGGCTTCACCCGCGCCTCGATCGCCTGCGGCGCGCGCATCCGCCGCAGGAACGTCTCGGCCAGCCCGACGCCCGCCTCGTCGTGGCCGGGGGAGACGATCCGCGTGCGTCCGTCCTTGATCGCCTCGTGCGTCGTCGAGGGCTTGCCGAAGTCGTGAGCCAGCACCGCCAGCATGTACACCGCGCGCGATTCGGGGTCCGCCCGCCGCCACATCGGTAGCTGCGCGAGCGCGTCGCAGCACAGGCAGGTGTGCGTGAACACGTCGCCCTCGGGGTGCCACTCCGGATCCTGGGGCGTGCCGGCCAGCGCCCGGATCTCGGGGAAGTGCTCGATCCATTCCGTGTCCGCCAAAAACCGCAGGCCGAGCGAGGGCCGCGCGCTGGCCCGGGCCCACTTGAGCCACTCCTCGCTCACCCGCTCGGCGGCCACCTCGGCGAACGTGGCCTTGATCGAGCGGCACAGCGCCACGGTCTCGCGAGCCGGCTGCAGCTCGAACCGAGCGCTGAATTGCATGCCGCGCAGGACGCGCAGCGGATCGTCGGCGAACGCCTCGCTCGTGTGGCGCAGGACACGGTGCTCCAGGTCGGCACGCCCGCCGAAGAAGTCCAGCACCGTGTCCGTGCGAGGATCGGCCATCAGCGCGTTGATCGTGAAGTCGCGCCGCGCCGCCGCCTCCTGCGGGGTGATCTCGGGGTCGAACACGATCTCGAACCCGCGATGCCCCGGCCGAATCTTGCTCTCGCGCCGCGGGATGGCGAAGTCGTAGGTCGGGCCGCCCGGCGGCGTGAGCTTCACCACGCCGAACGACCGTCCCACGAGATCGGTCCGGCCCCAGCGGGACAGCGCGCGGCCGAGCTGCTCGTAGCTCACGCCGAAGACCTCGACGTCGAAGTCCTTGGTGGGCAGGCCGAGCAGCGCGTCCCGCACGCAGCCGCCCACCAGGTAGGCCCGGCGCAGCTCGGGCGTGCCGTCGAGGATCGTCCTCAGCTCGTCGGAGATCGGGAGGTGCATTCCGCTGCGCTCGCCGGCCGCGCGCGGCCGACCTCGCGGGGTCAGCGCGCCGTCAGTCCGAGCCAGGCGAGCCCTCCGCCGACGACGGCCGCGACCGCGTTGACCCACAGCGGCAGCTCGGCTCCGAGCACCGTCACGCTGGCCCCCGTGGCCAGGCGCACCAGGTGAGCGAGCGCGATCGCGGCGAAGACCGCGCCGGCCAGTCGACTGAATCGCCTTGCCTCCATCGTCGTCCCCTCGGTGAAGCCCGGTCTCCCGGCCCACCGGCCCGTCTCCCAGGATACCGCGCCCGGCCGGCGAGCCCGGCCGAGCCTCCCGGACTTCTGGTAGCATCCACACCGCCGCGACCGGGCGGGACCGCAGGTCGCGATCCGGACCCGCCGCCGTCGGGATGGAGCGACCGATATGCGATCGAACCCGTTTCTCCCGGTCACCCTGATCCTGGTTGCCGCCGCGACGGCGGCCCACGGCGGCGACGTCGGCTACAGGGGCTGGGGCCCCCGGGTCGGCATCGGAACCGACCCGGACCAGGTGATCGTCGGCGTGCACTTCGACCTGGGCGAGGTGGCGGAGCACGTCGTCTTCACTCCCGACGTCGAGCTCGGGCTCGGTGACGACCACACGATCCTCGCCTTCACGGCGCCGTTCGCCTATCGCTGGGAGCGATTGACCGGAACGGAGATCGTGCCCTACGCCGGGGGCGGCATCACCGCCGCCCTGGTCGACACCGACCGCGACGACACCGACGCCGAGCTGGCGCTGAAGGCCCTCGGCGGTGGGGAATGGCCGCTCGAGCGCGGACGGAAGTTCTTCGTCGAGCTGCAGTTCGTCGTCGGCGACGTCCACGACCTGGAGCTGCTCGCCGGCTGGCGCTTGCCGAAGTGACGGTTTCGGCGCCTGCGGCGGCGAGCCCGCCGGAGCGGGACCGCAGCGGCGGCGGCCGACGAGGCGGCGCGAGAGCGCCAACGGCGCGCGGGTCGCCGCCCGCTCACTCCGCCGCGAAGTAGTGGACGCGCAGGATGCGGTCGCCGCGAAACTCGTAGACGGCGAGCGCCCGCTGCTCGCGCCGCTCGCCGCGCACCGTCCACTGCGCGACCTCGAGCACGACGATGCGCGAGCCGAACGTCCCGATCGACTCGATCGCCGAACGGCACGTCGGGCAGGAGGCGAAGTACGAGGTCATGCTCTCGCGCAGCGCCGTCCTGCCGTCGGCTTCGATCGCGAGCTTCGTGCCGTCGACGGAGAGCCACTGGACGGAGTCGTCCACGAGCCCGACCATCCGCTCGACGTCGTGGCGGTTGAACGCAGCGACGAACGCGCGGACGATCTCCTGGCGGCGATCGCCCTCGGCTGTGGACGGCTCGGCCCCGGCGGTCGTGCCCACCGCACCCAGGACGAGGGCGATCCACACCCCGCTCGCAGGCGCACCGCTCATCGCACGCCCTTCAGGAAGCCCGCGATCGCCGCGTGGACGCCTTGCGGGTCGTCACACCACAGGCAGACGCGCGTGTTGGGGATGGTCTTGACCACGATCTTGGGGTGGTTCTCGACTCGCCCCTCCCAGCTCTTGTGCGCGTAGCCGTCCATGTAGTTCTGCCCGGGATCGTGCCACAGGCCGTCCAGGCCCGGCCGCAGCAGTAGGGTCGGCACCGTCAGGCGGTCCAGCTCGAGCGAAATGTCCTGCGCATTGAACTCGCACAGGTAGCGAACCCAGACGTGCAGCGGCGGGGCGGCGGCCTCGCGCCACAGCCGCAGCCCGCGCACCGGGTTGACCGCGTAATCGCCGGGAAGGAAGTTGTTGTCGTCCCAGGTCTCGCGGGTCACGGTCTTGAACCAGGTCGGCGCCAGGTACCTGTCGATCGAGGCGACGCGCCGCTCCAGGGTCCCGTAGTACGGAGCGTACCGCGGGTCCGTCATGACCATGCGCGCCGATCCGGCGAGCAGGACGACCGCCTTGACGTTGTCCGGATGCTTCAGCGCCAGGCGCAGCGCGAGCTGCGTCCCGGTGAGCCAGTGACCGACGACGACGGGCTGGTGGATGCCTTCCTCGGCGATCAGTTTCTCGACCGCGCCCAGGGCGGCGCGGGTCCAGGTTTGCTCGCCGAAGCTGGTCTTCTCGCCCGGAGACGGCGGTGCCGCGGTTCCGCCGAAACCGGGCAGCGTCAGCGCGAGCATGCGGTATTCATCCGTGAACCCGTCCAGCAGCTCGCGGAAGACGGCGCCGCCGAATCCCAGACCGGGGATGAGGATCATCGGCTGCGCTCCGGTTCCCGTGCGCAGGACCGCGCCGAGCGTTCCCGGCGCAGCCGGCTCGTAGCCGGGCGGATCGACGAGGTTGTTGAGCGCGGGATCCTGCTGCATGATCCGCTGGCAGGTCTCCTGCGCGCGGAGACCTTGCGCCACGGCGATCACGATCAAGCACGCGGCCACGTCGCTCCCGCTGCGCTTCCTGGTTCTCACGTCACAGCCTCCTGTTCGAGTCGAGCCGATGGGCCGGCACCCCGGGCGCTCCGCTCCCGGCAGGTGGCCGGGGAGCGATGCCCAGGGGTGGATCCGAGCACGCGGCTCGGGGTCGCACACGAATCGACCAGATCCCGCGTCCGGGCGCAAGACCTATTCGCCGACGCGGCCGCCGTCCCCGGCGAACGGGCCGCCGAGGGGGGCGAACGGCGAGAGCGCCGGGCGCGCGCGCCGAGCGTCTCAGCGCTCACGCTGGCCGCGGAGCACGTCGAGCTCCCGCCGCGCCGCGGTCGATTCCGGGTTCAGCTCCAGCGCGCGGACGAGGTGCGGCTCGGCTGCCGCGGCGTTTCCCAGGCGGGCGAGGGACGCCCCGAGCAGCAGGTGGCACGACTCGAGCTTGTGCGGCGGGAGCCGGCGCGCGGCGCGGTCTCCCAGCCCGAGCAGCGTCTCCAGCGCCCGAGCCGCACGAGCGAACTCGCCCCGCTCGAACATCGCGCCCGCGTAGTAGAGCCACACCTCCGGGTCGTCCTGCCCGTCCGCCACGACTCTCTCCAGCTCGGCCATCCCCCGCTCGACCTGTCCGTTCTCGAAGAAGAACGCGGCTCGCGCGAAGAACCCCTCCGGCGCCGCGCTCATCATCTCGACCGCCTGCCACAGCGGATCGGCGAACGGGGCGACCTGGCTCGGCCGGCGCGCCAGCTCCGCATGCCGGGCCGCCGACCCGGTCTCGCCGAGCGCGAGCAGCACGCGGGCCAGCCCGGCGTGGGCCGGGCTGAAGTCCGGCGCCACGGCGACGGCCCGCTCCAGCTCCGCCCGCGCCTCCTCGAGCCGCCCGGCCCCGAGCGCCAGCTCGCCCAGCGTGCGTCTCACGTGCGGCTGGTCGGGGTCGATCGCCACCAGCCGCTCGAGCTGGCCGCGGGCCTCGTCGAACCGGCCGAGGCTCAGCAGGGCCTCTCCGAGGTAGAAGCGCGCCGGGGCGTACTCCGCCAGCTCCAGCGAGCGGGCGAGCGCCTCCGCCGCCTGGCGGTCGTCGATCGAGAGCAGGCTGCGTCCGAGGTAGTAGTGCCACTTGGGCTCGTCGGGCTCGATGCGCGTCGCGCGCCGGTAGCACTCCGCGGCCTCGACGTCCCACTCGTGCACGAGGTAGATGTGGCCGAGTCGCACCCAGACGAGCGCCGAGTCCGGCTCGCGCCGCACGGCGCTCGTGGCGTCGTCGACGGCCCGCCGCAGGCGCCCGTCGGTCGCCTGCTCGAGATCGACGGGCAGCGGAATCCGCACCGGTTGTCCGCAGCCCGTCAGGGCCAGGGCGGCGGCGACACCGAGCAGGATCCCGGCGCGGGCGGCGTTCATCCGGGCGCTCCCGTTCCCTGCCGCAGCGTGATCACGCGATCGACGGGACCGCCGGCGAAGCGCTCGCGGCGGCCGTCCGGCCAGGTGACGTCGAGCGCGTCGACGCGCTCGATCGGACCCAGGCCGAAGTGCGCTCGCGGATCGCTGCTGCTCAGGTAGCTCGAGGCGGCGAGCACGAGCCGCGAGAGCGAACGCCCGCCGGCGGTGAGCGTCACGAGCGCGCCCAGCGCGTCGCGCTTGCCGGTGAGCGCCCGCACCAGCAGCCAGTGCGCGCCGTCGGGCGGGGCCTCGTTGCGAAACAGCCGGACCGGGCCGCCGAGGTCGCCGACGGCCAGGTCGAGGTCGCCGTCGCCGTCCACGTCGCCCACGGCGAGCCCGCGGCCGATCGCGCTCACCGCGCCGAATCCGCCCGCCGCAGCGGGCGCTCGCGAGAATCGCGCGCCGCCCTCGTTCCACAACAGCAGGCTCGGCTCGGCGTACAGGCTCCAGAAGTCGCCGAGGGCGGCGGCGTCGGGGAACGGGCGTCCCCGCGAGACACGCCCGTTGACGACGGCGAGGTCGAGATCGGTGTCGTGGTCGAGATCGGCGAGCGCGCAGCCGAACCCGGTGAACGGACGATCGACCGCAGCGGTTCCCGCCGCATCCGAGACGTCGTCGAACAGGCCGCCGTCCCGCGCGCGGTAGAGGCGGTTGGATTCGTTGCGCAGGTCGGTGATGAACAGGTCCTGCCGGTCGTCGCCGTCGGCGTCCCCGATCGCGATTCCCATGCTGGCCTCGGCCGCACCCTCGCCGCTGAACGCCACGCCGCGCAGGACCGCCTCGTCGGCGAACGTGCCGTCACCGCGGTTCACCCACAGGTGATTGGCCTGCTGATCGTTCGCGACGTAGATGTCGACCAGGCCGTCGCCGCTCAGGTCGGCGCACAGCACGCCGAGGCCGTTGGCCGGGGCCGCGACCCCCGCCGCGACCGACACGTCGGTGAACACGCCGCCGTCGTTGCGGTACAGGGAAGCCGGCGCCCCGCGATACTCCCCGGGCGAGCAGTACTCGGGAGACAGGTTGCTGCCCTCGCAGCGAACTTCCGGGTCGTACTCCACGTAGTGCGCCACGAACAGGTCGAGGTCTCCGTCGCGGTCGTAGTCCAGGAACGCGGCCGAGGTGCTCCAGCCGTCGTCGCCCAGGCCGGACCGCGCGGTCGCCTCGCTGAAGGTCCCGTCGCCGTTGTTCGAGTAGAAGGCGTCCGGCCCGACGTTCGAGAAGTAGACGTCGAGGTCTCCGTCGCCGTCGGTGTCGCCGATCGCCACGCCCTGGCCGAAGCCGGGGTCGCCCAAGCCGGAGGTGGCGGTGACGTCCGAGAACGTGCCATCCGGCTCCTGCCGGAGCAGCCGGTTCGGAGCCGGGTCGCGCGACCGCCCCGGCGGCGGGTGGCGCACGTCGACCAGATCGAGATCGCCGTCGCCGTCGTAGTCGAACAGGCCGACGCCACCGCCCATGATCTCGCGCAGGTCGAACGTGCCGTCCGGCCACGGGCCCGGCGCGGCGGGCGGCAGCACGCGTCCGGTGATCTCCGGAAGCGGCGACGGAGGAGCGGCCCCCGGCCCCGCGGGAGGCGCGGGGCCGGCGCAGCCGAGCAGCGCCGCCGCCCCCCAGATGGCCGCGGAGGCCCACGTCTTGGTGCCGGCGCTGGACATGGAATCGACGCGGGCCGCGCACGCGCGGAGAATCCAACCCCCACCGCGGGCACCCCCGTGTGTGTGCACCTTGCCGCAGCCGCGCCACGAGCAGTCTCCGAGCGGCGATCCCAGTCTACACCGAGCGCGGCCTCGACCCGGGCGGCGCGATCGGCGTCAAGCAGCGGGCGCGGGCCGGACCCCGATCCGTGGACGCCTACTCGGGAAGGGGTGGGCGAACACGGCACTCACGCCCGCGGTCCCGCGGGCGTGCCGTCGTCGGCCTCGGGGATCGCGACGTCGAGGGTGATGGCGCGTCCGTCCCGGATCAGCTCGAGGCGCACGGTCCGTCCCTCGGCGCCGTCCAAGAGCTCGATCAGGTCGCCGGGGTCGTCGATCGGGTCGCCGTCCATCGCGACGATCAGGTCGCCGACGCGCATGCCGGCCACGTCCGCCGGCATCCCGCGCAGCACCCTGCCGACGATCACGCCCGCGTCCGCGGCGCCGCCGAAGTGCTCGCGCAGCTCCGGCGTGGGATGGACCAGCTCCACGCCCAGCCGGGGGCGGTCGCCGCCGGCCCCGTGCAGCAGGTGGAGCCTCCGCCGATCGTCCCCGGGCAGCTCCAGCAGCTTCATCCGGTCGCCGACGCCTCCGAGGGCCCACGCGGAGTCGCCGAGCGCGAGCGGCGCGACGCCGTGCCCGTGCTCGCCCAGCTCCGCGACCAGCAGCCGACTCGCGCCGTCGCGGTCGACCTTGATCTCGAGGCGATCCCCGGGGCGACCGCCGAGGATGCGCCGGGTGAGATCGAGCGAGTCCTCGACCTCGTCCCCTCCGATGCGCAGGATCACGTCGCCGGCTTCCAGCTCCGCCCGCTCCGCCGGGCTGTCCTCGATCACCCGCAGGACGAGCACGCCACGGTCCTCGCGCCTTCCGGTGGTGACGACGCCGAGGAACGGCCGGGGCGTCTCGCCGTCGAACTCGAAGGTCTCCGCATGCGAGTCGCCGTCCTCGTCGACCTGCACGATCCGGATCCTGGACTTGCTCACGACGCGATCGTCGTCCTCCCCACCGGCCACGGCCGCCGGCGGCAAGAGGCCGGCCGACAACAGGCAACCGAGCACGATCCCCGTCGACGTTCGAGCTGCTTTGCGCATCAGGCCTCCATCCGACCGGAGCCAACCGGCCGCCCCACGGTAGTACGCGGCCGGCGCGCAAAAGTCGGAGGACCGGCCGGCCGACCGGTCAAGAGCGCAGCGCGCGCTCGACCTCGGCGAGCAGCCGGGTGGGGTGGTAGGGCTTCTCCAGGAAGCCGGCCAGCGTCTGCGGGTCGACCTCGGTCAGCGCGTCGGTCGCGCCGTAGCCGCTGGACAGGATGACCCGCACGTCGGGCCGGATCTCGCGCAGCGCCCGCAGGATCTCGAGTCCGTTCAGCGACGGCATGCTGAGGTCGAGCAGGACGAGGTCGATCCGCCGGGAGTCGTGGGCGAAGATCGCCAGCGCATCGACGCCGTTCGCCGCCTGCACGACCTCGAACGCCGCCTCCGCCAGCACCGACTCGACGAGCGAGCGCACGCTCGGCTCGTCGTCGACGACGAGCACGACCGGGCGGCCCGACCCCGGCGCCGGGGTCGGGCGCTCCAGGTCGGCGCGCGACCGGGGGGCCTCGGCGGCCGTGAACAGCGCGCGGAACGTGCTGCCCCGGCCGACCTCGCTCTCGACCACGAGTTCTCCCTGGTGGCCGCGCACGATGCCCTGCGCCGCGGCCAGCCCGAGGCCGCGGCCGGTGAGCTTGGTCGTGAAGAACGGCTCGAAGATCCGCGGGCGATCCTCGTCCGCGATGCCGCAGCCCGAGTCCGTCACCTCGAGCGCGACCCGCGCCGGCGCCCCGGCTCCGCGGGCCGCGACCGCCGTGCGCACGCCGATCGTGCCGGCCGCGTTGCCCAGCGCCTCCGAAGCGTTGGTGACGAGGTTGATCACGAGCTGTCGCAGCTGGCCCGGGTCGCCGTGCACCGCGGGGAGGCCGGGAGGGCAGTCCAGCGTGAGCCGTGCCCGACGCGAGACCGACGCGTGCAGCAGCTCGGCCATCTCGCGCACGAGCTGCGCCAGGTCCACCGGCTCGAGCGCGAACGTCCCGCGGCCGGAGTAGGCGAGCAGCTGCCGCGTCAGCTCCGCCGCCCGCTGCGCCGCGGCCTCGATCTGCTCGATGCGGCGCCGCGCCAGGGAGTCGGGCTCGGTCAGGCGGTGGGCCAGGCCGGCGTTGCCCAGGATCGCGGTCAACAGGTTGTTGAACTCGTGGGCGATCCCGCCGGCCAGCACGCCGAGGCTCTTCAGCTTCTCGGCGTGGCGCATCTGCTGCTCCAGCTCCCGGCGCTCGGTGACGTCGGCGTCGGTGCCGACCATCCGCACCGCCCGCCCCGCGTCGTCGCGCACCGCGTGGCCGCGGGCGAGGATCACGCGCTCCGTCCCGTCCCGGTGCAGCATGCGGTGCTCGCAGACGAATTCCGCGGTCCGGCCCGCGAGGTGCTCGCCGATCGCGGCCTCGACCCGCTCGCGGTCGTCGGGGTGGATGCGGGCCGACCAGCGCCCGAGGTCGTGCGGCATCTCGGCGTCGGAGAAGCCGAGCAGCGCCTTGAGGTTCGGATCCAGGTAGAACGCGCCGCTCGCGACGTTCCAGTCCCAGACGCCGACCTTGCCCGCGGCCGTGGCCAGCCCGTAGCGCAGGTCCTTGTCGCGCAGCTCCTGGACGTGGCGCGCGTTGTCCATCGCCAGCGCGATGGTCTTGCCGACGGACAGCAGCATCTGGTGGTCCTCGGCGCTCGGCACGGCATCGGCCGGCAGGACCAGGGTCAGCACGCCGAGCGCGCGCTCCCCGCGAACCAGCGGGACGATGATCGCGCGCCGCAGCCCGCTCTTGACCAGGATGTCACGCAGGCCGGCGAGCCCCCGCGGGTCCGAGGCCAGGTCGTCCGAGGTCACGACGCGGCCTTCGCGAATCGCGAGCCCGACCAGGCTGCCCTCGACCGGCAGCCGGTCCCGGATCGCGTCCGGGCTGAACCCGTCCTCGGCGACGAGCAGCAGCTCGTTGCCGTCGGGGCTCATGGCGAGGATCGACGCGGCGCCCCGCGGCTCGTACGATCGAATGGCCCGGATGGCGTGGCGGGCGACGGTGTCGAAGTCGAGCGAGCGGTGGACCGACTCCGCGACGGCGTTCAGCGTCTCGAGCGCGCTGGCGCGCCGCTCGAGTGCGGTCCGATCCTGGCCGCGCGCTCCCTCGCGGCCGGTGCTCCCGGCCCGTCCCCCCCCCACGACTCACCCTCCGGCGAGGCCGCATCATCCGCCATTCCCGGGTGTCCGATCAAGCGTCGATCGGGACGGGGCGGTCCGCTGGTCCCGGGGCTCGGCGGGACGGAGCCGGCCGACCCGACCCTGGCCCGCGCCGGATCGTGACTCGCTCTTAACGCAAATTCCGTCGCAGCTTCGCCCCTGACCTCACTTCTTGCGGGCGAAGGCGGCGATGATCAGCGACAGGACGAAGCCGGTGAGGATCGTCATCACGAAGCCCATCAGCGCCGACGGCACGGGGCCCATCATCGCCGCGGCGATCGGAAGCTGCTGCTCGATCTGCTGCTCGCTCATCCCGGCGTCGCGCCAGCCGTCGGCGGTGGCAGCCAGCTGGATCTCCTTGTAGTCCGGGTACATCGACGTGAACGCGAGAGAGCCGACGATGACCAGGACGCCGCCGGCGAGGGCGACCAGGGTCCCCGTCCCGACCTGCCCCCAGTAGCGCTTGACCGCCGAAGTCTGGCGCAGCGCCCAGATCAGCACGCCCAGCTCGATCAGCGTGGCGACGACGGGGAAGACGAAGCCCAGCGACGGGTTCCGGTAGAGTCCCGTGGCTCCGTAGACCTGCGAGAACAGCCCGACGGCGACCCCCAGCACGACACCGGCCTTGACCACGACGTTCATGACGCTCCCTCCTCGGACGCCGCCGATCCTACGCGGGAAGCACCGTCCCGGGCAACACCGCCGTTCGCCTCGGGTCCGGTGCCGGACCCGCCCGGCCGGGGACGTCGCCGCGGGCGCGCCTCCCGCCCCACGCGGCGGGCCGATCGGCGGGGTCCCCGGAACTCGCCTCCGGACGCGGGCTCGTGGCCGTCACCAGGACGTGGCGGCGAGCCGCGCGGGGTGCACCCCCCGGCTCGGTCCCCCGGAACGTGCCGGTCAGGAGCCCGCGGGCCCGGCGGGCGGGGAAGCGGTCGAGCGTTCGGGGGGGGTGGCGATGCGTACGAAGAAGCCTGCGATCTCGCCGTCCCCCCGCAGGATCCACTCCACACCGATGACTTCCTCGCGCTTCTCGAAACGCGCCCAGCGCATGAAGGCACGATGCTCGCCGTCCGCCTGCGACTCGCGATGGACGACCGCGACCTCCGGACCGAACTGCTCGGTGAACCGCGCGCGGTTCTGCCGCAGCTGCTCGAGCGTCATGACCGTCCTCATCTCGCTCGAGAACTTCTGGAACAGCCGATCCAGCTCCCCGGCGTAGAACTGGCGCGTGTACTCGTCGGCGGTCTCGAATCCCTCGCCTGCGCCCGGGACGATCTGGGTCGTGGCGACGAGCGACTTGGCCGGAGCGGGCTCCGGAGCGGACGGTGCCTGCAGCGCGTCCGCTTGCGCCGCTTCGACCGGTGGCGGCACCGACGGGGGCTGATGGCCGGCCCCGCCTCCGCAACCGGCGAGCGCGGCGACGATCAGCGTCGAGCACGACAACGTTCTGAGCATCGGACGCTCCTCGCCTCGACGCCAACCGAGCGGAGGCGCCCCATGATCGCGCGCCGGAAGGGGCCCGTCAATCGGCCGCGGGAGCCGGATCGGCCGCGGGACCCGGCCACGTCCCATCCGCGGCCGGGACGGGCACGACCTCGAACGCTGCGCTCGCCGCGCCTCCCGCGAGGCCCGCGTCGATCTCGTAGCGATAGCGGCCGGGGTCGAGCCGGCCGGTGTCGACCGTCTGGAGCAGTCTCGAGCAGCCGCCGTCGCCGTCCGGCACGAGGGGCTCGGTGCGCGACTCGTAGGCGCGGTCCTCCTCGTCCGGGCGGACGGCCGAGCGGGCGACCGCGGGCTCGGCCGCGCAGACCAGCGTCAGGAACTCGATCGCCCGGCCGCGGACGACGCGCGGATCGTCGCCGAGGGGCACTCGCCCCGGCTCCACGCGGTCCGGCGCCGCGGGGGCGCCCGGGCGCGCGCGGCGGGGGGGCAGGGGGCTCAGCAGCCGGGGAGCCTCCGGCCGGAGCGCCAGCGGTCCGGCGAGCGCTTCGAGGCCGGGAGCCGGCAGCTCGATCTCCGCCGCCGCCGCGCCGAAGCGGTCGCTCGTGCGGTCGTGCACGAACGCCCGCAGCACGTAGCGGCCCGGCGGCAGGTCCTCGACGCTCCGCGCGTGGACCACCGGCGTGTCGAGCCGGAGGCCGCTCCCGGGGCTCGCGCGCCACACGCCGAGCATCTCCCAGTGCCGCTCTCCCTCGCCGTCGAACAGGAGCGCCGCGGCTTCCCACTCCGCCGCCGGCCCGGCGTCCCCGGCCGCGATCGTCAGCCCGGACAGCTCGAACGCGACCTGCACCTCCGCCTCCCAGCGCTTGCCGCGCGGGCGCAGCGGAACGAGCGCGGCGCCGACGTCCAGCTCGCGCCACGATTCCGGGTTGGCCAGCACGAGCTGCGCCTTCCGCATCCAGCGGTCCGCGTCGGTCAGGACCTGCAGCTGATGGCGCGCCGGAAGGCGCCGGCCCGCCGCGACGACCTTGGTGCGCAGGACGATGCTGTTCTCCCGCGCGTCCATCTCGAGCCCGATGCGGTAGATGCAGCGGCAGCCTCGACCCGCGCGGGCGAGCAGCTCGCGCGCCTCGTCCGGGCGCCGGTTGAAGTCGCCGCCGCTGGCGTCGGCGAGGTTGGCGCCGAGGTTCACCGTCCAGGTCCGGGCCGAGCCGCAGGCGATCGGGACCAGCTCGGTCCGCGACGCGGTGGCGCTGCCGCCGACCTCCTGCGACAGCTCGAGCAGGTCGGGCACGAGCGCGCTGCTCTCGCGCCGGAGCCGGGTGCGCTCGCCGTCCGGCCGGCGCCGGGTCTCGAGCCGATCCCAGGCCGAGGACCCCAGGTACGAGGCGCCCTCGCCGTAGAGCCGCCCGGGGAAGATCGAGGCGTTCTCGTGGAACAACAGCAGCGTCTTGCGCTCGGGCACCGCGTCCAGCTCGGTGACGAAGTTGCGGAGCGATTCGAGCGAATGGCGCGCGTGGTCGTACTCCTTGCGCCCCACGTGGTAACAGGAGAGGGTGCCGTCGTCGCACAGCGCCTGCCGCTGCGCGTAGCGCCCCGGAAACTCGTCCACCAGCTCGGGAGCGGCCGACCCCTGCTCGATCGCGGCCAGCACGCGCTCGCGGTCGTTCGTGAATCCCGTGAGCGTACGCAGACCGGCTCCGCCCGCGTAGGCGACGACCATCACGCGGTCGCCCGGTTGCATCACCTCCGCGGCCCAGCGCCGCGCCTCCAGCAGCGCCTGAGCGCGCCCCGCGTGCTGGAGCTGGCTGAAATCGAAGTACAGGACGAAGTGCGGCGCGGCCCGCACCAGCGCCGCACGGGCGGCGGCCAGCGCGTCGTCGGCAGCGGGCGAGGGATCGGGCGGGCCGCACGGGCACAGGTCGTCGACGCTGTAGATCCTGCGCCAAACGTAGTTGACGCGGATCCTGAAGTCCGGCTGGCGCAGGCCGACCAGCGGCTCGCCGTCCTGGTCCACCGCCTCGACGTCGAGGAACAGCAGCGAGCGGCCGGTGCGCTCCTCGAACCCGATGTCGATCGGCTCGAGCCGCGGCTCGCCGTCCGCCAGCAGCGGCAGCGGCGCGGCGAGGAGCGCGACGAGGACCCGCTCCCGGACCGAGGCGGCACGGATCCGTCGCTGAGCCATCTCCCGCAAGCGTACGCCCGGTCGGCGAAGGGCGGCAACCACGGGTCCCTGGATCGTGCACCCGGTGCGGTTGAGGTGCCGCGCTCGCGCTCGCCGGAGCAGCGTCGATTTGCGCGGCGGAGCCCGTCCATGCAGCATGCCGCCCGAGGGGGAGGAGCATGACCGCGCGCGCCCCGGGCCGACCGGCGATCCTGTTCATCGCGGTCACGGTGCTGCTCGACACCATCGGCTTCGGGCTGATCCTGCCGGTGCTGCCGCGGCTGCTCGTCCACCTCACGGGGGAAGGCGTCGCCCGCGTCGCGCTCTACGGAGGCTGGCTGGCGTTCGTCTACGCCGTGATGCAGTTCCTGTGCGCCCCGGTGCTGGGCAACCTGTCCGACCGCTTCGGCCGCCGCCCGGTGCTGCTCGGCGCGGTCGGCGCGCTCGGGCTGGACTACCTGGTGATGGGCTTCGCGCCCACGCTCGGCTGGCTGTTCCTCGGCCGCATCGTGGCCGGCGTCGCGGGAGCGTCGTTCCCGCCCGCCTACGCCTACGCGGCCGACGTCAGCCCGCCCGGCAAGCGCGCGCAGAACTTCGGCATCATCAGCGCCGCGTTCGGCACCGGCTTCATCCTGGGGCCCGCGCTCGGCGGCCTGTTGGGCGGGCTCGGGCCGCGCGCGCCGTTCTTCGCCGCGGCGGGGCTCAGCCTGGCCAACTTCGCCTACGGCCTGTTCGTGCTGCCGGAGTCGCTCCCGCCCGAGAAGCGGCGCGCGCTGAGCTGGAGGCGCGCCAACCCGCTCGGAACGCTGCTGCAGATGAGGCGGCACCCGGTCGTGCGCGGTCTGCTCGGCGCGCTGTTCCTGTGGATGGTGGCGCACCAGGTGATGCCCGCCACCTGGAGCTTCTACACCAAGTTCCGCTTCGGCTGGTCGGAGGCAACGATCGGAGCCTCGCTCGCGCTCGCCGGCATCGTGATGGCCGGGAGCCAGGCGACGCTGCTGCGCCTGCTGGTCCCGCGCATCGGCGAGCGGCGCGCCGCGCTGCTCGGGATCACGATCGCGGGGATCGGCTACGCGGGGTACGCGACGGCGACGGCCGGCTGGATGATGTTCGCCTGGCTCGCGACGTGGTTCTTCGGCGCGATCGTGATGCCGAGCACCAACGCCCTGATGTCGCACCGTGTCGCCCCCGACGCCCAGGGCGAGCTGCAGGGCGCGGTGGCGAGCCTGTTCTCGCTCAGCTCGATCGTCGGGCCGCCGCTGATGAGCCAGCTCTTCAGCCGTTTCGCCGCGCCGACTGCGGCGCTGCGGCTGCCGGGGGCGGCGTTCTTCGCCGCGTCCGCGCTCACCCTCGCGTGCCTGGCGCTGTACTGGGCGGCGACGCGGGAGCAGCCGGCGGGCGCATCCGCGGTGCAGGCGGTCGCCACGGATCCCCGCACCAGGAGCGCGGATGGTTTGTAGGAATCACTCCTTCCTGCCCTGCCGCGCGTGGGGAGGGCGGCCCGAATGGCCGCTTTTCAGCCTGGCACGGTTCCTGCCAGGCAACCGGGTGCAGGAACCATCCACGGCGGCGGCTGGCCGCGCATCCGGGAGGTGCCGTCATGAAGGACCACGTCCTGGCGGAAAGCGTGGGCGTCGACGAGCGACGCCGCGTCGCCCAGCACGAGCAGGTCAAGGAGCAGGTCCGCGAAAACGTGCATCGCGAGCTGCACCAGCACGCGACGCACGAGACCCGCGAGGACCAGAAGCACGTCGAAAGCCTGGCGCGGGAGCTGAAGCAACAGGCCGTTCGGGAGGTCTCGGCCACCGAGTCCGGGCTCGCTCGCGCGCGCACCGTCGCGCGGGTCTCGCAGGTCGTGGACTACGTCTTCTACGTGCTGTATGGGTCGATCGGGCTGCTGATCGTCCTCGAGCTGCTCGGCGCGCGCGAAAGCTCCGGCTTCAAGCAGTTCATGAACGCGGTCACGGCGCCCGTGGTGACGCCGTTCAAGGGACTGGTCCCCGATCCGGCGGTGGGTAGCTTCCAACTGATGCTGTCCTACGTCATCGGGCTGTTCGTCTACGTGCTGCTGCACCTCGCGATCAACGGCGCGTTGCGCCTGCTCGTGACCCGCAAGACGGCCGTGTGAAGCGCGCTCACTTGCGAGCCATCCGCACGGCTTCGTCCTCGCCGAGCGGCCGCGTGCTCTTGACGCGCAGACTCTCCACCCACTCGCGGGCGAAGTCGCGCTGGAGCCACCGATTGATCAGCGCCGTGAAGCTCATCGCCAGCAGGGCGCCGAAGCTGGCCAGCGCCATGTCCTTGTGCGCGTCCCATGGGTCGCCCTGCGTGGCGAGGTAGGCCGGTCCCGCGCCGCCCAATACGGCGACGAGCCATTCGATCAGCTCGTAGAGCATCGACGTCGACATCGTCAGGTCCAGCGGAAGGAAGTAGCCCCAGAAGCCGCGCACGTTGGCCACGCGCAGGAAGACCTCGCGAATCGGGTACGCCATCGACAGGCCGTAGAGGAAGTGCAGGAACCGGTCGTAGTGGTTCCGCTCCCAGTCGAACAGCGCGTCGAGCCGAACGCCGAGCAGCGCCTCGGACCAGCGGTCGTACGGTACGTGCCCGTAGGTGTAGTGCGCTCCCACTTCGTGCAGGCACAGAAACGAGAAGACGAGGGTGTACGAGATCCGCGACAGCGGCAGGCGGCGGTGACAGGCGGCGATCACGATCGCGATCAGGACCACGGGGACGTTCTCGAGCAGCCACACCGCCCGGTCGCGTGGCACGAGACCGAGGCCGATCCAGATCGCGCCGAACAGCGCCCCCAGGCCGAACAGGTAAGAGCGGTGCGGGATCGCGCGCAACAGCGAACGGATCGGCTCGATCCGCGCCCGCGTCCGGCCAGACATCGATCGGTCTCCTTTCCTGCTCGATGCGGTCGCCGGCCGCGAGCGTCGCAAGCGCCGCTCTTGCCCGGTCGGTCGAGAAGATTGTAGAGCCTTCCTCCCGCGAGGTGGTCGAGCCCGACAAGCCAATCGATTCTGCCGTCTTGCAGCGGCACGCGTCTTGCTCCCTCTGGCGGCGGGACGAGAACGAGAAAAGGAGGTGCGTGCCCATGCTGTGGACGATCTTCCTGATCCTGCTGATTGCCTGGCTTCTCGGCGTCGTCAGCTCGTACACGCTCGGCGGGTTCATCCACCTGCTGCTCCTGCTCGCCATCGGCGTCGTCCTGATCCGCGTCATCCAGGGACGTCGTCCCGTGGTCTAGCGGATCGAGGGCCAGCGAGGGGTTTCCCAACGGAGGAGAAGACGATGAACAAGGACGTGTTCCAAAGAAGGTGGAAGCAGCTTCGGGGGTCCGCCAAGCAGAAGTGGGGCAAGCTCACCGCCGCTGCGATCCTGCTTCCGGCCATGGCGCTGACGCTCTCCTGCGAGCGGCCGGACTCGGCCATCACCGCCACGGTCAAGGCCAAGATGGCGGCGGACACCGCGGTGCCCGCGATGCGGATCGAGGTGGACACGAAGAACCACGTCGTCACGCTCACCGGGAACCTGGACACGCAGGCTCAGAAGTTCCCCATCGGTCGCGACCGACCCCGATGAATGAAAGCGCGGGATTGGCCCAGTTTCGGGGTCACTTGGACGCGCTTTCCTAGAAGCTGCGGGCAATCGAGATCGCGCGCGACGCGGGCGGGGTCGTGGACGTCGTGGACATGATCAGCGTGAGAGTCTCGCCGGAGGCCGGAGACGCACCCGAGCCGGCCCGGTCCCTCGGGGAGCGGCTCGACGATGCGACGATCACGGCGGCCGTCAAGGGCAAGCTCCTCGACGATCCGGTCGTGAAGGGGCTCCGCATCGACGTCGACACCCGGGACGGGGTCGTCTACCTGACCGGAATCGTCGGCAGCTCCTCGGAGAAGAACCGGGCCGTGGAGCTGGCCCGCCAGACGGAGGACGTGAGGGACGTCCAGGCGAACCTCACCATCCGCGGTTGATTCGCCCATCCGTCACGCACGACGCCCTCCGCCAGCCCCGGCCCGGATCACCGGCCGCGCCGGTCCGGCCGGTCGCGACGAGCAGCGGCAGGATGTCGAATCGCTCCCCGGCTCTCAGATCGCGGCGACGGCACGCCGCAGCACGCTGGCTTCGGTGACTTCTCCGCGCGGCAGCGCCGCCACCGCGGTTTCGATCATCCGCATCGATCGGTCTGCGGTCAGGCCGAGGCGCATCAAGCCTTGCGCCAGATCGCCGAGATTCAGCCCGTGATCGGCTGCGACCTCGGCGCTCGCGGCGCGACCTGGTCGGACACTGCCGTCGGCGGCCGAGCGCGTCCGCCGCCGGCCCTTCACCGAGTCTGCAGCTGCAGACTCCCGCGGACCGCAGGTCGCTCCCTGCCGATTCGCGGATTCCGGCACGATCTGCAGCACGGGGAGCCGCTCGGCGGCGGCACGCTCCGACCCGACCGCGCGCTCGAGCGAGTCGCCCGGGGCGACAGGCGACCAGCGCAGCGCGCCGTCCGCGCGGCCAACGACCCGGAGCAGGCCCGCGTGGATCAGCGCGTGGCAGGTGGTGCAGACGGCCACCTCGTTCTCGAGCTCGCTCTTCCCGCCCCGCGAGCGGAACACGATGTGGTGACAGTGATCCGCAAGGTGGTGGCAGCGCGGGTTTCCGCAGCGCCCCGCCTCCCGCGCCAGGATCCGGCGGCGCAGCCTGGCTGGCGTCGGACCGTCGATCGCGACCGGCTCGGCGCAACCCTCGTGGCGCTCCAGCTCCTCGGACCCGACCTCGACGAAGCCGTCCCGGGTCCCCACCCGGGCCCGCCGGCAGTCGGGGCACCGCTGGTAGACGATCCGGGCCCGGCACGAGACGCGACACCCGTCGGTCCCACGACGACCGGCGACGTCATCTGTCGCGGGATCGTCGTCCCCCGCCGATCGCACCCCCCCGACGGTGGCGGGAACCCTCTGCTTCTCGCACAGGAAGAGGATCGCCTGCTCGAGCGTGACCTCTCCCGCTCCCGTCCGCTCGGCGACTTCCGCACAGGCGCTCTCGATCCAGGCACGCACCCGGTCCATGTCGGAGCGCGAGAAGCGCAGCACGAGCTTCTGGTCCAGGTTCGGCAGGCCGTAGGAACCGTCGCGAGGAACGTCCCGGCCCCGACGCAGGGCGTCCCGCGCCTCGGCCAGCGTGCGTTCCACGCCGTGCTCGGCCGCGAACTCGATCCAGCCAGCCTGGCTTGCCACACTCGCGACGCGCGTGATCGCCTTCAGCGTGGACCAGCCGAGCCGGCCCTGACCGAATGCCTCGCGTAGCTCGCCCAGCTCGCCCAGCGCCCGGGCGACCCGCACGTACTCGAAGGCCTCGGCACGCCGGAGCTGGAAGAAGGCGCCGGCGTAGGCCGCGAGGCTGGAATACCCGAGGTCGAGGTACAGCCGCGTCTCGCCGAGCACACGCAGGGCTTCACAGAACGACAGCCGTCCCCGGTTGCCGATGCGAAACGCCCGGAGGGCGAGCGCGTGGAGGCCCCGTGCCGAGAGCCGCACGGGGAAGCTGGCCGCCGAAGGGGATGGCGACGGGGAAGGTGAAGGGGCCGGCGGGGGCGAGGGTGACGACAAGGGCGATGGCGAGGGCAGGCTCGAGGATGGCGATCCTTGAGCGGCTGCCGGCGACGGGCGCGAGAGCTGGCTGGGCACGAGCAGACCTCCTCACGGCACGTTGCCACGGCCGCCCGGAACGGCTGGGACCGGAACCGTCACGGAACGAACCCCGGAGCAACGGACCAAGCGGACAAGCAGGAGGAGGCGGTAGCAGGAGACTAGCACGAAAGTGAAGCGAAAACACGGGCCGGCCCCCTGAAGGCATGAGCGGTTCATCGCCGCGTGAGCTGGAAGCCGGCGCTGTCCGAAAACCGGAGGGGAGCTCCGTTCTCCCGGCGTCAGGGTACCCGCCACCGCGGGACCGAAGCAGGGAGGAGGAGCCCATGGTCACGAGGATGTTCCGGATCGGCGCTCTGGCGCTCGCAACGTCTGCCGCTGTCCTGATACCGGGGACTTGGATGCCGACCCTGGCCGAGCCAGGCCGAGCGCCCCTCCGGGTCGCGGTGGTCAGTTTCAACACGGACCTCGTCGAGCCCAAGTGGGAGTTCGACTTCCAGGCGACGGAGCTGGGTCCGCTCGCGGCTTCGCTGCTCGCCAACCAGCTCACGGCCGGCACGACCTTCACGGTCGTCGAGCGCCAGCTCCTCGAGGAGATCCTGCGCGAGCAGGACTTCGGAGCGAGCGGCCGCTTCGACGAGTCGACGACCGCCGAGATCGGCCGCCTGGTCGGCGCTCAGTTCGTCGTCATCGGCGACGTGAGCCAGTTTTCGAAAAAGAACGTGGCGCTCGGCGGGTTCGTGCCCAAGCTGAAGGCGCTGGGCGGAGGTGGGGTTTCGACCATCGTCGTCGGCCTCCAGGCGCGCCTCGTCGACGCGGCCACGGCGACCGTCGTGGCGGCAGCGGAGGCCAAGGACAATGTCAAGAACTTCGCTGTCGGCGCGATCACGGAAAGCGCGGCCGGCGCGGGCGGCGGCGGGACCGTGGAGGGAGCCGTGAGCAAGGCGCTCGAGGGCGGTATCCAGAAGCTCGCCTTGGCGCTCGACCAGGCGGTGGTGGCCAAGAACATCCAGCCCACGCGGATCACCATGTGCCTCGAGACCACCGTCGCCGCCGTGAGCGACGGGACCGCCTACCTCCAAGGTGGGCGGGACACGGGCATCGGAATCGGAGACTTCTTCGAGATCAAGCGCCGAGGGAAGGCGATCACGAACTCCGCCGGCGAGGTGCTCGACCACGTGGAGCACGCGATCGGCGTGCTCGAGGTCTACGAAGTGCGGGACAGGCTGAGTCTCGCTCGCGTCTCGACGCCGGGAGCGGCACCGCTCGAGGGGGACGTCGCGCGGCGAGTGCCGCCGCCCGAGATGGCCGGATCGGCGTGTGTCCCGCCGAAGAACACGGCGCAGGCCGAATCGGGCGCCGCGCCCCGAGACGCGGCCGGATCCGCCGCGCCGGCCGCCGTCCCCGCCGCGGCAGGTGTCCGCGCGCCGGCGGATCCGACCGGGGCCTGGCGCCTGGACCCGCGGCAGACACTGATCACGAGCTGCCGGCGGCTCAGCCAGGCCTTCGGGTTCGGCCTCGTGGTCGCTACCGGTGACGACTGCGCGGAGGCGATCGACGAGAGGGACAAGGACGACGACAACTACGACGAGATGCTCCGCGGACTGGAGCGCTTGGAGCAGACCCTGTACGTCAAGGGGGATGGCACGTTCGAGATCGAGTACGTCGATCCGGTCGACGGGACCGTGACCGTGGTCTCGGGACCGTGGACCCACGACGGTGCGAGCATCACGCTCGAGGGACGCTCGCGCGATGGTCGAGAGATGGAGAGTGCTCCTCGGTTCCCGTTCAAGATCTCGCGTGGGACGTTGTACGGGCAGTGGGACGCCGGGCACCGGCAGAAAGCACCCCGCAGCGAACAGAACGAGGAGGCCATGCCCGGCAACCCCCTGGGCCTGCTCGGCGTCACGTGGCCCGACTTCACGGGCGCGGTGTTCGTCCGGACCGAGGCCTGAGCATGCACGCCGTGGCCTGGCGTCCAGCTTCTCCGTTCCCAGGGCGACCGCCGCTGGCGTGGCTCACGCTAGAATCTGGGCGCGCCCGGCGGGCGTCCTGGGACGGGGGGCCCATGGCCGATCAAGACCGACCGCTGGCGGAGACGAGCCCGGGGTTCCTGGGCCTGCTCGACGCCGACCCCGAGCGCGCCTGGTCCGCGTTCTACACGGCGGCGACGCGGCTGCTGCTCGATCCGCGTTCGATGCCCGGCGCGCTCCGCCGGTTCCCCGTCAGCGAGCGCCACGAGCTGGTTCACGGCTTTCTCTGCCACTGCTGCTGGAACTCGTTCCGCGTCCTGCGCAGGTACACCGACAGCGGTCACCCCTTCGCCTCCTGGCTCCGGGTGGTGGCGAACCACTGGCTTGCCGACCGCTGGCGGGAGCCGGCTCGTTCCCGGACCGATTCCCTCGAGGACGATGCGCGCCCCGTCGTGAGGACGGGATCGAACCCGGACCACGAGGCGACGCGGAACCTGCTCTGGGAGAAGGTGTGGCTCTGTGTCGATCGGCTCGGCGCAAGATGCAGGATCCTGCTTCACGGGAGCATCGAGGACCTGCTCAAGCCGCAGGACCTGGCGCTGCTCGTCGGCCTGCCGCCGGAGAAGAACAAGGAGGTCTCCGACATGCTGCGCCACTGCCGGCGCCGCCTGCGCCAGGCGCTGTCCGACGAGGGCATCGGAGCGGCCGAGCTGAAGGCGATGATCGCCTGAGCCGCAGGGACGGACCGTGATGGACGAACACGAGGACATGCGCGACGAGGACGAGCTGGACCGCGTTTTCCGCGAAGCGGCTCGGCGCAGACAGGCCGATGCGGACTTCCGGCGGCCGCGCCCCGAGTCGATCGTGGCCTACCTCGCGCGCACGGCGACGGACGCACAGGTCGCCGAGGTCCAGGAGACCCTCGCGCGATCCTCGCGCTTTCGCCGCGAGCTGCTCGAGATCGCCGGAGGCTTCGAGCACCTTGCCGACCTCGAGCCTGGTGTCTCCGCGGGAGAGGCACCGGCCGTTCCCTCGCGCCGTGCTGCGCTGTGGCGCTGGCGCCTCGAAGGCTGGATCCCATGGCTGCGCGCGACAGGCCGCTCCGCGCCAGGCCCGTTCTCGCCGGCGTGGGCCGCCGCCGGTGTGGCCGCCGTCGCCGCTTTGGCCTTGGTCTATCCGGCCTACCGCGGCCTCCGGGTACCTGACCTGGTCGCGGAAGCCGAAGGCCTGCGGCGAGGCGCTGCCGCCGACGACGGGGAGATCGCCGAGCTGCGAGCGGCGCTCGAGAAAACCCGCGGAGAGGTGCTGGGTCTTCGCGAGCGCGCGACCTGGAGCGGGCGGCTCGGCGACGCGCTGGTGCTCGATGGAGCCGTCCGCAGCTCCGATCGATCGGGAGGCGATGAGATCTTGCGAGTCGCCAGCGGGCAGCCCTACATCGTGGTCAACGTTCTCGTCCCGTCTCCGGCACAGGGTGGCACCTACCGTGTCGAGATCCGAGACGCGGCGGGAGCGCAGGTCTGGTTCCGCGATCTCGCCGCAGACGAGCTGGAGCAAGACGCGGAGTCGAGCGTCGGGCTGACGATGTTGCTCGTGCCCACGGCGCTCCTGCCCGAAGGTCGCTACGAGCTCGTGCGCTACCGGGTGGACCGCGAGGAACCGAGCGGACGCGTCACGGTCGGATTCCGCGTGAAGGACGAGCAGGAGCCGTGACTGCCCGCGCGTCGGGGATTCAGCTCTGCGGTCGTGCTTCGACGTCGCCGACGAGCAGAAAACCCGCCCAGTAGTACGGCGCCCTGGTCGCACTTTGCGCTTGCGCCTTGCGCATGGCCTGCCTGAGGGCTTCGTCCTTGGCCGCGCCGCCGCGCAGCGCCTCGTGGAACGCCAGCATGATCTCCTTGGCGCTCTCGTCGTCGATCTTCCAGTGGGTGGCCACGATGCTGCGCGCCCCCGCGATCCGCACCGCGCGCGTGAGGCCGACCAGTCCCTCCCCCTGCACACGGCCGCCGCGGCCCGTCTCGCAGGCCGAGAGCACGACCAGGTCCGAGTTCATGTGGATCTGGCTCGCGAACTCCCAGGCCTGCAGCATGCCGTCCGCGTCGGTGGTGACGGCATCCGGCTCGGGGACCGCCAGCAGCACCCCGCTGCTCATCGGCATCTCGGGGTGGAAGTAGCCGTGGGTGGCCAGGTGCACGAGACCGGCCTCGTCGATGCGTTCCCGCACCGCACCCTCGGTCGCCGCGCCGCCGACGAGCGGGGAAGTCCCGTAGAGCCGGCCGATCTGTCGCGCCTCTTCGCCGGTCCAGGGCAGTCGCGCCGGCGGCTTGCCGTCGGCGTAGAGATACGAGCGCTCGCCGCGCACGGCACTTGCCGCCTCGGCGGACGCCCCAGGCGCCGTTTCGCGGCTGTAGGTCGGGTCGCCCACGATTACGCTCGCCGTGGTGACGGCGGCCCGCGGACGTGCCTTCTCCCGCGCATGCACGGACAGCGAGTGCTCGTAGGCCAGGGGTTTTTCGAGCCCGAGCCAGCGCACCGGGTCGCCGCCGCCCGGTAGCGCCAGCGCCGCGAAGGGCAGTTCCCACAGCGGACCGTCGGGGGAGATCAAGAGCTGGCGGGCCGATTCGAGCAGCGCCTGCGCTGCCTCCGCCGAGAACAGCGCCGCGTACAGCTCGCGGCCTTCGGCGGCAAGCCGCCGTTCGCTATCGAGCATCGCCGGACGCGCCGCCCGGTGCGTGCCGGCGAGCGCTACGATGGACTGGACTCGGCGCGACAGCTCGTCCGAGCCGATCGGAACGGTGTAGCTCAACAGCTGCGCCTCGGAATCCGCCGGGACGAAAAAGACCGCGGTATCCTCCTCGCCCACCGAGAAGGCCACGAACAGCGCCCCGGCGGCGAGCGCTCGGCGTGACTGCTCGAGCGGCAGCGGCTCCTCGCCCACGCCGCCGGGGAGCAGGCTCCGCACTCTCGCAAGCTCCTCCTCCATCTCGACCCGCAGGCGCGTGTACACCCGAGTCTGCTCTTCTCGGGCCGCTCTTGCGGTTGCAAGCTCCTGCTCTCTTTGCGCGAGCTCGTCCGTCGGATCGCTCACACCACGCAGTGCCTTCAGCGCTGCATCCGCTTTGCCTTCCGCAGCACCGGCTTCGTCCAACCCCGCCTGCGCCTGCTCCAGCTCGTGTCGTGCCTTGTGGTACGGCGCCAGCGCCTCCGCGGACAGCAGCTCCGGCAGGCCCCGCAGCGCGACCATCTGCAGGAGCGCCTGCGCTCGCCCTTGTTCCAGCGTCTCGAGAGCTTCCGCGCTTCGGCCGAGGGCGAGCTGAGCTCGGATCAGATCGATCGCGTGCTCTGCGTGGCGTGCTTCGAAGGCGCGACGTGCCTCGTCACCCGTCACGAGGCCGGCTTGCCGGCGGACGATGCCCCATGCTCTCTCCAGAGAGTCACGAGCCGAATCGACGTCGCCGAGCTTGAAAGCCACGGTGCCGAGGTGGTTGAGGCTCGAGGCAACGTCGAGCGAGCCGGGGGCGTGTTTTTCTCGGATCGCGAGCGCCCGCAGATAGTCGTCCCGCGCGGCCACTAGGTCGCCTCGGTTCCTGGCCACAACGCCGAGGTTGTCGAGGCTTGCGGCGACGTCGAGGGAGTCGGGGGCGTGCTTTTCTCGGATCGCGAGCGCGCGTAGGTGATAGTCCCGCGCGGCCACCAGGTCGCCTTGGTCGTCGGCAACAGCGCCGAGATTGTTGAGGCTTCCAGCAACGGCGAGCGAGCCGGGGGCGTGCCTCTCTTCAATCGCGAGCGCGCGCTGGTAGTAGTCGCGTGCGGCCACCAGGTCGCCTTGGTCGTGGGCCACGGTACCGAGGTTGTCGAGGCTCATGGCGACGGCGAGGGAGCCGGGGGCGTGCTTCTCTCGGATCGCGAGCGCTCGCAAGTGATAGTCCCGCGCGGCCACCAGGTCGCCTTGGTCGTTGGCCACGGTGCTGAGGTTGTTGAGGCTTGCGGCGACGGCGAGGGAGCCGGGGGCGTGCCTCTCTTCAATCGCGAGCGCGCGCTGGTAGTAGTCGCGTGCGGCCACCAGGTCGCCTTGGTCGTGGGCCACGGTACCGAGGTTGTTGAGGCTCATGGCGACGT
>Ga0187892_10001108_pt1 | contig 64895 bp, 54 predicted proteins | sample MA1701073metaG_FD_139345 | JGI IMG/M metagenome (GOLD analysis project Ga0187892, IMG submission 139345) | Bio-ooze microbial communities from a basaltic lava cave in the Kipuka Kanohina Cave System on the Island of Hawaii, USA - MA170107-3 metaG ... | reverse complement strand
GAAGCTGCCTCCTGCAGGATCCGGACGATCTGCTCCTCGCTGAACTTCGATTTCTTCATGACTCCTCCCAATGGACGGGAGGACTACTCTTTCAGCGTCTTCTTATTCGGGGGGCAGACCAGTTGCGATTCACGGAGACGTCGATCTTCTGCTTCGGCCCGGGTCCCGGGCTCGCGCCCAGGGCGAACCCGGCCAGCAGGTAGCGAGATTGGCTCTCGGTGGCGATGGTCAGCGGCATGCCGCTGTCCGCCTGCTGGTCGCCGAACCACAGGCGCGCCGTGCCGTTTCTGTGGTTGCTGCCCGCCGAGACGCGAACGTACAGCTTGAAGCTGACCGTGTCGCCCGAGCGCACGGCTACGTCCTGCGGCACCGTGATGGGCACCTCGCGGCGATGCGCGTTGTTGAACCCGCTCGACCCGCCCCAAACCTCGTAAGCCTCGCCGCTGCCTGCCAGCGCACTGTTGACATAGACCTCAGCGCGCAGGTCGAAAGAGGTCCCCACGTCGTCGCTGTTTTTGAGTCCGATCCAAATGGTCGCCGGCCCGGCGGTTCCGAGGCACCGATGGACCGTGATGGCAACCGTGTCTTGGCTGGACGCAAGCCCATCGTTCACGGTCAACGTCAGCATCGAGACTCCGATCGGCAGGGTTACGGCCGGGCCCGCGCCCTCGACGGTTCCGCCGCCTTCCGGGAAGTTTCCGGTCCACGTGTAGCTGATCGGATCGTTCTCCGGATCGTACGAGGCTGTGCCGTTCAGGGCGACCTGCGATCCGCCAGAACCCGCGGCGCATACCTCGATGTCCGGTCCGGCATCCGACACCGGCGCAAGGTTCCCAAATGGGTGCCGCGCGACGACGATCGTGCCGTCATACCTCCCGTAAGCGTAATAGTGGCCGTCCGGAGAGACCGTCAGAGCTCGAAGAGGCACGCCGGAACCGTCGAAAATGGTCAGCAGGTGCGCTCCGTCCGATACGCGCCAGAAGCGAACCGTGCCGTCCACGCTGCTGGACCCAAGCGTCTGGCCGTCCGGCGAGAATGCCACGTCGACGACGACGCCTGCATGGCCGGCGAGGGTCCTGAGCAGAGTGCCCGAATCCACGTCCCAGAGCCGGACCGTGGCGTCCGCGCTGCCGGAAGCCAACAAAGCTCCGTCCGGCGAGAACTGCACGTGCTCGACGTGGTTCGTGTGCCCAAGGAGAGTTCGGAGAAGAGCGCCGTCGGACGTGCTGTAGATGTTGATCCGCCAAACGCCAAGATCGGCGCTACCGGACGCGATCAAGTTCCCGTCGGGGGAGTAATCCACGGAGATCACGCCGTCGGAGTGGCCGGTTAGCGTCTGAAGAAGCGCGCCGTCCGAGACGCGCCAGAACTTGACGGCGCCCGCGTGTCCGCTTCCGCTGGCCAACACCGAACCGTCCGGCGAAAAGTCCACGGAGTGCACGCGCTGATCGTTCGCGAGGCTGCGAATCGCGGTTCCGGTGGACGCGTCCCACAGCCAAATCAGGTTGTCCCTCCCGCTGGACGCGAGCGTGTAGGCGTTGGGCGAGAAGTCGACGCATTCCGCCCCTTCCGATCCGACCGCGTGCGCCGTCATCGTGCGAAGCAGCTGGCCGTCGAAAGCCGTCCAGACTCCGATACGCGCGTCCTGGCCCGCTGAAGCGAGCAGCAGTTGGTCTGTGGAGTACGCCAGGCTCATCACGACCTGGGTGTGCGCTTGGGAAGTCCAAACGACCAAGGGCGGAGTCTGGCTATGCGATTCGGCCGCAATGGCCAGAAGCGCAGTTGCGAGTGTCAGGGCGCGAGACATGTTCGCGCGCAACGGCGAAGAGCCCCTATAGGGAGCGGTTGGCGATTTCATTGGATTGCCCTCCTAACCTTTTTCCGGTTCCTCCGAATTCGGGGATCGGTCTCGGGAGGGCGTTTCGGGGCTGAGACCGCAGCGCAGTCGAGTGGGCAAACCGTCGCGAACGAAGTCCGCTTCCACGTTGATGTTCCACGCTCCGCCGCTGAACGGATTGGGGCGGCGAGAGTCGCGAAGCATCTCCAGGGCGTAAAACCTAAACCGAACGGTTCCCGGTTGCGAAGTCGGAATGAGGGTGCCGGAAGCGACCCTCTCGGCATTCGCGGAGTCCACTAGGCGGATCGAAGAAGGGTCGAGCCACTGGGCCTTCAGTTGCGGCGGCAGAGAAACTTCCGTTTCGAAGAATCCTGCGCCCTCCTCGATGGCCGCGCGGCCGCCTCGCACGAGGATTTCGAGCGACACGTCGTCGATCCAAGTCGCCCAATCCCAGTGTGCATGCTCGCCGCCTCCGTTGCCGGTCGTCAGCGTCAGGCTAACGGCCTCGGTATCGCGCGTCGTGTGGAACGTTAGCCGGTATGGCCTCCAATGCGGGGAAGGGGCGAAAACGTCGAGGGACACGGACCCCGAGGACTCCTCGTTCGGACCAGTTCCCGCGAGTCCGATCTCCAGCCACTTGTTCTGGCGCGTGCCGCCCCGAGGACTGTAGACCCAGACCATCACCGTGACTCTTGTTCCCTCCGGTAGGCGCATGGGGAACGTGCGCTGCACCGTTCCTCCCCACTCGCGCTGGTAAAGCTTCAGGGAGGCCTCGCCGGAATGTGCCTTCGTTCGGTCGATCTCTTCGAAGTGTCGCTTTGCTCCGCCGCCGAGCTTCCAGCCAAACTCGTCGCCGGGCTCGAATCCGAGTACGACTCCGCGTTCGTCCCGTGCTTGTGCCTGCCAGCCGACCCCACCGAACTCGAATCCCATATTGGCGTTGGGATTGGGTCTCGCCATCGCCGGCAGGAGACTCAGCCCAATGGGCCCGAAGGGCGCCGCGCCCCCCACGACGCCCCCGACCCAGCCGCCGACCGCCGCGATAAGCATGACTGCGGCGGACGCGGCCCAGCGAAGTAGCTGTAGCGGTCGGCCTACCCCTATTTCCGATTCGGATCGCTGCCGCAATTCCGGTTCAAGTCCGATGGTCAGCAGCTGCTCTATCGCGAGCTCCCTTCTCAAGATGCGCTCGCAGTCCGCGCACTGCGCGGCGTGAGCGAGAAGGTGCTCTCTCTTGCGGCTGGCCGTGTCGGACGCCAATCCGCACTCGACTAGCTCTCGGAATCGTTCACAGTTCATCGTTCGCCTCCGGATTCCAGCCCGCCTCGTCCAACCTGCTTCTCAAGGCGGTCTTGGCGCGACGAATAATGGACTCGGCCTTTGCCTCCGACATTCCCAAGATGTCGGCCGCTTCCTTTACGGTGTGGCCCTTCACCAGAACGAGCCAAAGCAGTTCGCGAGCCTCCCGTCGTACGCGTCGCAGAATCTGTTCGAGCACGATCCGAAGCAAAACGGAATCGATCTGTCCGTCCGAAACGGACCTCGCCTCCTGGCAATCGTCCAGCGATCCGTGCATCCGAAGCCGTCGGTGCTTCCGATAGGCGAACAAAAGCAGTAGCCGCAGCCGATCGAAATCGGACTCCGCGTCTCCTGAGGCCTCCACGTCCGTTGACAGCACGAAAGTGGCCTGCAGGAGCTCTCGCGCAAACTCTTCGCTGCCTTGGGCGAGCCGAATCGCGATACGCATCAGCCTCGGCCTGTGACACTCGAATTCGTTCAAGGCTCTCCGTTGTCTCGCTTCGGGACATGGGAGTTTCTTTCACCGAAGCTCCTTTTGTCTAATAGCCGGCGTTAGGACGGGGTTTCCGTCGTCTCGGGAATAAAACCTCCCCCCGCTACTCCGTCGCCTTGTCCTGGCCAGGTACCAAATCTGCAGCCCCGGTGCTACGCGTGGCAACCCGACCGGCGCTAAATGCGCTTTACTATTGGGAGCCATGGCGGGAGTCCAAGAGCAGGCAGGCAGGGCGCGCTCAATCTACTTGCGCGGGCCCGTGCTGCGGCTCCTGCTGATCGCCCTGCTGGCCGAAACGGGCTACGCCACGCTGAACATCTCCACGATGCCCGTGTACCTGCTGTACGACCGCGGGTTCGGCACGGCGGTCATCGGGCTCGTGCTCGTCGCGTTTCTCCTCTGCGAGGCTATCTTCAAGAGCCCCATGGGCGCGCTCGCGGACCGCTTCGGGCGAAAGCGGCTGCTCGTCTTCGGGCCGTTTCTCACCGTCTTCACCTCCCTCGCGACGGTCCTCGTCCCGCATGGCGCCGGCTTTTTGGAGGGCGCCTTGTTAGTCCTTTTGCGGGCGATGGACGGATTGGGCGCCGCGATGATTTGGCCCGCGGCGTTCGCGCTCATGGGGGACATGGTCGAAGACCGGGACCGGCAGCAGTCCATGTCCCTGCTGAACATGTGCTACCTGGTCGGAGTGGGGCTCGCGCTGCCGTTCGGAGGCTGGGCGAACGACCTCATCGGGCCCTATCTGCCCGAGCTGTTCCAGCGCTCGCCGGGTCTGTTTCTGTCCGCTACGCTCTTTGCGGTGGTCGCGGGCGCCGCTTGGTTTACGATTCCCGCGGACCGGCCGGACCACGAGCACCACGAACACCACGGAGAGGTGGGCCTTCGCGAGCTGCGGAACGCTCTTCGCCGAATCCCGCAGTACATGCTGCTCGCCTCCATCACCTTCATGGGGATCGGCTTTCCGATGGCCATCATCAAGATCTTCGCGCTCGAACAGTTCGCGATGAGCGAGTCGCAGTTCGGCGCTCTCGTGCTGCCTGCGGTCGGTGCGATGGCGGTCTTCAGCGTTCCGATGGCGCGGCTGGGAGATAGGATGGGCCGCTACCGGGCGGTTCACGTGGGGCTGTTTCTATGCGTCGCCGGTCTTACGCTGATTTCGCTCGGAGCCCTCTTTCCGGCCTTTCGGGCGCCATGGGCGTTCGCGCTCGGAGGGCTTCCCGTCGGCTTCGGGTTCCTGCTCACGATTCCCGCTTGGATGACGAGCGTGAGCGAAATCGATCCAAAGAAGAGGGGCAGCTCGCTCGGCGCGGTGATGACCGCCCAGGGGGTGGGCGCGATCGTGGGCGCGCCGATAGGGGCGTTGCTTTACGACCGTTTGCAGCCGGTCGGACAGTTCCTGGGTCTTGGAGCGGACTTCGGGCGGTACTCGCCTTTCGTGGGCTGCACGGCTTGCGTGACCGCGGGCTGGCTGCTGTCTCTCAGAATCCTGCAAGAATCGTCGCACCGCTCGGCTGCCGCATCGGTTGATGCAACAGCTCGAATAGTTAAACCCCCGGGTTAGGATTTCGAGCCCAAAGCCTCGCCAGCAGGCTGAAAGCGGCAACACTCCTCTCTCAGCTCCTTGACGTTTCTAGGACTTTGTGATAGAATGGTTTCGCCACCAGCCCGGAGGTCAAAGTGAGACGCGTCGCGCGCAATTCAAGCGGGGGGGGGGGGCATACGTTGCTCTATTCGCGCTTGCCTTGGTGCAAGTATGCTTTGGTCCGGCGAGCAATGAAGGAACAGCCTCATTCCGGTCCATTCAGCCGATTACCGAAGTTGACCTGCTAGCGTCCCGTCAGTTCATCTCTTTTACCTGCGGATGCGATCCCTGCGTCGCAGTAGGCAAGGAGTTGCAGCCTCGATCCGAAAGCATGACATGCATCAGCTTTTTGCCGGAGCGTGAGTTTGCCGCATTCCTTTCAAAGGTCGGGTGGCGAGGCAGGTGCTTTGTAGACCCCGGAGCAATGCTAATGACAAAATACCGCATGCTGGAGTGCCCGGTAGTCGCACGGGTTCAAAACGGCGCACTCAAGGAAGTTAAGGTCAGTGAGGCCTTGGATGTCAGCGGATAGCCGTTCCGACGAGAGGCAATCGTCTTTGACCCGCTTTGCCGGCGTGCTCTTGCTGTCCGCAACCATCTATGTCACTCGCCTTTGGTGGGGAGAGAAGCCTCGGCCGACAAGGGACCCGGTAGCAGAACTGGCCGCAGTGGTGAAAGCCGATCCTCCCCTCGGGACACTCGTGGAGTTTACGCCTGCCCGCTCATCGAAGCCCAAAGCCTCCATCTTCGTGTTCACTCCGCTTTGCGCGTGCGACGAGGCTAGACTAAAGCTCCTAGAGAATCGTAGCTCCGTGGGCACACCCGTTCAAATCGTGTCGCCGGTGGGTGAATCGGCATTTCTGCGCGTCAAGAACCTTCGCGCCTTTCGGTCACTTTTCATGTTTGATCCCGAATACCGCTTACTTCGCCAATTCAACGCCGCATTTATGCCTCGCGCATATGTCGTGAACAGCGCCGACCGCCTCATATGGAGCTCTAAGGAGTTTCGTGCGGACTGGATCGAACTTGTCGACGATGCAGAACTCGCAGTCTCCCAATTGGCTTTGCAATGAACAGATCCGCTCGAATCAACATGATCCTAGTTGCCGCTGCGGCATTGTTCGGCGTCTCTGCCTACGTGTGGTTTCGCTGGAGGTATCCATCTCCAGAGGCGTTACCCGACGCTGAAAAAGGCGCGTTAACTTACGATTGGAATGCCTCGCGAGCCAACTTAGTACGGATCGGGCAGGCCTTACAACTCTACAGATCCGACTATCCTCCTAAAGTCGTTCGCGCCCGCAGGACCCGCGCCGATGCAGGCTTGCCTCCGTTTCTGGAAGTATTAGACGCTAGGCACTATCCAAACAACTCCCCACCCTGGACCGTGTCGAAAGAGTTTTGGTTTGTCAATTCACGCTTCTATGTGGGCCGCTCGGACCAGTCCCAAGTTAGTGGATTCAGATACGGTACCTACTATTTGCTGGTAGGCGACGGCATTGAACTTAGTCTCTCTGCTCCGGAGCTAAAGGATTATTGGTCCCAAAGAGGGGAGAATGTGCCGATAATGTTAGACTTGAATATGTACACCTCAGCCGAGCTTTCTGGATCGAAAAGACCGTTACCGGTCCTGGTGCTTCGCCTTGACGGGCGCGCCGAAGAGACACAGTTTGTCCCCTATGACTATCGAGATTTGTATCTTAACCGCTAGGGAAGCAAGTCAATCATGATTGGACGACGACTAAGCTGGACGGCATACATCGTATTGCCAATTATGGCATTTGTATTGCCGGCATTTCCAGGTGCCAGAGTCCCTATCTGCGATCTGGACAAAACCAATTGCAACGGAACGTTCAAAGCCCTCCAGACGTTCTCAAGCTGTTACAACTTGGGTACTGGATGCTGTGAAGCTATCTACCAGCTTGGCTCGTGCAATGGGTCTGGCAACAATTGGTGGCGCTGCGCAATTCCGGATTTTGGAACGCCGTGGCTGGCTAACAAGAAGTGCGGGGGGTGGTACGAGCTTCGATTGCACCGCTAACGTAGATTGCCGGTAGAGTGGCAGCCTGACTAGCGTGGTGGAGAGGCTTGTGCGTCGAAAGGCCGCATGGGTACCAAGATGGTCGTTGCAATGTTGTTGGCAGTAATCGGTTCGTCTGCGACTCCCTACTCGCGGGCGGACACGAGTCGTGTCGTTTCATTGAGCATGGAAGCGGCGCCGGTTAGCCGCCATTTGTCAAAACTGACTGAACTCACGGGCATACGGTTGGAAACTTCGCCGGTAGTTGCGCCGGAGATTCTTGTCATCGCAGTAAGGGAGGTGCCTCTTCGCGTGTTGATGGGTCAGATTGCTAAGGCGACATCAGCAGAGTGGGAGGACGCAAAGGAAGGGTTTCGATTGGTGCGTGGGCAACAAATTGAAAACCAGGAAAGGCTTAATCACTTTCGAATGCGAGAGAATCTAATCAGGGACGCTCAGGCTAGGGTTCGCAAGCAACTCGACACCCTCCCATCCTTTAGCGATGACGAAGCGAGGCGGCTCGCAAGCCTTCTTAATGCGTACCTCACGGGCCTGCTTACCGATCCGCATACGGATGCGTGGAGAACGCTAAGTAGTGTTGAACGAGGATTGCCGGCCAAAAGGCTTGCTCAATACGCTGCGACGCTCTTAAATCCTAAAACCCTTGCCCTTTGCGACGAGCCTGGAGTCTACACGTTCTCAATGCGACCGACTGCGAAGGAGCTGCAGCTTCCTGCATCGGTCGGAAATGCTGTGAACGAATACAATGTCCAACAACAAACTTTGCTTCGCTACTTCAAGCCTCCTATTGATGGCGCTTCGCTTCCTACAGGCGGATGGCCCGCGACCCATCTCACTGCGAGGGCTTGCGCGCTGATCGTAGTGCGAGTAATCCAGTCCACCTCGGACTTTGAGCTTGCCGTGGAGGTGCTGCTCGTCGACGAGCTTGAACGAGTCATAGGAACGTTCGAAAGCGACCTGTTTGGGAAGCGGTTCGAGGAAGCTTCCGAGTCAGAGAGCACCAAACGGTACAGTGATCAGCCCTTTGAGCTATCTGCCTGTTCCAATGAACTGCTTGACGTGATGAGAAAGGGCCAGGCCGGTGTCCAGCCCTCCGTACTTTCGGCTAACCTTAAGGCAATTTTAACGGAGCCGGAATTCCATGATCTGAATGAACTCGTAACGTCCGACTTGTTACTGAGCCTTGCGTCGCAAAGGCAACTGAATGTGGTAGCGGCACCCGAGAAGAACTTAGCTTTGAACCTGTGCCTGCTGGCTATGTCGGGCAAGGTGACCCCTTCAAGGCTGCTTGACTTCCTCAACAGATTTACATCGGCAATGGAGACGACTTTGGAAGGGAAGTGGCTCGTGATCCGCCCCAGCGATCCTTATTTGAATCGACAGACTAGGTTAAACGAGCGGGCTCATGGGCAGTACATTCGAGCAGCCCTTCGGCGTAATTGGACGTCGATCGAAGAGACGGCTGAGCTCGTTTCCTGCAATCCGCGACTCTTAGACTCGAACGGGTTTTCCTATAGGAGCCGAGCGCAACTGGTGGCGCCAATGGCTGAATCTCCCTTGCGGAGCGCTAATGTGTACCCATTAAGGCTGTACGGAGCGCTCGCACCTGAAGAGCGGGCTCAATTGGCTGGTGGTTCAAAACTGCTGTTTTCCCGTTTGAGCGACTCCACGCGGCGCGAACTGGAGAGAATTGTTTTTAGAAGCAGCCTTCTTCTTGACGACGGGAACCCATCCGGTGGCGCAAACTTGTTTGGAAAGAGCTTGGCCGTCTTGCCCACTCAAAGGCTGCGGAAGGGCCTTCCACCCAATGGCACAATCTCCATGAGGACGATGAATACGACGATCATTAGGTGTCGGAGCTCAGGCGACACAGGACTACCTCGGGACGACTGGAGCATTGCGGCAGTTGCGCGGCATTTGTACGACCAAGAGAGGGGCATTCCGCAGTTAGGTCCCTCTGGCAGATTGTTCACGTCGTTTTCCTCTGGACTTCAAAGGGTGGTTGTGTTCACCTTAGACTTTGGCGGCGATGCAGGCGCCACCTTGCTTATCAAGAGCATTGAGGGTATAGGGCCCGAGGTCAAGCGTGCGCAAGATCTTCCGGTCGACGTTTGGAGACAACTTAGCGCCGAAGTGGCGCGACTACGAACGACCGTCCCACCTCTGCGCGCGTCTGCGTCGCCCGGCACCAGCCGGTAGGTACAATCGAGCCAAGTTGTTCTCGGCCCGCCCGAGCGACCTGCAAGAGGTTTGCAATGTCCACCCGAGTAGGAATCAACGGCTTCGGCCGGATCGGCAGGCTCTCCCTTCGCGCGATGATCGCCAAGTACAAGGGCCGATTCGACGTCGTCGCCGTGAACGATCTAACCGACACCCTCACGAACGCGCACCTCTTCAAGTACGACACGGTTTACGGCCCGTTCAAGGGCACCGTTGAGCACGACGACAGCTCGATCACCATAGACGGCGACCGCATTCGGGTCTTCGCCGAGCCCGAGCCCGGAAAGATCCCGTGGGACGACGTCGGCGCCGAGATCGTGATCGAATCCACGGGCCGGTTCACCGACGCGAACCTGGCGAAGGCGCACTTGGAGCGGGGCGCGTCGAAGGTGATCATCTCCGCGCCCGCTAAGAACGAGGACGTAACGATGGTGCTGGGAGTAAACGACGGCATGTACGACCCCGCCAAGCACCACGTGATCAGTAACGCCAGCTGCACCACGAACGGCCTCGCGCCGGTCGCGAAGGTGCTCCACGAGCGATTCGGCATCGCCAAGGGCATCCTCACGACCGTCCACAGCTACACGAACAGCCAGAGGACCGTGGACACCGCCGCCAAAGATTTGCGCGACGCGCGCGCCGCCGCCGAGAACATCGTGCCCAGCAGCACCGGCGCCGCCAAGGCCGTCGGGTTGGTGATCCCGGAGCTGCAGGGCCGCTTCACCGGCATGGCCTTCCGCGTGCCCACGCGCACGGTCAGCGTGGTGGATTTCACGGTCGTCTTGAACCGGGAGGCTTCTGTGGACGAGATCAACGCCGCGATGAAGGAATACGCGGTCGGCCCGATGAAAGGGATCCTGGCTTACACCGAGGAGCAGTTGGTTTCGAGCGACCTGGTCGGCGACGAAAACTCGTCCATTTTCTCCGCGCCGGACACGGTGACGATCGGCGACATGGCGAAGGTGATCGCCTGGTACGACAACGAATGGGGCTACTCGTGCCGCATCGCGGACCTTTGCGAGTTTTTGGTGAGGAAGGGGTTGGGCGTTCCCGCGGCGGCGTAGGCGCCGCAGTGCCTGTGGCCGACGAGCACCTCTATGTCCGCAACTCGGCTTCGGTTTGCCCATCCCGCATCGCTTCCCAAACCCAGTCGGGATCGAAGGAGAGCGGGAAGGGCGGGCCGGGCTCGACCCTTTGGGCGAGCTCGCGCAGCGCCTCTTTGCACCTTCTCAGGAGTCGCAAATGAACCTCCACGCGCCCGGGAGGGTAAGCATCCGCCCGAGGCAGCCAGTTCGGGTTGTCGTTGATCTCCCAGGCGCTGATTCGGCCGTCGAGGTAAGCGTAGTCAATTCGCCCGTACTCGATCCCGGCAAGCTCGAAGATCGGCATCAGAAGGTCCGCATGCGGGTTGCCTTCGATGTAGTCTTGCTCCAACTGGAGCATGGCCGCGTCGTATTGGGCGTTCGAGATCTTCGTGTTCCAGTCGAAGGAGGGGATCGCGTGCCTGGCAATGATCCGGTCCCCCACCCGAAAGGTTCCGTATTTGATGAACCTGCCGCTTGAGTCAGCCGAGTCCGAGAACTCCACCACGATCAAGCTCTCGGGCTCGAACCCGCGCATCGCCATGAACGCGAGCGCCTCCCGCAGCTCGTCGGCAGTGTGAAGCAGCGGGGTGCGCGGGCCGTCGTGATCCTTTTCGATCCGCACGAACACCGGGAACCGGGCTCTGCCCTCCCACTCCGCCAGGCGGTAAGCGGCGAAACCGTTGATCCCATGCTCGCGAAAGGCTCGAAGCTGTTCGTACCTCGAAAGCACTTTCCCGGGATCGTTCAGAAGCCGAACCCCACTTCCCTCCGCCTTCAGAACGGCGTAAATGCGCGATGCAAGCGCTCGCTGTTCTGGACCCATTCGTTGCGCGTCGCAAAACACCCACAATCCACGGGGCACTTGGCAAAGCGACGCCAAAGAAGAGTAGAGCCGCTCCTCCGCCCAGGTTCCGAATTCCGCATCGTACCGTTGGACGACGCGCTTCAGCGAGCCCGCGCCCTCCTTCGTAGTCAGATACGTGAGCACGAGGGATTATGGGCGCCGCTGCATCGGAAGCACCGACGCCTCCACCTATGCCGCGAGCCAGCGACAGATCGCCTCGAAGTCGACTCCGATCGCGATTCGGCCGTTTTCGGGCAGCCCATCGGACAGCGAGCGAAGGGTCTCGAGTGCACGCACGCGCTTTGCCTGCGCTTCCGGCCTCTTTCTTGGCATAAGGGAAGCGAAGCTTGGGTTATCGTTGATTTCCCAAACCTGGATGCGGCCGTCCAGGAAGGAGTAGTCGATGCGCCCGTACTCGATTGCGGCCACTTCGAAGAGCGTCTTGAGATCCTGTTCGTGCGGGTTTTGGGCGATGTATTCCCGCGCCTCCCGGTCGGCGTCGTCCGACCAGATGCGCGAGTCGTGCTTTACGTTCCAGTCCTTGGAAAGCATCAAGTGGTGCGCAAGCACCTTGTTTCCGATCCGAAGAGCGCCGAACTTGCGAAACACGCCGTTCGAGTCGGACGTGTCGAGGTACTCCACGACGAGAAGGCGGGCAGGCGCGTGGCCCTCCAATACAAGCCTAGAGAGCTCCCGCCCGAGCTCGGCGCGATCCCGCAAAAGATCGGTGCGCGGGCCGTCGTGATCGGCCTCGCACCGCACGAACACCGGGTATCGCAGGTCTTCCGGCAGGTCCGAGGCAAGAAAACCCCGAAAGTCGTTCACCCCCGACTTGGCGAGGATGGCCAACAGCTCCAGTCGCCCAAGCTGCCCCATGGGGTGGTTTAGGAGCCGTACGCGGTCTGCGGCGCCGGCGAGCTGATCCCAAAGGCTCGCGGCGATGCGTTGCTGAACCGGGTTCATCCGCTCGCGATCCGCGAACACATAGGCGCCCGAGGGCGTGTCGCCTCGCGCCATCAGCTGCGGATACGTGAGCTCGATCAGGCCCCGGCTGTGCCTGCGGTCCACGCAGGCCATGAGCCCCTGGAGCTGCCCGAAGCCGGCGGGAGTCGAGACGAGCGCGACCACGGCAGATTATGGCGTCGGGCTACTTCGAGCCCTCGGGCACCGGATGCGCCGCCAAGAGCAGGCGGTAAGTCTCCGACGCCTCTCCCTCCTCCCGGTGGTACTTGGCGACGATTCGGGCAACCTCGTTCGTCAGCTCCCTTGCGAACGCGGCGCGTTCCTCGAACGAGTGGAACTGCAGCTTAGTCTCGACGGATAGGCTCGGCACGCGGCCGCCGAACGCCGCCGGGTCCTTCAGGAGCGCGGCGAGCTCGTCGACCATCCGCTCGGCAAGCGCGATGAGATACTCGAGCGAGAATCGATCGCGAACCTTGTCGGGCGTTCCGGCGAGGTCTCCGAGCGCCTTCGCGCCGATTACGTAGGAGCCTGCGGAGGCCCGCAGGATTCGCTCGACCGCGCTTCCACGTCGGTTCTCCTGGACGAGTTCCGCGAGCCCTACGCGTTCCAGTTCGCGCAAGTGGTAATTGGCGTGCTGCCTCGGAACGCCGGCCTTTTCGCTGACTCCCGATGCGGAGTTCGGCTCCGACAGGAGCCCGAGGAGCTTGCTTCTCAAGGGATGCAGGAGGATCTCCGCGGCTTCCGGATCCTCGACGACGCGAAGTGCTGGCGCTGCCATGATAGGCGATTGTATCACATCCGACAGTCTTTTTTGTCGGATTCTATTTGACTCCGGATTGGGGCCAGCCGCCGACGCGGGTTACAATCTCAGGCGATGGCAGTGCAAGACGTCCAAACGCCCGACTTGGGCCGGAATACCGGAGTACCGCTCGATCTGGACTGGGTCGAGGACGTTCGCGCGAACAGAAGCGCGATCGAGCGCCGCGCGTCTACGCTTCCGGGCCGCCGCACGGTCAAAAAGCAGTGGCAGGCCGCATGGCTCCTGCGAGCGATCTCGCTGATGGACCTCACGACGCTCAGCGGCGACGATACGCCGGGAACGGTCGAGCGGCTGTGCGTGAAGGCCAAGCGGCCCGTGCGGAACGACCTGCTCGAGCAGCTGGGCGCCGAGAATTTGGACGTCCGTGTGGCCGCGGTCTGTGTCTACCACCATCTCGTCGAGCCCGCGGTTCGGAGCCTATCGGGCTCCGGAATTCCGGTCGCCGCGGTCGCTGCGGGGTTTCCACACGGCCAATCCCCGTTGCCTCAGCGAATCGAGGAGATTCGGGCTAACCTCGAGGCGGGTGCTTCCGAAATCGACGTCGTGATCAACCGCTCCCTTCCCTTGGCGGGTAATTGGCAGGCGCTCTACGACGAGGTCCGCGCCTGCAGGGAAGCTTGCGGCGAGGCCAGCCTGAAGGTGATCCTGGGAACGGGCGAGCTCGGCACGCTGAGAACCGTCGGCAGGGCGAGCGTCGTGGCCATGATGGCTGGGGCGGACTTCATCAAGACGTCCACCGGCAAGGAAGCGGTGAACGCCACAATCCCGGTAGGCCTTGTAATGGTTAGGGCGATCCGCGACTACTTCGAGCGGACCGGGTACCGAGTCGGTTTCAAGCCCGCAGGCGGCATTCGGACCGCGAAACAAGCCCTCGACTGGATGATCCTCATGAAGGAGGAGCTTGGCGACCGCTGGCTGCGCCCCGACCTCTTTCGCATCGGGGCGAGCACGCTGCTCTCGGACATCGAACGCCAGTTGGAGCACTTCGCGACTGGGCGCTATTCGGCCTTCTGGCGACATCCGATGCCCTAGGCAACCGGATTGCGGGCCAAGCGCCGGTTCGCGCTACCGCCTTTAGGAGAACCGAAGCTCGATTCCGCGCTTTTGCAGCTCCTCGACGAAGCGCTTGCCGCTCATCGCCTTCTCGTAAGGGATAGCCCCCGCGGAAACCTCGCCGGAGCCGATCGCCTGCGCGTAGATCGAAGCGGAAAAGCCCGTTAGGCGCTCCATGGAGGTGAATCCCGTGCCCGGGTCCTGCTTGTCGAAGATGTCTATCTGCATTCGGACGGGCTTGCCGTCCCTCTCTCCCTCTCCGATCGCCCGAACTACGCACTGGTCCTCGTCCTCGATCTCGGCGAGCTTGTCCCCGAACACCTTGTAGAACACCTCGCGCGGCTTGACTTGGCAGCCTTCGAGCTCGATCGGCTCGCTGCTCCAAAAGCCCCAATCCTTGAACATGCGCATGAGAGCGCAGTGGCCAGGAAACCGGATCGTCTTGTACTCGTAGTTCCGGACCTTTCCCTTCCACGTGTACGGCGCAGTGCTCGTGCCTCCCGAAGTCGTGAATGCCTCCATTTCGCCGAGCGCGTCGACCTGGAGCTTTTCCAGCTCGTCCAGCGTGTCCAGGCGCACGATCTCGCCTTCTCGCAAGGCGACTGCTTGGAAGTCGTACTCTGTTACGAGGCCCTCCACGTTGAACGTGAGCATGTAGTTGAACGGCGGCTTCGGATGCTGCGGCAGAACTCCACAGAAGAGACGAACCGAATGCGCGCTGTCGAAGTGCTCGATGAGATAGGATCCCAGGCTGTTCACGAGGCCCGGCGCGAGGCCGCAGTCCGGGACGAGCGTGACACCGGCGGCCTTCGCTTCGGCATCCAAGGCGAGCGTCTTCAAGCTGACCTCCGTATTCCCGCCGAGATCGACCATGCTCGTTTTGGTGGCGATCGCCTCCCGCGCGATTTGAGGGTGCATCCAATACGGAACGCACGACGCCAGGACGTCCGCCCCTGCCAGAAAGCCCGTGAGCTGCTCCCGATCGAGCGCGCTGACTTGGACGGCCTCGCAGAGGCTCGCGCCGACAAGGCCGTTCACGCGACTCGCGGCCGCGCTCGCGGTCTGCGCGCAAACGTCGCCCATCAAGATACGCTCGGGCTGCGCGAAGCGGGCGAGGTCGTAGGCGAGCGCGGTCCCCTGCATCCCCGATCCCAGAACCGCGTAGACCTTTCCCATGCTTCCCATCCCGAAAAAAAGCGCCCCCTTCGGGCGCCTCGCCGGACCGGCGAATTGTACCTTCCGCAACCTAGGTATCGGCTGGGCTGGAGCGCCGATGCACGGCAAGCGCAGAAATGCCCGCCACTTGGGTAACACTCGGCGTAGATAAGGAGGGCGTCTCCGCCCGAGACATGCAAGCAAAAGCCAAGAACTCCGGGTCCGCCCTTCCCGACGTCCAATCGAAGCGGGACCACCGCAAGGTGCCGCTCGACAAGGTCGGCGTGCGAGGGATCAAGTACCCGATCGTCGTCCTGGACCGGGAGAAGGAGTTCCAGCACACGATCGGCGACTTCACGCTCACCGTGAACCTCCCGCACGACTTCAAGGGCACGCACATGAGCCGCTTCATCGAGGTCCTCGCCGAGCAGGATCGGGAGGTCAGTGTGTACGGAATACCGAAGATTCTCTCGGCGCTGAAGCGCAAGCTGTCCGCCGACAGCGCGCACCTCGAGGTGAGCTTCCCGTTCTTCATGGCCAAGAAGGCGCCGGTGTCCGGAAAGTCGAGCCTGATGGAGTACACGGGGACCTTCATCGCCGAGCAGCATGGAAGCGTGGACTTCGTGATGCAGGCAAGGGTGCCCGTCACGACCCTATGCCCGTGCAGCAAGGAGATCAGCTCGCGCGGCGCGCACAACCAGCGAGGGATCGTAACTGCCCGCATCCGCTTCAAGGAGCACGTTTGGCTCGAGGAGATGGTCGAGGCGGTCGAGGACGCGGCGTCCTGCGAACTGTATCCGTTGCTGAAGAGACCGGACGAAAAGTTCGTCACCGAGAAGGCGTACGACGCGCCGAGGTTCGTGGAGGACGTCGCGCGGGAGATCGCGCTGCGCTTCGACGCCGACCCGAGAATCACCTGGTACGAGATCGAGGTCGAGAACCAGGAGTCCATCCACGCGCACGACGCGTACGCGTTCGTGGCCCGGCAGAAAGAGTAGCCGGCCCTCCCTCCGTTTCCTCGCCGGACGAACAAGCCGTTGTTTCCCGAACTCGACGTGTAGACAGGTATATAGCATAGCGAGCGCTTCTTTGGGTTGCCAAGCTTGGAATCGGGTTCAGCCGAAAGAGGATTGCGTGGGCATCGTACGAATCCCCTTTGAGGTCACAGATTGTGACTTCAAGCGTTGCGGAATGACAATCGAAAGAGACCCAATGGTTCAAGGACCGGCTTTGGAGGGCCTGATCCTTGAGATTCGGGAACACAAGGTGTTGCTCGATGCCCACTTGGCGCCGCTGTATGGCGTCCCAACTAAGGTGCTCAACCAGGCCGTCAAGCGAAACCTTCCGCGCTTTCCAGCCGACTTCATGTTCCAACTTTCCCGCGAGGAGTTCTCGCACTTGAAGTCACAAATTGTGACCTCAAGTTGGGGCGGTCGGCGGACACTCCCGTACGCCTTCACCGAGCAAGGAGTCGCCATGCTTTCTTCAGTCCTGAACAGCGATCAAGCTGTTCGGGTGAACATCGAGATCATGCGTGCCTTCGTTCGGTTGCGAGGCATTGTGGCATCGCACGCCGACCTCTCAAGACGGCTGGACACGCTGGAGGCTAGGTACGATGGCCAGTTCAAAGTCGTTTTCGATGCCATCCGCCAATTGATGTCTCCACCCGATCCACCGAGGAAGAGAATCGGATTCAGAGAAGATGACTAACCTGGGCGGCGAGTGAAAAGGCCCCGCGGAACCGCGACGTCGATGGTATTCAGGTTGTTGCCCGAGACGCCGCGCAGGACGATGCAGCCGTTTCCGTTGGAGGTGAACATGTAGACAGAAGTATAGCTGACCGTTGCCGGATTGCACGATACAAGGTTAACTTTTCCCTGCTCTTGACGCTAACATGGGATTGTGGAAAGGGTCCCATGCAAAGAGTGTGGGCGAGAGACCTTTCGCGGAGCCCTGAACTGCGAATGGTGTGGCGCGCGGGTAGACGAAGTAGTTTCCATCAAGCCTACGGTCGACCAAGACAATCGATGCACCAGGTGCGGAAGCGTGGTTCCACCAGGTGCAACTAGCTGCCCATTCTGCGCCTACCGTCGATCCCACGGCAACCCGGCGTACTTGCCGACCGCGTTTCGGGGCGGCGGGTTGATTCTTGGCGCAGTTGGTGCGTACGTTCTATCCATAGCGATCTCTGCAGGGCTAGTTTTCTACACGTCCGGAGCCCTTTGGGCTTGTTTATCTGCTGCTTGCCTTTCCCTCTTAGTACCAGTTCTCGCAGTCCTTGATGACAAGGAAGTATCTCAAGCATTCGGTGGGGCGCTCCTGGCCCTAACTCTTGCCAATTGGATTGTGTGGGCAGAATGGTACTTCTGGTTCCGGCTTCGGTAGAGGACGGACCCAGGTGGTGCGGGTGTCGTGGATCTCCCGATGCTCGGGGCAGGCGTCCATGAGGCGCTGGTCTGCCTCCCCAACCCTCCCTCCGTTTCCTCGCCGGACGAACAGGCCCGGATCTCCCTCCCCAACCCCTTTCCCGACACGTCGGAACTCGGAAGCAATCTCCTCGCTTCGCTCGAAGACCGAGGGAGGGGGTTTTCAGAACGGTCCGCCGCGCGGAAAGAGAGGGATCGGTTACAGCTTGAGCCCGCCGTCGACAGTCAGCACCTGGCCGGTGATGTAGGCGGATTCGGGAGAGCAGAGGAAGGCGACCGCGGCGGCGACGTCCTCCGGAGTGCCTAGGCGACCGGCGGGGGCGTGCTCGCACACGAACTCGCGGAACTTCTCGGGAAGTTCGGCGGTCATGTCCGTCTCGATAAAGCCGGGAGCGACGGCGTTGCAGGTGATTCCGCGACCTCCGAGCTCCTTCGCGACCGATCTGGTCAGACCGATCAGCCCCGCCTTTGCGGCCGCATAGTTGGCCTGCCCCGCGCCGCCGTAAAGCCCGATGATGCTCGTGACGTTCACGATGCGCCCGTACCGCTGCTTCATCATCGCCTTACTCGCGGCGCGGATCGTGTGGAAGGCGCCCTTTAGGTTCACCGACAGGACGCTTTCCCAGTCCTCGTCGCTCATTCGCATGACGAGGGTGTCTCGAGCGATCCCCGCGTTGTTGACGAGGATCGCAGGCGGCCCCAGGCTCTCGGAAACCGCTTCGAAGAGCGCCTCGACCGCCTTTGCGTCCGCCACGTCGCATGCGAAGCCGGCCGCCTTGCCGCCCTTGGACTCGATCTCCTTCGCCACCGCGCTCGAGCCGGCATCCGCGGTCGATACGCAAGCGACGGAAGCGCCCCTCGCGGCGAGCTCCAGCGCGATCGCCTTCCCGATGCCGCGGCTCGCCCCGGTGACGACCGCGACCTGGCCGGCCAGGCTCAAGCGCGCACCCCGCTGGCGGACAGCGCACTCACCGCTCGATCAAGGGATTCGGGGTCCCCGACGTTCAACGCCCTCGCGTCCGCGTCGATTCGCTTTATGAGCCCGCAGAGCACCTCGCCCGGGCCGCACTCGACGAACGTGCGAATACCCTCGCGCAGCATGTGGCGCACCGTCTCCGCCCACCGCACCGGCATCTTAAGCTGCGTTTCCAGGAGGAGCGGCCACGCCGAGGAGAGATCGGCGGGCTCGGCCGTCACGTTGCTGTAAAGAAGCGGGCCCTCGGGGTTGACCGTGAACTCTGCCTTGCGCAGCGCTTCCACGATTCGCCTCGAAGCATCCTCCATCAGCGGACTGTGGAACGCGCCGCTGACATTCAATGCGAGCACGCGCTTTGCGCCCTTCGACTTCGCGAGCTCTCCCGCGCGCTCGACCGCCGCGGCATCGCCGCTGATTACGATCTGGCCCGGGCAGTTGTCGTTCGCGACGACGGCGACCCCTTCCCCGGTGGAAGCCTCACGGCAAACCCGCTCCACCTCGTCTCGCTCCAATCCGAGAATCGCGGACATCGCGCCCTTTCGGCTCTGGCCCACACTTGCCATCAGCTCGCCGCGCAGCTTCACGAGCTTGGCGGCCTCCTCGACCGTCAGCGCGCGCCCCGCGGCGAGCGCCGCGTATTCGCCCACGCTGTGCCCCGCGAACGCCGAGGGCCGGACCGAGGACGGCAGCTTGAGCTTCAGCGCCCGCCACGCCGCCATGGCGACCGTGAAGAGGGCGATCTGGGCGTTCTGGGTCTGCCGAAGGGTGTCCTCGTCGCTTTCGAAGCAGAGCTTGGCCACGTCCGTTCCGAGCGCGGCGGACACCCGCTCGAAGACCGCGTTCGACTCGTCGTAGGCTTGGAAGAGCTCCCTGCCCATTCCCGGCTTCTGGGACCCCTGGCCTGGGAACACGACGGCGAACATGGCGGGAATTTACCTGGCGTGTGGGCGCCCCCACGCCCTTGTGCAATAATGCCGTCCGTCATGAAGCGCTGATCTTCCGGGGCGAGCCGCGCTCCCCCGGCTCGCAGAACCTGACAAGTTCGTCATCGAAGCGCCCGCCGCGGACGACGCACCGACCGTGGCGAAGTGTCCGACCTCGAACCCGGAAGACTCATGTTGCCCTTAGAGCCATTACGCATTCGCGCTTTTCGAGACCTCTGGCTTGGCCAAGCCATCTCGCAGCTTGGCGACTCGCTGTACTACGTCATCTTCATGTTTATGGTGCAGAAGGTCACCGACAGCTTCGCCATGGTCGGCTACGTCGGAGCGCTGGAGACCGCCCCGTACCTGCTCTTCAGCCCCTACGCGGGCGTGCTCGCGGACCGCTTCGACCGCAGGCGGATCATGCTCGCTACCGACCTGGCTTGCGGCGCGATGCTCGCCCTGTTCGCCGTCTCGGTTTGGTTCGATCCGAAGCCCCACTTCGCGCTGATCGGAGGCGTGGCGTTCGCGCTGTCGTCCGTGCGCGTGTTCTTCTGGCCCGCGAAGAACGCCGCGATCCCGTGCCTCGTGCCCGCGGAAACGCTGATGAAGGCGAACGCGCTCAGCGCGATGACCCAAAACGTCATGTACCTGGCAGGGCTCGGCTTCTCGGCGAGTGTGCTGGCCGCGCTATATGCGCTTTCGCCCGGCGGCTTCTTCGTGGCGGCGTTCGCGATCAACGCGATTTCTTTCCTCGTTTCGGCCTGGTTCGTGGCGAAGCTGCCTCCGATCGTGCCGGAGCAGGAGGCGGGAGACTCGAAGAACCCGCTGGCGGACGTGAAGGAGGGCGTCGCGTACATCGGCAGAAGGCACGAGCTCAAGGTGCTTCTCGGGCTGCAGATGCTGCTCACCCTCTTCATCTCCCCGTTCTTCCCCGTGTACGTGGCGACGAACGAGCAGTGGTTCGGCGGAAAGCCGGGCACGCTTCTCTGGTTCGAGTTCTCGTTCTTTCTCGGGTACGTGGTGGGCACCACGATCGTGGGACGCTCAAATCTGACCCGGCCGGGCCAGGGCTTCATTTGGGGGCTCGCCGCCGTGGGCGGCTGCGTAGCGGCTATGGCGTACAGCCCGAACTTCTGGCTGTTCGTGCTTTGGAACCTCGTCGCCGGCGTCGCGCTGCCGTTCGCGAACATCCCCGTGATGACCTACCTCCAGATCACCGTGCCGGACGCCTACCGAGGCCGCGTGAACAGCGCGCTCACGATGATGTCCGTCGGAATTCAGCCGATCGGCTTGGGGCTTTCGGGACAGATGCTCCAGCGGTTCGGGCTGGTTACCGGGTTCCTGATCATGGGATCCGGCATGGCCGGCGCGGCGCTGCTCGGGCTGCTGGACGGACCTTTCCGTCGGTTAAGAATCCCGAAATCGGAGGATCCGGCTCCCGTAGTGGGCGCGATCGAGCCGGAAAGGGGCACGGTCGAGGCGGTGCCCACGGGACAGGCGTAGCGCTTCGCCGGTTTAAGAGCCTGGGCGCCCGTGGAAGACGGCGATTTCGACGCCAGGAATAATCGATCACCCAAACGGAGACTCGATTCGAACTCCGGAAACGATCGAGCCCACCCGCATGTTCTCGGTCAGAATCCGACCGCAGCGGGCGTCGATCGCAGCCGCGACGATCCAAGCGTCCCAAGACGAAAAGGAGTGCAGGATCGCCAGCTCCATGCCTGCTTCGATGATCTCAGGCGTAAGAACGATGACTTCGAAGTCGAGCAGGGTCATCGAGAGCTTCTTCGCGTCGAGAGCCGAAAGGCCGAGCTTTCCTCGCGCTACCGTGAAGAACTCTTGCAGAACTTAAGTCGATATGACTCCAACGCCTAATCGGCGCAGCTCGCGCACGACCCCCTGCGCTGCCGCCTGCTTTTTGCGATCCGCGGAGTCCGCCGCGTACACTAGCACGTTGGTGTCCAAGAAGACCTTTTCAGAGGTCCTCATAAACCTCCTTGCGGCTCCACTTCCATCCGCCCGAATCTGGCTGCAGCTCCTCGACGAGCCTGAAGAACTCGTCCTCTTCGCTGGACCGATGGGGCTTAACGGCGCGGCGTATCAGTTCCCGAAGGAAACTTTGGAACGACATGCCACGGGACGCCGCGTACTTGCGGGCGGCGGCAAGCAGCTTCTCGTCCAGCGACAGCGTCACATTCTTCATCGCCCTCGATTATCCCACATAACCAGTGCGCACAAATGATGTGTACCATTTGGACTTCGCTTACTCCGGCAGCCCCGAAAACGAGGCTTCCAGAAGTTCGGCCGTGTGCAGCACCAGCACGTCGCTTCCCTTTTCGCGCGCCGCTTGCTCGATCCAGGCGTGGCATCCCGGGTTTCCCATCGCGACGATCGACGCGCCCGTCGCCTCCACGTTTCGCCACTTGCGTTCGAGCAGCCGGCGCGCCATGCCCGGCTGCAGCACGTTGTACACCCCCGCGCTCCCGCAGCAGGTGTCCGCCTCTTGCAGCTCGACGAGCTCCAGCCCGGGAATCGCGCGCAGCAGGGACCTGGGCGCCTCGCGAATGCCCTGGCCGTGCGCCAGGTGGCAGGCGTCGTGGTAGGTTGCGCGAGCCCGAACGCCTTTGCTCTCCCCCAGCAGGCCCGCCAAGCCCTCCCGCGAGAGGACCTCGCTGACGTCTTCCACCCTCTCGCGCAGGGCCGCCGGAGCGTGCTGTTTCAGGAAGCTCCCACATCCGGCGGAGTTCACGATCAGCCTCGCGTCTCCGGGCATCGCCGCCGCAAGCCGCGCCGCCATTCGGGACGCTTTTCCGGAAAGGCCCTGATGCGCGTGCAGCGCTCCACAACAGCCCGCGCCCGATTCCCGCACCGCGAACCCCAGGCGCCGAAGAAGCCGCCGGGTCGCTTCGTGAACCCTCGGAAAGAGAACGCTCATGGCGCAGCCTTCGAGCAGGTAGACTTCCCCCTTAACAGGCGGGAGCGAGGCTTCGGCCGGCGGCGGCCAGGCACTCGGCCTTTGGGCTCGGGGGCGTTCGACCTCGGGCCTTTCGCGCGTAAGTAGGCGGCTGAGAACGCGCGGAAGACCCTTCCCAGGCAGGAGCCGCCCGAGCGCCAACTGAAGCTTCAGGAGGCGCGGGCGCGTGATCCCGGAGAGCAGCCACTTTTCGGCTCGCGAGGGCCGCCTGCGCTCGATCTCCTCGCGCGCCAGCTCCAGGATCCTGCCGTATTCGACCCCGCTCGGGCATGCCGTTTCGCAGGCCCTGCAGCCGAGGCAGAGGTCCAGGTGCTTGCCGACCTCCTCTTCGCCCCAGCCGATGCTTCCCTCCAGGGCGCTCCTAACAAGGTAGATCCGGCCGCGCGGAGACTCGGTCTCCAGGCCCGTTTCCGTGTAGGTCGGGCAGGCTTCCAGGCAGAAGCCGCACCGGATGCAGTGGGCTGCGAGGTCGGAGAGATCGGTCATTCGGCCCCCATCGCGCTCGGATTGAGCTTTCGGGCCGCATCGAAGATGTCCTTCGCGTGTTCGACAAGCCGCGACATCAACTTATCGCCGAGTGCGAGGTTCCGGACGCCGCAACCCGAGCGGATCGCCCAGTCGCCGGGGTAGCGCGCGGGCTCTTGCTCCGGCGATACGACGGCCCAAAGTGTGCTCGACTCCGGATCGGCCGCGAACACCGCCTCACCGAGACCGCCAACGGCGGCGTCGAAGTCCGACCGAAGCGTGCGCTGAACCCAGTATGGCCCTTCGACATCGCCGCGTCGAATCGACAGACGAGGCGAAGGCAGGGAGCGGATTGGAGTCGTGCGAAACACCGCCTCGACGATCACGCCGAGCGTTCCCCTCGCGCCCGTCATAAGCTTGTGCGCGTCGTATCCGGCCACGTTCTTAACGGCTTTCCCCCCGCATTTCGCGAGCGTTCCGTCGGCGAGCGCCACGGTCAGCCCGAGGACCCAATCGCGAGGTCCGCCGCATTGCGCCTCCAGAGCGTGCGGCATCCTCATCGCCACGAGTCCGCCGACCGTGCCGGGATAGCCCGCGACGGACCTTCCGAATTCGGCCGGATCGGGAAGCGGCAGGCACTGGCCGCGCTCTCCGAGCGCGGCCTGCAACTCCGAGAGCTGGGTCCCGGCGCGAACGGCGACCACCTGATCGTCCGGCTCGAGCTCGACGATTCCCGCTATGGAGGTCATGTCGAGGACCTCGAAGTCGTCATTGGGATACGGAACGAGAAAGTCCGCCTTCGAACCCGAGCCTTGGATCAGAATCGGTCCGTCTCGGCTCAGAGCTTCTCGAAGCTCTCCGACGTCGACGGGCCTCACCACGCCACCCCTCGCCAGCGCTTCTTGTGCTCGATGCAGCCCTTCTGGTTCGGCAGAACCTTGCACGGGTTGCACAGCTCCCCCCGGTTGAAAATCGATTTCACCATCGCCTGAAGCCTCAGGTCGTCCTCCGAGAACATCAGCGGCATCAGGTCCAGCTTCTCCACGCCGATCCCGTGCTCGCCGGTAAGGCTGCCTCCCAGCTCCACGCAGCGCCGCATGATCTCCTCGCCCGCCTCGACTACGCGCCGCACCTGTTCCGGGTCGCGGTCGTCGAAGCAAAAGCAGGGATGCAGGTTCCCGTCGCCCGCGTGAAACAGGTTCGCCACGCCCACGCCGTGCTTCTCAGCGGTCGCATACACGAACTCCAGCATTTCCGGCAGCTTCGAGCGCGGGATGACGCCGTCGTGCGTCACGATGCTCGGCGCGATGCGCCCCATCGCGCCGATGCCCTTCTTTCGGGCGATCCAGAACTGCTGCCGCTCCGCCTCGCTCTGCGCGATTCGCACCTCGAGCGCCCCGTGCTTGCGGCAAATCTCCTGGACGCCGTGCATCTCCATCTCGGGAACGCCGGGATCGCCGTCGCACTCGACGAGCAGCAGGGCCTGCGTTTCCTCGGGGTACTCCAGGCCGAACGCGATGCGGAGCGCGTGCAGGATGCCGCGATCCATCAGCTCGAGCGCGGCGGGGATCACGCCGGAGGCGATCACGTCCGCGACGGCGCGCGCGGCGGCGTCCACCGAGGAAAAGGCGACGAGCGCCGTCGAGACGGCTTTGGGAAGCGGCGTCAGCTTTACCCAGGCCTCCGTGACGATGCCGAGAGTCCCCTCGCCGCCGACCACGATCCCCACGAAGTCGTAGCCGGGCGCGCCCGGAACTTTGCCGCCGAGCTCCAGGACCTCGCCCTCCGGGTCCACGAGCGTGACGCCCAAAACGTGCTGCGCGGTCACTCCGTACTTGAGCGTGTGCGGCCCGCCGGAGTTCTCCGCGATGTTGCCGCCAAGGGTGGACACGGTCTGGCTGCTCGGGTCCGGCGCGAAGTGCAGGCAGTGCTCGGCGACCGCGTCCGATATCTTCTTGTTCGGCACTCCCGCCTGCGCCTTCAGGCAGCGGTTCTCGACATCGATCTCGAGGATTCTGGTCAGGCGCTTGGTGGAGACCACGACCCCACCGAGCGCGGGCAGCGCGCCGCCGGAGAGCCCGGTGCCCGCGCCGCGAGGCGTGTAAGGAACGTCTCGCTCTACGCACCACCGCACGATCTTCCGGACCTCCTCTGTGCTCTCGGGGAGCACGACCGCCTGTGGGCGGGACTTATCGACCGTGTAGGCGTCGCAGTCGTAGGCGCGGAGGGTGCCGGGACCGGCGACGACTCGGTCCGGCGAGAGGATGCGGCCGAGCTCCGCCGCAAGCCGTTCCGATTCGCCCAAGGTCGTCGCGCTCACGGTGGGATTGTAGACGGACGAGCGGGCAAAGAGGCTGGGGACCAAGCCCAGGCTGATGTCAGGACGTATCCTAGAGGAAAGCAGATGGCCGAGGGACAGACACACCCGGAACCGGGAACGAAGCGGCTGTTGACGCTCCGCCGCGCGGGATGCCTGCTGGGACTTGGAGTCTTCGCGCTCGCGGTTTTGGCGGTGTTCTACGACCCGGCGCCCGATCTTCCGCCACTCGTGCTCCCGCCCGTGCCCGTGCCGAATGCGCTGGATACGTTCTCAGCCGCCGCGAACGAGATCAAGGCCAAGGACAGGCTCCCGGCCACTTCTTCCGACTATCACAAGTGGACCGCCGCGGAGCGATGGAAGAACGTCCGCGAGGGTCTAGGAGAGAACCAGAAGGCATTGGCGCTCATCGAGGCCGGGCTTCGACAGCCTTTCGGATACAGCCTCAACGACCTGGATTTGGAACGCGGACTTCGCAAAGTCTCTCGCATCAAGGATTCGGCGAAGCTGCTCATCGCCGTGGCCGAGTTCGAGCGCTTGAGGGGCGAGCCGGACGCTTCGCTACAAACAAGCGTCAAGATCCTTCAAATCGGACTTCGAGCAAAGAATGACGGTTCAAACATCACCCGGATGATTGCAGCTGCCATTGAAGCCATGGGCCGCCACAGCGCGTGGCAGGTCGCAGACTCGGCGGGCAAGGAAGCTGCGCTCGATGCGGCCCGAAAGCTCGACCAGGAGTTCGCGTCGGTAGAGTCGTTCGCGCGCCACTTGGAGCGGTCCCGCGAGTTGGAAGTCCGCGAGATCGTCAGGGAGACTTCCAAACCGAACTGGCGATTGGAGTTCGTCCGGCAGGTCGTCCAAGCGGACGGTTTACTTGCCGCGCCCTCCGCGCTCTTCGACAACAGACGGCGCGCGATCCGACAGTACCGAGCGAACGTCGACTCTTGGGTCCGCAAGGCAAAGGCTCCCTTCAAGCACCGCAACCCACCGCCGACTACTCCGAGCAGCCCGCTCGCGAGATCGTGGGCGTCACACGTTGAAGCAATGTGGTTCGCCGACGTTCGGGCCGAAGCGCAAGTGAAACTGCTCATGCTCGCGCTGGCGCTCCGCGCATATCGCTTGGAACATGGACGCTTCCCGAACCGGCTTACCGTGCTCACCCCGGAATACCTCTCCCGAATACCCGCCGACCCCTTCAACGACGGGCCGGACTTCCATTACTTAAACAAGGGCAGTAGCTACCTCCTCTACAGCATCGGACCGGACGGAAAGGACGACGGGGGCACTCCGATCGTGGACCGAAGCCCCGCGAAGCCCCTCTATATCGTCAGGTTCGATTCTCGGGGCGATATTGTCGCGGGGGTGAACAAGTAGGGCGGCATTCGGATTGCATGCGATTGCTGCTCAATCAACATCGACCCCGTACCTCAATCAAATCCCGCCGCAGAGATCCCGCAATCGGGAAACCGCCCCCTTCTTCGACAGCGCGTCGTTGTTCGACTCGCAGCGGGCGCTGAGCAGGCACGCAGGACAGCCGTCCGCACAGGGGCAGGAAGCCAGCAGCCGAAGCGCCGCGTTCGCCCAGGCGCCGCGCATCTCGAAGAGCTTCTCCGCGAGCCCCACGCCACCGGGAACGTGGTCGTAGACGAAGATCGCGGGGCCGCCGAGCATCTCGCCGGAGTCTCCACCCCCAACCCCCTCCTCATTTTCCGGACCATCCCCTTGGTGAGTACCAGGCCCGCGCCGGGAAAACGAGGAGGGGGAACCCTCTCCTCCCCCAACCCCCTCCTCACTTTCCGGACCATCCCCTTGGTGGATACCAGGCCCGCGCCGAGAAAACGAGGAGGGGGCCGTTCTGGGGAAGGAGGCGTACCAGGCGCTGCCGAGGTCGCCGCGGTCGCAGCCAGCGAAGAACGGCGCGACCGCGGCCAGCGCGTGCTCCACTCCGTGAACCGCAGCCACTTCGCGGGCCGCCTCCTCGACGTCGATTTCCGGCAGGCTAAGGCGAATTCCGACCGTCTCGTAAGTCAGCGGAGGCAGGTCCAGCGGCTCCACGCTCAAAATCGTCTCGCCGTCCAGCGACTTGCGCCGGAAGCCGATCACGCTTTCGGTAACCCGGATGCTCCCCAGCACGCCGGAGTACGCGCCCCAGCCGCCCTGGCGAAGTGTCACGAGCGGCTCGATCACCGACTGAACGACCGCCTGCGTGTAGTAGGGAACCGACTCCTCGGCCAAGTGAACTTCGCCCGCCTCGAGGTCCAAGGATCGGACGACATAGCTCGCTCCGCGATGCAGGTACACCGCGCCCTGGTGCGCGAACTGCAGCGCGCGCCAGCGCTCCATCGTGCCAAGCAACTGACCGTTTGCTATCAAAGTGAAGGCCTCCGAGCCTACGCCCCGGATGTTGATCCTGGGAGCGGGCGCCTCGTACGAAGGATAGAAGAACCGCCCGCTCCGGAGCTCGAGCTCGCCGGAGCGCTCCATCTGCTCTATGAGCTCCAGTGCGCATTCGCCGAACGCGGGGAGCTCGCTAGCCGCGATCGGGCGCTCGTACGCCGCGCATCGAAGCTGCTGTTCGAGAATCGTCCGGTTCTCGGGGTTGATCGAAACCGGCTCGTGGGTGGCTTCGAGCAGCATCTCCGGCTCCCGCATGAAGAACTGATCGAGCGGGTCGTCCTGCGCGACGTAAAGGACCAGCCCGTCGCGCGTTCCCCTTCCCGCGCGCCCCGCCTGTTGCCAAAAGCTCGCGACGGTCCCCGGATAGCCGTTCAGCACCACGGCGTCCAGCCCGCCGACGTCCACGCCCAGCTCCATGGCGTTCGTGCAGGCCAGCGCCAGGATGTCCCCGCGGAAAAGCGCCTGCTCGATCTCCCTCCGCTCCTTGGGCGTGTAGCCGGCGCGGTAGCTCTCCACCTTGCCGGCCGCAACCTCGCCGCTCGCCGCAAGGCGCTCGCGCGTGTAGCGAAGCACCAATTCCGCAGTCACGCGAGCTCGGCAGAACGCAAGCACGCGCAGTCCGCGCTCGACGAGGTTCGCCGTGATCCCTGCCGCGGACATGTTCGAGCTGTGCCGGCTGCCCGTGTCGTCGATCGGGGGGTTGTAGAAGGCGATCGAGCGCTTTCCCTTGGGCGCGCCGTCCTCCACGATCAGCTCGGGCACGCGCCCGGTGAGCTTTCCGAATAGCTCGAGCGGGTTGCCGATCGTCGCGCTGCAGGCAACGATCGCCGGGCGAGCCCCGTGCCATTCGCACAGCCTGAGCAGCCGTCGCATTACTCCCGCCACGTGCGAGCCGAAGACTCCGCGGTAGGCGTGCAGCTCGTCGAGGACGATCAGCTTGAGCGACTTGAGGAACTTCGCCCAGTTCTCATGCCCCGGCAAGATGCCCACGTGCAGCATGTCCGGGTTGCTGAGGATCACATGTGCCGTGCGTCGGATCGGTCCGCGCTGCGCGATCGGAGTGTCGCCGTCGTAAACCCCGGCGCGCACCTCGCCTCCGGGGACGAGCGCTTGCAGCTTGCCCAGCTGGTCCTGCGCGAGCGCCTTTGTTGGAAAGAGCATCAGCGCGCGGCATGCCGGCTCCGTGAGGCAGTGCTGTAGAGTCGGAAGTGCGTAGCAGAGGGTCTTTCCGCTGTTGGTGCCCGTAACCACCATCGCGTCCCGTCCGGACATCACGGCGTCGTAGGCGCGTGCCTGATGGGAATACAGCCTCTCGATGCGCTGGCCCTCGAGCGCTGCGGCCAGCTGGGGGTGGACTGGGGAATTCGGCTCTTCGAATGCGCCGGCTTTTCCGGGCTGCTCCCGGGTTGCGGCGAGGTCCGCGCGGACGCCGGGAACGTCCAGCACCTTGTCCAAGAGCGTACCGGCCATGTTCAGTCTAGGTCGTTGAGCGCGTCTTCCGCATCCCCGCGCTTGCCCTTGCCGGTGAGCCGCACCGCGATGATGCTGATGATCAGCAGAATGGAAAGCGGTGTCGCCATCATCAGCAGCGTGAAGATGTCGCCGCTTGGAGTGAGTATCGCGGAGGTCAGGAATACGAACACGACGGCGTGGCGCCAGTAGTGCGCTAGGGTGTCCGGGCCGATGATGCCCAGCTTCCCCGCGATGAACACGACCAGCGGAAGCTGGAAGCCGATGCCGAAAGCAAGCATCATCTTCAGCGTGAAGAACACCATCGAGCCGGCTTCTTGCATGACGACGGTGCCGGGGAAGTCGCCCGTGTAGCCCAGGAACCAGCGCAGCGTGGTCGGAAGGATCCACCAGCAGAACGCGCAGCCGGTGAAGAACAGCAGCACGCTGATCGGGGCGAGCGCCTTGATCGGCTTTCGCTCGGTGGGCTTCAGCCCGGGCGAAACGAACCCCCAAATCTGAAGCACGATGATGGGAAGCGCCAGTCCCAGGCCGATCATGAACGAGAGGCGAAGCTTAAAGAAGAACGGCTCCGTGACCCGAAACCACGCCTCGTCGTATTGAAACCCCGGATGGGTGCGTGAGTAGTCCTCGACCGCCCGTCGGATCACCAAGTTCAGCTGCTCGTAAACGAACGGCTGCACGATCCAGCCGATTACCCAGCCGATCGTGACTGCGGCAAGCACTCGAAACAGTCGGTCGCGAAGCTCCCCGATGTGGTCGCTAAGCGGCATGCGGAACTCCTCCGGATCTCCGGAAAAGCCCCGCTTGCGAGTACGCCGCTCTTTGATCGAGATGGGCATGGACGCCCATTCAGTTTACTGTTCGAGGGTCAGGGACAGCTTGTAGCGAAGCCGAACGTACTGAGTCTGCGCTGCTCCTCCGCCTGGGGCTCCCTGTCGTCCGCCGGGCATACGCCCCTGGCCGGAAGTTGCCCCGGAAGCTTGTGGCGGTGCGCCCTGGCCCATAACGCCGACGCCGGCGCCTCCGAGGTCGCCAGTGCCCGCGCCTTCCGGTCCGGCCCGTCGGCCGCCTTGATTGCCCGCTCCGCCGCCGCCGAATCCACCGGTAGCGGCAGCTGCCTCCGAAGTGCGCGTGTCGATCGTGAAGTCCGTGTCGATTCGAACCGGGATTCGCCTGTCCAGCGCAAACCACATAACCTGGTCGATAGAAACTCGCTCGCCGCCCATTCCCTGTCTGCCATCCTGTCCGGCGCGGGCAGGCACCATCGCTTGTGCGATGCTGTACCGTATCTTCGCGCAAGGCCGGCCCATCTCCCACTCGACTCCGACGAACTCGCCTCGAGCCGGCACCTTCGCGGTGATCTCCTTCGTTTCATGAAGCCTGTCGAGATCAAGCGTCCCAAGCTGCACGCGCCCTTGCCAGGGATCTCCCGGCTTGACGGCCTTCGTCGGCAGCGTCGGCAACGGGAACACGGCGTAAAGGTCGGTGCGAATGGGCTCGCCGCCCGTGCCCTCCATCGGGAAGTAGAACGGAACCGCGCCGAACTTCTCGAAGCCGGTGTTGGTCACGCGCATGTACACGGGGTGCATTTCGTAGTCGTAGTATCTGCGGCCCTCTTCGAGGTCGCCCTCCGCCGTTCGAAAGAGCTTGAAGAAAACGTAATCCTTTCCGCGGTTCGGCAGCGCCTGCATCCGCAAGAGGCCGTCGCCGTCCGTGTAGGAGTTGTCGACCGCATAGAGCAATCGGAACGTGTCCGTGTCCACGGGCAGTTCTGCGGCGCGGCCACCGGCGCGCGCTTGGGCTTCGCTGATCGTCAGGATCGACGCCTTTACGGTGCAGTTGTAAACGTGCTCGGACCCGCGCCTCCAAGCGTAGCGAAGCACCATGCCTTCATCGGGAACGGGAATCGAAGCGACGTTCGAAACGGTCACGTTTACCGAAGACCGATCGAGGATCCGGGCCCTGTCGCCTGCCTCGGCGTAGAGTACGAGCTCGATCTTGTGCTGGCCGTCCGGGATCTTGCTGGCCTTCGTGTCCAGGTTGTACTCGTAGTAGTCTCCCTTCACGTCCAGGATCGTGGCCTCCACGAACTTGCCGTCGACGTAAACCCCGACGTAGCCCCCTTCGGGAACGCTGTTTTTCGGCACGAGCACTCGCACCTTTTCCCGCACCTTCGCGCCCTCGGCGGGGCGAACGATCGTAAAGGGCGCTTGAGCAAGCGCCAAACCCGCCAGGCACAGGGCGGTCAACGAGCCAATCCAACGCTTCATCGGCGAGCCTCCGAATCGAGCGAACGCGCCGGAGCCTCCCGGCGGATCGCCGCTATCACCATTATGACGCGATTCGCAGGCGCCTTTGTCACACGCGCTCGGCGGCTTCCCTGGAACCGCCTCGCCGGTATACTCGAAGCGTGACCCTACCCGCCTTGTCCTCGCGTGCGGCCCAACTCGGGCCCTCGCCGACACTGGCGATCACCGCGAAGGCGCGCACGATGCGCGAGCAGGGGATCGACGTCGTCGATCTTGCCGCCGGCGAGCCCGACGGTCCGACCCCCGAAGCCGTATGCGAAGCCGGAACGCGCGCGATTCGAGAGGGACGCACCAAGTACACCGCAACTGCCGGCATTCCGGAGCTTCGCGAGCGAATCTCGCGCAAGTTGTGGGAAGAAAACGGCGTACGAGTCCCGCCTGAAGGCGTTGTGGTTGGTTGCGGCGCGAAGCATTGCCTTTACGGTGCTCTCATGACCCTGCTGGAGCCGGGCGACGAGGCGCTGCTTCTCGCTCCGTTCTGGATGACCTATGAGGAGCAGGTGCGCCTGGCGGGAGCGACTCCGATCGTCGTGCAATCATCCCCGGAGAGTGGGTTTGTGCCAGATCCGGATTCAATCCGCTCCTCGATCACCCAGCGAACGAAGGCGATCGTCATCAACACGCCTTGCAACCCGTCCGGCGCCGTCTTCGACCGGAAGTCGCTTAAGGAGATTGCCGCCCTCGCGCTGCGGCACGGACTCTGGATCGTGTCCGACGAAATCTACGAGATGCTCGTTTATGAGGGCCGGCACGAGAGCCCGGCCGCACTCAGCGAGGAGGTCGCGGCGCAGACCGTCTTGGTCAATGGGTGCAGCAAGAGCTTTTCCATGACCGGCTGGAGGGTGGGCTACGCTGGGGCCCCGGTGCAAGTCGCTAAGGCCATCGCGAACCTGCAGGACCAGATCACGAGCAACGCTTCCACGATCTCGCAATACGCGGCTCTGCAGGCTCTCGACACTCCGGCGAACGAGATCGAGGCGTGGAGGCTCGAATTCCTGGCAAGGCGCGACTTGATGCTCACTTTGATTCGCGAAATCCCCGGCTTACGAGCGCAGACGCCCAACGGGGCGTTCTACGTGCTCGCGGACGTTCGGAATCGGCTTGGCGAATCGTTCGCTTCGGATGCCGAGCTTGCTACGTATCTACTTGAAGAGGCGCACGTAGCGACCATTCCGGGTTCCGTGTTTCACGGGCCGGGGCATCTTCGGCTGAGTTACGCGACTTCTCGCAAGCAAATCGAAGCCGGGGTTGCCAGGCTGGCGTCAGCCCTCTCGAAGCTCGACCGATGATTCCGAAGGGGATTCCACTGCGCGACGAGGCGTTATTCGGTCTGGCGACGCGGCATCGCTCGCTCGCATCCGACTCGATCGCAGATAGCTACGAGCGGCTGGAGTTCTTCGGGGACTCCGTGCTCGGCCTCATCGTCGCCGAATACCTTTATGAGCACCACCCCAATTGGGACCAGGGCATGCTCAGCAAGGCCAAGTCGAGCGTCGTACAGGAGGGCCCACTTGCCCGAGCGGCGCTGAACCTCGATCTCGATCGCTACGTCGCGGTCAGCCCCGGCGAAGAAGCGGCGGGCGGCAGAGTTCGCGCGTCCATCCTCGCGGACGTGTTCGAAGCCCTGATCGGAGCCATCTATCTCGAATCCGGTATGCAGGTCGCCAGATGGTTCGTGCTCGAGCAGCTTCACCAGTTTCTCAAGGAAGTCAGCGCGGGGGACGTGAGCCCGCACGACTACAAGTCCAAGCTGCAAGAGGTCGCGCAAGCCAACTGGCGGAAGACCCCCCTGTACCGCGTGGTGCGGGAAGCAGGTACGGCGCACGATAGGCAGTTCACGGTGCAGGTCCTCTTCGACGACGAAGTCATGGGAGAAGGCACCGGCCGGTCGAAGAAGGAAGCGGAACAGGCAGCGGCGCAGGACGGACTAGACCTCATTCTTAGGGCTCAACGAGCGCGCGAAGTTGCTGCCGAAAGATACGAAGGGTAGGCCCTGTCCCTCGGCCCGTACCCGGCCGACACCTGTTCAGAATACGGCTTCTACCTGTTAAAAATACTGTGTTTTGGCGGCATTTGAACCAATGGCAGCAGAACTGCTGCATCCTATTAGCAGTCCTATGGAGTTAAGGGCGGGTTTGCCGTCTGCTCTGTTTGGTGTTCGGTAGAGAAGGAGCCTGAGGGTGAATCGACTTAAAGTCGGTATTTGTTTGGTGCTAGTTCTTGGCGTCTTTTGCGGGGCAGTTTCTCAATCGATTCGAAACGCTTTTCTGACTCGCCCCGTTTCGACCGTCGGACAACTCGTATCCGTCGTAAACAGAGACGCGCGAATTCGGGGCCACTTCATGCGCCACTTCGCGATGAACGAAGTGGAATTGATCGAGTTCCTGTCGTCCTTGCGCCTGTCGCGGTTAACCGCGGATGGCACATACCTCGTCTACAACGTTCCCAAGAACGGCGAGCTGGGCGCCAAGTCGCTCCATCTCAAGAAGGGCACGCTGGTTTTCGTCGACGGCGCGGGCACGCCCGTTCTGCTCGCTTCCTGCGGAAACCCGATGATGCGCGGTCCGAAAAAGCCGTTTGTCGCAAACAAGATTCCAGAGGGCCTTGTAGCCGCTGTGACCGGCGATCTCGAACCGATGCCGACCGAGATCGCCGTGCTTCCGCAAGAGGAGCTGTTGGTTTCCGTCGTGCAGCCTGATGTGCCCGAAGTGGTCCCCGTGCCGCCCCCGCCTCCGCCTCCGCCCACCCCGCCGACCCAGATCACGACTACGGGCAGGAGCGACATACCGGTCGCAGGGGTTCTCGGCATCCTTCCTGCTCTGTTCTTCGTGGGCGGAGGTGGAGGGAATCCGCCGATACCTGAGCCTGCGACGATCCTGATCCTCGGAATCGGCGCCGGCGCTGCGATCTGCAGCCGAAGAAAGCGCGGCTAAGGAGTTCCCGCTCTAGATCTCCAAGAGTTCAGCGGGAGGCTCTTCGTTCAAGCTCTCGTGGCCGCTTGCGGCGACCGAGACGATGTTCTCGATCCTTACCCCGAACTTGCCGGGCAGATAGATCCCTGGCTCCACGCTAAAGCAGTTGCCGGGTTCAAGACGATGCGCGTTGCCCTCCACCAAACACGGGTCCTCGTGCCCCCGCATGCCGATCCCATGCCCGAGCCGGTGCATGAAGTAAGCCCCGTACCCCGCGTCCGCGATTACCTTGCGCGCGATACGGTCGATCTCTTGGCACTCTATGCCCGGGCGTATTGCGTCCCGCGCCCGGGCTTGCGCGTCGTGGACGATCGCGTAGACCCGGCGCGCCTCTTCGGACGCCTTGCCCACGCAGACGGTTCGCGTGATGTCGCTGTAGTAGCCGCCAACAGTGCAGCCGAAATCCACGACGGCCACATCGCCTTCGACGATCCGCGTATCGTCGGACAGGTGGTGCGGCTCCGCGCCGTTCGCGCCTGTTGCGACGATACAGAAAGCGGGCTTGCCTCCAAGACGCCGCATCTCCTCGGTGAGTGCCTGCTCCAATTCCGACTCCGTAATGCCCGGCCGGAGCTCCTGCAGAGCTTTTGGAAACGCGTCGTCCGCGATTCGGGCCGCCTGGCGAAGAAGAGCGAGCTCTGCCGGCTCCTTGACTCTCGTGAGCGCCGAAATGAGCTCGCCCCCCGGCTTAAAGAGCGCTGCCGGCGCCGCCGACTGCATTGCCAGGAGCATGTGCGCGGGGAGCTCTGGATCAACGGCGATGATCGCGGCGCGCAGGCTCCAGTCTTCTGTTAGCCGACGGAAGTGCTGGAGGGGATCCTCGCCGTCCCTCCAAGGGACCACGCTTTCGATCCCTGCCCGGGCTGCCTGAGTCGCAGACAGCGCGGGACAGATCAGCCGCGAGTCGCCATTCGACCTCACGCAAAGCGCCATGAAGCGCTCGCCGCCGCCTTCGTGGAATTCATGAAGGTATCCCATGGTAACGGCGGACCAGCCGACGAACGCGTCCACACCCTCGGCCGAAAGCCGCTCCGCAAGGCGCGCGATTCGAGAGGTCCCGACACCCGTCATGGGCTCTCCGAGTATAGCGCCGAAGGTATCCTTCGCTTCGTTCTGGCGGATCGTCTAATGGCAGGACTACGGGTTTTGGTCCCGTCAATCTAGGTTCGAATCCTAGTCCGCCAGCCAGCATTTTTGCTCGCCCATGGGGTATCATTCTCCCCAACACTCTTCGCGCCCGGCGCACCGCCACAACACTTCGAGGGCGCAACCGCGAATCATGACGTGGCCCGCAGCGTCGGCCGCGCCAATAGTTGAATGGGTTCCAACGACGGAATCCGCTGATCCACGCGTGGAGCGCGCGTGGTCTCGCATGGCACAAAGGAGGTCCGATCTTGAGCTCGCAAGCCATTCATAGAGTGGCGATCATTGGGAATCACACACCCCGCCGCTGCGGGTTGGCAACCTTCACCGCAGACCTCTCGCAAGCCGTGGGGGAGTTGGGGATTGAAGTCTCGGTGGCCGCGATGAACGATAAGGCGGGACGATACGCCTACCCGCCCGTCGTCGAACTCGAAGTCGATCAGCACGATCGCGCCGCGTACGCGCCAACGGCTCGGCATATGGGCGACGGCCGCTTCGACGTCGCTTGTCTCCAACACGAGTACGGCATCTTCGGGGGCCAGGCGGGCGACTTCGTGCTCGACCTTCTTCGGAACCTAAAGATGCCGCTCGTGTCCACGCTGCACACCGTCCTCCGCGATCCTACCGAGCACCACCGCGCGGTGATGGACGAGATCCTCCAGCTCTCCGAACGCGTGGTCGTCATGAGCGAAAGGGGCCGCACGATTCTCGTCGACGTTCACCGCCTCGACCCCGCCAAGGTGGACTTGATCCCGCACGGCACCCCCGTCGTCCAGAACGGTCCGACCGAGCCCCACAAGGCGACCCTCGGCTACGAAGGCCGAGACCTGATTCTGACGTTCGGCCTATTGGGGCCGGACAAGGGGATCGAGTACATGATCCAGGCGATGCCTTCGATCGTTGCAAAGAAACCGAATGCGCTCTATCTCGTTCTCGGCGCCACGCACCCCAACATTCAGGAACACCAAGGCGAGGGTTACCGGCAAAGCCTGAGAAAGCTCGCGAAATCGCTGGGGGTCCAGGACAACGTCCTGCTTGTCAACCGGTATGTGACGCTCGACGTGCTCCTCGAGCACCTCCTCGCCGCGGACGTATACGTTACGCCGTACCTGAAGCGCGAACAGATCACTTCGGGAACTCTCACGAATGCGATCGGCTGCGGACGGCCTGTGGTCTCGACGCCCTATTGGCACGCCGAGGAGCTGCTTTCGGGCGGCGCGGGAATCCTGGCGCCGTTTCGCGATTCGGAAGCGCTTGCGGAGGCTGTCGGAGCGCTTCTCACCGACGACGCCTTGCGCGAGGAGACCGCCGGCAAGGCGGCGGCGCTCGGCGAGACGATGGCCTGGCCGAAGGTCGGCGAGCAATACCTGCGCTGCTTCGAATCGGCGCGTAGCGAGAGCAAGGCCAGACTGCTGACCATCACGGAGCCTGCCCGCAAGTCCGCCGTGGCCATCGAGCCCCGTCCGATTTCCCTGAGCCGGCTCGAGGCGATGACCGACGACGTGGGACTGCTCCAGCACGCCACGTTCAACATCCCGAATCGCGAGGAAGGGTACTGCACCGACGACAACGCCCGCGCCCTGCTCCTGTGTGCCAGCCTCCAGCATTGGACCGAACACAACCCAGTCGTGGAGCGGCTCGGCACGGCCTACTTGGCCTTCCTGAACTACGCGCTGAACCGTCAGAAAGGCCGCTTCCGCAACTTCATGGGTTACGACCGCTCTTGGCTCGAGCGAGCCGGCTCCGAGGACAGCCATGGCCGCGCGCTGTGGGCCCTCGGCACGGTCGTGGGACGCAGCCCGCAAGAAGGCTGGCGAGAGGTTTCCGCCCGGCTGATGCGCGACGGTATCGGCGCCGCTACCGGACTCCTCAGCCCGAGAGCATGGGCGTTCGCGCTGTTAGGCATCCACGAGTACTTGCGGGGCGTGCATACCGACGATCGCGCGACTTCGCTCGGAATCGAGCTTGCCGACAGGCTTCACCGCTCCTTCATGGCGGGAAGCGACGAGGGATGGCGATGGTTCGAACGCACGCTCGCCTACGACAACGCCCGAATGCCGCAGGCGCTAATCCTTGCCGGAATGCGCTGGTCGCGGACCGAGTGGGTCGAATCCGGCTTGGAGGCGCTCGAGTGGCTGCGCGGCGTGCAAACGGGCCCAGACGGAGTGTTCCTTCCGATCGGAAGCGATGGCCTCTCGCGCTGGGGCGAGCAGCGTTCCCTGTACGACCAGCAGCCCGTGGAGGCTTGGGCGAGCCTCGACGCGTACCTGACGGCTTGGCGAGCCACCAAGCGATCGCACTGGAAGGAATCCGCGGCGGCCGCGTACGCCTGGTTCTTCGGTGAAAACACGGAAGGACTCGCGCTCGCCATTCCCGAGATCGGCTCCTGCTACGACGGCTTGGAGCGCGGTTCCGTGAACCGGAATCAAGGCGCGGAATCCACGCTCTCCTTTCTGATGGCGTCGGTACTCGCCGGGGAGGCAGGGCTACAAACAGTGGCCGCCGTCGAGCAAGCAGCCTTCCTCTGAGCCGGACCGATCGCTTTCCGCTTGCCGCTCGACTCAGTTCGACGTGCGTCTTCCGCCAGCCTCGCCTGCCTACGGCCACCCCTCAGTTCCGTTTGCATTAACCCGCTCCGAACCGGAGACACAAAGCGACATCACTTTCGCCCTTCATCGTCGTCATAACGAAGGAAAGCCTAAGGGGCTATTTATGCCGATGATTTCAATGTGCCTTTCGGAGCCGAACCCATGAGCGCGCACGCGTACGAGGACCTCCTTCGACGCCACCCCCGGAATCCGATCCTTACGGCAGACATGTGGCCTTACAAGGTGCATTCGGTTTTCAACCCGGGCGCGACGCGGCTGAGAGACGGTAGAACGTTGCTGCTCGTCCGCTGCGAAGACCGGCGCGGGTTCTCACACTTTTGCAAGGCGATCTCGAACAACGGTGTCGACGACTGGGAGATCGACTCCGAGCCCACGCTTCTGCCGGACCCCGAAAACCATCCGGACGAGCTTTGGGGAATCGAGGACTCGAGAATCACCTATCTCGAAGACCGCGACGAATACGTGATCGCGTACACTGCGTTCGGCAAGAGCGGCCCCGCCGTCGCGCTGGCAACGACCAAAGACTTCGTGAACTTTGACCGCCTCGGCGTCGTGATGCAGCCCGAAGACAAGAATGCGGCGATCTTGCCTTGCCGTTTCGATGGCTGTTACCTGATTATCCACCGTCCCGCGTCGCATCTCGGCCACAACATGTGGATCGCCAGCTCCGACGACTTGCGCAATTGGGGAGACCACAGGCTGCTGCTGCCGTCGCGGCGCGGAGCCTGGTGGGACGCGCACAGGATCGGTCTGGCGTGCCCGCCGATCCAGACTTCGAAGGGTTGGCTCATGCTCTACCACGGAGTTCGGACGCACGCTTCGGGAAGCATGTACCGGGTAGGGCTGGCCTTGCTCGACCGGAAGGATCCGCGACGGGTGGTTCTGCGCGGCGAGTCCTGGATCTTCGGGCCGCAAGATCCGTACGAGCACTCCGGCGACGTCGGCCAGGTGGTCTTCCCGACCGGCTGCACGATCGGCGACGACGGAGACACGATCAGCCTCTATTACGGAGGCGCCGACTCCAGCGTGTGCCTCGCTACAGGAAGCACCCGCAAGCTCCTCGCCTGGATCGAGCAGCACGGGAGCGAGGTAACCGGAATGAACGGCGACGCGTCCGCCGCTGTGCACTTTTCTGCCATCAACCCGTGAGCTGCTATCCGCCAGCCGAAGCCTTTGGCCGCGCTCGATACTTGTCGTAAAGCCGCGTCTGCTTGTTCGTGAGCTCCACTTCCCTTCCGGCGATCCAGGCGCGCAGGACTCGCGTTCGAGTCTCGAGGATGTCCCCGTCCGTCAGGATCAGAGTCCCGTCCAAACCCGGCTTGATCGCCCCGAGCCTGTCCGAGACTCCCAGCATCTCGGCCGTCCAAAGGGTCATCGAGCGCACGGCGTCCTCGCGATCAAGGCCGAACGCCGCCGCGAATCCCGCCTGGTCCCTAAGCTGCCGGACGTTGTGTCCGTCGTTTGTGGAAAGGCAGAACCGGACTCCCGCTTTCCGTAGCGCCGCCGGAAGGGCGTAGAACCAGTCCGTGGGCTTGTCCGGGTCCGGCACGTTGAATACGCCCGAAAGCACGATCGGCACCTTCTTTTGGGCGAGCCAATCCGCGATGTCGCCCGCTCCGGAGCAGCCGTAAAGCAGCACGCGGACCTTCTCCTTCTCCGCCCATGCGACCGCGGACTTGATGTCCGAAGCGCCGTTCACGCTGACGAGAAACGGCAGCTTCCCGTCCAGAGCCGCTTCGAGCGCCTCGTACCGGTGGTCCATCGCGAAGCTGCCGTCGCCGTTGCTCTCCGACCTGGCCTTCGAGTACTCGCGAGTTTTTGCGAGCGCCTCGCTCGCCTTCTGGAACGCGGACTGGCCGGACTCGCCCTCTTGCGCGCCCCGCCTTCGGCCCTGCGCGCCCGCCGTCAGGCCGTCGTCCTCGCAGCAGTCGAACTCCCCGAAAGAGAACCCGCCTCCGCCCGCGTTCAACACGACCGCCAAGCCGCCTTGAACTGTCATGTCCTCCCAGGTGTAGCCTTCCGTGTGAATCAGGGCCGCTTGGCCCGCGAGGCCGTTCGAGGTCGTCGGCCGCACGACTGCCGTTAAGACGCCCTGCTCGCGCGCGACTCCGAGAGTTTCGCCTTCGGGGAACAGCGCGCGCTCCACGCGATAGTCCGGGTGAAAGTCCCCGCGCTCGGACGAATCGTTGCTCACCGGTACCTGCCCGATCTCGTTGATGCCGAGCGCGGTCGAAGGGTCAATGAGGCCCGGGTAAACGTGCTTGCCTCTGCCGTCGACCTTCGTGGCGCCGTAGCCGGAAAGCCCTTTGCCGATCCGGGCAATGCGGCCGTCCGGTCCGATCAGCACGTCGCCCACGAACGGCTCGCCGTCCATCGGGTGCACCATTGCTCCCTGAATCAAGACCGCCTTTCGCGGGTACTTGGACGTTCCTGGCTGAGCGGTGACCGGGCCCAGACCGAATGATGCGGTGCTGGGACCCGCCTCCGCGCTCTTGCCGTCTCCGGATCCGCCGGTATCGAAAGGATTGGATGCGTCCGAAAGCGCCCCTTTTGCTTCTTGCAGCTCCTTCAGGCGCGCCTCGCGCTGCCTGGCCTCGTCAGATCGGTCGTAGCGCTTGATTCCGTCCACATAGGTCTCGAGACAGATCGCGTACACGCTCGTCGGGTCCGTGGTCCACACGGCGAAGTCCGCGTCCTTGCCGGCTTCCAGCGATCCGGTCCATTTGTCGATGCCCATTTGCCGGGCGGGCTCGATCGTGACGAAGCTGAGCGCCTTCTCGGGGCTCGACCCGCCGTACCGGATGGCCTTCGCTGCCTCGTGGTTTAGGCGGCGAGCGTGGTTGTCGCTGTCGCTGTTGACGCTGACGGAGACACCGCGATCGGCCATCAGGGAAGCGTTGTGCGGAATCGCGTCGTAGGCTTCGAGCTTGTAGCCCCACCAGTCGGCGAACGTGGACCCTCCGACTCGCGCGGCGGCCATCTCGTCGGCGATTTTGTAGCCTTCCAGAACATGTTGTAGGGTCGCGATCTTCGCCCCGTACTCGCCCGCCACGCGGATGAGCATCAAAAGCTCGTCCTGGCGGTAACCGTGGCTGTGAATCAGGCGCTTGCCGCTTGCGATCTCCGCGAGCCCCTCCAGCTGAAGGTCTCGCCTGGGCTCAACCGAACGCTTTCCTTGTCGGTATGACTCCCATCGCTGCGCGTACTCCTTCCCCAATTGAAATCCGCGGCGAATCGCCTCTTCGACTCCCATGCGGGTACGAGGGCGGAATGTGAGCAGAGTCTTGCCTTCCGGCGGGGCCTCCTGACCGAACCCGCCTCGGCCCGAGTCTTCTCGGATGGGGTTCTCTCCCAACGCAAACTTGACGCCGGGAGGCGCGCCCGAGATCGGATACGAAGTCGGCGGCTCGCCCCATCGCCATTTGACCGCGCTCGTCTGGCCTCCGATCGCGTTCGCCGAGCCGTGGAGCTGAAGCGCGCCGACCGTACCACCCGAAAGCTGGCGATAGATGCCCGAATGCCGATGGTTGATCACGTCGCCGATGCGGCACTCGACCGTGATCATGTTGCTGCCCTCGTTGACGCCGCCGTCGATTCCCGTGTGGCTGTGGCAGTCCCAGATTCCGGGCGAGATGTGCTTGCCCGTCGCGTCGACCACCTGGCATCCGGCGGGCGCCTTTAAGCCCTTTCCGACCTCGGCAATCTTTCCGTTGCGGACGAGCAAGTCCGCGCCGCGCAGGACCCCGGAGGGGCCCATCGTCCAAATCGTTGCGTTCCGATAGAGCCGGAATGCGGGAACCGACTCGGCAGCTTGTGGGAACGCTTCGTAGTTCGGCGCGAGGGTCTTTAGCTTCGCGTCCGGCTTCAAGTCTTCGGTCTTCTTTCGCGCCGGCAGCGTTTCGGAAAGGCGCTTGCCCTCGACGAAAACGGCCATCACCTGCGAGCTGGAGTCGAAGAGGTCGCCTTGAGTGAGGAGTACGTTGCCTAGCTTGCCCTCTTCCAGAGTGCCCGATCGGCTTTGCACTCCGAGCAGCTCCGCGGGAAGCGTGGTCATGGAAGCCAGCGCCGCGTCTTTGCTCAAGCCGGCGCGGACGTACGTGCGAATTCCCGATAGCGGGTCGGAAGTGCTGCTAGGCGCGTAGCAAAAGGGCACCCCGTTTCGCTCCAATTCGGCCGCGACCTGCAACTCGTTAAAGTAGCTTCGGACGGACGAAAGCGAAGCGAGCCCAAGGTTTTCTCCGATGGCGGGCTTGGAGGGAATCTCCCCCTTTAGCATCACGGGCGCCTGCGAAGCCTTGAGGGATTCCAGCACCGACCCGGCCCCCTGGCGGAACCCGAAGACCGGCCTCAATCCGAACTCCTTGGCCACGGCCAGGGCCTGGAAGAAGCCGACTTCGCCGAGGTCGTCGAAAACGGCGGAGGCCTCGCCCGAAGTCACCCGGTCGAGGCTTTCCAGGTTCGGGTCGCGCTCTGGACGCGGCGCGCCCTGCTTGCCGGCTTCGAATGCGCGCCTCATCCGCCCGTAGCGCTGGGCGTCGCAGAGCGCCTGGCGAACGAACGCGATCGCGCCCATAACCGAGCCGGGATAGCCGCCCCCTCCGAACCCCCTCGACGCTAGGCTGACCGGGACGTGTCCCGGCGAGGAGAGCACGTTCGCCGGCGCAAGCGCGGGATCCGCCAGGCTGACGACCGCCGATTGCGCGCCGAGCAGGCCGCCGGAGGCGCTTACCTGCGCCACGCCGTAGCCCGCCTTGGCAAGCGACCCAAACGCAGAGACGTCCTTTTGGGAAAGCTCGGCGGTGCGATGACGGCTCAGCATGTTCGCCGCGCGGTTGAAAGCGTCCTCGTCGCGCATCGCCATTAGGGCCGCCGCCGTGAGCCCGGAAGTGGAGGGAACGACGCCGTCCACAGTCACTCGCAGGAACGGGTGGATGAGGCCCGCATAGGCGGTAAGCCCCTCGCAGTCCACGACGTCCGCTCCGTCGGGCGCGTCCAGGGATTTGCCGACCTTGGCAATCAGTCCATCTTTGAGCAAAACGTCTGCGCCTTCCAAGACTTTGCCGGGACGAACCACGACTAGCGCGCCCTTAAGCAAAGTCGCCTTCGACACGCCCTGCGACGTTGCAACGCACGAAAGCGCCAACACTGCGAGAATCGGGATGCTTCGCATGCTCGCAAGCGTACCACCGGGTAAGACTGGTCCCTGCGCAAGGCCTCGCCATGCCGGAGCTTCCCGACATCACCGCATATCTCGAAGCGCTCCATCTCAGGGTCGTCGGACGCGCGCCGATCGACGCAAGGGCGCACAGCCCGTTCGTGGTCCGGACCGTTTCGCCGCCGTTGGCCTCGATCGTCGGCCACAAAGTCTCCGGCCTGCGAAGGCTCGGCAAGCGGATTGTGCTCGAGTTCGAAGGCAGCCTGTTTGCGGTAATCCACCTGATGATCGCCGGGAGGCTGCGATGGACCGAAGCGGAATCGAAGAAGCAGGCCAAGCCTCCCTCAGGAAGGATCGTTCTCGCCACGATCGAATTTGAGAACGGCACTCTCGCGCTCATCGAGACCAGCACCAGGAAGCGCGCTTCGATTCACTTGATCGAAGGCGAAGCCGGCCTTGCGGGCCACGATCCAGGCGGAGTCGAGCCGCTCGAGTGCACGCCCGACGAGTTTCGCGCCGCGCTGCTTGCCGAGAACCGAACATTGAAGAGAGCCCTGGCAAATCCGAGAGCCTTCGCCGGGATCGGCAACGCATATTCCGACGAAATCCTACACGCCGCGCGTCTCTCCCCCCTAAAGCTGACCAGATCGCTTACCGAAGAGGAGACTTCCCGGCTTTTTGAAGGCGCTCGAGCGACCTTGCAAAAATGGATCGAGAACCTGCGCAGGGAATTCGATGGCCGCTTTCCGTTGCCGGGCGAAATCACAGCATTTCGACCCGGGTTTGCTGTGCACGGCAAATTCGGTATGCCGTGCCCAAACTGCGCCGCTCCGATTCAGCGGATTCGCTACGAGGAGAACGAGACGAACTATTGCGCCCGCTGCCAAAACGAGGGAAGGCTACTCGCGGACCGGGCCCTTTCGCGACTGCTCAAGGGCGACTGGCCGAAGACTCTGGAGGAGTTGGAGGAGGGGAGGTGAAGCTCGCGTCCCGGAACCCCCACCCCTTTCCCCTCCCCCTCCAGCTCGCTTCGCTCGTGCAGGGGGAGGGGAGCTTCTTTTTTCTCCCGCTTGCTCGGCTCGCGCAGGGGGAGGGGGACTTTTGGGGAAGGGAGTTCGATTGCGATTCTTGGGACGCTTACTCGGCCTGGTACTTCTCCAGCCTCTTACGCATATCCTCGACGAGCTCGGCTTCGACCAGAATGCCGTCTTCTCGGTACTCAACCGAATGGACGCGGCCGTAGTCGTAGCAATCCTGTACTAGCCCAGACTCGGAATAGGGCAGGAGGGCCCGCACGTGGCCCAGCAGGGACTTCACTTGGCGTACGATCATGTCGAGCAGGTCCGGAATCCCCTCTCCGGTGCGCGCGCTCAGAGCCACCGAGCCGGGCCAGGAGGCAACCATCCGGCGAAGAGAGGTCGCGTCGCCCACCCGGTCGATCTTGTTGAACACCGTCACGATCGGCTTATCCGCCGACTCCAACTCCTCCAACGTCTCGAGAACGGCGTCGCGCTGCCTCTCCCAGGCCGGATGCGAGGCGTCCACCACGTGGACCAGGAGGTCCGCGAAAGTCACCTCCTCCAGGGTGGCTCGAAAGGCCGCGACCAGATTGTGGGGAAGCCTCCGGATAAACCCCACGGTGTCCGTGAGGAAGAGGCCGTAGCCGTCGGGCAGGTCGAACTTGCGGGTCGTGGGATCGAGCGTCGCAAAGGGCATGGCGTCGGCCAATAGCCGCGTGCCCGCAAGGCGGTTCATAAGCGTGGACTTGCCCGCGCTCGTGTAGCCGACGATCGTAGCGAAGGGAAAGGGAAACTTTCTGCGCCCGGCGCGCTGCTGCTCGCGATTACGAAGAACCTCTTCGAGCTCATGCTTCAGTCGCGCGATACGCTCGCGGACCAGGCGCCGATCCGCCTCCAGCTTCTGCTCGCCCGGCCCGCGAAGGCCGATCCCGCCTTTTTGCCGCTCGAACTTCGTGTACACGGCCATCAGCTTGGGAAGAAGGTAGGTCAACTGGGCGAGCTCGACTTGAAGCTGGCCTTCCCGTGTCTTGGCCCGACTGGCGAAAATGTCGAGAATCAGTTGGGTGCGGTCCACAACGCGGCACCCCAATGCGTCCGTTAGGTTGCGGGTCTGGACTGCGTTTAGCTCGTCGTCCACGATCACGACGTTCGATTCGGTCTCGCGCACGACGGTGGCAAGCTCCGCGACCTTGCCCTTGCCGATGAAGGTCGCTGCAAAAGGCTGGTCCAAACGCTGGCGAAGCTCGCCGGCGACTTCCACGCCCGCAGCCCGGCAAAGCCCCTCCAGCTCCGCCTCGACGTACTCGTCCTCGTCTTCGTCCGAGTTCACGTACACGAGCGTGGTCCGCTCGGCCGGCGCTGCGGTGTCTATCTCGGCGCCTTTAGCCATCCGAGAGCTAGTATGCCCCTGTGAAGCTGCGGGCGCCCCAGCATTTCCCTACCACCGAAATGCGGCGTACGAGAGGTTCAGCGAGAACCCGCTGAAGTCGAAATCGTTCGACTCCGAGAACCAGTCGTAGCGGCCCGTGATGGTCAGTCTCTTTTGAATGCGGATGCCGATCTCCGCGTGAGCGCTCCACCCAAACGTCGATTCCTTGATCGTCACGATCGTCGAACCCACCAACCGCTTGATCTTGTAGTTGTAATAGGCAGGGCCGACTCCCACCGACGCGAAGCTGATCGTATCGTCGTTTTCGTCGCCCGTGCTCGTAATGAAGCCGAGGGTCACCGGCAGAACGAATAGATGGCTGCTTCCCTGTCGCGCCGTAAGGATCGTGGCGTCGATGAAGGGCTTGCCGCTGCCGATTAGCTCGTTTCCAAAGGGCCTCACACCAACTCGGAAGAGATAGTCGCCAAATCGATCGCGTATCTCTTCGCTCGTGGGCCGGTAGACGCCGGCGTCGATGGCCCACCATCTCTTCTTTTTGGGCTCTTCCTGCTCCTGATCGCTGCCCTGGCCGAGCGCGCGAAGGGCCAGCCCGGCGCAAGACAACAAAACAATGCCAATTAGTGCGTAACGCATCACTCCCTTCCCCCTATCGAGTGCATCGCGGGTCAGTCTTACCCGAACCGGGACTCGCTCTACTTGCTTTCTGAAGCGGAATTCGTCACTTTGGCGGCAATCCAACGAGCGTATAGCCGTCCGCGACCGCCCCGACCTCCTCGGACACCGCTTCCACGGCGGCTTCGAACAGTGCCTTTCCCTTCTCCGGCGTTGCAAGAGTCGCGTAGCCGAACGAGCCCTCCTCCGTGACCTCGTCGAAGTGGTGCACGATGCCCTCGAGCTGCGGTTCGGGCTCAAGCCCGTCGTCGCGCAGCTTCTCCTTTTTCACCAAGCTCGGGCTTACGTGAAGCATCAAGCTGGCTTCGGCTTCGCACGCGTGACGGATCTCCTTCAGGGGGCCCGAAAGGATGCCTTTCGCGGTTTCCGCGAGGAAGGAGAAGTATCCCGAATGGCCGAAGGTCAGGTTCGGGTGCCGCGACTTGAGCGTTCGCAGCGCGATTCCGTTCGGCTCCGAGTTTCCCCCGTGCCCGTTCAGAACGTAGAACTTCCGAAAGCCATGGGGAATCAGAGACTCGGCCACGTCGAGGAGAGACCCCACATAGGAATCGAAGCCGGCGGACAACGTTCCGGGAAATCGGAGGTGGTGCCCGGAAGCTCCGAGCCAAAGAGTCGGCGTCAGGAGAACCTTCTCGGGCATCCGCTCTTCGACCGCTTCGGCTACCGCGCCGGCGAGAATCGAGTCCGTCAAAAGCGGCAGGTGCGGACCGTGCTGTTCGAGCGAGCCCGTCGGGATCAGAACGACGACGTCCCGGCTAAGCGCCTCCACATCGGGCCAAGCGAGCTCCCCGAGCTTCACCGCTACGCCTCCGGGTACAGGTTCCGAATGAGCTGCTTGACCGACGAGCGCAGCTCTCGATCGCGGATCATCATCTCGCTGATCTTCTGGTAGCCGTGCATCATCGAAGTGTGGTCTCGGTCGCCAAACAGCGACCCGATGTGCTTCCAGCTGTCTCCCGTCAGCTCCCTCGTGATGAACACGGCGATATGGCGCGCGTGCACGATGGGCGCCTTCCGCGAGACGCCCTTGATCTCCTCGATGCTGATCTTGAAGTGGCGGCTGACGGCGTCCACGATCTGGTCGAAGTCGGGCTTCTGGAATGCGCGGTTCTTGTAGTACTGCTCGATGATCCGCGAGGACAGCTCCAGGCTGATCGGAACCTCCTCGACGCTCGCTTGCGCGGCGAGCTTGGTCAACGCGCCTTCGAGAATCCGGATATTGCCGGGCACGTTCTCCGCCAGGTGCATGGCGACCTCGGTCGCGATCTCGATCCCCTCCTGTTTCGCCTTGCTGAGCACGATCGCGCATCGCGTCTCCGTATCGGGCGGCTGGATGTCCGCCACCAGGCCCGCTTCGAAGCGGGACCGCAGCCTCTCGTCCAGAAGGTGCAGCTCCCGCGGCGCTCGGTCCGAGCAGATCACGATCTGCTTGCCAAGCGAATGCAAGTAGTTGAATGTGTGAAAGACCTCCTCTTGCGTCTTGTCCTTGCCCGCGATGAACTGGATGTCGTCCACGAGCCAAACGCCCACGTTTCGCTGCGACCGGCGGAACTGCTCGATTCGGTTGTTCTGCAGCGCGTGAACGAACTGTTCGGCGAACTGCTGCGCGGAGACGTACACCAGCGGGTATCGCGAGTCACGGTGAAGGATCTCCCGGGCGATCGCATGAAGCAGGTGCGTTTTGCCCAGACCCGACGATCCGTAGATGAACAGAGGGTTGTATTTGCCGCCTGGCTCCTTCGCCACCGACTGTGCCCCGGCGAACGCAAGACGGTTGCTCTGTCCGACGACAAACGTGTCGAACGTGTAACGATCGATCAGCTTGAATCGGTGCTCGTCCGCGGGAACCGGGGCGGAAACTACCGCGGAGGCGGGCATGGACGGCGCGGACCTCTCGCGCGGCTCAGCTTGCAACGAGATGGAAACGGGCTCTCCGAGCTCGTCGCCGAGCATGTCCTGAAGCGTATGCACGTACTTGTCGCGAACCCACTCGCAGACGAATCTTCCCGGCGCCGCGAGGGTCACGACGCCATCCGCAAGCTCGACTGCCTGCAGGGGCTTCAGGAACCGCTCGAACCAGGCGGGGGAAACTTCGGGCGCCAGTCGGCGAAGAACCTGTTCCCAGGCCCCGCGCAGGCGAATATGCATGTCGGAGTCGTCCAACGAATACTGGTCCATGGTCGGTCATAAGCGGCGCCTCGTCCGTGAGGTCCGAAAGCACGGAATCGGCGGGGTGAGGAGGCCATTATACACAGGCGGGGCGTGCGGGAATAGTGCCTTCGCATCATGCTGAGAGCCAAAAGAGGACAGACACATGCGTCGTTGCTATCCTTAACTCTACTGTTCGTCGATTTTCGCGATTTTTTGCAACTTTATAACTTCTTTCGATACTCCTTGAAAACAGTAGGCTCCGCGGCGTCCGGCCCCATCTACCGGCGCGCTGACAAACGTCTACAATGATCCATGGGGCCCAAGGTGCTAGGCGCTCTAGGGGGGCGGGACATGCCTCCCGATCTGCTCGAAAGGTGGGCCCGAAGCGCCGACGTCGTGATCGCGGCGGACTCGGGCGCCGACGTCCTAATCGAGCGCGGCATTCATCCCCTCCAAGTCGTGGGAGACCTCGATTCCACGACGAGCAAGGAGCTTCTTGCCGAGCTGGAGGCTCAGGGCTTGCTTCAGCTCGTGCACGATCCTAGCCAACAGAACACGGACTGCGACAAGCTCTTGGACATCGCGCTCCGAGAGGGATACGACGACATTACGCTTGCGGGAGTGGAGGGCGACCAGCTAGACCACATGTTGGCGACGCTGCACAGCGCCGCAAGGTCGCCGCTGCGAGTCCGCGTCGCGCTCCGCAACGGAGTCGGTTGGATTCTACGCGACGACCAAGAGGTAAAGGTCGCGACGGAAGAAGGGCGCCGCGTTTCGCTTCTGCCCCTCGCTCCGGCGGAAGGCGTGACGCTGCGAGGGGTCGAGTGGCCCTTGGAGCGATCGGAAATGAACCCGCTGGGCAAGTCCAGCATCTCCAACAAGGCCACGGGCGACGAGGTCTTCGCGCATCTGTGGGAGGGCGCGGCATTCCTTTTCGTAGAGTACGACGATTCCGAGGTGCCGTTCTGGTGACGGGTCCGCCCGCGGCCGCAAGCTGGTCGCCGGTTGATTCTGCTGTGGTAGGTGGTTTCGCGCTCGCGATTCTTGCCCTAGGCTTTTCCGCAAGGCTGCGAGAAACCGGAGTGCTGCAGTTCTTAGCGGCCGGCCGCAGGCTCACTTTGCCTGTTTTCGTAGCAACTCTCGTGAGCACGTGGTACGGGGGAATCCTCGGCGTCTCCGAGTCGGTGTCCTACTTCGGGCTTGGCGCGTGGGTGATGATCGGCCTGCCCTTCTACGTGTTCGCCGCCATCTATGCCGTCTGCTTTGCAGGACGAGTCCGCGAGGGCGCCCAGATCAGCATTCCGGAGCGGCTGGAGGCCCGGTTCGGGCGATCCGTCGCCTTAGCCGGTGCGACCCTTCTGGTCCTTCTCGCGATACCTGCGGCGCATGCGCTGATGCTCGGCGTGCTTGTTCGCTCCTTCACGGGCTTGGACATCGCCGCCGCAGTGATTTTGGCGACGCTCGCGGGCACGGTCTTCCTTTACAAGGGCGGCCTGCTCGCGGACGTTCGAGTGTCGCTGCTCGCCTTCGTCGCGATGTACGCGGGCTTCGCTGTGATGCTGTTCTCCCTCGTGCAAAGGCACCCGCTCGTCGAGACTTGGGGTTCGGTCGCGAACAGGCAGCTGCTGACTTGGGACGGCGGCCAGGGCTGGCCGATGGTCCTGAGCTTTTTCGTATTGGGCGCGTGGACGCTCATCGATCCCGGGTTCCATCAGCGCGTCGCGAGCGCGGCGAGTCCAGAAATCGCTCGGCGCGGGGTGTTGGTCAGCGCGGCGTTCTGGTTCCTCTTCGACATGCTGAGCATCTCGACCGCGATGTACGCGGTAGCTCTTCTTCCGGCATCGGCAAATACAGGGTCTCCTCTGGAGAGCCTCTCGATCTATCCGCAGCTCGCCTTTGCCGAGCTCGGGCCCGGGCTTCGCGCATTGTTCCTTTGCGGGATGCTCGGTACGATCGTTTCGGCGATGGTCGGCTACGCACTGATCAGCGGGGCTACGATCGGTCGAGAGATCGTTTCCCGCATCTGCCGGGTGCGCGACGAGAGCCGCGTCGTGCTCTGGACGAGGATCGGCATCGGATTGGCGTGCGCTCTGGCGGTCCTCGTGGGGCTTTCGGTGGAAAGCGTGGTTTCGCTTTGGTACACGTGGAGCGGCGCGGTCGTAGGGGCTCTTCTGATTCCCGTTGCGCTCGCTTACGGATCGGAGCGCGCTGCTCGCTGTCCACCCGGGTTCGTCCTGGCTTCCATTGTCCTGTCCTCCGCCGTCGCTTTCGCGTGGATGGCGCACGGGCTGAAGACCAACAACCCGCTGCTCACCGTCGAACTCTTGGGCGCCGAATTCAGCCTCGGCACGCTGATTCCGGGAGTGGCCGTTTCTGCCGTCGCAATTGGAATCGGCTCGATGCTCGCCATAATACGGGGTAAGCACCATGGTAGAGAACGAAGCTCTGCATGAAGCCGCGCAGCCGGGCGAGGCTGGCGCGCCGGACGTCGACCCGACCACTCTCGACCACGTGGACGAGCCGCCAAGCGAGTCGGCAATGGCCGATGCCGCGGAAGCAGCGGATGAAGTCGAAACGGAAGAGGCTGTGCCCGAAGACGCCTCGTACGCGCGACTCGTGCTGAAGCGCGCCGGGATCGAGACCGAGGAGCACTTTCCCTTTTCGACGCCGGCGGTCGTTGGCCGCTTCGATCCCGCGGTCGGCCCGATCGACGTGGACTTGGGCGCGATCGACGAGGGCAAATACGTGTCCCGGAAGCATGCGGAGATCTCGTGCAGTAGCGGCGTCTGGAAGATTCGCGACCTTGGATCGTCCAACGGCACGTACGTGCTTCGCGGCGACTTCGAGCGGGTGGAGGAGTCCGAGATCGCGGACGGCGACGAGGTTGCGTTCGGCAACGCGAGGTTCGTTTTTCGCGTGGACGAGTCTGAGCGAGAGGTCACGGAAGTCGACGGCGAGGACGTCGCTTAGCTCAGTGCGAGCGGCGAAGCGACCCTCCCTCAGTTCAAAAGCGACTCGAATTGCACCGGCGGGTACAAAGCCAGCGCCGCCGCGCCGTAAAGCCCGGCATCCGCGCCGAACGGGCTGTTGACGATCTCCGGCCAAACCCACGAGGCTTTCCATCCCACATCCGAGGATTCGTCCGACTTTCCGCTAGAGCCGAGCATCTCGGATGAGACGGCAAACCAGTCCGCAAGGGCGACTCCCCCGCAGAGGACGATCGCCTCCGGCATCCACATCGCCTGAACGGTTCGAACGGCCCGAACGGCCGCTTGGAGGGCCGACCGCTTCTGCTCTTTGGTCGGATTCGCGTTCCATGAGACGCCGCCCAGCAAGTCCTCGAAACTGTCTTCGCCGTTCGCACGAAGGTCGTTGAGCTTGGCGGCTTGGCCGGCTTGCCCAACGAGAAGCTCTCCGCCGTCCACCAGGCCGCACCCCACTCCGGTTCCGACGGCGAGCGTGGCGACCCTGCGTCCGGCGAATTCGGGAAGGCAGGCGTGGCCCCACGCCGAGGCAAGGCCGTCGTTGAGCGCGATGGCCGGCAAGCCCAAGTCTCGAAAGCACGCTCCCACGTGGTTCGGGATGATCGCCTTCGCCTGGAGAACGGTTCCCGTCGCCGGATCGATGGTTCCTCCAGACGCGACTCCGAGCCTGCACACGCCGCACTCGCGAATCCGCTCTCTGATCCATGCGTCGCGCTCGTCCGATGCGGCCGGGAGCGCTACCTTCTGTGCGGATAGAAGCTCCCAACGGGAGGAAAAGGCCGCAAAGCGCAGCCATGTGCCTCCGATGTCAACGGCCCCCACGTCGCCTATCACCGGCGAAAGGCTTCGGACGAACCGCTCCGTTTGACGCACGGGATCGTTCAGCGCACCTCCTACGACGACACCTGCGGCTCCGCAGCGAAGCGCAGACTGCGCGTCCTTTGGCTCCGAGAAACGTCCCTCGGCTAGCACGGGCAGCCCGAGGCGATTTGAGGCAGTGCGGACGAAATCCAGGTCGGGCCCTGCCGGCGTGGGCGAGTCCTGGGTGTAACCGGAGAGCGTGGTTCCGATGAGATCCGCTCCACAGTCCCGGGCGTGCTCCGCGGCAGCCATCGCGTCGCAGTCGCCCATCGCGAGCTTTCCATCGCCGTGTATGCGGCGGATCAGGTCCTCGAGCTTCGCGCCCTTGGGCCGTACGCGCGCGGTGGCATCCAGGGCGACGGCCTCGCAGTCCGTGGCGAGCAGCTCCTCCACTTCGCGCATCGTGGGCGTGATGTACACCTCGGAACCCGAATAGCGGCGCTTGATCAGACCGATCACAGGCAGCCCCGTCTCGGCTCGAATCGCGCGGATGTTCTCGACTCCCTGAGCTCGAAGAACCAGCACGCCCCGCGAAGCGCTCGCCTTCGCCATGCGCGCAAGGGTGGCCGGGTCCTCCAGCGGTGAGCCATCCGACGCCTGGACGGAAGCGACAAGAGGACAGCGGTTCAGGCGCTCGATAAGGTCTGTCAGGCGCATCGCTCCAGGCGATTATGCGCTTCCGCGTGCGCGTCTAAAACAGGCTTTCCTGGGCCGGCTCCTGGTTCGCCTGTCCGTCCGTGCCCAAATCCTGGGCGGCGGCAGGCATGGAACTGGGCAACGAGCCGAATTCATGCGGCGCCAGCTGTCCTGCGATCTCCTGATCGCGCAGTTTCTGCGCGGCGGACCAGGCCCTCGCGATGTCCGCGACAAGCAGCGAGTACCCACCATCGCTGTTTGCGCCCTGCTGCCGAAGAACGTACGCCGGGTGCAGCGTCGCCAAAGCGCAGCGGGCAAAAGCGCATGGAAAGTACTTCCCCCGTTCGCGGGTGATGCTGAAGTCCTTGCGAATCAGGCTCTTCGCGCTCGGACCGCCAACGCAAAGTATCACCTGAGGCGCGAGAAGCCGCAACTGGGGGACCAGCCACTTGCGACAAGCGAGCACCTCTTCGTCCGAAGGCGCTCGGTTCACGGGCCTCCCGTCGATCCAGTCGCAAGCTCGGCACTTGACGATGTTGCAGATGTAAACGTGCTCTCGCGTCAATCCGTTCTCCAGCAGCGCCTTGTCGAGGAGCTGTCCGGCCCGGCCCACGAACGGCCTGCCCGTGAGGTCCTCTTGTTCGCCCGGCCCTTCTCCGACGAGCACGAGCGGCGACGTTGGGTTACCCTCACCGAACGCGACGTTGGTGCGCTTCTCCGCGAGCGGGCAGGCGCGGCAGACGATCGCCTGCTCTCGAAGCTCCTCCAGCGTTCGGGCCTCGGCCTCCATGAGCGCCACCATCGGAATCATGGACGATCCGGTGACTCGTGCGGCCGCGCGTGTGGAAAACCGGCACCTTGCCCCCGGCTTCGAAAGCACGATCATGAGACTCGGCAGACCTGGGCAACCTGAACCAGGGCGAACTGCGCTTGCGCTGTGAGCCCGCGTCGGCGCCGAGATGCCTCGTGGGGACACGATGGGACTCGTTTCGGAAGCGGAACGAGGTACGCCGAGTCAGCCGTTTTGGCCCGTCACGGCGCGAAGTCGGTCGTAGCTCTCTTCCAGGCTCTCGGGCAGAACGCGGGTTTCGCCGACCGTCGACAGAAAGTTCGTGTCCCCCTTCCAGCGAGGCACTACGTGCCAATGCAGATGGTCCGGAATCCCGGCGCCGGCCGCGGAGCCGATGTTCGCGCCGATGTTGAAGCCGTCCGGCTTGTAGGCGGCCCTGATCCACGCTACTGACGAACCGATCAGCCTCTGGATTTCCAGCATCTCTTCGTCCGTCAGCTCCGCCGGGTCGGCGACGTGGCGGTACGGCGCGATCATCAGATGTCCGCTCGTGTACGGAAATGCGTTCAACAACACGAACGCCGCCTTTCCCCGGTGCAGAATCAGGTTTTCGCGGTCGTCGCCGGCAGCGGGCAAGTCGTCGAAGATGCAACCGTCCGGCTGGTCGTTCGCGCTCTCGACGTAACGCATTCTCCACGGCGCCCACAGCCGCTCGGGCATGACCGAGTGTAGCACCGGGGCTCTTGCGGACTCGGCGGCACCTTAAAGAGACTTCGCAACGATAATCGCCTCGGCGACCTCGCGCATGCTCTTGCGCGTGTTCATGGACTGAAGCTGAATCCGGCGGTAGGCCTCCGCCTCGGTTACCTTTAGCGTGTCCATGAGGATCCCCTTCGCCCGGTCGATGACTTGCCTTGCGGAGTACCTATCCTGCAGCGACTCGAACTCCTTGTTCAGCTCCATGTACCGGGCGTAGCACTTGCGGGCGACCTCGATCGCCGGCGGAAGGTCCCCGGGCTTGAACGGCTTGACAAGGTACGCGTACACCCCGGCGTCCGCGGCGCGCGCGATCAGCTCGCTGTCGCTGTACGCCGTCAGGAGAATCGTGGGGGCGATCGCCTCCGCCATGATGTACGTAACCGCGTCGATGCCGTCCATGATCGGCATCTTCACGTCCAGGACGCAGATGTCCGGCTTTGCTTCGCGCGCCAGCTCGAGGGCCTCTTGGCCGTCGCCGGCCTCGGCGACGACTTCGTAGCCCATGTTCTCCAGCATCTGCTTCAGATCGAGCCGAATAATCGGATCGTCGTCCGCGATCAGAACGCGCATTCCCGCCATGGCTTGCCTTGCAGCGAAGCGGCCATCTGGCCTTCGCAGGCTACACAGGATACCTTTGGGAGCTTGTCCGCTTGGCCGCCCCAAACCCGAGCCTTGGGTAAAGTTCGCCCATGTCCGAGGACGCCCTCACGTACCGCGACGCGGGCGTGGACATCGACCAGGCGTATCGCTCCCTTCGCGGCGTTCTCGGCGAGATCCAGGCAACTTATTCGGACCGGGTGGTCGAGGGGGTCGGCGGCTTCGGCGGACTGTTTCACGCCACTTTCCCGGGCTACGAACGTCCCGTGCTCGTGAGCAGCATCGACGGAGTCGGCACAAAGACCAAAGTGGCCGCCATGATGGGCAGCTTCCGGGGGATCGGCCACGACATCGTGAACCACTGCGTGAACGACATCCTCTGCCAAGGCGCACGTCCACTGTTTTTCATGGACTACTTTGGAGCGTCGGGCCTGCAGGCCGAAGCGTTCGAGGAAGTTCTTCGGGGCGTCACGGAGGCGTGCCGCTCCGTCGAGGTCGCCCTACTCGGCGGCGAGACGGCCGAGCTCCCGGGCGTGTACCACGACGGCGAGATGGAGGTCGTGGGCTCCATCGTGGGAGTCGTGGAGTTCGAGAAAAGGCTCCCCAAGTCGAACATCCAGGCTGGCGACGCGCTGATTGGGCTTGCAAGCGACGGCCTTCACACAAACGGCTTCTCCCTTGCGCGAAAGGCGCTCTTCGAAACGGCGGGCATGTCGGTCCGCGACGAGGCGCAGGAGCTATCCGGGACTCTTGGCGAAGCGCTCCTGAAGCCTCACAGGTGCTACTTCCACTCCGTGTTTCCCCTGCTCGAACGGAACGATCGCGTTCGCGGCATCGCGCACGTCACGGGCGGCGGGCTATACGACAACGTTCCGAGGATGCTGCCCGCGGAGTTGCGCGCGGTGATCGAGCGCAGAGCATGGACTCCTCCGCCACTCTTCCGGCTCATCCAGGAGGCTGGCAAAGTGCAGGAGCAGGAGATGTATCGGACGTTCAACATGGGAATCGGGCTCGTTTTGCTCGTGGAGCGCGACGCGGCCCCCTCAATCGTCCGAGAGCTGACCGACTCCGGAGAGGCCGCCGCCGTGATCGGCGAGGTGCACCCGGGCGGACACGACGTCCAAATCGTGTAACCGGCCACGAGCCGTCCGGCCAAGCGGATATACTCGGCGGACCCCGATAGCCCCGCTCCCGAGGTTCACCCATGAAGTTTCTTTTAGTTGTTCCCCTATTCCCAATCCTGCTGGCATGCAACGGGCCCGCTTCCGGCGAAAGCAGCGCGCCCCCGTCGGGCGACTCTCCGGCTCCCGATAGCGGCGAGAGCTCCTCGCAACCGCAAGGCCAACCGGGAAACTCGGACGCGTATAAGCCCCTACGCGAGCCCAAAGAGGGTGAAGAGGTTGCGGTCCTGGAGACCAACCAAGGCAACATCGTGCTTCGCTTCTTCCCGGACAAGGCGCCCAAGCACGTCGAGAACTTTCTGAAGCTTGCCAAGAGCGGATTCTATGACGGGACGAAGTTTCACAGGGTGATTCCGGGCTTCATGATTCAGGGCGGGGACCCGAATTCGAAGGACGCCGACCGCTCCAACGACGGAGGAGGAGGCCCGGACTACACGATCGACGCGGAGTTCAACGACGTGCCCCACGTGCGCGGAATCTTGAGCATGGCGAGAACGCCCGATCCGAACTCCGCGGGCAGCCAGTTCTTCATCATGGTCGCCGACAAGAACCCGGAGGGAGGACCATGGAGCCAGCTCGACGGCCAGTACTCCGTATTCGGCGCGGTCGTAAGCGGCATCGAAGCAGTGGACAAGATCGTGAACCTGCCGCGCGACGAGAGGGACAACCCGCTTGCGGGAAACCCTGCGCTTGTCAAAAAGGTTCGCGTGGCGAAGTGGCCGGTTAAGTAACCTGTCCGGAGCGCCATGCCCGAACTGCTGCTCGAACTCGGCTGCGAGGAGCTTCCCGCCGGCTTCGTGCGCAAGGCCGTGCGCGACCTGGCCGAAGCGATCGCGGGAAGGCTCCGCGACGCCGGCATTGAGTTCGCCGACGACTCCGCCAAGTACGCCACGCCGAGACGGCTGATCGTCTGCTTTTCGGACGTTGCCGCCGAGCAGCCCGGAAAGTCGGAGGAGAAGCGCGGGCCCTCCGCGAGCGCGGCATACGACCAGTCCGGCAATCCGACGGCCGCGCTTCTCGGCTTTTGCAAGTCGCAAGGCGTCGACCCCGGCCAGGCGCGAGTCGAGGGAGACTACGTTTGGGCCACGAAGGCGACGCCGGGAAGGCCCGCCGACGAGGTTCTCGCGGAGCTCCTGCCGGACGCGATCCGCTCCCTGGCCTTCGAGAAGGCGATGCGCTGGGGAACGTCGCGAATGCGCTTCGCGCGCCCGATACGATGGGTGCTCGCGTCGTTCGGCGGCGTGACCGTTCCCTTCGAGATCGAAGGGGTCCGCGCAGGTCTCCAAAGTCGGGGCCACAGGTTCTTCCATCCCGCGCCCTTCGAAGCAGCTTCCCTCGCGGACCTGCTCGCAGGGCTAAGGGAACGTAAGGTAGAGCCCGATCCCGGCGAGCGAGAACGGAGGATTCGAGACGGGGCGACGCGCGCTGCGGCCGGAGAGCCGCTGTTGGCCGACGCCCTTGTGGAGGAGAACGTGTTCTTGACGGAATGGCCGGAGGCGCACGATGGCGAATTCCGGACAGAGTTCCTCGAGCTTCCAGAGCCCGTGTTGGTCACCGCGATGGCGAAGCACGAGCGCTTCTTCCCGGTCCGCGATACCGCGCGAGGAAAGCTGGCAAACCGGTTCGTCTCGATTCGGAACGGCGGCGAGGAGGCGGCCGTCCGGGCCGGCAACGAGTGGGTCCTGAACGCCCGGTTCAACGACGCGCGGTTCTTTTTCGAAGAGGACAAGAGGCTCTCGATGAGCGAGTTCCTCGAAAGGACCGCGGGGATCGTGTTCCAGGAGAAGCTCGGCACGATCCGGCAGCGCGCGGACCGGCTGTCGGAGCTTGCGGCGAAGGTTGCGGACGAAACGCGAGATTCGAAGCTAACCGACGAGGAGCACGCGAGAGAGGTCGATTGGGCGCGACAAGCGGGGCTCTATTGCAAGGCCGACTTGAGCACGGGGTTGGTCAGCGAGCTTGCCTCCCTGCAGGGCGTGGTCGGCGGCGAATACGCCAAGAGGGAGGGTTTTCCCGATCCCGTTTGCTGGGCGATCGCGAGCCACTACGACCCGGACAAGAACCCAAAGATCGAATGCGCAGGCGCTCGGACTGCAGTGCGCGTCCTGATCGCCGACCAGATAGACAAGCTGGCCGGCTTTTTGGGGATCGGCCTGGCTCCGAGCGGCTCGAGCGATCCGTTCGGACTGCGGCGCTCGGCGACCATGCTGGTGGAGGCCGCGCTCTCCTGGAACGCGCTTTCGGGCGGCTACACCGAGCTCCTTCGGTCCGCCGCCCTGAAGTACGGAGATCAGGGTTTCGAGCTCGATTCGAAGCGCGCCGAAGAAACATGGGCCGGCTTCTTTCGAGCCCGCTACGAGTCCGCGTTTCCCGATGCGCGGCCAGACGTGCTCGAAGGGGCGATCGGGGGCGAGGACCCGCACGCTTCGCTCAAACCGAGAACGGTGCGATTCCGGCTCGCGTGTCTCGCGTCCGTTTACGAGGATGTGCCGTTCGTTCGAACGATGACGCGCCCGATCAACATCGTTCGCGCCGCCAGGGAGAAGAGCGTGCCCGTGGGCGATGCGCACGACCTCTCGAAGCTCGCGCCGAACGCCTGGCAGTCCGCGGAGGGAACGGAGCTTTTTGAAACGTGCCGGCGGCTCGAGGACGGCGACCTTGCGAGTGCCCTGTCGAACGAGGACCCTGCCGCATACGCTAGCTCGCTGAGGGAGCTCGTCGATCCCATTAATCGGTTCTTCGACTCCACGATGGTCATGGTCAAGGACGAGAATGTACGCTTCGCGCGGCTCACCCTTCTGGCGGGATGCGCGAGCGCCATCCTGGAAGCGGGCGACTTCAGCAAAATCGTGATCGAAGGCGACTGAGCACCATGTCCACCGCTCCTCGAATCACCGGCACCTTCCTCGACGAGATCACGCACGACATCCCGTCGCAGAACTGGGGGCCGGAGGAGTGGCGGCGGGAGCTCGCGCTCTATCCGAAGATCGGAGTCGACACGCTCATCCTGATCCGGGCGGGCTATCGCAACCGGTGCGTGTTTCCGGCGCGAAGCATCCCGGGGCTGATGCCCGTATACGACGACTTGGCGGGGATGTTCTTCGAGCTGGCGTCGGAGCTCGAATTGAATCTTTACTTCGGGCTTTACGACTCTGGCGAGCACTGGGTACACGGCGACTGGCGCAAGGAGGTCGAGCTCAACCAGGCGTTCGCGGAAGAGGCTGCGGAGCGCTACGGCGGACAAAAAAGCTTTTCAGGATGGTACTTCTGCCACGAGGCCGGCCGGGACGAAGGGCACGTCGTCGAGCTTTACAACGCCCTCGGCGCGCAGTGCAAAGACGTCAAGGAGCTGCCCGTGCTGATCTCGCCCTACCCGGAGGGGCCGAAGCTGGATACGGGGCGCCCGCCGCTCGGGATCGATCAGACCGTCTCCCAATGGGACCGAATCTTCGGAGAGACGCGCGGAGCGATCGACGTGTGCGCATTCCAGGACGGACAGGTCGAGTATCGGGACCTTCCGAGGCTGCACGAGGGCATCGCCGAGCTCGGCAAGAGGCACGGCGTCACGATTTGGTCGAACGTGGAGAGCTTCGACCGCGACATGCCGATCAAGTTTCCGCCTGCGGACTGGAGGAACCTGAGGTTCAAGCTGGAGCTGGCAGCGAACTTCGCGGAGAAGATCGTCACGTTCGAGTTCCCGCACTTCCTGTCGCCTAACTCCACGTGGCCCAGCGCGCGAAACCTCTTTCAAAGGTATTGCGAGTTCGCGGGACTGCCAGCCGATTGACTCGCGCAAGGCTCGACTGCGTCGAATCGGCACGATTGCGCAAATTGGCTCCAATAGCGGCGGCAGGTTTTTGCTCACCTGTTACAATAGGAGGCATGAATCGGCCGCGCCGTGGCAAGGCACTGCCCTTGCTGCTCGTCCTTTTGCTCGTCGTCGCGGGCATCGGAGCCTACATTTACGTCCCCGAATGGCTCAAGCAGAGAAAGATCGGCGACCTCGGCTCCCGCCAAGAAGTGCGCTCGACCCTGGTGCGGGCCGCGCGGCGCTACGAGGAGAAGAACAAGGCGTGGCCCCAGTCCGGCACCGCGCTCAAGGACGATGCGGAGGTTCAGAAGCTTCCGGGCGGATCGCTCGACCGGGCCAAGTTTTCGCTCGCCAAGAGCGACAAGGACAAGGCTGAGTACACCTTCGAGTGGGAGGGCAAGAAGTACACGGTGCCGGTCCGGTCCAAGCGCTTGGACACTCCCCGCCCCGCGGCTGGGACGCCGCAGTAGGAAACTTGGTGGAGGCGGCGGGAATTGAACCCGCTTCCAAAGTCGACGGCCAGTCGGTCACCACGAGCGTCTCCCCCGATTTTTTCTCGGCGGCGGCTTCGCCCGGGGGCGGGCCGTCCGCGCGCCAAGCCCGGTTGGTTTTCGTCGCGCTCGCCTCGGGCGGCGGCTCGTCCCGACGAATCGGGACAGGCGCGCTTATCCGGATTTAGCTACGCCCGAAAGTCCGCCTACCGGATCGGCGGTCCCCGGACGCGCGGCCGTTGTTACGCCGCGTAAGCGAAGTTGTCGTTCGCAGTTGCTTTTTTCGCCGATGTTTAACGAGGCCAACGGCGATCCTCGGCTCGCAACCGAAAGCCGAACCGGCTCTGTCGAACCCGTTCGCCCCCAGTTCCTTCAGTATAGAACGTCGGAGAGCGGATCGGTGTTCCGCAGACGACCCACCCGAATAGCCTTATGGGGTCACGATGTCCCACCCCGCCACATCGAACCACACCCGCCAGTTCACGTCTTGCTCGAGCGCCGTGCACCGAACCAGAGCGCGAAACTGGTTTTGCGTGCCCCGGAAACGCCAAGGATCGTTGGCGACCGTAACGTGCACAAGGGAGTCCGACTGCTGAAGCGAACCGGTGTGCAAAAGTACCCAGTTCCCGGCCTCTTGATCGTACAGCCATATCTCAAGCGTGTTGGGATTCCAATTCCCTCGCGCCTCCAGCTTGAAGCAGAGTTCGCTGAGCTCGCCAGCATAGTTCGCTCGAAACTCCAGCTCGACAACGGGGAAGAACGACCACGATGGCGTGTCGCCGTCGTACACCAGATATTGGTTGTCGCTCAATGCGAGGCTTGCCAATGTGCCGTCAACGTACGAGCCTATGTTTGCGATGTAATTGTCGGGCGCCAGTCCGGACCCGAAGTTGAAGACGGCAGTGAGATAGTCGAGCAGAGTCGTTCCTCCGCCGTACGACCTGCCAGTGACATGCGTTCTTCCGGCGCACATCGTGAACACGCTCTCCGCCACGTCCAACCCGCTTGGACCTTGGATTGGCGTCGACTCGTAAACGTTACTGTCCTTGTCCACACGGAACGTATAGTAGTCCTCGCTCCCGGGCGTCAGCGTCGATATCCGTCCCGTCACGTACACGTTGCCGCTTCCCCTAACTACCATGTCGGTCGCGCCTTCGAACAGCTGGTTGTTCGGCTTCCAGCGCCTTGCGCCATGGGACAGGGTGGGCCACCCCAGCGCTCCCGACGCCGCCGCATACTTGATGCTGGCGGTATCGGAATCGAGATCCGAGTTCTGATAGTTCGACGTGCCCGCCACGTATACGTAAGTCGTGTAGATTTGCAGGCCGGTCCGCTCTTGGACGACTCCAATGCCCACTGGCACGTCCTTGTAGTCTCCCGACCGTGCGCCGGGCGCGTCGTAGAACCGGATGTCTTGCCAACGTTGCGTTCCGTCCGCGTTGATTCCGATCGTTACGAAGTCCCAGTGGTTGCCGATATCCGATCCGACGCCCGTGGCATAGCCCGCCCCGTCGGGGCCCACGACGACGTCGATTCCTTCCGCCTTGCCGCCGCCCTTGGTCCCCGACTCGATGAAGTGCGGGTCGGACCAGGTCATCTGGCCCGTACTGGACTGCAGTCGAAACGTGGCCATGTACGGGTCGCCCGCGAGCGTCCGCTCGGTCGCGCCGGTTACCCAGACGGCGCCGTCCGTGTGAACCGCGACCGCCCTGGCCTCGTCGCGCCCGTTGAAGGGAAGCGTGCCGAAGTCGAAAGTCTGCGTCCACACGACCGTTCCGCCGCTGTCCAGCTTGCGGACCAAATAGGTTGAGTTAGTGGCCGTCGCGTTCAGCGTCCCGACGACGACCACGTTGTTGTTTACGTCTATGGCGATGTCGGCGGCAAAGTCGTTGCCACCGGTCGCCTCGTAGCGATCGGTCCAGGCGTCGCCGCCAAGGTTAGTCCACTTGCGAACGACGATATCCTTGTTGGAATCGCTTCCGTTTCTCGCGGAGCTAATGGCCACGTACACGTCACCGTTAGAGTCGAGCTCCATTGCGACCGGTTCGTCGTCGCCAAGGTTGTCATAAAGTCTTGGGAACCCAGGGGCCAAAGCCCCAGAGGGCAAGTACTTCAGAAGTACCACGTCCCAATGAGTATGGTAGTTCTTGCTTCGACCGACGACGAACGAGTTTCCGAAGATGTCCGTGCGCACGACGCGTCCCTCGTCGTCCGCAGTCCCTTGCGTGTTCCAGCGCGCGGTCCACACTTGCGCGCTAACGGTACTTAGGAGGAGGAGCCCCCCCCCCCGCGGCGAGCGCCGCGATCGCGAAGCCCTTGTTTAGCTTGATTTCGGACCTCCCGATTCTCGGATTTCGAGAACCTCAAAGGCCGATTCCATTGGCACGCAAGGATTTCCTTCTAGATTTGTAAAAGATTCCGGCGCCTGCCAGTAGAAGTGCACAAACCGTGGATGGTTCGCCCACCGCCACGATTTGCAATCCATTTACGTCCAGGTTGTGCTGCAATCCGGGCGCTTGGACGATCCAGGCCCGCATCGAGCCGTCCGTAACCTGGATCCGGTGCACGCTGTGCGTCACATGCAAGGCGAAAGTGTTCCCCGGCATGGGTCCTCGTACGATTTGCGGGTTGGGACTGCTCGTGTTCGCGGCAAAAACGGGAGCATCGATGGCCCATCCCACGCGGTGCACGGCATAGACGTAGAGATCGTATGGCCCGGGGGACAAGCCGTTCCAGTAATAAGTAACGGTTCCCCCATCCCGAAGATCGGCCACCGTGGCCGCGTCGTCGAGCAGCAACTTGAAATCTCCCGAGTTAATCTGTTGGTTTGTGCCGCCCCCTCCCCTATGTCCCTGGCTCCACACCGCGCTCATGTGGACCGAAGTCGGGTTTCCGTTGATGTCCACGAGGTCGTAGGGCCCGCTTCCGAGCATAGGAATCCGGTTCCACCGGCCCGGCATTCCTGCCGCTCCGCCGAAGGCGTCGCTCGGCGCGCCGTTTCCGATTTCGGGTCCACCGAAAAAGATGTCTAAATCGACATTGAAGTTTTGCGGGGCTGCCGGAGCATGCAGCACGACGGCCGCGCAGAGGGTCGCCAAGGCACGACACACAACCGATACATTTGGCCGTTTCATCGGAACACCGAGTGCATTGTACGCCAACAAACCTCGATTTCAGGAAGGAATCGGCGATGATCGGCTGCGGCCCGCCGCATACGTCGAGCCGAAGATGTCCGTGACGACGACCTTTCCCTTGTCGTCCTTGCCGGAAGCCGTGTTCCAGCGATGCGACCAGACTTGGGCGCTAGCGGGAGTTAGGAGGAGGAGCCCCCCCCCGCGGCGAGCGCCGCGATTGCGAAGCCTTTGGTGAGCTTCATTTCGCACCTCCCGATTCTCGGATTTCGAGAACCTCAAAGGCCGATTCCATTGGCACGCAAAGATTTCCTTCTAGATTTGTAAAAGATTCCGGCGCCTGCCAGTAGAAGTGCACAAACCGTGGATGGTTCGCCCACCGCCACGATTTGCAATCCATTCACATTCAGGTTGTGCTGCATTCCGGGCGCCTGTACGATCCAAGCCCGCATCGTCCCGTCCGTAACCTGGATCCGGTGCACGCTGTGCGTCACGTGCAGGGCGAACGCGTTCCCTGGCATGGGTCCACGCACGATTTGCGGGTTGGGGCTGCTCGTGTTCGACGCGAAAACAGGAGCGTCGAGCGCGAATCCACCCCGATTGACGGCATACACGTACAGGTCATAAAGCCCCGGCGACAGACCGTTCCAGTAATACGCCAAGGTGCCGCCATCCCGAAGGCCGGCGACCTCTGCTGCGTCGTCGAGAAGGAGCTTGTAGTCTCCGCTGTTGAGAGTCAGCGCCGAACCTCCGCCGCCCCTGTCACCCTGGCTCCACACCGCGCTCATGTGGACCGACGTGGGATTGCCGTTCAAGTCGACAAGGTCGTAAGGACCATTCCCCAGCATGGGAATCCGGTTCCAACGGCCCGGCATGCCGGCTGCTCCGGGG